>WNFI01691782.1_pt1 | contig 14222 bp, 9 predicted proteins | sample 5400471 | NCBI WGS metagenome assembly WNFI01 (sample SAMN13153348, study PRJNA577476) | soil metagenome | isolation source: 100 cm saprolite on Douglas fir-dominated hillslope | place: USA:California | collected 2013-09-17 | reverse complement strand
ATCGAGCCAGACCGGCATGGACGGATCGAGAAAGCGCGCGTCGCCGGGCGGCGTGCCGAAGTAGTAGACCTCCTGCCGCGTCGGCGTCACGTGGTTTCCGACGACGTCGGGAAACAGGCGCCCCAGCCAGGGCCCGCACGCGAAGACGAACGCGTCCGCGGCGAGTGTGCCGGCCTCGGTCACGATCTCGCGGGGCTCGGAGCTGCCAACCGTCACAGGCGAGCGGACCGCGGTCTGTCGATACGTCCCCCCTTCCGCGATGAAGCGGTCGAGCACGTGCTCGCAGGCGCGGCGGGCGAACAGATACCCGGCCTCCGGCTCCCACATGGCAGTCTTGACGCTGTCGTCGAAGGCAATCTGAGGGAAACGCCGCGCGGCGTCCTGAGGCGTCAGCTCCTCGATCGGCATGTCGAGCGCACGTAGCGCAGCGGCGGACGCGCGGCCGAATGAGTCGTCAGCGCCGAAGATCCATAGCGCGCCGGTCTGTCTGAAGAAGCCGCGCTGCCATGCCGCGTCGTGGGCGCGCCAGAGCGCCAGGGCGCGCGCCGCCATCCTCGTGTAGACGGTCCGCGAGCCGTACGTCGCGCGGATCGCACGCGTCTCGCCGCCGGAGCTGGCGCGCGCGTTTCCTGGGCCCCATGCGTCCACCAGCGTAACGCTGGCGCCGCGGCGGCCGAGCTCCAGCGCGGTCCAGCCGCCGAACGCCCCGGCGCCGACGACGACGATGCGCGGTCCCTTCAGCACTTCGACGGCGGCCGGGTCTCAGTACTGCGTGCCGGTTCGCGCCTTCGGGCCGCTGGTCGCGGCGATGAACCTGGCGACGCCGGCCTTCAGCGCCGTGTGCGCGGAGGGCCGTGTGTACATCATGTGACCGCCCTCGTAGTAGGAGAAGGACACGCGATCGGTGAACGTCCTGTCGTAGCCGAGATGCCAGAAGTTGATTTCCGAGCCCGTGAATACGGTGGCCATGTCGTAGTAGCCCGCCACGACATGAACTCTCAGGAACGGATTGCGCGCCATCGTCTGGCGCAGCGGCTCGGTCATGTCCATGTACGCGTTCTGCACGTAAGTCCACGGACGCAGGTTGGCCATCGCATCGTAGTGGATGTCGCTCTCCCACTTCAGCTCGTTCTTGACGTAATCGCTGAAGAGCGCGGTATAAGCGCCCTGCAGCGCCGTGTGCGATGGATCGAACTCCTGCCGATCGCCCGCGGCGTCGGCGTCCGTGGCCGTATAACGGCTGTCCAGGCGGCCGACGACCAGCCGTTGGTCGCGCAACAGTTCCTTTCGGAACCGGCCGGGCTCGATCCTGAGGTTGGCGCGCTCGACATAATCCGCCGTCAGTCCGGTCAGGCGCGCGATTTTCTGAGCCACCGCTTTGCGCTGCGTCTCGCCGAGGGAATTCCCCTTCAGCAGGCTCGTTGCGTACTCCCCCGTCGCGAATGCGCGCGCCTCATCGGCGACGCTTTTGATGTCCATGGCCTGCAGATCCGCCGGCAGCCGCTTGTGGTACCACGCCGTCGTCGTATAGGTCGGAAAGTACGACACGTAAGCGATGTCGTTTTGTGGTCCGGTCAGCAGGGTCTGGTAGGTGAGGAGCGACGAGACCAGGACAATGCCGTTTAACTCGATACCATGCCGAGTCTGCAGCTCCTGCGAGAGCCCGGCCGATCGGATGGTCCCATAGCTCTCGCCGATCAGGTACTTCGGCGAGGGCCACCGGCTCGACGATTTCAAGTACTCGTTGATGAAATCGCCGAACGCGTGCAGATCCCCCTCCTGCCCGTGAAACTGCGACGCGTTGACGCCGGCCACGACGCGGCTATAGCCGGTCGAGATCGCGTCGACGAACACGAGATCGGTGACGTCCAGCAGCGAGTTCTCATTGTCGACGAGCCGGTAGGGCGGCACCGGCTGGAAGCCTTCGTCTGCCATCTGCACACGCTTCGGCGCGAAGGAGCCCATGTGCAGCCAGACGGTGGCAGATCCGGGCCCGCCGTTATAGAGAAACGAGACCGGGCGGATCTTCACGTCCTCGCCGTCCTTCGAGTACGCCACGAAGAACATGCGCGCAGCGACCTTGCCGTCCGGGCTGCGGATCGGCAGGGTGCCGGCGGTCGCCGTGTACTTGATGTCGCGGCCGTCGAGCCGGACTGTGTGCGAGGTTTGCGAGACCTTCTCCTCGTTGGCGCCGGCGGTCTGCTGGCCGGCGGCTGGCGCGGTGGACAACGCGATGAGGATGAGGGCGGCGGACCGGGTGAACATGGCCGCGATAATAACACTCGCGGTCCGGCAGGCTGTGCCGGACCACGAGTAGCACGTTCGGCACCGCTTTAGAAGTAGATCTTCACGCCGAACTGCAGCTGCCGCGCGACATACGCCGAGGTGATCGTCCCGAAGCCGCTCGACGAGCGATTGCCGTTTGCCGACTGGAAGTTCGTCGTGTTGAACACGTTGAACGCCTCGATGCGCGCCTCGATGCGCTTTTCCTGCCCCTGCAGGCCGAATGACTTATGGAGCCCGACATCCATCTGGGAGAACCGCGTCGCCCGCGCCGCGTTCCTGGGCGCGTTGCCGAAGGGTTGTGTCCGGTCGGTCGGAATTTCTACCGTTGCGGGGTTGAGGTAGTTGGTGATGCCGCCGTTCGGCGTGAGCGGATCCCCTGTCAGGTTTGGGCGATACGTCGGGCTGCCGCTGACGTTCGACGTCGCCGCCGGCGAATAGAACAGGTTGATGGGCACGCCGCTCGTCATCGTGTTGATGCCGACGAGCCGCCAGCCACCCAGGACCCCTTCCATCATCGGATGCATGCTGGAAGCATATTTCCGCCCTTGCCCGAACGGCAGCTCCCACACGAAGCTGGTCGTGTTGTTGAACGGCTGGTCGTAGCCGGAGCGGCCGAATTCCGAATCGAGGTTGCGGTAGTTCACGCGGCTGTTGTCGCCGTTCTGGACCTCGAGGTGCCCCGAGGCGTTGTCGCGGGCGCGCGACCAGGTGAACGAGTTGAGAAGGTAGAGCCCGCGGGTGTAGCGCCGCTCGACCTTTACCTGCAGCGCGCGATAGTCCCCCTTGCCGCCGGCAAACGCCGCCTGGATTTCCTGGAATCCCTGGATCGGCCGGCGCGCCTGCAGCGGGGTGTTCTCGGTGGCCGCGTTGGGCCGCGCCTGGTTGTAGTCGCCGAGGATCAGGATGTCGCGGCTCTTGTTTCCCACATAGCCGACATCCACGATCAGGTTGGCGAGGATCTCGCGCTGGACCGACACGTGCCAGCTCTGCACGTTGCCGGTCGGCGTGTCCTTCGGAATGTAATTCACGCGCACGTTCAGCGGATTGAAGCTGGCCGGGGTCGTGAACCCTTCGGGATAGCCCTGCTGCGTTGCACGGAAGCAGGTGGTCGGAGCCTGGTTGCCGACGCACGGCCCCTGCGACGGCAGCTGGTTGATATTGAGGCCGACGACGTGCGGACCGTTGAACGACAGGAGGTTCTCCCCGCCCATCCGGTTGAAGTGGATGTAGCTCATGCCGTAGCCAGCGCGGAGCACCGTCTTCTGGCTCGCGGCCCAGGCGGCGCCGAGACGGGGGGCGAAATTGTTGCGATCGGGATTCACGAGCGCCCGGTTGTAAATCGAGCCGTTCTTCGCCGCGATGAGTGTGTTGGACACCGGATCATAGTTGGTGAGGAAGTTGTTCTTCTCGTACTGCGGCGTGGCGTACTCGTATCGCAGCCCGACGTTGAGCGTGAGCTTCGAGTCGACTTTGATGTCGTCCTGCAGGTACCCGAAATGCATCCGCTGGCGCAGGTTCGCGAGGAACGGCGTGATGATCGAGTAGCCGCTTCGCGCACCGACCAGGAAGTCCGCGAGGTTGTAGGTCGCCGGATCCGAGGGCGCGCCGCCCGGGCGGCTGAACTGCCCGCCGTAACTGTCGCGTCCGTACTTCGGATTGAAATCGTCGATCTGGGTATCGATCGCCTGGTACTCGTATCCGGTCTTGAAGCTCTGGCGGCCCATGATCCACGAGTAGTTGATCCGTGGATTGAAAACCGAGGGATCCTGGAACTGGGGATTGCTGTTCTGCCGTCCCCAGGTAGTCCAGCCCGTGACGCCCTGCTCCGTCAGCCCGCCGGCGAAGCGCTTGTCGGTCGGAATCCCCGTGATGCCGTAGAGACCGAGCATCGTCGGCCCGCCGACGCCCGGGGGTTCCTTGCCCGCCTTCGTGCGCGACCAGCCGATGCGGAGTTCGAGGAGCGAGCTCGTGGTGGGCGAGTAGGTCGCGCCGCCCGCCACCTGGTCGTTCAGCACGTGCAGGTTCCAATTGCTCGGGCTGCCAGTTTCCCCGGGGATCGGCGACGGTTCGAAGTTGTTCGCTTTCCGGTGGCTGACCCGCACGAACGCGGTCATCCGGCTGCTGAACTGGTGATCGACCTTCACGTCGAACTTGTTGTTCCGGTTCGTCGCTTCCGGCAGCGAATCGAAGTTGTTGGCAGTGCCAGGTTGCGTCGGGTCCGGCAGGCCGGCCAGCACCTTTCTCGCAAACGGCGTGATCGCGCTCGCGGGAATCACACCGTCGGCATACAGCTCTCCGGTGAGCGGGTTGACGATCGCCTTGCCCAGGTTGCCGGCCCGCTGGGCGAGTGTCGGGATGCTGGCGAAAGTGACCACCTTCTGCGTCTGCCGGAATCCTTCGTAGTCGGTGAAAAAGAACGTACGGTTGCGCACAATCGGTCCGCCGAACACGAACCCGAACTGATTCCGATCGAACTTCGGCTTGACGCCGCTCGACGGCTTGAAGAACCCGACCGCATTGAGCGCCGTGTTGCGGTTGAACTCCCAGCCCGCGCCGCGGAACGCGTTGCTGCCGCTGCGCATCGACGCGTTGATTACCGCGCCGCCCGTGCGCCCGTACTCGGCGCTGAAGTTATTGGTCTGGACCTTGAACTGCTCGACCGCGTCGGGCGACACCTGCACGACCTGGTTCGAGAAGCCCTGGTTGCTGGTGCCGTACGAATTGTTGTCGACGCCATCGAGCATGAAGCTGTTGACGGCGCTGCGCAGGCCGTTGACATTGAACGAGGCGTCGCGCGAGTCGGAGATTGCCGACCGCCGGACGCCAGGGCTGAGGAGCGCGAGGTCGGCGTAGGCACGGCCGTTCAGCGGGAGGTTGACGATCTGCTCCTTCGCGATGACCTGGCCCCGATCGCTCGACTCCGTCTCGAGGAGCCGCGAGGCGCCGGTCACTTCGACGGTCTCGCCGACGTTGCCGACCGTCAGCGTCAGGTCGACTCTCTGCCGCGCGTTCACCGTCACCGCCACGTCCTTGGCTTCGGCAACCGAGAAGCCCTGGAGCTCCCCCCGCACGCTGTAGGTGCCGATCCGGACGTTCAGGAACTGGTAGCTGCCGTCCGCATCGGTCATTGCCATCGCCGTGATGCCGGTCGCGGTGTTCTTCAGCGTCACGGTGGCGCCAGGGACGACGGCACCGGACGAGTCCTTCACGGTGCCGAGCACGGTAGACGAGTCGAACTGCGCGGCGGCGGCCGCGGGCAGCATCAGCGACGCGACGACGACCGCCGATAGCGCACGGCACAGGCGGGTAGACACACAGAGCAGCATGGAGGGAATCCTTTTCGTGTAGAGGCGGCCGGCGTTTACCTGGACTTCACCCGCCGCGGCCGCTTGCAGAGACGTCAGGATGCGGCGGCAGCCGCGCGATGTCAAGTAGCAGGTTGGCGACGGCGTTCGCCGCGATCAGTCTGGTCCGACGAAAATCGCGGCCGGCCGGGAGCCGGCATCGGGGTGATCGTTTTGCGCCTCGTGTCCGGGCGAGAACAGCGCAAAGACCTGGACCGCGACGACGCCGCCGGCCTTCCATTCCCCCCACGGCGTCATGGTGCGGCGAAGCTGTTCGAGCATCAGACGGTTCTCGAAATACACGTGCCCGTCCTGGGCGATGATCCAGGTTTCGCGGAGCGGGTGCGGAAAGCCGTCCCGCGACAGCGACATCGCGCGCAGATCGGGACGCCCGAACTCACGCAGGTATTCCTCCACGACGCTGGTCGCATCGCTCTCGACCGCGGCTCCGGGCTGGGCGACGCGCGCGATGGCGGCGACCGCTTCGCGGACGTCGACGTCGTTGAACTCGTCATCCGCGAACATGTAACCCGGCGAGGCCAACGCCCGGCCGAGGGCGTTCTGCGACAGGCTGAAGAACGGCCGCGCCGACAGCTGGGCGTAGAGCGGCGCCGCCACGAGCAGGGCGGTCAGCGCCGGCACCAGCCACCGGCGATCCGGACTGCCGGCGCGCCGCCGCATCTCATCGAGCATCCACACGATGCCGGCCGCCGCCAGTATGTCGACGACGGCGAGGAGCGGCAGGATGTAGCGGACGAACTTGCCGCCGAGCAGCGAATAGGGAACGAGGAAGAAGACCAGAAAGATACGCGCGAACACGAAGCCGCGGTCGCCGTGATGACGCAGCATCAACGCCGTCCCGGCCACGAACGCCGACAACACGAGGATGGGTACCTTGAGAGCAAGAAACGTGACGTAAAAGGACGCCGGGACGCCGCCGGGCGTTACCAGGATGGAGTTGACGTAGAGCGAGTGGGCGAACATGTAGCCGGTGTGAATCGGCGTCTGGCCGGCCACGTAGTGGGAGAGCCGCGTCCAGCTCGAAGGGAGGAAGAGGGCGAAGTTCGCAGCGCAGAATGCGGTGACCATCGCCGCGTGCCAGCGCCATCTGGCCGGCCTGTTGTCGGCCGGCCGCGGGTCCGTGATCCGGACGAACAGCGCGTGCAGCCCGTAGTAATGGGGCATGTACTTGCACGCGAGCATCAAGCCGAAGCCGATCGCGCTGGCGGAATACCAGCGCTGCGCCTCCCGGACGTCGTGCTGGCCGGCGCGCTTCGCCCGTGCGTACAGCCAGGCCGCGGCCAGCAGGAAGAAGAGGAAGAAGGTGTCTTCCTTCGCCGTGCGGTTGATGCCGGTCGCGTTGACGTCGAGGGCCCAGAGCAGGCTCGCCCATGCCGCAATCCGGATATCTGGAAAGAGCTCCCGGCACAGCAGAAAGATGACGAGCGTCGTCAGGACGCCGCCAACCAGCGCGCTCGGGAACCGAACAGCGGTCTCGGGGGAGATGCGCGGGACATCCGCGCGATCGGCGACGGAGTTCCAGGCCGACGCCCCTTCCACAGCGCCAAATGCCGCCAGCTTCGCCAGCATCGGATGCTCGGCGTTGGCCGAGAAGTCCAGGTGACGATAGGCGCCCACCGCCCGGGCGATATCGATCTCGTCCTCCGCGAATCCGGTCGCACCCAGCGACCAGCAGCGAAAAAAGGCGGCGAGGAGCAGTGCGCCTGCGAGGACGAGGCCTACCGGACGGGAGATTGCCACGCTGTCATGTCCCGCCCCAGCATATGCGACTCGTCAGGAGTCAATTGTGACAACCTGTCGTCGCGTTCGTCGGACGATCATCGCGCGCCTGCGGTCGCTGCGGAAGAAGGCGCGCTAGCGTTTCTTTGGGGGACGCTTCGGGGGACGAGGGGCTTTGTCGCGTTCGGCTTCTAGTGACGTGATCAGCCGAGTCGTGTCCCGGCGGATGGACATTTACTACCGCGAAGCCTATCACGGCTGAGTCGGCATGGCCTTCCCCATGTATTAGTCAGATCTGTCAACCGCTCGCAACCGCTCGGCGCACGCCAGGGCCCAGGAGGATGTCCTCTGGAGGGGTCACTCGCTCCGGAGCGCTACGATCGGATCGATCCGCGCCGCCCGGCGCGCCGGCAACCACCCGGCGCCCATGGCGACGGCAATCAAGAGGCCGGTGGCCGCGGTGATCGTGACCGGATCGGCCGGCGTCAGTTCGAACAGCATCGCCGACATCTGGCGCGACGCGAGACGCGCCAGGATCCAGGCGATCGGCAACCCGGCGGCGATCCCCACGAGCACCAGCGTGAGCGTCTGGCGGGCGATCATCCAGGCGACGTCGGCGCGCGCGGCGCCCAGCGCCACGCGGACGCCGATTTCGGCGGTGCGTTGCGCGACGGTGAATGACATCAGTCCGTAGAGGCCGACACACACCAGCGTCAGGGCCACGACGCCGAAGAAGCCCGAGAGCGTCGCCACCAGGCGCTCCCGGACGAAGGTGGCGTTCATCTCCTCGGCCAGACTGTGAATCTCGAAGGTCGGCACATCCCTGTCGATGCCCTGCACCAGGTCGCGAAGTTCCGGGATGAGGTGCCCGGCGCTGCCGGCGATCCGCACGTGTAGCACCATCTGGCCACGGCCGGTTCGCGCCTGCAGGAACGTCTGATAGAGCATCGGGGGCGGCGCGCTGCGAAGATCTGGATAACCCGAGTCCTTGACCACCCCGACGATCTCCATCCGGTCGCGGCCGGAAATGACGACAGTCGAGCCGAGCGGCTCCCGCCCGGCGAGCGCCAGTCGGGTGAAGGTCTCGTTCGCAAGCGCGACGAGACGGGCGCCGGGGCGCAAGTCGGTTTCGTTGAAGTCGCGGCCACGGGCGATCGACAGGCCCATCGTGGCGAAATACTTCGGATAGATCATCAGAACCTGAGGGCGGATCTCACCGCCGGATGGGTCCGTCACGGGGGCACTGAATCCGATCGGGGCGAGCGGCGCGGTGCGCGCGAGGCTCGCGGACTGCACGCCCGGCAGGCGCTCGACGCGAGCGAGGAGCTCGCGGTAGATGCCGTCGAGGCGCACCAGGGTACCCGGGATGTTGCGTTGATCGCTGCCGCGCGACCAGCCACCGCCCCGGCTGCAGACCGCCCACCGCGTGTCGCGTGCCGCCGAGATCCTTCCGTCCCGTCGCCGACATATCGAGACGCGATGCGCGAAAGGCCGGCACGCTGCCGAACAGCAAGCCGGAAAGCAGCGAGACCACCGCCGTGAAAGCCAGGAGCCGCGCATCCGGGACAAGGTCGAGGGTCACCGGACTGCGTCCGGCGGAGACGTATGTCACCAGGACCCGCGTCGCCGCGTACGCAAGCCCGATTCCGCAGGCCCCGGCCAGGCTCGCCAGCACGAGCCCTTCGACCAGCACCTGCCGAATCAACCTGGATCGGCTGGCGCCCACGGCCAGTCGCACGGCGAATTCGCTTCGCCGCGTGGCCGAGCGCGCCAGGACCAGATTGCCCGTGTTTGCGCATGCGATCAACAGGACGATGCCGACGACCCCCATCAGGATGCGCAGCGGCGCCGAGAATTGATTCCGCAGATCGGAGAGGCCCGTGGCGGCCGGCGTCAGCGCCAGCGTGACGTCCGTCTCCACCTCGCCGCGTTTCGTGCGTGGCCGCCACTCCGCTTCGGGCGCCAGCGACGCGAGCGCCGCCTGCGCCTGGGGTGCGGACACGCCAAGCGCGAGCCGCGCGACGATCCGGATCCACGACACGCGGTTGATCGGATCGACGAGCAGGTTCTCCGAGACCGGCATCACGACCGGCTGCATCATGACCGGCACGAACAGATCGGGTGACGTCCCGACCTCGACTCCGAAGAACTCCGGCGGCGTCACGCCGACAATCGTGAAGAGCATCCCGGAGAGCGCGATCGGATGGCCTACGACGGCGGGATCGAGAGCAAAGCGGCGTTTCCAGTAGCCGTAACTGATCATCGCGACTGGATGGCCGCTGGGCACCCGGTCGTCGTCGGGACCGAGCGCGCGGCCCGCGGCCGGAGCCACGCCGAGCAAGGAAAAATACCGACCCGAGACGAGCTGCCCCTCTGATGTCGGCTCCGGCCGGCCGTCGATGCTGACGTTCAAGCGCGCCCGCCCGTAGGCGGCCAGAGCCAGCCCACGATTGTGATCGCGAATCACTTCGTATTGCTGGTAGGTGAAGCCATTGTCGACGGCGGGGCCCTGACGCTGTCCCAGCAAGAGGAGGGTCTCGGGGTCGCGGATCGGCAGCATGCGCCAGGTCACGGCGTCGATCAGCGTGAAGAGTGCCGTGTTGGCGCCGATGCCGAGCGCGAGCGACAACACTGCCGTCGCGGTAAACGCGGGACTCTTTCGCAGCGTGCGCAGCGCGTAGCGGAGATCCTGGCCGGTCTGTTCGAGCCGCGTCCATCCCCACTGCGCGCGAGCGTCCTCCGCGGCCAGGGTCAGGTTGCCGAGCTCGCCGGGACCGGCCATCTCGGCGATCGACCGGAGCTCGTCCCGCATGTCGCGCTCGGCCGCGCGCCGGCGCCACGGCAGCAGGTACGCGAGGCGCCTCCAGAGCATCATGCGTCGATCTCGCCGCCGGCCGGCTTCATGATCCGGGCAACCGCGTTCACGAAGGTCGCCCACTCGGACTTCTCCTGCCGGAGCTTCTTGCGTCCCGCCGGCGTGAGCCGATAAACCTTGGCGCGCCGGTTGTGCTCGGACTTCTCCCACCGGGCGGCAATCCAGCCTTTGAGCTCCAGCCGTTTCAGCGCGGGATACAGCGAGCCGAATTCGATCTTCAGGGCTTCGCTCGAGCCGTCTCGGATGACGTGGGCGATGGCGTAGCCGTGGAGGGGGCCGAAGAGGAGGGTCCGAAGGACGATCATGTCGAGCACGCCGTGGAGGGGCTCCATATAAAGATAGTCTATATCACGACTGTCTTCAGCACTCAAACGGCGCGACGAAGAGCGCGCGCTCTGCCCCTGGGCATCCGGCTCCGGATGTCGCAATAGCTGCCGGTGCTGCGGGCCCTGCACTCGAGACCTATTTGGACGACAATGAAGGGGATGCAGCAGCTCCAAGCCGAGGTGCGCAGTGCTCCCGCGCGTACTGGATCCGGCAGCGAGCGCGTTCTTCTCGTCGCCCTCGTCCTGGTTGCCCTCGCCGTGCTGATCCGGACGGCTTGGGTTTGCGACGACGCGTACATCACACTCCGGGTGGTCGATAACCTGGTCCACGGCTACGGGCTGCGGTGGAACGTGGACGAACGAGTCGCGGCGTTTTCGCATCCCTTGTGGATGCTGCTGGTCAGCGGTCTTTACGTCCTCACCAACGAGGGGTATTTCACGATTCTCGCCGTCGGCATCGTCGTCACCCTCATCACGATGACGGGCGTGGCCTGGCGTGGACAACCGTCCTTCGCGGCGAGCGCGATACCACTGCTCGCCTTGCTCAGCAGCAAAGCCTTCGTGGATTTCTCCACGTCCGGACTCGAGAATCCCTTGACGGATTTTCTCCTGTTGCTGTTTGTCCTGGCGTGGAATCGGCGTGACACAACCGCGCGACTGAGTCGACTGGCCGTGGTGGCCGCGCTCGTGCTCATGAACAGAACCGACGCAGGGTTACTCCTGGCGCCCGCGCTGGCGGTCGCGATGGTGATGGATGCGCGACAGGCGGGGTGGCGCGCGACAATCGGACGCCTCGCCGCGGGAATGGCGCCATTGGCCATATGGACGACATTCTCGCTGCTCTACTTCGGCAGTCCGGTCGCAAATACCGCGTACGCCAAGCTTTCAACTGGCGTACCAGCAGCGAGCTCTATCCGGCAGGGCCTCTACTATTTCGATCTCGGATTTTGGTTCGATCCGATCACGCTCCTGGTCATTGCGATCGTGCCGCTTGCGATCGCGGTCAAACTCACCCGGCGCGATTGGCCGCTGGTGGCAGGCGTCGTCGTCTCGTGTCTGTATGTCGTCCGGGTCGGCGGCGATTTCATGTACGGCCGCTTTCTCGTCGCGCCATTCTTCATGAGCCTGCTGATCCTGCAGCCACTGACGGCGCGATTATCGCTGGCAAGCGGCACACTCGCCGCCGGGACGGTTCTCGCTATTGCTCTAACGGCCCCGTACCAGCCATCCTTGCTCGCAGGGGCGCGCTTCGGCGCACGCGATCCAGCCAACAAGAATCTGGCCCTGCATGGCATTCACGATGAGCGTCGCTGGTACTATCCACAGGCCGGGCTTCTCCGGCAGGAGCATGGGACGCTGCACCCCAATCACCCCTGGGCGTATGACGGGGTCAACGTTCGTGCGAGCCACGAATCCGTCGTCAGCCGCGGGAATATCGGATTCTACGGCTACTTCGCTGGTCCCGAGGTCCACGTCATTGATCCGTATGCCCTTGCCGATCCGCTCTTGGCGCGCCTGCCGGCGGTGCCGAACTCCCGGATTGGGCATTTCAGACGGCTGATACCGGCAGGCTATCCGGAGTCCGTGCGCGATCAGCGCGTGCAGATCGCAAATCCGTCGCTGGCCGAGTACTACCGCCGCTTGCACCTGATCACGTCGGGTCCGTTGCTCAGCCGAGCGCGACTGCGAGCGATTCTGGACTTGAATCTTGGCCGGCTTGACTACCTGGTCGACGACTATGTGCGAACGGTCTCGCGGTGAACGCCCTTAGCGGACTGGGCCTGCAGGACGCGAGAGCCCCGGTAGCCCATCGTCGGCCGGGCGCGTGACGGCCGCGCGCGAAAACAGAGAGAAGTTCTGCGGGCTCGGGCCGGTATGCCAGCACCGGACAATCTGGAGATCGGACCAACTCCAGAGCCGCTCATGAGTCAGATCGACATTCGTTGGGTGATTGTTCCAGTTGTCCGCGGGATACACGAATGCACCAGTGGCGGCGACGACAACCGACCAACAGATCAGCCCGGCCGCGACGAGCCGTAGCGCCGCGACCGCAAGAACTCTGTTGATCGCGGCGGCTGCCAACGGGATCATCGCCGGCAGTAGATCCAATGCGTATCGCGGGCCGAAGGTGTGACCGCCCCACCACACGGTATAGGCTGAGTAGAAGAGCGTTTGCACGGCGATGGCCAGCGCGCACCACCGGAGATCCGACGTCCAGCCTTCACGGATGACGTCCGGGATGGATCCCAGCACCAGCAGGACGACTGGGCTGAAGATGACCAGGCCGCGATTGGGACTGAAGAACAACCCGAGCAACCCGCCGGCAATATCTGACGTGAAGGTGCCGCGCACACCGTGCACTGTCTGGTGCAACGCCTCGAGCTGCGGTACCGCACCGAGTGGGTGGCCAAACCATCGCATGTTCATGGCGACGACCAGCGCTGCGACAATTCCAAGTGGGATGAGCGCCAAAACTGAGCGCCGGCCCCCCATACGAATCAGGACCGATGCGGCCAGAACGGCGACCGTCGGCGCAAGTTGAGGTCGAGCGGCTCCCGCCAGGGCCAAGGCCACCGTTGCGGCGAACGCCCGCGCTGGCAAGAGCGGGGTTGCCGCGAGTGCAAGGACGGCGACCGCCAATGCACTGAGCGCCGTTTCCTGTTGCCAGAGGGTCTGGCTGACACTGGCCCACATGTTCGTGCCCAGACCCAGGGCGATCGCAACCCAGAGGGCCTGGACTGGAGTCGCACGACGTCGTGCACACAGGAAGGCGACGGCGATGGCCAGAGCTGTGAGGCCCGAGGCCGTGACTTTCGCGACCAGATTGGGCGCCATCGGCGCACGAAGGTCTGCGAGACGGGTGACGGCCAGAGCACGGGCGACAATCGCCGCCGCGAACGCAGACGGGAGCGGATACGCGGATCGAAAGCTGCCGTTTCGGTCGCGCGTGAAGCCCGGACGGTCCGCCAACGGCGGAAGCCTGCGAACTACATCGTCAAGACGCAAGGTACCGTGTTCCGCCAAGGCCATGGCCGTGTACCGCGCAGGCTGCGAATCGTAGCTCGGGATCTCACGTCCGTTCGCGTTGTAGACAACGAACATACCCAGGCCAATAGCCGCAGCTCGCAAGGCGTCCGGCCACGAGCGGGATCGGCGCGGAGTCGTGACCACTGCGGGCAGTCGAGATCGGGAGCGGTCAGCGAGCATGTCGTCCATCTTGACTCGCTGCGTTATGTCTGCGATGGTGCGGAAGAGAGGATTGGCTTGGAGTGGTGGCTGCTCGTACCGCGCGGTGACATTTCGTGCCGTTTTGCTGAGATTTCTGCGTTTCTCTGGTCCTCGTCGTACTGCCTAATATCGGCTCGTACCGGGGAGTTCGTTAGCTATCCGTCAGCTATTGTCCATAGAGCAACTATTTACTTGACTAACCAGCCCTCGCGCCCTACACTCGCCCCATCGTGAACCGTTTGTATGGCTCTTGAGGCGACGAACATGATCACCCGCTACAGCCTCTTGCTCGCGTTCCTAACGACGGCCGCGATCTCCGCCCAGCAAAACGAACCCACGCTGCGAGATCTCGCGCGCCGCTGGGCTCCCGCTCCACTTCTTGAAACCCGCCAGAGGGAGCTGGTTCCTTACCCTCTGGAGGAG
>WNFI01169065.1_pt2 | contig 14223 bp, 11 predicted proteins | sample 5400471 | NCBI WGS metagenome assembly WNFI01 (sample SAMN13153348, study PRJNA577476) | soil metagenome | isolation source: 100 cm saprolite on Douglas fir-dominated hillslope | place: USA:California | collected 2013-09-17 | reverse complement strand
AAGAACCTTGAGCGTCGCGACGCCAGCATCAACCGCCAGGTTGCGACAGACCGTGCAGCCAACGGCGGCAAACTCACCCCGCAGGAGCAGCAGCAGATCAACCAGCGGCAGAACAACGTCAGCCGCTCGATCTACAACGACAAGCACAATGCCGCGACCTACAAGCCTGGCAACAGCGAGGTGGGCCAACGGCAGAGCAACCAGCAGCAGCGCATCGCGAACGGTGTTCGCTCAGGACAGATGAGCTCCGGCGAGGCGGCCCGCGCTGAGAACCAGCAGCAGCGCATCAACCAGCAGGTACAGGCAGATCGTCAGGCCAATGGCGGTCATCTGACCCAACAGGAGCACCAGCAGGTGAATCGCGAACAGAATCATGCCAGCCAGCAGATCCAACGCGAGAACAACAACGAACACAAGGCACCGCAGTAGAACTGAGGTTTCCAAACCTTGGCTCTGGTTGAACGTGGAGCGATCGGCGCAATCGTCCGGTCGCTCCACATTTATGCAGCCTAGAATGGATGCAGTGCTGAGCCGGCAACAACTCGATCGTGTATGTGTGGTGCTGGTGAGGGCGCGCAATCCGAACAATATCGGCGCGGTGGCGCGAGCCATGCATGACTTCGGCTTCCACCATCTGCGCGTTGTGAACGACTACGCGGTGCCGTTTGAGACAGCTCGTTCCGCCGTCGATGCTTCGGCCGTGCTTGCAGGCGCAACGGCATTCGACAACGTTGCACAGGCAGTGGCCGACTGCACTCTAGTTGCCGGAACAACGGCAATCGGGGAGCGCACCCTGCAGCATCCGGTCCATGCACTACCGGAGGCTGCTACGGAGATTGCCGCTGAACTGGAGCGGGAGGATGGCGCCGGCCGCGTCGCGCTGCTCTTTGGCTCCGAGAAGACAGGCCTCAGCAACGAAGAGCTGAGCCACTGCAACTGGCTGCTCACGATTCCGATGCAGCAGCACGAGGACATTCGCCATCCATCCATGAACCTCGGACAGGCTGTGGCGGTATGCCTGTACGAGTTGGTTCGCCAGAGAGCCGTCCACGTCGCACCATCCGTTGCCGCGCGCGCGAAGGCCGCCGAGGTCGAGAGGCTGACTATGCTGCTGCACGAGGTGCTGCAGAAAACGGAGTACACCAGGCATCATCCGGCCAACTCCGACGAAAGTCAGATTCGCCGGATGGCCTTGAGGATGGGGCTGGCGTCGAGCGACGTACCGGTATGGATGGGAATCCTGCGTCAGATCCTGTGGAAGGTGCGCGGCACCGGTGTCGGTGAAGACTAGTGAACAATGGTGGATGACGGTAGACTGGGCTTCGTTCATTACACAAGGAAAGCTGTGAAAAGCAGTCGGAGGCTTGAACTATGTCTTTAGGTAAGGGTGTGTCGTCGGTGGCAATGGTTGTGATGGGGTGTGCTTTCACAGCCGCCGGCGTTGCGCAGGGGAGACAGCTCACGACGGATGATTACGCGCGCGCGGAGAAGTTCATGAACTACAACGTCAATCCGCTCGTCTACCACAGCGTGGATCACCCGACATTTCTGCCGGATGACCGCTTCTGGTATCGCGACCGCGGGCCGGACGGGGTGACGTTTGTTCTGGTCGATCCTGCCAAAGGGACAAAGGGTCCGGCATTCGATCACGTGAAGATGGCCAAGGCACTCACGGCAAGCTCTGACGGCAAGGTGACGGTGGAGGCGCAGCAGTTGCCGATCTCGGACTTCACCTTCTCCGGTGAGATGGTAGTCGTCACTGTAAACGAGCAGCAGCTCCGTTGCGACCTTACCGGTGTAGGCATCTGCACTCCGGTTGGCGCAACGCCGAAGCCTGGTACGGCACGGCGTGCAGGTGCTCGAAGGACCGCCGGCACACCGGACATCTCACCCGACAAGACGAAGGCTGCCTTCATTCGCGACTACAACCTGTGGGTCCGCGATATCGCCACAGGGAAGGAGACGCAGCTCACCACCGACGGCGTGAAGGACTACGGCTACGCCACCGACAACGCCGGCTGGCAGCAGAGCGACAACCCCATCCTCGTCTGGTCGCCCGACTCGAAGAAGATCGCAACCTTCCAGCAGGACCAGCGCAAGGTCGGCGAGATGTATCTCGTGCCGGTAACCAACGGCCATTCCACCCTGAAGGCATGGAAGTACCCGCTGGTAGGCGATGCGAACGTCACGATGATCGAGCGCGTCATCATTGATGTCGACACTCCTAAGGTCATCCGCCTCAAGCTGCCGCCCGATCAGCACCGCTCCACTATCTGCGACGACATCAGCTGCCGAGGCGGCAACGGCTGGGACGATGTTCAGTGGAGCAGTGATGCCACGCACCTCGCCTTCGTCTCCACCTCCCGCGACCACAAACAGGAGTGGTTCCGCGTAGCCGACGCCTCCACCGGCGACGTTCGCGAGGTGATGGGAGAGACCGCACTGAAGTTCTTCGAGAGCGGCAACGGCAAGGTCAACTGGAAGTACCTGCCCAGGTCCAAGGAGATCCTCTGGTTCAGCGAGCGCGATGGCTGGGGCCAGATGTACCTCTACGACCTCACCACCGGCAAGCTGAAGAATCAGATCACCCACGGCGAAGGAAACGTCACGCAGGTGCTGTCCGTGGACGAAGACACCCGCACGATCTACTTTCTGGCGGTTGGCAAGGAGAAGGGGCGCGACCCCTACTTCTCCCACTACTACAGCATCCGCTTCGACGGAAGAGACCAGACGCTGCTGACGCCCGAGGATGCGGACCACGCCGTAACCAGTTCGTCCGACGGCCGCTACTTCGTCGACGTCTACTCAACCCCGACACAGCCGCAGACCGCGGTAGCTCGCGGCAGCAAAGGCAAGGTGGTCATGGAGGTTGGCAAGCAGGACATCACGAAACTCGTCGCCGCCGGCTGGGTTCCGCCCACTCCGATCACCGTCAAGGCGCGCGACGGCAAGACCGACCTTTACGGCTTCCTGTTCAAGCCCACCGACTTCGACGCGTCGAAGAAGTACCCCATCGTGAACAACGTCTACCCCGGCCCGCAGACCGGCTCATGCGGTCCCCGCAGCTTCACGGCGGCGCATCGCGACATGCAGTCGCTGGCGGAGCTTGGCTTCATCGTCGTCTGCATCGACGGCATGGGAACGCCCTGGCGCTCCAAGGCCTTCCACGAGGCCTACTACGGCAACCTGGGCGACAACACCATCCCCGACCAGGTCTCCGGAATGAAGGACCTCGCCGCAAAATATCCATGGATCGATCTCAATCTCGCAGGCATGTACGGACACTCCGGCGGCGGCAACGCCACGGCTGCAGCGATGTTCAACTACCCCGACTTCTTCAAGGTGGGCATCGCCGAGAGCGGCAACCACGATCAGCGCGACTATGAAGACGACTGGGCGGAGAAGTGGGCCGGCCTCGAAGTGAAAAACCCCGACGGCACCAGCAACTACGACAGCCAGGCCAACCAGTACATCGCCAAAAACCTCAAGGGCCATCTGCTACTGGCACACGGGACGATGGACAACAACGTCCCGCCGAACAACACGCTGCTCGTCGTCGACGCGCTGATCAAGGCGAACAAGGACTTCGACCTGTTGATGATCCCCAACGTCGCTCACGGATACGCCGAGGCGGCGCAGTACATGGCCCGCCGCCGCTGGGACTACTTCGTCCGCATACTTCGTCCGCAACCTCGCCGGCAATATACCGCCGCACGAGTACCAGATGAAGCCCTACTCCGTGGTCCAGGCAGGCACGGCGATGGGACCGAGCGACGACGATCAAACCGAAGCGCAGTAGAGCCGATTGCTGAGTGCGCTACAGCCAGCCTTTGACCCGTGCTATGCGCGCCGCATCGATGCGATTCGAGGCGCCCAGCTTGGCGATCGCCTCCGACAGGTAGTTGCGCACAGTGCCCTCGGAGAGATGCAGCTCCGTGGCGATGTCAGTGCTGCTCCGTCCATCGCCCGCCCTCTGCAGAATCTGCCGCTCGCGCTCGGTCAGCGGATCGGGCTCGGCGCTCCACGCCTCTGTAGCCAGCGCAGGATCGACGACACGCAGGCCCTGATGCACGCGGCGAACCGCATCGGCCAAGCTCCAGCCCCGTCATCCTGGGCATCTCGATATCGGTGACCAGAACATCGGGCGAGCAACTCTCGACCGCGGCCAACGCAGCCCGTCCATTGGCCGCGCGCGCCACCACGGTGATGTCCGCCTCCAGGTCCAGCAACGCGGCCAGCGCCCCCAGCACCATAGCCTGATCCTCAGCAAGCACAACCCGGATATTCGCCATCATGGCACCACACAAGGAGCTTTTACTGCAGCCGAAGAGGCAGCCGCAATCGGCAGTTCGACCAGCAACGCAGTGCCGCGCTCACTGCTGATGGAGAAGCGTCCGCCGAGAGCCTGCACTCGCTCCCGCATCCCGCGCAGTCCGTTGCCCTCCTGCTGTATCGGATGACTGCCGTCATCTTCCACCAGCAGCGAGTGGAATCGATCGTCCGTCGTGGCAAAGTGCATTCGGCAGTGCGTCGCATGGGCATGGCGCACGATATTGGTGACAGCCTCGCGCAGTGCGAGGCAAAGCACCGTCTCCTCCGCAGCCGTCAGCTTGGGCAAGGTGGACTCGCACGCGAGCGCCACACCCGCTGCCTGCAGGGTACTTCGCGCCAGCTCCATCTCGGCTGCGAGCCCCTGCGAGCGGTAGCCTCCGATAGCCTCGCGCACCTCGGTCAGCGCCGTCCTCGCGGTCCTCTCGACGTCTGCGATCTCCTTCGCCGCGCGCTGTGGATCGCGCTCCATCAGTCGCCCTGCCAGCTCAGCCTTCAGCACAATCACCGATAGCGTATGCCCCAGAACGTCATGCAGATCCCGCGCAATCCTCTCCCTCTCAGCCAGCGCGGCAAGCTGCTCGATCTCGTCATGGGCCCTGCTCAGCTTGTAGTTCGAACGCTTCTGCTGCGCGACGAAGACGTTGCTCGTTCCCACCACCGCGGTGAAGAGGATGGTTGCCGCCATCGTGATGGGGTTGAGGTGCAGCAGCGCGCCCTCCACCGCCACGCCGAGGCACTGGGCGACCATGATGGCGACCACCGTCGACGTCGAAGCCACGACGAACGGCAGGAACGCTGCACTATAAACGAAGAAGCTCGAGGAGCCTGAGTTGATCGGAATCGACACCAGCCCAAGGACATAGAAGGCCGCCAACAGCAGGTGTCGTTGCCTCGTCGAGTGGGCGCTCATGTAGCCCACATAGATCGCAAGAAAGATTGCGTAGATCGCGCCGCACACCAGCCAGTACCGCTGCTCATGGCGCAGGATCGGGTCGATGAAGAAAAACACCGAATACGCGATCCAGATATAGCCCGTGCCGCTCCGGCTGCCTATATTCGGGCTCTCTCGCAATGTCTGGGCTCTGTCGCTCATCTCTTCCCCGAAAGTGTACCGCGCATCACGCATTCTGCTGCGCGCGGTTGAAGATCAGCCAGCTCGTACCCAGCATCAACATCGTGAAGCCCGCAAGTCCAAACCAGTGGCTCGCAATCGGTGTATGGTCCCCATACCCGAAGATGCGGAGCATCAATTGAGCAAGATGATACGTCGGCAGGACCGGCGCCACGCGCTGCAGCCCGTGAGGCAGGTGTTGGATCGGCATCCACAAGCCGCTCATGAACGACATTGGCAGGTAGATCAGGTTCACAATGGCGGGCGCAGCGTTCGCCGGGACGATGAGCGCCAGGAGAAACCCCATGCTTGCAAACGAGATCGGCCCGGCGATGGTCATGCCGAACATCTTCACCAGCTCTCCCGGCGTCAGCGAGACTCCACCCATCGTGACTGCGAGCGTCGTAAGGATCGCGACGATGATCAGGCCAAAGGCAATAGCGCCCATGCACTTGGCGAAGAGGTACGCGATCGGCGGCATCGGGCTGGCGCGCTTCAGCTCCAGCCAGCCCGCCGCGCGCTCGCCCGCCAGGCCCACGCCAATGCCGAACAGCGCTGCGCCGATAAGGCCGAAGCACGCATATCCGCCAAGCAGATACCTGGCCATGGGGATGCCACCGTTATTCGCGCCACGATTGGAGACGCCGAACAACAGGTAAAACATGACCGGGAAACCGATCACCGCCAGCGAGAAAGACCGGTTGCGCAGCAGCTTCAAAAACTCGTACCTCGTCTCCTTGCGGAAGATAGCAATGGTGCGAGCGACGCCGAGTGACTGTGGGGCTGGATAGGCGAAAGATGGTATCGACATGAGGGCCTCCTTTGTTGCGACTGCCGGTTGCGAATCAGCGCGAGGTGGTAAGCGCGAGAAAGGCGTCTTCAAGCGCCGGGCTGGCGATCTCGAGGTTGCTGAGCGTCGCATCGCGCAGCATCATCTCGCGAACGACCTCCTCCGCCGCGGCAGCGGTCACAACGACGCCGTCGCCGCTCTGCTCCACGGCAGTCACGCCGGGAATCGTACGCAGGAACTCCGCCGTAAGCCTGGTGCGGCAGCGAATCTTGCGGCCCGCGCCCACGCTCTTGATCTCCGAGGGCGTGCCTTCGCTGACTATCTTTCCCTTGTTGATGACGACGATCCGGTGAGCCAGCGCATCGGCCTCCTCCAGATAGTGAGTCGTCAGCAGCACCGTCTTGCCGCGCTCGGCCAGCGAGCGGATCTGCTGCCAGAGGCCGCGCCGCGCCTCGATGTCCATCCCGACGGTCGGCTCATCGAGGAAGACGAGATCGGGATCGCCGCACAGCGCCAGCCCAAAGAGCACGCGCTGCTTCTGTCCGCCGCTCAACTGGCTGAACAGCCGGTCCTGAATGCCATCGAGTTGTGCAATCCGCACAACCTCTGCCACCGTCAGCGGGCGGGGATAGTAGCTGCGGAAGAGGTCGAGGTGCTCGCTCACCCGCAGCGTCTCCGGGATCCGCGCTACCTGCAGCATCGCTCCCACGCGGGTGCGCGCAGCAGGATTCTGCGGGTCGCCACCAAAGACCCGCGCCGTGCCGGAGGTCGGTGCGATCAAGCCCAGCAACAGCCGCACTGCAGTCGATTTGCCCGCGCCGTTGGGACCGAGAAGCGCGACCACCTCACCAGGCCGCAGCGCGAGATTCAAGCCATCCAGCGCCGTAGTCGCGCCGTAACGCTTTGTGACGTTCGTCAGTGCGGCGATCGGTTGTTGTAGCTGTACCGGAGCAATAGGCCTCGTGGTAGGCGTCTCTATACCTGTTACGAATGCGGTAGCGGGCATCGGCTGTCTCCTCTGGAGCGGGAATCTCTTCCTACATCCAGAAGCATTACGTTCCTCAGCCCACGGCAACAGTGTGGAACGTCACATTCGGAGATGACACTTGTCATGCGGCTACATATAGTCCACGCCGTACTGCACCGGAATCTGCGTGAACGCGATCCGCGTCGGCGCAGACTCCCGCGCCGGCAGCATCCCCGCAAAGTGCAGCGTCGTATGCCCGTACTTCAGGTTCAGCTTGTCCATCGTGGCGGACAACTCCGCGCGATTGTTCGGATCGGCAAACAGCTCCGCCTGGTACTCGCTCTCAGGAATCAGATCCCGCAGCGTGATCCCCACAAAGAACGGCCTCTGGCACTCCAGCCCCTGCGGCCGTTGCTTCCAAATCCCGCGCAGCACCTCCAGCAGCGTCAGCGTGTCCCGGCAATCCCTGAAGCGCGCCTCCATCCCCCAGCCCGAGTGCTTCAACCCGCTGAAGTGCTGCTTCGACTTCATCTGCGCCGCCTGCTCCCGCGTCAGCGCAAACCGTATCGTCACCGCCATCGACCCCGTATAGAACTTCTCCATTCGCAGCCGCATCGCCGCCTTATGCAGCAGCTTGTGCGCCACCGCCCACGAGCCCTCCGGCGTGCGATGCTCCGGAGCCAGAACATGCGAGTGCCCCAGAGACTTCTGGATGCCGCTCGCCACCGGCGCTCCGTCATCTCCACTCTCCGCGCCCCGCAGCCAGTGGTAGAGCCGATCTCCCCACACACTGTCCCAAAGCTTATGCATGCCATTGCGGTCGAGCGCGAGCAACTGCTCCATCGTCCGGATGCCCTTCGCATTCAGCCGCACCTCCGTCCTCGCCCCGACACCCGGCAGATCGCGCAACTCCAGATGCGCAATCGCCCGCGGCAACTGCGAGGGCAGCAGCCCGATCAGCCCATCCGGCTTCTGCATATCGCTGGCGATCTTCGCCAGATACCGGTTCGGAGCCATCCCAATCGAACACCGCAGCGCCTCGCCCACGTTCTTATAGATCGACTGCTTGATCTCCAGCGCAATCTTCCGCGCCCGCGGAGGCTCCTGCTCCCGCCCCATCAACTGGCAAGCCATCTCATCAATCGAAGGCGTATGTGCCACCGGGCAGATCAGATCCACGGCCTCTACAATCGCCTTCGAGTACTTCGCATACTCAGTGTGGTTCCCCTCGATCAGCACAATCTCCGGGCATACCCTCTTGGCCTCCCCCACCTGCGTCCCGGTCTTGATCCCTAGCGCCTTCGCCTCATAACTCGCGGCGATGCAGCAAGTCGTATCCGCCTTGGTAGGCACCACAGCCAGCGGTCGCCCCCGATACTCCGGATGCAACTGCTGCTCCACCGACGCAAAGAAGCTGTTGAGATCAATATGCAGGAAGCCAAACCGGTCGGGATAAGGGACAAAGGTCATAAGCAAATATGAAGAGATTGTATTCGCTTTTTATTTGCTTGCGACTGCCTTATTTACGGCGCTTCTTTGTCTTCCACCACGTCATAGAGCACGCCAAACGGGTCCTGAAAGTAAAGCGAATGCCCATCCTCGCGCAGGATGGTGCACCCATTCGCGACCAACGCTTCTTTCGCCTTCTGGATATCCTTCACCGTGAAGCTCGGTATCGGCGGGCCGGGGTTGAGGTCTGCTTTCACATACAGAAGAAAGTGCCCCGTATCGTACTCGAGGCTCTTCTCTGTCCGGCTCAGCAGCTTGAACTTCATCACATTCGTGTAGAAGTTCTCCGCCGCTGAGATGTCCGTCAGATGGATCGCGACCCGCCCCGCCCCCAACAAAACCCACTCCCCACGAGCGAAAGCTAGCCGAGCTAGCCGCCCGCAACGCCATCGCCGAAGAGGGCGGAGGCCCCGAGCGCCGCGCCCGCGAGAGTGCCGCCGGCAAGCTCTCCGCCCGTGAGCGCATCGACCTCCTCCTCGACGAGGGCACCTTCGAGGAGACCGACAAGTTTGTGACTCACCGGGCAACTGATTTTGGAATGGAAGCCCAGCGCGTCCCCGGCGACGGCTTCATCACCGGCCACGGCCGCATCCACGGCCGCGTCGTCTTCGTCTTCGCCCAGGACTTCACCGTCTTCGGCGGCTCGCTCTCCGAGTCCAACGCCGCCAAGATCGTCAAGATCATGGACACCGCCCTCCGCGTCGGCGCCCCCGTCATCGGCCTCAACGACTCCGGCGGAGCCCGCATCCAGGAGGGTGTCGTCTCCCTCGCCGGCTACACCGACATCTTCCTCCGCAACACCCTCGCCAGCGGCGTCATCCCGCAGATCTCCGCCATCCTCGGCCCCTGCGCCGGAGGAGCCGTCTACTCCCCCGCCATCACCGACTTCACCCTCATGACCGAGCGCACCAGCTACATGTTCGTCACCGGCCCCGACGTCATCAAGACCGTCACCCACGAAGACGTCACCAAGGCCGAACTCGGCGGAGCCGTCACCCACAACGAGATCTCCGGCGTAGCCCACTTCATGGCCCACGACGACCAGCAGTGCCTCGCCACCATCCGGGAGCTCATCAGCTTCATCCCTTCCAACAACCTCGACGACCCACCCCGCAAGCCAACCGCAGACGATCCAGCCCGAGCCGACGCCTCCCTCGACGCCATCATCCCCGACGAGTCCAACCAGCCCTACGACATGGTCGAAGTCATCCGCAAGATCCGCCTTCAACATCCCCCTCATCACCTTCGAGGACGTCCCCGGCTTCATGCCCGGCGTCCAGCAGGAGCACGGCGGCATCATCCGCCATGGAGCCAAGCTCCTCTACGCCTTCGCCGAGGCGACGGTCCCCAAGCTCACCGTCATCACCCGCAAGGCCTACGGCGGAGCCTACTGCGTCATGAGCTCAAAGCATCTCCGCACCGACGTCAACCTCGCCTGGCCCACCGCCGAGATCGCCGTCATGGGCCCTGAAGGAGCCGTCAACATCGTCTACAAGCGCGAGTTCGACGAAACCCTCCGCCGCGCCGAGGCCGTCATGCCCCAGGGCGTCTCCCTCACCGAAGAGCAGAAGCTCGAGATCCTAGCCGAAGCCCGCACTGAAAAGGTCGAAGAGTTCCGCGAGCGCTTCGCCAACCCCTACGTCGCCGCCGAGCGCGGCTATATCGACGCCGTCATCCGCCCCAGCGAAACCCGCCGCCGCCTCAACACCGCCCTAGACATGCTCTCCACCAAACGCGAAAAGAACCCACCGAAGAAACACGGCAACATTCCGCTGTAGCGCTTCATAGGATCAAAACCGTGTCATCCTGAGCGAAGCGGCGCACAGTTTCATCGTGCGTTGCGGAGTCGAAGGACCTGCGGTTGCTTTTGTCGTGGTCGGTTTTACGTCGTCATTCTGACCCTGAGCTTGCCGAAGGGGAAGAACCTCCGCATTTCGCTTTTGCCGTTGCTTGCTACTCCCTACTCCCTACTCCCTACTCCCTATACCCTGTCCTTATGCCTGCCAAACCCATCTCCACCGCCAACGCCGAGCACTACACCTGGGGTAACAACTGCGACGGCTGGTACCTCGTCCGCACCCCCGAGCTCAACATCATCGAAGAGCTCATGCCGCCCGGCACCAGCGAGACCCGCCACCACCACGTCCGCGCCCGCCAGTTCTTCTTCGTCCTCGAGGGCGAGCTCACCCTCGAGATCGAGCACCACGACTTCACCCTCCAGGCCGGCCAGGGAATCGAGATCGCCCCCGGCCAATCCCACCAGACCATCAACCGCAGCCAGCGCGCCGTGCGAATCCTCGTCACCAGCCAGCCCCCCCAGCCACGGCGACCGCATCGATGAGTAACCTTATGGGTAACGTTTTTCCATCATTTGGTCCCATTGGACGCACAATTCATCAAAACAATTGCATCCTGTCACAAATTTTTGTTGACCTTTCACATTTAGCCCTGTACGTTGACCCACATACCAATATCTGACGGCAGGCCGCCACATGGCTCTTCCTGTGTCCTTTTGCGGACACACTAGGCGTGTGCCTGAAACCACGCCCCTGTGTTACGTGCACCAACGCTCGACCCGGTACTGCGGCCACATAACGAATCGCAGACAAGGCCGAGCTACCAACCTCCACGCCACCTTTCGCGCGGAGACTACATTTTGAGAGGCCACACGAGATGAGAACCATTTCAAAGCTGTTCCCGGGTTCGCCTGCGAATCGCCTAAGCCCTGGCATCTGCCGCAAATTGCACAGCCAATATCGGGGAATTCTTCCTCGCGAGCGTTCCCCTCTGGAGACTGCGATGAACTTGTGCATAGGGAAACAAAGACAGATGAAAAGCATTTTGTGGGCTTTCGCGTTTGCGCTGGCCATGGTGAGTTCTGCCCTTGGTCAGTCACAGAACGGCAGTATCTCGGGAATCGTCACGGATCAGACCGGCGCGGTGGTGGCGAATGCTCAGGTAACAGTAACGAACGTCGCAACCAGCGCCGTTCGCATCGCAACGACAACAAGCACCGGCGCCTACACCGTGCAGGGACTTCCGCCGCAGGACTATAAGGTAGCGATCACGGCGGGTGGTTTCGGGACCTCGGAGGCGACGCTGAACGTCTCGGTGGGCTCCTCGAACACGGTGAATATGAAGCTGGCGGTCAGTAATACCACCGTCTCGATCGAGGTCGCAGCGAACTCGTTCTCTGGAATCAACCTCGAGAACGCGGAGAACTCCCAGGTCGTCAGTACGGCCCAGATCCTGGAGTTTCCGACGGAGACCCGGAATCCTTATGCCTTGACGGCACTCTCCGGTAGCGTCTCCGCTGATCCAAGTGCGGGCAGTCGTGGCGTCGGCTACAACGTCAGCGGTGCCCGCACTGCCTCGACGGAGATACTGCTCGACGGCATTGAAAATACGCAGTTATTCTCGGTTGGAGTGGCCACCACCGTTCCGCTGGATGCGGTGCAGGAGTTCCGCCTCATCACCTCGAACTACGGACCTGAGTACGGACGAGCCTCGGGTGGAGTCGTGAACCTGATCACGAAGGCCGGAACGAATTCCTTCCACGGAACGGCCTATGAGTTTTACCGTCCCTCCACGTTTGCCTCCAACAGCTACAACAACAATGCGAACGCAATTAAGCAGCACCGCTTCGTCCGGAACAACTTCGGTTACTCGGTGGGCGGGCCCATCCTGCACGACAAGCTGTTCTTCTTTTCCAACACCGAGTGGCTGCGGGTTCGCAGCAGCAATGTGGTCCAGTACTACATTCCGACGTCGCAGTTCATTGGTGCCTCCAACCCCAATACGCAGGCGTTTTTCACGAAGTTCGGCACCGTCTCCGCGGCTCCGACCGGCAAGATTCTGACGCTGGGTGCTATCGGCGGAGCGCCGGGAGCAGTCAGCAGTGCATTCGCTGCCGACCGCAAAGCGCTCGAGGCGCTGCCCGGTGGAGTGTTCACGGATGCCTTCCCCGTGCTGCAGCAGGTGAATGTGACCGTTCCGATCGATGCGGGTGGCGGCGCACCGCAGGACACGTACAACACGATCGGACGCGTCGATTTCAACCTGTCGGACCGGACTCAGATGTATGGCCGTTATGTCCGGTATAACCTGGCAAGTCCAGTTGGGTCAGGAAATAACAGCCCGTACGCAGGTTACAGCACGGGTCAGACAACGACGGCGCAGAACCTGGTCTACGGTCTCACCCACACGTTCTCTTCCAAACTAACCTCTCAGCTTCAGATCGGCTTGCTGCGTGTAAATGTGAACCAGCCGCTCGGCGCCAATCCTGCGGGACCCACGCTGTTCATCAACTCCGGCGCGGCTCCATCAATTGCGGGTAATCTGCTTGTCTTCCCGGGCTATAGCGAAAGGAACGCCGGCAACGGTCTTCCCTCGGGTGGCCCGCAGAACAACATCGTCATCAGCCCGGCATTGACCTATACGAAGGGTTCCCACACCTTTACGTTCGGGGGGCAGTACACCTATATCCGCGATAACCATACCTTCGCGATCTACGAGAACGCGCAGGAGGCCCTGGTGATCTCGGGTACTGCCAATGCTCTGACTAACTTCCAGGCGGGAACGTTCAACTACTTTCAGGCCAACCTCGATCCGCAGGGAAAGTTTCCCTGCGTGAAGGACCTGATCACCGGAGTAACAACGGCCACAGCGGCCTGCACCCTGACGACTCCGATCAGCCAACCGAACTTCAGCCGTTCGAACCGCTATCACGAGGGTGCGGGCTACTTCAACGACTCGTGGAAGGCGACATCGCGGCTGACCCTCAATGCCGGAATCCGGTATGAGCTGTATGGAACGCAGCACAACAAGAACTCAGCCCTGGACTCGAACTTCTACTTTGGGACCTCCGGGTCGCTTCAGGATCGTATCCGCGCGGGCAAGATCCTGCGGGTGAATGACACTGCGCCGGCTGGAGTTCAAAACCCTGGCGGCAAGCTGTGGAATACGAACTACAAGCAGTTTGCTCCGCGCCTTGCATTTGCCTACGATCTGACTGGCGACGGCAAGACGAGTCTCCGCGGCGGATACGGCATCAGCTACGAGCGTAACTTCGGCAACGTAACCTATAACGTGGCGCTGAACCCTCCGGCGCAACTGGCGATCAGCTTCACCAATGCAGACGTCGGCGCGCCGATTCCGATCAGCACTGGCGTTCTCGGCTCATTCAGCGGAGGCTCGGGAGTCCAGAAGGCGATTCCTCCGGGAACGGTCCGGGCTGTCGATCCTAAAATCAAGCCGGCCTACAACCAGTTCTACACGCTGGCCCTCGAGCGCCAGGTCAACGCGACGCTCTCTGCAGGTGCCTCCTACACAGGTGAGCGTGGAATTCACAACTACTCCATTGCGAACTATAACCGCAGCTACTATGGCCAGGTCTACGAGAACGATGCAGCGAAGTACGTCCCCTCGGGCGCGGTGAACTCAAACCGTCTGAACCCCCAGTTCACCTCCATCAACGTTCGTGGGGCGGACGGCGACAGCTACTATAACGGCGTG
>WNFI01677032.1_pt1 | contig 14226 bp, 10 predicted proteins | sample 5400471 | NCBI WGS metagenome assembly WNFI01 (sample SAMN13153348, study PRJNA577476) | soil metagenome | isolation source: 100 cm saprolite on Douglas fir-dominated hillslope | place: USA:California | collected 2013-09-17 | reverse complement strand
CCTGCAGAAGCTCGTCGCCTGCGCCGAGAGCAAGGAGGTGCGCTGCGCCAATCCCGCGAGCTGCACCAACCACGACGACGAGCTGATCGGCGCGCTCTACGACGTGCTTTCGCGCGCCGAGGCGCAGGGCGGCGTCGACCTCGCCACGCTTTTGGGCGCGCTCAAGAGCCTCGCCACGCTCGACCAGACCGGACAGACCAGCCGCACGCTGCGCCTCATCGTCCAGGGCATCGAGGGCAGCAAGGACCCGAACGACCCGCACGAAGCGCGCGACGCCGTCGCCTCCCTCGCCGCCAGCGCGCTCACCGCCGAGGAGGGCCAGAAGCTGCTGCCGGCGCTGAGCGTGCTCATCGAGAAGAAGGTGCTGGGCGAGTTCGTCAGCCTGCTCCACGACCTCCTCTATACCTGCAGCCCTCCCCCCGCGCCCTGAGCGGAACGACGATGAAGACCACACCGCGAATCCTGGTAGCCATCCTCGTGTGCGCCGCGCCCGCGGCCTTGGGGAACCCCTTCGAGCTGTATGGCTTCACGCCGCGGGCGCTCGGCATGGGCGGCGCCATGACCTCGGTCGGCGACGACCTGGGCGCGAGCTTCTACAACCCGGCCGCGCTCCTCGGGCACAGCAAGACCGAGTTCGGCCTCGGCTTCGCCGATACCATCTCCAACCTCTACGTCGACCGCCGCTGCCTTCCCAGCAACTGCACGAACGGCGCGAACACCATCCGCACTTCGCAGGTGGAGCGGACGCCGCGCTTCGAGCTGGGGCTCATCTTTCCCCTCGGTGGGCAGCTCTTCAAGGACCGCGTGGTGCTGGGCATCGGCGGCGGCCATCCGGTGGGCTCGCTGGTCCGGGTGCAGACCGTCGACCAGTCGCATCCGCAGTTCTACATGTACCAGTCGAAAGCGCAGCGGTTCGCGCTCAACACCGCGCTGGGGATCAAGATCGCCGACGGCGTCTCGGTGGGCGCGGGCGTGCAGGTCACCGCCGAGCAGGTGGGCAAGGTGAACTTCCAGCTCGACCTCGCCTCGCGGCAGTGGCCGGCGCGCGACATCACCGTCGATCTGAACACGGTCCCGATTCCGACCGCAGGGATCCTCATCGAGCCGGGCGAGAGGGTGAAGATCGGTTTCTCCTGGCGCAAGGAGGCGCAGCTCTACTACGAGCAGCCGACCAACATCGACCTGGGCGCCCTGGGAGCGGTGAAGCTCGACGTCGACGGCCTCGCGCAGTACTGGCCGCACGTCTTCTCGGGCGCGGTGTCGATCAAGTTCTCGCGGCGCCTCTCGGTGACCGCGCAAGCCGACTACTACCTCTGGAGCCGCGCGCCCAACGACCAGGTGCACGTGAAGGTGACGCCGACCGGCGCGGTGCTGACGTCCTTGGGGCTCGACTCGCTTTTGAGCGTGAACTCGGCCGACGCGAAGATGGGATTCGCCAACATCCTCATTCCGCACCTGGCCGGGGAGTACCAGGCTGCCGACTGGCTCGCGCTGCGGGCCGGCGCGTGGGTGCGGCCGGCGGTGACGCCGGAGCAGAACGGCACCACCAACTATCTCGACAACTTCACCGAGAGCGTGGCGGCCGGCGCGACCTTCCGCTTCACCGATCCCCTCCAGGTCTTCAGCGAGCTGGTCTCGTTCGACGTCGGCGCGCAGATGATGATCGCCAACCCGCGCAGCACCAAGAAGCAGGCCCTCGACCCGACCGGCAACTCGACCTACGGCGGCACGCTGCTCTCGGTAGCCGCCATGCTGCGGTATTTGTATTGAGCGGTATCGCATTGACCCGTATTCCTGTATTGACCCGCACCGCTCAACCGCCGTTCTTTCGATCCGGCGACTGCGTCGCCTCCACCAGGGTGGAGCTCGCTCGACTGGCGACTGGACCCCCCAAGAACTTGCGCTGCAGCAGGGGGGCTCGGCGATTAGGCTCTGCACAAGAGATGGCGGACGACGACCACGTTCCCTCCGGCCGGCTGCGCAGGCTGAGCCGGCTCGCGTACCTGACTGCGCGCACGACGGGCGATCTGATCGCCTCGCAGGCGCGGCGCAAGCTGAGCGGCGACCAATTGCCGCACGACGATCTGAAAAAAGCCGGCGAGCGCATCCTGGCGACGCTCGGCGAGCTGAAGGGCGCGGCGCTCAAGCTGGGCCAGGCGCTGGCGATGGATCCCGACGCTCTGCCCGAAGAAGCGCGCAGCGTGGTGGCGAAGCTGCTCTCGCAGGCGCCGCAGCGGATGGAGTTCGCGCAGGTGGTCGAGGTCGTCCGCGCCGAGCTGGGCGCGCCTCCCGACGCCCTCTTTGCCTCCTTCGAGAAGGAGCCGCTCGCGGCGGCGTCGCTGGGCCAGGTGCATGCCGCCACGCTGCAGGACGGGCGCGAGGTGGTGGTGAAGGTGCAGTACCCGGGCGTCGACAAAGCGCTGGAGAGCGATCTGAGGAACGCCGGCGTGCTGGTGCGCGGCATCGCGCTGACCGGGGAGGCGCTCGATCAGCGCCCCTACTACGACGAGCTGCGCGCATCGCTCCTGCGCGAGCTGGACTACCACGCCGAGGCGGAGCAGGCCGGCGCGTATCGCGAGGCGGCGGCGCGCTTTCCCGAGCTGGTGGTGCCGGAGGTGATCGCCGAGCGCAGCGCCAGAAAGGTGCTGTGCCTGACGCGGCTGCACGGCCGGGAGCTGCTCGACCTCATCGAGTCGGACGCTTCCGGAGCCGAGCGCTTCCGGGTGGCGCGGCTGCTCCTCTTCGCCATCTGGGGCCCGTTCTACGCCGCGCGCCTCGTGCACGCCGATCCGCATCCGGGCAACTTTCTCGTGCTGCCCGATGGGCGGCTGGGAGTGCTCGATTACGGAGCGACCAAGCTGCTCTCCGAACGTTTCGCCGCGGTGTACCGCCACTTCCTCGAGGAGAACGCCGCCGGCCGCGCGCATCCGGACGTCGGGCCGCAGCTGAAGAAGGCGGGCTTCCGCTTCCTCATGGACGACGAGGAGGAGGGCTTCGAGTTCTGCCAGAAGATGGCCGACATCGTGCAGCGGCCCATCCAGAGCGAGATCTTCGATTTCGGCAGCGACCCTCTGGTGGCCGATCTGAGGGCAATCTTTCGCGCGGAGCCGGGCGTGGCGATGAAGATCAAGCCGCCGCCCGAGGCCCTGCTCTTCTACCGGTCGGCCGCCGGGCTGGCGCAGGAGCTGCGGCTGCTCAAGGCGCGCGGTCCATTTCGCAGCGTGCTGCAAGAGATCAAGGAGCGCGGCACGGCGTGGTAAGCAGGGCGGCAATGGATCGCGCGCAGACTTTCGTCGACAAGCCCGAGCAGCTGGAAGCCTGCGTGGCGGCGGTCGCACGGAGCGCGCGCATCGGGCTCGACACCGAGTCGAACGGCTTCCACGCTTACTACGAGAAGGTCTGCCTGCTGCAGATCGCGACCGAAAACGCGGACTGGGCGGTCGATCCGCTGGCGCTGCCGCTCGAGCCGCTGCTGCCGCTCCTGCGCGATGCAGAGCGTGAGGTGATCCTGCACGCCGCCGAGTACGACGTGCTCTGCATGAAGCGCGACTACGGCCTGCGCTTCGGGCGCATCTTCGACACCCACGCTGCCGCCAAGACGCTGGGCATCGAAAAGGTGGGGCTGCACGACCTGCTCGCCGATCAGCTCGGCGTGCAGCTCTCGGTGGACGAGCAGCGCAGCGACTGGGGGCGGCGCCCGCTCTCGCCGAAGCAGCTGCAGTACGCGTTCGCCGACGTGCAGTACCTGCTGCCGATGCGCGAGAAGCTCGGCGAGCAGCTGGTCGCGCGGGGGCTCACCGCGGAGGCGGAGGCGGAGTTCGCGCGGCTCATCGCCAAGGAGCCGCGCGCGCGCGAGTTCGACGCCGAAGGCTGGCAGCGGATGAAAGCGGCGCGCACGCTGGATGGACGCGCCCGCGGCGTGCTGCGCGAGATGTATCTTTTGCGCGACCGGCGCGCGCGCGAGGTCGATCGGCCCGCCTTCAAGGTGCTCTCCGATCTCTTCATGGCCGAAGTGGCGCGCCGGCTGCCGAGGACGGAGGAGGAGCTTTTGCGGGTGCCGGGCACCTCGCCGCAGGCGCTCAAGAAGGTCGGCGCGCAGGTGCTGGAGGCGGTGCGCCGCGGCCTCGAGGCAGAGCCGCTGGCGAAGCCTCGGCCGCGGCCCGGCGGCGGCGGAAACGCTGCCCAGCGCTTCCGGCGCGGTGGGCCAGCCGCGCCCCCGCCCGAAGTGGAGGAGCGCTACGAGCGGCTGCGCGCCTGGCGCAAGGGCAGGGCGCAGGCGCGCAAGGTGGAGGTGCAGGTGATCGCGCCGAACGCGGTCCTCTGGGCCATCGCCCGCACCGACCCGCGGGATCCGGCGACGCTCGCGCAGGTCGAAGGGATGGACGCCTTCCGCGTCGAGCAGTACGGCGCCGAGATCCTCGCGCTCCTCAAGCAGACTCCCGCGCAGCCGCAGCAGCAGAAGTTGCTGTAACGCACCGTCAGCCCAACCGAGCGCTGATCAGTTTGCGCGCGGTGTGGGGCTAGAAATTGGCGCCGATGCGGACTGGCGGCACGGTCGCGGAGAGCTGCGGGGCCGCGCCGCCTGCGAGGATGCGATATGCGCTCCAGGAGCCGATGACGTTCTTCACGTACCGCCGCGTCTCCCGGTACGGGATGTCCTCCACCCACTCGTCCAGCTGCCGCCCGGCGGCGCGCGCGGCCCAGGGCCCGGCGATGCGAGGGCCGGCGTTGTAGGCCGCGAGCGCCGGCGTCGGATCGCCGAAGCGCCCGAGCAACTCGGCCAGATACCAGGCGCCGAGATCGATGGCGGTAGCGGGCACCGTCAGCTCCTCGTCGCGGAGCGGCGAACGGCCCAGCACCATCGCCGCCCGGCGCGCGGTGGCGGGCAAGAGCTGCAGCAGCCCCACGGCGCCTGCTGTGCTGCGCGTGTCGGGCTTGAAGAGGCTCTCCCTGCGCATGACCGCGAGGAGCAGGTACGGATCGAGTTGCGTCCGCTGCGCGCTGCGCGCGACCTCGGCCGGAAACGCCGCCGGGTACGCCGCGTCGAGGACCAGCCTGGGCGCGCGGGGCCCACGGCCGCCCAAGAGCGATTCCGCCAGGACGACGGATCGGTCGTACCGCCCGGCGCGCTCGTAGACGGGCAGGGCGGCTGCGCCTGCGTCGCCGGGATGGCGCAGCACGAACCAGTCCGCCTCAGCCGCGGCCTCGGAGAGCAGGCCCAGCGAGGCGAGAGTGACGGCGAGCTCGAGCGAGGGCGGAGCAGCGGGCGCTGCACGCAGCGGAGGAAACGGCGCCGCTGCGGGGGCCGACTCTCCCAGCCGCTCGCGGGCGAGGAGCCCGTACCAGCCGAGCGGGTCCAGCTCCGCGGCGCGCTTGAAGAGCGGTTCCGCCGCGGCCGGCTTTCCTGTCCGCGCCTGCCAGTAGGTGCCCTGCGCCCGCTCTTCGTCGGTCGCGGCGCTGGCGGCGAACTCGGCGAAGCGCTCGGTGGCGTCGCGCAGGTGGTCCTGCCACGACATCCACGCGAGCGTCCAGCGCGCCGCCGAGGAGTTGGGCCCGCTGCGCTTCGCCGCCAGCTGTGCGAGCCGGGATCGCGCCTGCGAGCGCTGCCCCAGGTCCGCAAAGAGCCGGGCGGTGAAGAGCACGCTCTCCTCCGCCTCCGGCGCCGACCCGAACCGGCGCGCCACCTGGTCGGCGAGTCGAATCGCCTCCGCATCCCGCCCGCGCCGCGCCCGATCGCGCGCCAGCAGCATCCCCGCCGCAGCGGCGACGTGGGGTGGACCGTGCGCCCACGCTTCCTCGAGAAGGGGCCGCGCGTCGCTGCGCTTGCCGTCCGCCGCAAGCGCCCGGGCGTGCAGGAGCGCCGCCTCCGCCGCCTCGGCGCCCGAGAGCAGGTTCTCCGCGATCGCCACCTGCCCCACCGCAGCCGCAGGCTGGCCGGCGGCGAGCAGCTTCGAGGCGCGCATCATCAGCTCGCGGCCGGTTGCCAGGGGTAGCTCCACTTGCAGCTCCCGCTCCAGCGCCCGCGCGCTCTCTGCCGCCGGGTGCTCTGGATGGTTGAGCCAGAATCCGCGCAGCGCCTCCGCAGCTGCGCGCGCCAGTCTTGGATCGGCGCGCGCCTCGCCCGAAAGCGCCTGCGCCACGTCCCACCGGAGGCCCGCGCGCACCTCTGCCGGCTGACCCCCGAGGGAGGCCGCGTGCTCCGCCTGCCGCCGCGCCTCGGAGAAGTCGCCCGCCGCCAGGAGCGCGTCAGCCAGCAGCGCGGACGCGCGCAGCCCCGCAGGTCCTTGTGCCTCCGCCGCCTGCCCCAGCGGCACGAGCGCTTCTTCCGGGCGTTTCGAGAGCAGGAGCGCCTCGCCCAGCAGCACCTCTGCGTGGGGCCGCAGCGGGCCCGGATCAGTCGCCGCCTTGCCCAGCGCGTCCGCAGCTTCCGCAAGCTTGCCCTGCCCGAAGAGCGCGCGCCCCAGAACCAGCCGGCAGGCGGCGGTGTCGCAACCGGCCGCGGCGGCCGCTGCCTCGCCTGTCCGTCCAGCAGCGAGGAGCGCGCCCGCTTGCCCTGCGCGATCTTCTTCTGCGTCCGTCGTCCGATAGGAGGCAAATGCCGCAAACCCCACCAGTACGATCCAAATGCTCGATCTCACTCGGCTATCCGTCCCCTTGCGCGCCTGGTTCAACGTCCACACGTTCCTCGTCCCGTAGCTGTCCGACTGGCGCGTATTGACGCGTTCTGTTATATGCCCGCGCCTTCAGGAGGTCCGATCCGAATGTCTCTGCTGGCGAAGCCCTTCCCCACCGAGATGACGACCCCGATCAACCTCGAGGGCAACAAGAAGATGTCGGTCGAGGCTCATCGGAACCTGTTCTGTACCGCGTACGACGAATGCCTCGACGAGGCGGTCAAGCGCGGGTGGAACAGCTTCACCTGCGTGCGTTGCCCGAACTACAGCATCACCCATGTGGCGCCCGAGAATTCGATCGAGGCGTTCGCGACGCAGCGCAAGTCGGCGTAAGTCACCTTCCATAGAGAAGCACCACCCACAACCTGCCGGGTCCGTACTGCTTCGAGCCGGCATAGACCGCACCCACGCCGAGCCGCGTCCAACGTGGCTCGGCGAGGTTTTTTGAGGCGGCCACGACGTCCGGGCCGCCGCCCACGTAGAGCTCGGCGACGATGCCCTGCAGCTCGGGCACCTTGTCGAGCGCGCGGGCGGCCGCCTCGCCCGGTAGCTTCATCGCGCCGGAGCGCGCGGCCTCGCCGACTTCGTGCTGCGCGACCTGATCGAGCGTGGGATCGCGCTGCAGAGCCTCGAGCCCCCGCTTCTTCCGTTCGGCATCGAGGAGCGCCGCCGCGTCGCGCACGGGATCGCGGCTCAGGACGGTGGGGGCGGCCAGCACTTCCGTCAGGTAGACGGCCTCGGCGCCGTCGGCGGTACGCCCCCGCGCTTCGCCGAGCCCTAGCCGGCGGTGGCGCGGATCGAGCAGGTTGGCGAGGTGCGCGGGCGAGCCGACGATGGCCTCGTGCGCCGTCGCGGCGTCGTCGGCGAGGCCGATGTTCTCGCCCGCGCTCCGGTAATCGTAGTTGCGCGCGTGCAGGCGGTCGGTCATCGAGCCGTCGGAGGCAAGGACGTGCGCGAACGTCTTCGTGCGGGCCATCTCCCGGCTGTGGCCTTCGGCGGCGGCATCCAGCTCCGGGTCGCGTTGCAGCGCGGACAAGCCGCGCGAGGCCCGCAGCTGCGCGATGGCAGCCTCCACCCCCGCGAGCCCTTTGCCCGCCTGCGGCTCCGGCGGCGGCGAGGAGGGCGGCTTCACCCCCGCGAACACGCGACGGATGGCGACGACCTGCGGGCCGCCCGGTCCGTCTGCGAGCACCTCCAGCGAATGCTCGCCGGTCTCGCGCAGCGCGATGCGCGTCGAGAAGTCGCCACCCGCAGCCACCATTCCGATCTCCTCCACCTCGCCCGACGGACGCGTGACGAAGAGCCGCGGCCGCGTCAACCCCACAGCGAGCTGCCCCGAGATCTGCACCGCGTCGAACTCCTCCACCCTGCCCGGCTCGATGACCGACCGCCTGCACGCGCGCAACGCCCGCTACCGGCGCGGGCTCGGCGGATGCGAGAGAGGCATAGAAGGAGACGGCGCTGCCGCTCAGCGGCGCCTTTCTGCCTGCGGCGGCAGCGGCGAAGTCCTGGCAGGCGCGGGTGAGATCGGGATCGAGCGAGACCTTCCGCCCGCCGCAGGACCCGGCGACGGAGTCGAGCAGCGCCGCTTCCAGGCGTGCCTGGATGGGCAGCGCGTCGCTCAGTGCGATCAAGAGGGCGAGCAACATCGCGTCGCGAGGGTACTGCAAGTGGACGAGTTCCGTATTGACCGCGGTCGGGCCCTCCAGCACCCTCGCGCCGCTCCGGGCATGATCTATCTCGAGGGGACCCAAGTGATCCACCGGCTGATCCGCTTCGCTCCGACGCTCGCCGCCATCGTCGCAGCGGGCTGTGGGGGCAACGGCAACCAGGGCCTCAAGGATTCCGGCCCCGCGGCCTGCACCAAGCTCGCGGACTGCACCGGCAACGGTGGCAAGCAGGTTTGCCTCAGCTCCGTCTGCGTGAACACCTGCAGCTCCAACGCCGGGTGCCAGACGGCCGCGACGCCCAACGACGTCTGCGAAGAGGCGGTCTGCCTCTCGCCGGTGTGCGGCAGCGACGCGCAGTGCGGCAGCGGAAAGGCTTGCCTCAACGGCGCCTGCGCGACCGCGCCCGTCGCGAGCCAGGTGGCCTCGTGCACAGTGACGCCGAACCCCGGCGACGTGCGGGTCGGCTCCACGCTTCAGCTCAAGACGTTGCCGCAGGACGCGGCGGGCAAGCCGCTCCATTTCGGCGCCATCACTTGGGCATCGGGCGCGGGCGGCAGCATCGATTCCGCGACCGGCGTGCTCACCGCCGGGGCGGCGGGCGACATCACCGTCACCGCGACTGCGGGCAGCAGGAGCTGCACCTCGATCGTCCACGCTTATGCGGCGCCTTCGCCCGCGACCGCGCTGCGCGTCACCGTCATCAACATGCACACCAAGGAACCGGTCGCCGGCGCCAAGGTCGTGGGCGTGCTCGACAGCGACGGCCTCACCGCCACCGCCACCACCGTCGCCGACGGCACTGCCCTTCTCGCCACCACGCCGAGCGGCGGGCCGTACGACGTGCACGTCTTCGCCGTCGGCTACAACTACACCTCCTTCGTTCAGACGACCGCCACCGATCTGCTGGTGGCGCTCGCGCCTTACCTCCCGGTTGCGCTGCGCAGCGGCTTCACCAGCCACCTGTGCGAGACCAAGGCCGGCGATCCGAACACCCAGGACTCCACCAAGCCGCAGTGCCCCTCGCCCGAGGGCGAGTTCGCACCGCTACCAGACCCGGGCGAGGTGGTGCACATGGCGTTCTTCGGCTCGAGCGTGCCCAACAGCCTTCTCGATCTCTCGGTCGACACGCTGGTCGGTCCGATGCACACCGTCCACCTCTCGCTGCCGGGCACGCCGGCGAAGGACCTGAACCTGCCCTACGGCCTGGTGCTCGGCGTCGGGTCGAACTTCTTCGGCACCAACGATCCGCGCGTCTTCGCCGAGGGCGGCGTGCGCGCGCTCTGGGGCATCGGCGGCAACGTCAACCTCGCGAAGGCCATCAGAGTCCTCAGCCCGCTCTTGCAGCCCACCGTCACCGTCGACATCGGCACGCTTCTGCCGCAGCTGCTCGGCTTCTTCGGGCGGCTGGAGGCGGGCGCCGTGGTCGGCGTCAAGGCGCCGCCCAACGCCACCGGCGCCGGCGCGCCGACCTTCGCGACCCAGCCGGTGCAGCTCACCACCCCGATGCGCCTGCGCATCGACGCCACATCGCCCAAGCTGCCGCAGCTCGACGGGCAGTACGTCAGCGGCGTCCTGGCGGTGGCCGGGGCGTTGGACCATCCGCTCGGCTTCGTGCCGCTCGGCCTCACCGCGGGCCTCTCCGCCAAGGACAACGCGGGCGGCGTGCTCGACCCCACCTGTGACATCAGCTCCGGCACCGCCCCGTGTGACACCAACAAGATCCCGATCAAGTTTGCCCCGCGCAATGGCGGCACCGAGGGCAGCCCGGTCGCCGTGGCGCTCCTGGCGCTGAACTTCGGAGGGCTGACGCCGGGCTCGACCACGCGCATCGCAGTGAGCGGCCAGGTGCGCGTCTTCGACAACGTCGATTACGCCGCGCCGGGCACCGCCGCTCCCACGCTGGCGCCGCCTGACTTCATGAAGCTGCCGCGGTCGAGCTCGGTCGCGGTGACGCGCTCGACGCGCAACGTGAGCGTGACCGGCGACGCGGACCCGGGCGTGCAGATCTACCGCTTCGAGCTGGAGAGCGCCGCCCGGCAGAACTGGAACGTGTGGATGCCGCCGATCGGCAGCGCCAGCGCGGTGCGTAACCTCCATCTGCCGGATCCGGGTTTCTCCACCACTTCGCCCTGCGATCCGATGGCGTCGCTGTGCGATCCGTTCGCCGATGCCAAGGCGGCGGACGGCACTACCCGCGGTCCGACCGCCCGCCTGCTCGCCCTCGAACTGACCTCGGCCGCTACTTCCGATCAGCTGGAGAGCTTCACCGGCTCCTTGCACCTCGACGAGCTGGGGCCGGCGCTGAAGGCCTTCACGGCCCTTCAAGTCAACGTCTCGCAGTAGGCGAAATCCTGCGCTTCGAAGGCGGCGACGGTCACCTCCTGCCGTCGCCGCTTCGCCTTTCCTCTGCTTGTGCGGCTAAATTCTCCTTTCGGCGGCGCCCGGTTTCCGTTAACCAGTGGCCTCGGAGGCATTTCATGCGGCTTGGCATGGGCGAGATCCTGGTCATCCTGGCGCTGGCGCTGCTCTTCTTCGGCCCCTCGAAGCTCCCGCAGCTGGGCGCCAGCCTGGGGCAGGCCATCAAGGGCTTCAAGAAGGGCCTTTCCGAGATCGGCGAGCCGGAGGAGACGAAGCTGCCGGAGGAAGCAAAGCTGCCGGAGGCGACGAAGGTGCCGGCCTCGAAGTCCTCGTCGGGAAGCGAGATCCCGCGCGCCTGACGCGCGAAGTGGAGGCCGGCAAGGCAAACGCGCCCGGGGCATCGCGCTACACTGGCCCCATGTCCTTGCGCCTGCAGCTCGTCGCGCTCTTCACCGCGGTGCTCGCGGCGACGCTGCTCGTCGCCACCGCGCTCGGGTTGCGCATCGCCCAGCGCTCGGTCGAGACGGAGATCCGCAAGCGCACGGCGGAGCTCGCGAGCGCCACCACGCTGGCGCTCAAGCACGCCGGCACCGACGACGACCAGCTCTCGGAAGAGCTCGCGGCCACCGTCCGCATGCACCGCGGCTTGCTGCGCGCGGAGCTGGCGCGGCAAGCGGCGCTCGGCATCGACGCCGACTTCACGGCCGCGCGCATCACGCCGAGCGGCACCGTCTTCGCGCGCTGGCGGGGGCCGGCGACGCGGCTCGTGGGCGACGTGGTGGAGGATCCCGAGAACGGCCGCGCGCTGCGGGTGATCGCGCCGTTCAACGACGCCCGCGGGGGCAAGGCGCGCCTGGTGCTGCTCGCCTCGCTGGCGGAAGCGGAGCGGCTGGTGGCGGCGGAGCGCAAGGCGCTGTTGCAGGTGGCGGTCGGCGCGTCCTTGTTCCTCATCGTCGCCTTCTGGATCCTGCTCGGGCGCATCCTCATCCGGCGGGTCTCGGCGCTGCAGCTGGCGATGCGGGCGGTGGAGGGCGGGCTGCTCGACGTCAAAGCGCCGGGGCCGGAGCAGGGCGGCGACGAGCTGGCGTACCTCGCGCGCGGCTTCAACCGCATGCTGGCGCAGATCCGCGGCTTCAACGCCGAGCTGACCCGCAAGATCGAAGAGGCGACCGCGGAGCTGACCAAGAAGAACCGCGAGCTCACCGATCTCAACGAGCTCCTGGTCGCCGCGCGCCGCGATCTCACTTCGAAGGAGCGGCTGGCGGCGCTGGGCCAGCTCGCCGGCACCATCGCGCACGAGCTGGGCAATCCCTTGAATGCGCTGAACGGCCACCTCCAGCTGCTGGCGCGCCGTCCCGACCTGGCCGATCCCGCCAAGGCGCAGGTGGGCGTGCTGCAGGGGGAAGTGCAGCGCATGACGCAGATCATCCGCCGCTTCCTCGATCAGACGCGCGGCTTCACGCCGGCTGCGGAGACGGTGCAGCTTGCGCCCTTGATCGACGAGGCGCTCGATCTCACGCTCGGCACCGAGGCGCGGGCGCGCATCCAGGTGGCGCGCGACGTCGACGGCGGCGCGGTGCGCACCGACCCGGGCCTGGTGCGCCACTTGCTCACCAACCTGGTCGCCAACGCCGTCGACGCCATGCCGAACGGCGGCCGCCTCGAGGTCCAGGCGCGGCACGACGGCCGCGACCTGGTGCTGCGCGTCGCCGACACCGGCACCGGCATGGCGCCCGAGGTCAAGCGCCACATCTTCGAGCCGTTCTATTCCACCAAGCCGAGCGGCAAGGGCACCGGCCTCGGACTGGCGATCTGCAAGGAGATCGCGCGCGCGCTGAAGGGCCGCATCGACGTCGAGAGCGAGCCCGGAAAAGGCTCCGCCTTTACCGTGCGATTTCCCGCCTCCGACTCCTCCGCCTGAGATCTTTCGGAACTATGTGTCGAAAATCACGCGATGCCACTGCGGGCGTGGTATTGAGCGCGCGCGTAGAAATACGCAGTCACATTTCCCTGGAGGGGGTTCAAAAGATGATTCGAATTGCCAACCGCCTGGCTTTCGCCGGGCTGCTGCTTCTCTTGGGCTGCTCGTCGAACTCGTCCAGCCCGGTCCCCGTGGTCGGAATGACGTTCACGCTGCAGGGTGTGGTGGCCAACGCCATGAATGGCGCGCGCGTCGGCGACGATCTCAAGCTCTACCTGATTCAAGGTGGCACCGTCCGCGGGCCCTCGCGGCTGGTCACCAACCTCGCCGATCCGCTCGCCGGCGAGTACGCCTTCACCGGCATCCCGGTCGAGTTCGGCACCAACAACAACCTCTGGAAGCTGGTCGCGATCAAGAACGGCTACCAGCGGTTCGAGTCCGAGTTCAACCTGAAGGCGAGCGTTGGGCCCGGCGGGATCGTGGACACTGCGTACAGCAAGATCGGCAACATCTACCTCTTCCCGGTGGGCGTCGGGTCGCCCGACTACACCGTGAGCACCACCTACAACGGCAAGCCTGTGGGAACCGCAACCGTGCAGCTCGATCCGGTCTCCGCGAGCAACTCGGGCACCTTCGTCGTCGGCGCGGGCGACACGCTCACCGCCACCAACGGCTACGTTGCGTCGCTCACGCAGACTACCGACGCGACCACCGGCAAGGCGATCTTTCTCGGCGCCAACCTGGCCGTGGGAGCTTTCTACACGGTGACGGTGCTACCGGTGTCGTTCAAGGACAGTGCGGGTACCACGGTGCAGCTCGGAACCTTCAACCCTCCGGGCGGCGGCGCGATCAGCTTCATCGCGGGCCTCGGCGTCACCGACATTCCGATCCCGCTGGTCAAGGTGAACGCGCCCGGTGCGGCGCAGCTCTACGCGACCGGCGCGTCGAACCGCGCCACCGGTCAGCTCGCTGCGGACGGCAAGTTGACCATCACTCTGAGCGCGCCGGTAACGCTGGTGAACCCGACCGGGTTCAACGCGACGCTCAACCCGGCTGCCACAAACGCGGCTGGAACGGGCCCGAGCAGTGGCGTGCTCTCGACCACCCAGCCGGTGACCGCGACGCTGACCGACCCGCAGACGCTGGTGCTCACGCCGAACTACGCCACCGCGCCAGCGGCGACCGACCGCGGCGTGGCCATCACCTACGCCAACGGTCCGCCCGGGGGAGCTCCTGCCGGCGTGGGTCCCGGCCAGGTGGTCCCCAAGGACTACCCGGCGCTCTCGTTCAGCCTGTTCGGCGGCGGCCTGAGGTTCTCGGATGGCACTGCCGTGAGCGGCGTCGTCAACATCACCGGGCCGTGAGGGGAGGACCATCTTGAACCGGTCCATCTTCCTCGTCGCATCGCTGCTCCTGGCAGTGCCGGCGTTCGCGCAGTGGCCTGCTGCCGAGTCGAAACCTCCTCCGGCGCCGGCCGCGCCTTACTCACCGCCGCGCCGCACGCCGCCGCCGGACGACGACTCCTCGGGGTTCGCCTTCGCCGTGCGCGGCGCCTGGGCGTTCCCCTTCGGTGACGTGAACTGGACCACGGGCCTGCGCGACC
>WNFI01574751.1_pt1 | contig 14228 bp, 9 predicted proteins | sample 5400471 | NCBI WGS metagenome assembly WNFI01 (sample SAMN13153348, study PRJNA577476) | soil metagenome | isolation source: 100 cm saprolite on Douglas fir-dominated hillslope | place: USA:California | collected 2013-09-17 | reverse complement strand
CTGGTTTTACACAGGCATGGGGAAAACTGACGGCGACCCGCTGGGCTGCCGCGCATTGGGCTGGATTTCGTGGAAATACCAGGCCCGTTCGTGGACTATTTGGGAATTCGATTTCAACTCGCTCCGCTCGTGGATGTATCCGGAAACATATGTCGAGCGAAACGGCGACGTGCAGAACGGCGAGGGATTTCTGATCTATCGTGGGGAAACCATGGGCCTCGACGAGCCGGTGGCGAGCGTCAGGCTGAAGCTATTGCGGCGCGGCAGCCAGGACTACGAGTATTTCTGGCTGCTCGCGCGCAAGAAAGACGGCCGCGCCATCGCCGACCAGATCGCCAATCGAGTGATCCACGAGCCCCTGGGCACCAATGGCGCATGGGGCTCGCCCGGCATGTGGAGCCACAATGCGGAAGAATGGGAGCGCGCCCGGTTCAAAATGGGCGAGCTGATCCAGAATCTCCCGGATGAATTACCAAAGTAGTTTCAACGCAAACTGGATCACGCGGCCGTCATTAGCACTGGTGATCACGCCGAAGGTCCCATCAGTGACGTAGGTATCCGGGTTGTTGAAGTTAACCTGGTTGAATGCGTTGAACAACTCGGCGCGGAACTGGAGCTTCCACGGTTCGCGAATCGCAAAGTCTTTGAGCACGCTCAAATCCGTGCTGTTGTATGCAGGCCCGCTGATCAGGCCACGCCCCGAATTGCCGTATGTTCCGAGCGGCACGTTGCTAGCCGGAACGAACGCCGCCGTGTTAAAGAACTGGTTGACGAAGGCATTGCGGTTCGGGTGATTGAGCAGGATGTTCTTCGTGGTTATACCCGGCACAAGCTGTGCATGCTGACTGCCGAAAGTGCCATCCAGCGCGACGTCCTGACCCATGTAGAAAGTCAGCGGAAGCCCACTCTGGATGGTGTGAATACCAGTGAGAGTCCACCCGCCGAGCAGACTGCTTTCCAGGCGATTGTTGAACTTGAACGGGAGAGTCCATAGCCATGAAGCTACGAAGGCATGGCGGCGGTCCCAATCCGAGCGGCCGCGCTCTTGTCGCAAATTGAACGGATTCGCGACAGTACCTCCCAGGTTATCCGTGGAGCTGCTGTCAATGGACTTTGCAAGCGTGTACGAACCCACCACGTTCAACCCCTTCGAGAAACGTTTCGTCACCTGTGTCTGGAAGCTGTGGTACCAGCTCCGGAAATCATTACCCAGCAAGTAGGAGGCCGGGCCCAAAATGCCGGGCTCGAAGATTACGCGATCATTCACATTCTGCAATGAAGGAGGCGCGCCGGTTAGCGGATCGTTCTCGAATCTCGCCGGATTGTAGGTGCGTAGCGCTTCGATTTTTGTGCCGATCTTGCCCGCGTACGCCGTTTCGATCATCAAAGTCGGCGTCAACTGATGCTGGATGGAGAGGCTGAACGACTGGATGTACGGCGTCCGCAGGGATAGATCCGTAAACAAGCCGTTCACCGGCAGGGGAAACTGCGGGCAACTGTATCCCGGGTAGGCGGTAATCTTTGTGCAGCCGAACTTTCCGGTCGTAACCGCCGGAGGCGCTGTCTGGCCTGTGGAGCCGAACGGGTCTGCAATGTTGCCGTTAAATGCCGAGCCGAAGCCGGCAAATGGCGGGTTCTCCTGCGCCAACGAATCTGCGTTCACACTTTCGTAGTAAATGCCATAACCAGCCCGGACTGAAGTCTTTCCGGTGCCGAACACGTCCCACGCGAGCCCGATGCGCGGCGCAAAATTGTTCAGGTCAGCAGGTGCAAGGCCCTTTGTTACGCCCTTGTCTCCCGGGAACAGGACGCCAAGCGGAGCGTCGGCGATTGCGGTGGACTGCTGTCCCGGCCGCACCGTGTCGATGCGGTTGTTTTTCTCCACCCAGGGCAGGAACGGCTCATAACGGACGCCAAGCGTGAGCGTGAACCTGGGAGTCACTTTCCATTCATCCTGGAAGAACGCGGACATGGCGTTGGTGGTGGTATTTGTGTCGCGGACCCCGAAGTCAAGCTGCAGTGAGCTGAAGGCTCCCAGCATTAAGTCCGCGAAGGGATCGCCACCGGCTCCCGTGGCGTTAGCGGTTCGTGTCCCGTTAAAGGAGAAGTTGGGAGAGCCGATGAAGATTTGCTCGAACTGGAGACGGAGCAGTTCATAGCCGAATTTGAAGTTGTGCCGGCCCTTGATCCAGTTCATCGAATCCCTGAACTGGTAGTTGTGACTAAAAAATCGAGTTGTGAAGCCTGAGCCAAGAGCAAAATTACCGCCGACGTTGATATCGAGCGAGCCCCCTGGCAGGTACTGGGGCATGTTGATACCGAAGGATGATGGATCTACCTTCTTGCCCTGAAGCTGGTTCGATCCTGAGTCCAGAAACGAAAACGTAAACTGGTTGATCAGAGTGGGGCTGAAGGTATAAATGTCATTGGCGACGACGTTGCGTGTATTGGTGACGAAGCTCTCGGACATGTAACCGGGAATGGTTCCGTTGCTGGAAAGAAGGGGGCTGTTCTGCGAATTATTGGCGTAATAGAAGCTTCCGAATACCCGATGTTTCTCGCTTTGGTTCCAGTCCCCACGCGTCATGAAGAGGTCGCCAACGCGGGGGTTCGCAGCCAAGGCAACGAGTGTGTTGCTGGGTGTCTGCGGAACGAAGGCCAGAAGCTTCTGAGCAACGGGACTCACGCAGCCCGGCGCGATCTTATTATTGGCAACGCAAAGGTTGCCGGAGGCATCCGTCAGTGGTTTATTCGTAAGCGGATCCACGGGATCGGTCAGCGTGCTACCGCTTGCGGTGAAATCGCCGGCGCGCTCCGCGGCAGTCGGCAGGAAAGACTCTACGGTCTGTGCTTGCCGGTGATCGCGAAGTCCCTCGTACGTACCGAAAACGAAGATCTTGTCCCTCTTGACAGGAGCTCCGGCGGCCACGCCGAATTGGTTCTGCTTGAGCGAGGGTACTGACGGCGAGAAAAAGTTTCTTGCATTCAGCGCGTCGTTCCGCAAGAACTCCCATGCCGCGCCGTGGAATTCGTTGGTACCGGCCTTTGACACAACGTTTACCTGGGACCCGGGATTGCGGCCGTACTCGGCGGAGAAATTATGCGTCTGTATCCGGACCTCCTGAATCGCGTCGGGCGGCGGAAAGTTAATGCCGGTGTTGCGGGAGGGGTTGTTGAAGTAGCCGCCGTTGAAGGTGAACAGGTTCATGTTGGGCCGGCCGCCGTTAACGTCCATTTCCGGACCGCCGCGCGCATCGCCCATGGATTGCGGAGCATTGACGTTCAGGACCCCGGGAAGAATGCGCGCGAGAGAAATAACATTGCGGCCATTAAGGGGGAGGTCGACGACGCGGCGATCGTCAATCAAGCCAGAGAGGGTGGCGGAGGTAGTATCGACAAGCGGTGCTTGCGCTCCAACCGTGACCTGCGTTTCGACCGCGCCCAGCTGAAGAATGGAATCCACGCGCAGATTCTGGCCGACTGTTAATTCCAGCCCCGTTTCCGTCTGCTTTTGGAATCCCTTGCTTTCGAACGTGATTTCATACTTTCCGGGCGGCAGAGCCAGGAGATCGTAGAAACCTTCAGAATTCGTACGAACAGTCCGACTGGTCTGCTGCTCGACCATTTTGGCCGTGACGGTTACATCCGGAATGGCCGCTCCGCTGGTGTCTCTAACGTAACCGGCTACGTTCCCGGTAGCCGTTTGGGCCACCATCGGCACAGTCGACAGCGCGAGAACCAGCAACGCCAGGACGGGCCAGATCCAAAGGCGTGAATCACTCTGTCTCAAGGATCGATTGACAGGGGTTGTACATGTCACCATACTTCACCTCCCGGAAAATTAAGCTGCGCATGAGGCGCGAATGAAAACCGCTGGCGGAACTGAGCAGTTCACGCTGCCGTTCCCGGCGCAGTCACTGGGAGCGCCGTGTGTCTTACTTCCTTGCCACTCGCAAGAAAGCTGCGGAGAAATACTCACTCCTGCGTACTCGGTTTAGGCTACCTGAGCGTCCGCCACCGTGTCAAGCATTTCGGCTACGTTCAGACGTCGATCACTGCTCGTCGCCGTCGCCTGCTCGCTGAATATTCACCATCGTCGACAGATCTTTCCAATCCCATTTGTGCGGCCGGGCTGGCAGGGCGTGAGCTGTGGCGTAGTGATTGCGAGCGGCATCCACTGCCGCGACCCAATCACCCAGCGGATAGAGCAGCTGGCGATAGATGAGGTAGGTCATGTCCACGGTTCGAACCGGGAGATGATCCTTGACGTCATCGACCTTGTCGACAAATCGGCGGCCATTGGCCTCCGCCACGCGCGGACGCCAACTCTTGTACCAAGTGGTGACGGCATCGGCGTATGTCTGATTCCTTTGCTGCCGGATGTTCTCGGCGATGTCCAGAGTCCGGTCGATCGCCGCAACTGCCCGCTTCGCATCGCTTTTTGCCGCCGATGCCTGCGCTGCCTGCAATGCCGTGTTGATGCGTCCGAGATTTAGCAGCATTTCGATGTTCTGGCGGTAGAGTTGGGCGATTGCGATATAGAGCTCCAGATTGTAACGGTTGAACTCGACCTGCTGGAGATTCCTGTGCAGCAGATCGAGCAGTTCGTCATTCTCCGAAAGAAAACGGCCGGCGAGTTGCAGACGCCGCTGGCTCATCGAAGCCCAGTCGTAATTCAGTGTCAGCACACCCGGCGACGGCGTCGGAGGCAGCGGGAGAGTTTGATCTTCGGCGGGCTGCGGAGGATGGTTGATGCGGTCCCAGTCGCCCCATATGGGCGGGCGCGCGTCGGAAGCCACCGTCTCCCAGCTTTCCTTCCAGAACTGCATCTGCTGGCTCATGAGCTGATAAACACGACCCATGTTTACAGCGCTCGGCCCGTAGAAGAGCGGGTAGAAAAGATTCATGAGCTCCTGCTCGCGGGCCGCTTTAGGGTGCCAGGCTGCCGCGGAACCCGTGGCGTAACCCAGCCACATGACCTCGGGATGAATGCCGGTGTCGGCCCAACCGGCGACGAAAGTGCCCATTAGATCGGCGTTCTTCCGCGCCGTATTGTTTTCGATCGTGTCCAACATCTGGCCCACATAACCTGGACCGCGGAGCACCGCCTCATAAGCGCCGCTCGAACGGCTGGGGATGTGGTCGGCAGCGGGAAGCGGATAGTAGTTGGAGAAGAAAAACTCTTTCCAACCCACCGTTGACGTGAAGATCAACTGCCGCATGCCGTGGGCTTTGAAGACGGGATCGAATTCCGGTCCATATACTTCTCCATTTACAATGTGGCTCGGCAGCGCGGAGATGTCGTCAGGTTTCAAAGGATATTCGCCCCAGATGATCACCGTGCGGCCTCGATCGTGCAAGTAGTTCGCCGTTTTGGTCACGAACTGCGCCAGCAGCTTGCCAACGCTGCCCAGTTCTTTTGCGGAGTCTACTTCATTGCACTGGCCGTTCTTGGCCAGCCCTACGTAATAGGCTTCATCGGTTGAAAGCACAAAGAACTTCCCACCCTTGTTGGCGTCCAGCAGGTCCTGAAACATCCCCGAATACAGCTTGTAAATTTCCGGGTTGGTCACACAGGCTTCGTAATTGCTGTCCGGAAACTCACGCAGGCTGGCGTATTCCGGATGCTTAAGGATAAAAGCGATGTGGGAGGGCGCATCCAGATAAGGGATGATTTGAACATGGCGCTTCAGGCCGTAATCGGTTAGCTCCTGAAAGTCCGCCGGCGAGAGTGCATAAGGTTCGACAAGCGGAGCCGCACTTTTGTATTGGAAATGCCCTTCGAGTTTGATGGAGAATCCGTTGATCTTGTAGAACGCCGCCTGTCGCACGGCCTGTTTCAAGACAGACAGAGGTTCGAGGTGATGAGCGTCGTCCCAGTAGATGATGCGCATCTGGAGATCCGGCCAATCCGTAATCTCACCCTCCGGTAGCCACCAGCGGCCATTGCGCGATTTCACCAACTGGATAAGCGTTTGCACTCCGTAGAACAATCCCGGTGCGGCGTTCGCCATCAAGCGGATTTCGTGAGGCTTCACGATCAACCGGTAGGCCTGTTCTTCGATCCCCTCTTTGATTCGGTCGGCGGCTTCGCCAATGGCAACGGACTTTGAAGCCATCTCCATCCGAATGACTTCGCCTGGGCTGCGCGCGGCTCCTTTATCGCCAAGGCTCAGGGAAAATCGCTCGCTCAACTGCTCCTTCAAAGATTCCAGCGCAACATCGTCGGACCTGATACCGGGCCCGAGATCTAGGCGCCAGCCGTCACCGAATACAAAGTCCTGCTTTCCCAGCTCCACTTTTTGAGGAATCGGAAGTACTGTATAACCTCGGGCGGTCAGCGGCGACAGGGTCTCCGCGATCACGGGCTTTATCGAGAGCAGCGCAAGCAGAGTTGTTATTGGAACGACTAGTCTCTGAGTGGGCGCTTTGAATCTGAGCATGAGTTTGTCCTTGAAGTTTGAGTTCAGCAATACTGCCAAGCGTAGATTAGCACGCTGCGTCCATACGTCTCCGTGAATGGAACAATCCGCGGCGGGAAGAGTGGAAGCACTCGAAGTCAGCAAAGTCTCTCGAATCCATTCTCAACAGGAGTCGTTCGCGCACGAGAAAGCGCTAGGATCATTGGCCGGAAAGGAGTTGATTGCTTGCGCGATCCATAATCGGGCGGTCGCTGCGAGCAAAGTTCCAAGCCCGAGCAGGACTCGCTGCTTTATCTTGGATACCGGCCGGCAGCGGCCAAGAGCCGCCGTGGAGTTGGTCCAAATTGGACGAGCGGTCCCCAATGGGCCTGGGTGTAATCAGGTGTAATGATGCAGAGCATCCATTGGGTCTGAGGATATGGAGGAAGGCAGAATCAATAAGTTCCATGCAGCCAACGAGTCGTAAGGGTTCGAATCCCCCTCTCTCTCCGCCAAGTTACTGAAAATAAACTATTTATTTGAAGGGCATAATACCTCTGCTTTTAGGCGCCTGTCGTTCAGACCGTACTTGACGATGCGCAATTGGATCAGATCGCCTATGGCGCCCGGCACGCAACCTTAGTCAGCGCATTGCGTGCCCCGCGGCGTCCACCAGGTACAGCACCGCGTCCCCGCTGAACGGTGGGCTGAACGTTTGGGACGACGATCCAGCGCCAATCGGATCTCCGGCAGTCGCGACGCCGGTCGATGGGTTGAACCACTCTACCGAGAGCTTCCTTGATCCCGGCATCGCCGAGAGATTCACAGAAAACGGGCCGCCCGCGGGAGCGTAAACCATATATTCCGCACCGGCGGATGGAGTCTGTGCAAGACAATGCCCGGTCGAGGAGAGTGAAGGGTGTGGCGTGACCCTGGCAAGATTCAGTTTGCGGGAATATCTCAAAACGTACCCGAGATTGTCTCTGAAGTTGTCGTAACGCTTGTCCGGCCCGGTGCAGATGGCGTTGTTGGGAGCGATACACAAATTCCGGCTCTGACGCGGGTAATAGACCACGTAAGGGTCCATGAACAGCACCTGGTTGCCGTTCATGAAGTTCCCCCATGCAAAATTGCGATTCACTTGCGGCGTGTCGTTCCACATCTCCCAGTAGGAATGATCGCTGTCATTGAGGTTCACTTTGCAGGCCGGCTTCCCATTTCCGCAAGATGTTTGTGGTGAAATCCTCGTCTGCGGCGCTACCCAGTCCGCATCGGAGTTGTAGAGGATGGTATCCGGCGCCCCGATGAGCGCGGCGTACCCGATCGGGTGATGTTGCGGTTTCCTGGCTTCGTGGGCGCGAATGTGGGCAATCTGGTGGTCGTTCCACCAGGTTGAATTGCTGGGCGCTTCCTCGGAGACAATCCAGAGCACATTCGGCAAATCGTTCAGGGTATCGATCATTTTTTCCACATAGGCGTCCTGGAAGCGGGTAATGTCGTTGGGCGCGGTCATAGTAATCGATCCGGTCCCCTTTTTTCCGCCCGTGTAACCGTCGTCAACGCCGTTGATGTTGTTGGCCCTCGTGAAAGGGTAGCCGTCGCTCGCGCAACGGAAAATGTTGAGCCATTCACCCGTGAACAAATAGACGCCCGCATAGATGTCGGCATTGTTCAGTATCTGCGTCCGCGCCCGCAGACGGTCGAAAAAGTTTGGATTGAACTTGGTGAGATCGAATTTCAAGCCACGGTCGGTGGCGTTTCCCGGACCTGTCCGTTGCCAGGGAAGCGGGCTGACCGTCAGGTCGGGCGGCGATGCCTCCGTAGCTGGAAAGCCGCAGAAGTTGGGCATTTCCGTGGTCCAGAGCAGCGTAAAATTGTGTCCGTGGCCGGCGAGGAACTTAACGAAAGCGCTAAAATCCAGGGCTTGCAGCGGTCCGTTGCTGCCCCAATCCTGAAATGTGTTCCACGTCTGCGATCCGTTCAGGATGAGAACAGCGCCTTTAGCATCCTTGAAATAGTTGGGATTACCGGATGCCGTAAGCGGCCCCGCGACCGGGCCGGCGGAGGCCGGCTCTGCGCCGAGCAATATCCAAAGAACCACGAACTTCCTCGCAAAGCCGTCAAGAACAAGATTTCTGCGTCGCGCGAATCGCGGGCGAACGTACATGCGCTGATCCCCCTCCAAGACTATACCCGCTTAACCAGTAATCTGGCTCCGCAGATCAAGAATGGAGTGGGGAGTGGGTTCACGAGCCATCGCGGACTTGCAACAGAAATTTGTGGTTTCTTGATAGATATTCGCATCGCACCTACGCTACAAAAGTGCGGGGCTGGATGAATCACGCAGCGCTATTGAAGGAATACGCAGTGCATGGCGCCGCCTGGAGAAACGTGAATGTCTGACGCGAGCAAGCTCAAGAAGGCGGACATCGAGACACCCGCACTGCTGGTGGATCTCGACGTGATGGAGCAAAACCTGGATACCATGACCCGGTTCTTCCACAGCCGCCCCGCCAGGCTTCGTCCCCATTTCAAGAATCACCGGGTCTTGGAACTGGCGGCACGCGATCGATCGTTTTGTTGAATTGTGGCGCGAAGTTCCGGTGTTGGTTGCGGTCGATCATCCGAAAGTGGTCGCCGATATGGCCCGCCTCGCGCGCGATCGCAAAACTGAGGTCAACGTGCTGGTGGATGTGGACCTGGGGCTCAAACGCTGCGGTATGCCTCCCGGGGAACCTGCCGCCGCCCTGGCCAAAATGGTGGTCGGGTCCGGCCTCAAATTCAGGGGCCTGATGGGATACGAAGGGCAGCTGCACCCTTTGCTGCCGGGCCCCGACAAGGAACGCGCGGTTACCGAGGCGATGCAGGCCCTTGCGCGCACAAAGACGCTGATCGAGTCGGGGGGCATTCCCGCCGGCATCTTCAGTTGTGGTGGCACTGGAGATTATTCGATCGCCGGCGCATACGCCGGGGTAACGGAAAACCAGGCCGGTGTTGTTGGGCTGACGCGGGCCATGGCGGCCGACTACGCGCCGGACCACATCCGCGTCAACGCCATCGTTCCTGGCACCATCGACACTCCTATGAATGCGATCGCGTTGGCTGATCCAAAGAACCGTGCGCGTTACGCCGAGATGGCCCCCGCATGCAGGCTCGGCACGCCCGAGGACCTCAGCGGTATCGCGGTCTACCTCGCCTCAGAGGATTCGAGCTACTGCGTGGGAGGCATATTCACGGTTGATGGTGGGCTCACTGCGGTTTGAAAGCCGCGAGGCCGGTCGTTTGTGTCAAACACGAGGAAAGCGGATGAATCTGAAAACGTTGTCGATTCTCGTGCTGTTCGGTGCGCTCGCCGGAGGGCGTGCGGAGCCTATCCGCCCGCATCCTCAAAACCCGCACTACTATCTATTTCGAAACCGGCCCACAGTTTCTGATCACGTCCGCGGAACATTATGGCGTGGTGATCAACCGGGCGTTCGACTACAATGCCTATCTGGACGCGCTGAAGTCCTACGGGCTGAACTATACGCGCATCTATCCAGCGGCGTTCATCGAGCCGGCAGGCACATTTCACGCTGGGAATAAGCTCGCACCCAAGTCCGAAGACCTGATCCAGCCCTGGGCCCGCAGCCAGACACCGGGCTACCGTTCGGGCGGCAACTGCTCCGACCTCGACCGTTGGGATCCCGAATATTTCCGGCGACTCAAAGACTTTATCGCGCAAGCGGACGCGCGCGGCATCGTGGTCGAGGTTTGTTTCTTCAGTGCCCAAAATAAGGGTAGCTGGCCGATGTCTCCGCTCTTCTGGAAGAACAATATCCAGCGCGAAGGCCGCACCGACTACAACGGCGTGCAGACACTAAAGCATCCCGGCCTGGTGCGCCGCCAGGAGGCGTTCGTGCGCCGGATTGTCGAGGAACTGAATTCATTCGACAACGTGATCCTCGAGATCTGCGACGAGCCCACCGTCTACGGAACGCCGAGGGCGCTCGCAGGCCCATGGATCGGACACCTGGTGGAGGTGGTTAAGCAGACCGAGAGCGGGCTACCTAAGAAACACCTGCTTGGACAGCAGATGATGGGAGCAATAGGTGGGCCCGTCGATTTCAGTCTCACCCGGATGTCGCTGTCATCGTGACGCAGTACATCTGGCAAACACCGGTCGAACAGATAGGTGGCATGAAGGCGCTCGACGAATTGTACGGCAGAAACAAGCCGATCGACCTCAATGAGACGGGCTACTATCGGCTCTCGTCGTGGTACGAGGGAGACAAACCCGGCGATGTCCGCGTGGAGGCCTGGGAATTTATGGTCGGCGGCGGCTCAAGTTTCAACAATCTGAACGCCATGTACACGGCGCGAGACCCGGCCGGAAACGCAGCCGAGAACGCGCCTGTCCTTCATACCATGCAGAGCCTGAAGCAATTCATCGAAGGCTTCGATTTCCTGAAGATGCGGCCGGATCGCAACTTTGTGGTGAGCGGCATGCCCGCTGGCGTCTACTACCGGGGCACAAGCGAGCGCGGAGAGCAGTACGCCCTGTACCATCACCACAGCAAGCGCCGGCCATACGTCTACACGGTTCAGCCCGAAGCTTACCAAGAGCGCCTGACCCTTGAGCTGCCCACCGGCACATACGAGGCGGACTGGTTCAATCCGTCTAACTTGTCGGTGTTCGGTACGGAGACGTTCACGCATCCGGGTGGACAACGCTCGGTCTCCACGCCCAAGCACGCCGTCGATATGGCACTGCGTATCAAGCGCCGGCACGGCTCGGAACCACATCCTGCTGCGCTTGAGCGGCTTCATATCGCTCGACCTGCTCGCGCCCGATACCGAACGGACAGAAATTCGCTGAAGCACGGCACGATGAACGGCGAGTCGGAGTGACGACACATGAGACGGTTTCGGGATCTGAGATGCCGCAAGCGGGGATGGCGTGGGCGGATCCGGTGTGAGCGGAGGAACCCAGACCTAATCGGCGCTCACACTCTTCACTTGGGTTGGCGCGCCGAGAGCGGCGAGCCGGTCCAAGTCGGCGAACTTATACAGGTCGAGGCAGAAGAGATCGGCGGCATCCTGATATTTGACCGGCTTGTCCACCAGATGTCGGAGACTTGGTATTCCATGGCGGACCATTATTTCGGAGAACAGCCTCGGCTCAAGCGCGGCTGCTACCAGCGCGACAACCTGATTCCGCATCCCGCTCGTTTCCAGCCGCACGCTGGGCGCGCCGCAGCGCTTCAACCAGTTCGCTATCTCAATGAGGTGAGCCGCTTCAATGCCGAGAGGCCGGGCTCCGGTGGTCGCGATCATCCGCGCCGATCGGCCGGAGCCAAACGGCGTTTGTCATCAGGCCATCGTTCATCGCCAACAGGTGCGACTTGGTCTCAATGCCACCATGCTTTGTGATGCCCGTCGTCCAGACACGATCCAGCTTGGCCGGCTGGTAGCGGACCACCTGCCTCAGCTTGCCGCGTTCGGCGTCCCGTGCGGACGCGTCGGACAACGGCACATCTCGCTTGACCCGGTCAGCCAGCATCCGCGCCAAGCCAACAATTGTCAGGTTGTTGCTGGGCAGCCCGACGGTAAGCTCCTCGTAGCTCTTGACCTCAGAGCTGACGCCGGGATCCTCTTTGATCGGGGGAAGATTGAAGTGGTGGCTGAAGAATTCGTATGCCGCCATCCGGTTGTCTAGCTGGTAATTGTGTGTTCCAGGATCGCGGTTTTCATGCCATCCCAAATCTTCCTGCTTGCCGTACAAGCCAAATATCGGCCGGATGGCGTCGAACACGCCAGGTTTTACCATGGCTGCCCGGAAACAACAGTCATCCTCGGCGTTATAGATCAACATCGTCGGCCGCGGCGCCATCAGAGCGGCGAGCCAAGGGTAGTCTCGGCCATCAAACAAATCAGTGGCCGACTGCTCCACGTCGCCGATATCACCGTGGTCCTTGGCTTCCACCCGCGGAACGATGGACGAGAAACCAGCGACCGGAACAGCTACCCTGACCCGCTCATCGAGCGAGCTGAGAATAATGGTTTGCCATCCACCACCGGACAAACCGGTCATTCCCAGCCGCGAGCGATCCGTGTTCGGATGTTCATAAAGGTAATCCAAACCCCGGCGCATGGCCAGATAAAAGATCCCAAGCTCGTTCGTACCCACCAGGTCGAGATGGGCTCCGTACCAATGCTGGTTGAATTCGGCGCCAAGTTCGCCGAAGGAGAGCCACTCCAGATTTAATGCCAGAATTCCGTTCCGCGCGAACGTGATGCAACGCTTTTGTTTGTATTCGATGGATTTGCCGGGCGCTCCCACATGGCCGTTCACGTTCAGGATTGCGGGAACCTTGCCGTGAAGGTTTAACGGCTCGTAGAGGATCGCAGTCGACTGGAAGCCCGGAACGATCTCGTAGCGCAGCTTGCGCAGGTTGTAGCCATTTCTAGGCGTGACGCCCAGGTCTTCGAACTTGGGTGGCGAATCAATCCATTCCTTTGGCCAGCCGTGAAATACGACATCCTTTACGATCTGCTCACGGATGCGCTTCGAGTCGGAAGTCCACTGGCCGGCGCTGTTGGGGGCGGGTGGCTTGGCGACCCTGTTTAGGATGTACTGGCGCAACTGAAACTGCGCGACACTCGGGGGGAGGACTTCCTCCTTCAGAATGTCCTCCAGATAGCGCGGCTCCGTCTGCGCCAAAGCCATGCCGGCCGCAGCCAGCAAAAGAAATGCCGCCCGCAGTCTAGTCATCAGAAGCTGACCCTGGCGGCCAGCTGAACATTCCGCGGTGTAGTAACCTGCCCGGTCCAGGTTCCGAATAACGGACTTCCAACGTCGGTGACGAACGCCCCGCCCTGACCCCAAGTGGTGCCCTGGGTGAAGAAATGGATATTGAAAAGGTTGAAGAACTCGGCGCGGATCTGAAACCTGATCTTCTCCGTGATGTTCGTGTTCTTTTCCAGGACGAAATTCATCGAGGTGAACGGGGACTGCCTGATGTTGGTCATACGGCTTCCAGCTCCAGGATTGAAGCTGAACACACCGCCGGCTGAACCGTTCTCAAACGAGGCTCTGTTCAACAGCGGGCCGTTATTTGGGTTGTAGCTGCCGATACTGGTTACGAAGGGGAGAAAAGCTTATCGCTAACTCCTCCCGAACCCATGAACTGGTGCCCTTTTCCCATAGGAATCTCATACATCGACGTAAGGGACAGGGTGTGAGGAACATCCTGGGCGTCCAGCCCCTTGTTGCGACCCCGCTGGTACGGCGAAATAAGCCCCGGGTAGCTAACACTGCTGGCGCCAATCTGCTGGTCGGCGCCGCTTCCCAGGAACTTGCTCCAAGTGTACGAACCCAGGAACATGAGTCCGCGCGACATGCGCTTCTCGGCTTTGACTTGCAAGGAATTATACGTCGAGTAGCCGGCATTCTCATTGGCGGCGGTAAGGATGCCGCAGAACTGCGGAAACGGTACAAGCGCCTGCGCAACGGTTGGCTGGCACTGCCCGTTGGTCAACTGGGCTGCCCAGCCGGCATACGGAGCCGAAACCCCGTCCAGACTGGTCTGTCCCGGTTGGAACGTGTCGTAAAGCGAGTTGCCCATCGAAAGCAGACTTGGGTTCAGCACGTTCGGCGATGCCAAGCCAGATATTAGATGGGTTCCCTTGTTGCCCACATATGCCACGTCAACATAGAAATCGCTGGTGAACTGGTGTTCGACAGTCATGTTCCATTGCTGCGAGTTGGGGAGGTGCCCTTTGTTGAACTCACGGTAGACGCCGGGATATTTCCCGTTGTCATACGACAGGTCGAAAAACGGCGGC
>WNFI01568530.1_pt1 | contig 14231 bp, 15 predicted proteins | sample 5400471 | NCBI WGS metagenome assembly WNFI01 (sample SAMN13153348, study PRJNA577476) | soil metagenome | isolation source: 100 cm saprolite on Douglas fir-dominated hillslope | place: USA:California | collected 2013-09-17 | reverse complement strand
CCGCCCGAGAAGCGCAGCCAGACCATCGGCCTGGTCGCCGCGGCGGGATCGCTCGGCACGATGGTGCTGGCGCCCATCGGCCAGTCGCTCATCAACGGCTTCGGCTGGAAGGCGGCGATGGTGGCGTTCGCGGCGCTCGCGGCGTCGATGGCGCTGCTCTCGCTTCCCATTCGTGAATCCAATGAAAAGCATGCGGGGGAGAAGCCAAGCAATCTGAAGCTCGGCGAAGCGCTGCGCCAGGCGATGGGGCACCGCGGCTACCTGTTCATGACGCTCGCGTTCTTCGCGTGCGGCTTCCAGCTCGTGTTCATCACCACGCACCTGCCCGCGTACCTGCAGCTCTGCGGCATTGCGCCCGGAGTCGGCGCGAGCGCGCTCGCGCTGATCGGCCTGTTCAACGCCATCGGCACCTATATGTTCGGGCTGCTCGGCGCGCGCTACAGCCAGAAGCACCTGCTCGCGATGATCTACCTGCTGCGCACGCTGTTCATCATCGCTTTCCTGGCCGCGCCGATCAGCGCGGCTTCGACCCTCGTCTTCGCCGCCGCGATGGGATTCCTGTGGCTGGGCGTCGCGCCGCTCGTCAGCGGGATCATCGGCCGCGTGTTCGGCCTCACGCATTTCAACTCCCTCTACGGCGTGGTCTTCCTCAGCCACCAGGTCGGCTCCTTCTTCGGCGCCTGGATGGGCGGCCTGGTGTTCGACCGCACCGGCAACTACAACTTCGCCTGGGGCGCGCTGATCGCCATCGGCATCACCGCCTTCACGCTGCAGTGGCTGATGGACGAGCGCCCGCCGCGCGAGCGCAAGCCCGCCGGCCCGCTCGCGCCGGCGCCGGCGTGAGCCGACGCGAAACTAGCTGACGCCTTCGACGATGCGCAGGTCGCGCTCGACGGCGTTGCCGAGCACGCGCAGCGCTTCCTTGTAGCCCGGAGTGTCGTGCGCCGCGGCGGCCTTTTCGAGGCTGTCGAACTCGACCAGCACCACGCGCTGGTTGAGGCCGCCTTCGTGGGTCTTCGCGGGCATGCCGCGCACGAGGAAGCGGCCGCCCGACTGCTGGATCGCCGGGACGGCGAGCTTGGCGTACGCGCCCCACGCTTCCTGGTTCTTGATCGCCCGGTAACACACCACCCAATATGCCTTTGCCATGCCGGTCTCCTTTGGTTGACGGTTTTCAGCCCCTGGGCCTGGTCCAGGTCTCGGACCAGGCGAGGCAGCAGCTCGATGATGGCTTGCCGAAGCGCTCCTGCGGGAAAGGTTTCGCGCCGGCGGCTGCGCCGTTGACTGAAAGCTGCGCGCTGCGCGCGGGCAGGAACGTGCTGTAGACGCCGAGAGGCCGGTTCATCGCGCCCGGCGGCATGGTGAGCACGAACGGCTTCATCAGGTCCCACCAGCTCAGGATGATCTCGTCTTTACTGGAGACGATGCGCTCCTCGACAGTGCTGAGCGAATTGCCGCTGCGCGCGAACTCGGCGTCGATGACCGGCAGCGACTCGTCCCCGAATTCCTTGTAGAGCAGCGGCTCGATGGTGCGCTGGAGGTAACGCGCGACGCCGGCGTTGTCGGCGTACAAGCGCGGGCCTGCGCCGCGCTCTTTACCGAGCAACGTGCTCTCGATGAACAGCGCATGCCCCTGCCCGGCGGGCGACCACAGCACGCGCCAGTGGCTGACGCGGTCGGTGAGGGTCGTGCCGCCGTCGCTGGAGAGGCGGATGAACGAGTTTTCTCCGGTCATGACGACGTCGTGCGGGTCGACCATCTGCGGCTCGGCCATGGCGTTGCTCCTCTGTTAGCATGTCCCCTCTCAAGGGGAGAAGGCTCATGAAAAAGCTGCTCGGATTATCCGTCGTTCTGATGATTGCGCCGTTTGTGCACGCCGCCGACATCGATGCCGGCAAGGCGAAGGTCGCCATGGTATGCGCCGCCTGCCACGGCGAGAGCGGGGTGAGCGTGAGCGATACCATCCCGAACCTCGCGGCGCAGCGCGCGGGCTATCTCGAGGCGCAGCTGAAGGCGCTCAAGGACGGCACGCGCAAGAACCCGATCATGAATGCGATCGCGGCCCAGCTGAGCGCGGAAGACATGGCCAACGTCGCGGCGTACTTCGCCGCGCTGCCGGGCGCCGAGAAGGGCGCCAAATCGGGCTTCCTGCCGGGCGTCGCCAGGACCCACGTCACTTTCCCGGAAGGCTACAAGGACACGTTCACGAAGTACCACACCATCAATTTTCCTGCGACCAAGCAAGTACGGCACTACTATGCCAACAAGGCGGCGGTGCAGGCAGCCAAGGAAGGCAAGCCGCTGCCCGCGGGCTCGGTGCTGTTCGTCGAGGTCTATGCGGCGAAGCTGGACGCCGACAAGAAACCGGTGAGCGGGAGCGACGGCTTCTACGCGGCGGACAAGCTCCTCTTGTACACGGCGATGGCGAGCGGCGCAGCGTGGGGCAAGGACGTCCCGGAGATGCTGCGCAATGGAGACTGGAACTACGCCATCTTCACCACCGAGAAGCAGCACCGGCCCGGCGTCAACCAGGCCGAGTGCTTCGCCTGCCACAAGCCGCTCGACAGCACGAGCTACGTGTTCACGCTGAAGCAGCTCGCCGAAGCCAAGTAGGGACTTCTATTTCGCAGGCATGCGCCACGGCTGCGGCGGCGCCACGGGTTGTTTCGGCTGCTTCTTCTTTTTCTTTTCGCGACCGCGTTCCTGGCCCTTGGGCATCGGATTTCTCCTAGAAAGTCATACATTCTCGCGCGATCAGGTTCATTATGGTCGCACAGGATGATCAAAAGCCGGCAACTGGCGAACATCACGCGCGCCACGCTCGAGCACTACGACGAGCGCGCGGACGAGTTCCGGCGCGGAACGTGCGACCACGACGTCAGCCAGAACATCGCCGAGCTGCTGCGGCACATCGAGGGCGAGCCGCCGTTCACGATCCTGGATTTCGGCTGCGGGCCGGGGCGCGATCTCAAGGCGTTCGCCGCGCTCGGCCACGCCGCGGTGGGCCTGGAAGGCTCCCCGCGCTTCGCTGCCATGGCGCGCAGGCAAAGCGGCTGCGAGGTGTGGGAGCAGGACTTCCTCAGGCTCGAGTTGCCGCCGGCGCGCTTCGACGGGGTGTTCGCCAACGCGGCGCTGTTCCACGTGCCATGCCAGGAGCTGCCGCGCGTGCTCGCTCAACTGCGCGCAACGCTGAAGCCGCGCGGGGTGCTGTTCAGCTCGAATCCGCATGGCAATAACGAGGAAGGCTGGAACCGCGAACGCTACGGCGCCTACCACGATCTGGCGACCTGGCGCGGCTACCTGTCGGCGGCGGGATTCGCCGAGCTCAGCCACTACTACCGCCCGAGCGGACTGCCGCGCGAGCAGCAGCCGTGGCTCGCGGGCGCATGGCGCTCGGGCGGTACAATCGAGCTCACGTCATGGCCATGGAGCAGGTGATGAGAGCAGACGCGGACAAGCCGGCAGCCGAACCGATCGAGCGGGTGGAAGGCATTGCCGAGCGGCTTGCGTTCAAGTCGCGCTTCGCGCTCGTCTTTGGCGAGATCAACCACCAGCTCGCGCGCACGACCTGCGAGCGGCTGATCGCGCTCGCCCAGGAATCGGATGCGCCGATCAGCGTCCTCGTCTCCTCGCCCGGGGGCCACGTCGAGTCCGCCGACGCGATCCACGACATGATCCGCTTCATCCGCGCGCCGGTGACGACGGTCGGCACCGGCTGGGTGGCGAGCGGGGGCACGCATGTCTTTCTTGCCGCGCCGAGGGAGCGGCGGGTCTGCCTGCCGAACACGCGCTTCATGATCCACCAGCCTGGCGGAGGCGCGGGCGGGCCGGCCACCGACATCGCCATCCAGGCCAAGGAAATCCTGCGCACGCGCGAGCGCATCGCGCGCGTGATTGCGAAGCAGGTCGGCAAGTCCTACGAGAAAGTGCTGGCCGACATGGAGCGCGACTTCTGGATGAACGCCGCGGAAGCGGTCGACTACGGCATCGTCTCGCGCATCATCGAGAGCTCGAGCGAGCTTGCCTGAAGGTCCAGACCCTTTTACTGCGCCAGGCGCTTCACCATCTCGTACATGAACTCGCGGCCGGCGTACAGGCGCGGGATCTCGATGCGCTCGTCGAGGCCGTGGATGCGGTTGTCCGCCGGGTCGACGAACAGGCCGGAAACGCCGTACATCGGCATGCCGAGGTTGCGCAGGAAGCGGCTGTCGGTTGCGTCGGTGCTCATCGACGGCACCACCGGGACGCCGAGGAACCTCTCCTGGGTTAGGCCTTCGACGACTTTCATCACGTCCGCACGCAGCGGCGAGGGCGGGCTGGCGAGCGGCGGATTGGTCGCCTTCACCTCGACCTTCGGGCCGGCGAGGCGCCGTACTTCGGCATCGACGGCCGCCGCATCGTCGTGCGGCAGGATGCGGCAATTGACGGTCGCCGTGGCCGATTGCGGCAGGGCGTTCTCGGCGTGACCTGCGCGCAGCATGGTCGCGACGCAAGTGGTCCGCAGCAGGGCGTTGTAGAGCGCGCTGGAGGAAAGACGGTCGTAGGCCTGCGCGTCGGCCTGGCCGCTCGCCACCGCGCGCATGTCTTCCGCAAGCGAGCCGCTGCTTAGCTTCGCGCTGCGCTCGAAATAAAAGCGGGTCACTTCGGCGAGCTTCACCGGGAAGCGGTGCGCGCCGACGCGCGTGAGCGCGGCCGCGAGCTCGTAGATCGCGTTCTCGGGCACGGGAAGCGAGCTGTGGCCGCCCGGATTGCGCACCGTGAACTGGTAGGTCGTGTACATCTTCTCGGCGACCTGGATGCGGTGCAAAAAAGGCTTGCCGTCGCGCAGCTCGCCGCCGCCGCCCTCGTTGATGCCGAATTCGGCGTCGATCAGCTCGCGCTTGTTGCTGACCAGCCAGTAGACGCCGTTGGAGGGCACGTCGCCGCGCTCTTCGTCCGCGGTCAGCGCGAGGATGAGGTCGCGCTTCGGCCTGAAGCCCTCGCGCTTGAGCTGCGACAGGATCGACACGAAGGCGGAGGCCATCGCCTTGTCGTCGATCGAGCCGCGGGCGGTGAAAAAGCCGTCGCCCTCCTGCAGGACGAAGGGGTCCGTCTTCCAATCCGCGCGCAGGGCCTCGACGACGTCCAGGTGGGCGAGCAGGAGCAGGGGCTTCTTGCTGCCGTCGCCCCTGAAGCGCGCGACCAGGTTGCCCTTCCTGGGAAACGGCTCGAGGATCTGCAGGTCCGCCTCGGCAAAACCCGCCTCCTTGAGATGCCTCGCCAGGCGCTGCGCGGCGAACGTGGTGTCGCCGGCCGAATGGGTGGTATTCGTTTCAACCAACTCCTTGTAGATGGCGTGAAAGCGCTGTTGCTCCGGGCCGAGCGACTGGGCTTGCGCGGCGATGGAAATCGCGCCGATCGCCGCTGCGCGAACGGATCTCTTCCAGTCCATGTGCGTCTCCTTTCAGCTGACGCCTTCGACGACGCGCACGTCGCGCTCGGCGGCGTTGCCCAGCACGCGCAGCGCTTCCTGGTAGCCGGGACCGTCGTGCGCGGCGATGGCGCGCTCGAGGCTGTCGAACTCGACGACCACGGTGCGCTGGTTGAGCCCGTTCTCGTAGGTCTTCGCCGGCATGCCGCGCACGAGGAAGCGCCCGCCCGCCGCTTGCATCGCGGGGCCGGCGATCTTCGCGTAGGCGGCGAGCGTCGCGGGATTCTTGATCGAGTGGTAGCAGGTGATCAGGTATGCCTTGGCCATGAATGTCTCCTTCGCTTAGCCGCGAACCACGCAGGTCGGATCGATCTCGATCACCGGTCCTTCGAACATGATGCCGGTGGATGGCACGAAGGCGAGCGCCGGCGCCTTGGCGGGATCCGGGAAGTACTCGCGCCACACGCGTGCGAAGGCGCGGTAGTCCCGCCGCGGCTCGGTGAGGTACAGGCGCACGTGGTGGCAGTGCGCCCAGTCGGTATCGTTCGCCTCGAGCTGCTCGGTGAGGATCTGCATCGTGAAGCGCGTCTGCTCCTCGATGTCGGAGCGGTAGCTGCGCAGTCCCGCGGGCACCGTCAGCGCTGACTTGAAGTCGGGGCTGGGAACCTGCCCGGCGAAGAAGCGCCAGGGGCCGACTTTCATGGTGGGCGAGAAGTTGACCTTCCTCACTTTGACCGGATGCCAGCGCAGCCCCTTGTGCGACTCCTCCTTCTTGAGGTCCTTGTCGGGCACGAGGATGGTGAGGTTCGGCGCGCACAGCGCGCCGGGCAGAAGAAGACCCTTGACCCCCATCGAGCTGCGCGGCGGCGGCACCGGCATGTACTTCGCCCAGATACCGTCGACGTCGTGGAAGTTGAGCAGGTCGGGCTCGTAGAGCTGGGATTCGACGGCCTGCTCGAGCGAGGTCCCCGCCTGCGCCAGGACGCGGTTCATCCGCGTGAAGATGTACTCGGCCTGCATCTCGGCATTGCTGCCGTAGTTAGGGAACCCGGCCGGCTTGCCCACCGCAAGTCCGTTTTTGAAATCGCTCGCCGGGAATGCCGAGCAGAACACCAGGTTGCCGGCGCGCACGGCGTGGGAGGCCCACTCCACCGGCAGCGGGTCGGAGCCTTCCGGGTCGGAGAGAACCTGACGCTGCAGTTTCGAGTCGCCGGCGAGCGCGACGGCGTCGAGGTTCAGGCGCGCGCCGGGGAAGGGCAGCGTATCGCCGACCTCCACGGTGGTTCGCGCCGGCGGGTTTGCCGGGAAGTACTCCATCCACACGCGCTTGAACTCGATGAACTCCGCCGCGTCGGCGAGATGCACGTCGGCCTTGAGGACGCGCTCGAGCGAGCTGCCGCAATCGCGCAGCGCAGCCTTGAGGGTCTCCAGGCAGCGGCGCGCCTGCGCCTCCATGAGCGACGGCCCGGCCAGGCCGAGGCGCTCGTCGACGTCGATGGCGTGACCCGAGTCGTCGATGGGATAGATAGACGAGGTGAACACGTAGTCGCCCGCGCGCACGGCGCGCGGCGCGGGCGCAAACGGCGCAGTGCCAATTCTCTCCAGCTTAAAGGCGGGCATTGGTCTCTTTCATGTCGACGATGCGCACCATGTGCGACACCAGCGTCGGGTCGCCCTTCGAGTCGAACTTGAACGGGCCGCGCACGCTCTGGTAGTCGGTCTTGCGCAGCGCGTCGCGGATCGCCGTGCGGTCGGTGCTCCTTGCGCGCTCGATGGCCGCGATGGCGACGTTGGCGGCGTCGAAGGCCTGCGCGTGCACGTAGTCGGGCAGTTTGCCGTACTCCTTGCGAAACGCCTCGATAAAGCGCACCGCCTGCGGGTTGTCGGCCGAGGTCGCCGGGCTGAAGTGCGTGGCATAGATGACGCCGTTCGCGGCCTCGCCGGCGAGCTCGAGGAACGCGGGCGGCGCGATGCCGTCGGAGCCGAAGCGCGGCAGGTTGCCCATGCCGTGCTGGCGCAGCTGGCGCTGGATGAGCGCGCCCTCGGTGTAGCGCGACCAGTCGACGAGCCCGTCGGGATTGGCGGCGCGGATCTTGGTGAGCTGGGCGGTGAAGTCGACGTCGCCGCGGGTGTAGCTTTCGCCCGCCGCCACCGCGATGCCGTGCTTCTTGCCGGCCTCGACGAACGAGTCGAAGCCGCCCTTGCCGAAGTCGTCATTCACATAGACGAAGCCGAAGCGCTTGAGCTTCGGGAACTTCTCGGCGATGAAGTCGGCGAGGTCGGCGACGAACTTGCGGTCGGGAATGGTGCAGCGGAACACCCACTCATTGCCCTGAGTCGTGATGCGCTGCGCGGTGCCGCTCACCACGATCTGCGGCACCTGCTCCTCGCGAAACACCTGCGCCGCGGCGAGGCTCGCCGGGCTGCTCACGCTGCCCATGGCAATGCACACGTTGTCGCGCGTGGCAAAGCGCCGCGCGATCACCCCGGCTTCCTCCGGCTTGCCGGCGTCGTCGCCGATGACGAGGTCGATCTGCCGGCCGAGCACGCCGCCCGCGGCGTTGCGCGCCTTCACCACCATCTCGATGCCGGTGCGCAGGCTCTGCCCCTGCGCTGCGGCGTTGCCGCTGATCGGCCCGAACGCGCCGATCTTGACGGGCCCCGAGCCCTGCGCGCGCGCGTGCGAGCCGAGCAGCGCGGCGACCGCCGCGGCGGTGCCCGATGCAATGAATTTCCTGCGGTCAAATGCCATTTCCTCTCTCTCCTCAGTTGGTCCTGTACCCGAGATAGCTGGCGCGCACGTGCTTGTTCGCGAGCAGCTCGGCGCCGCTGCCCTGCATCCGGATGGCGCCGGTCTCCATCACATACCCGCGATCGGCAAGTTGCAACGCGAGGTTCGCATTTTGCTCGACCAGCAGCACCGTGATCCCGGCGTCGCGGAACATCTTCACCGAGCGCATCACCTCCGCTACCAGCAGCGGCGCGAGCCCCAGCGACGGCTCATCCAGCAGCAGGAGCTTCGGCCCGGTCATCATGGCCCGGCCGAAGGCGAGCATCTGCTGCTCGCCGCCGGACAGCGTCCCCGCCGCCTGCTTGCGGCGCTGCCGCAGGAGCGCAAAGCGCTCCATGGTCTCGGCAAGGCGCCTCTGCACTTCCTTGCGGTCCCGCAGCAGATAAGCCGCGGCGAGCAGGTTCTCCTCGACCGTGAGTTCCGGGAAGACGCGCCGGCCCTCAGGGACGTGCACCAGGCCGAGCGCCGCGATGCGGTCGGGCGTGAGCCCTGCGATCGGGCGCCCGTCGAACTCGATCGAGCCCTTTCTCGGGCGCAGGAAGCCGCAGATGGTGCGCAGCGTCGTGCTCTTGCCGGCGCCGTTCGCGCCGATCATCGCCACGATCTCGCCGCGCTCCACCTCGAGCGACACGCCGCGCAGGGTGAGCGCGTCGTCGTAGCCCGCGTCGACGCCTTTAAGCGAGAGCATGCGCGCTTCCAAGATAGGCTTCGATGACTTCAGGGCTGCGCTGGATCTCGGCTGGCGTGCCCTGCGCGAGCTTCCTGCCGTGAGCCCCGCCGCCGGCTCGTCCAGCAGCAGCAGGGCCGGCTGCGCAACCATGGCGCGCGCGATCTCGAGCAGCCGCCGATATCCGTAGGGCAGCTTCGCTGCCGCGACGTGCGCCTGCGCGGCGAGGCCGACGAACTCGAGCGCGCGCAGGGCAGCCTGCGCGATCTCGCGCTCCTCGCGCCGCTGTCCCGGCGTCCTGGCGAGCGCGGCGAAGATGCCTGAACGGGTCCCGGCATGCAGGCCGAGGCTCGCGTTCTCGAGCCCCGTCATCTCGGCGAAGAGCTTGAGGTTCTGGAACGTGCGGCGGATGCCGGCGTGCGCGCGGCGCGCGGCGTCCCAACGCGTGATGTCGGTGCCGCGAAAGCGCAGCGCGCCGCGGGTCACGGAGAGCGCGCCGGCGATCAGGTTCAGCAGCGTGGTCTTGCCTGCGCCGTTCGGTCCGATGAGGCCGTGGATCGCGCCGCTCTCGACTTGGAAGTCAACCGCGTCGACCGCGAGCAGGCCGCCGAAGCGGCGGCTGAGCGCTACCGTTTCGAGAAAGGCTTCAGGCATTGGCCGAGGAACCCGGCGAGGCCGCTCTCGCCGAACAGCATCACCCCCATCAGGATCGCGCCGAAGACCAGCATGCGGTAGTCGCCGACCTCGCGCAGCGCCTCCGGCAGCAGCACGACGACCGCGGCGCCGAGCACCGCGCCGAACAGGCTGCCCATGCCGCCGATCACCACCATGATCAGGATCTCGACCGACTTCCAGAACGTGAAGTCGGTGGGCGCGAGATAGCGCACCTGGTGCGCGTACAGCGATCCGCCGAGGCCGGCGACGAACGCGGCGATGACGAAGCACTGGCTCTTCAGCAGCGTCACCTTCACGCCGCAGGCGCGCGCCGCGTCCTCGTTCTGGCGGATCGCGTTGATCGCGCGCCCGAAGCGCGAGCGCTCGAGACGCAGCAACGACAAATACACGAGCGCGGCGACCGACACGCACAGGAGGTACGCGTACGCCGGCTTCGCGAGGACGTAGCCGAAGAGGGACGCCCGCGGAATGCCCATCAAACCGAAAGAGCCGCCGGTGAGCCACTCCTCGTTCTTGAGAACCAGGTAAACGAGGATGCTGAAGCCGAGCGTAGCCACCGCGAGGTAGGCGCCCGTCAAGCGCGTGATCGGCACCATGAGGAGGCTGGTCAGGGCAGCGATCAGCCCCGCGGCGAGGAAGGCGAGCGGGAAGGGCAGGCCGAGCTTCGTGCTGAGCAAGCCCGAGGCGTAGGCGCCGATGCCGTAAAAGGCCGCCTGCCCGATCGAGAGCTGGCCCGAGAAGCCGAGCAGCAGCTGCAGCCCGAGCGCCACCGTCGCGCTGATCGCGACGAGCGAGAGCATGTGCAGGACGAACTGGTGCGGCTCGAAGACGGGCAGCAGGAAAAGCGCCGCCAGCACCACGCCGGTGATGATTCTCCTCAGGAGCGCGCTTTCCACAGTCCCACCAGCCCCGAGGGCAGAAAAAGGAGGATGGCGATGAGCAGCACCATGCCGATCGCGTCCTTGTACGCGGACGACACGTACACCGCGCTGAAGGTCTCGACGAGGCCGAAGAGGATGCCGCCGAGCATGGCGCCGGCGAGGCTGCCCAGGCCGCCGAGCGTGGCGGCGACGAAGCCCTTGATGCCGAGCACGAAGCCCATCTCGAAGAACGAGAAGAAGAGCGACCCGAACATCACGCCCGCCGCGCCCGCCATCATCCCGGCGATGGCGAAGGTGTAGATCATCATGCGGGTGAGGTTCGCGCCCATGAGCTGCGCGACCTCGGCGTCCTGCGCCACCGCCTGCATCACGAGGCCCGTGCGCGTGCGCGTGAGGAACAGCTGCAGGAGACCCATCAGCACGACGCCAAACACCATGATCCACACCAGCTGCGGCGAGACGACGACCCCGAAGAAGCGGTACGTCGAGGTCGAGAACAGCTCCGGATAGCGCAGCGGCTCCGAGCCCCAGACGATGCGCGCCGCGTTGATGCACAGGATCGACATGCCGACCGTGGCCGTGATGACGTTCATGAGCGGCACGCGGCGCAGCCGCAGCGGGCGGTACACCAGGAACTCCATCGCCACCGCTAGCACCCCGGAGGCGAGCATTCCGCACACCAGCACCAGCATGGCGGGAAGCCTGGGCATGAGCCACAGCGTCGACAGGGCGCTCATGGAGCCGAGCATCAGCAGCTCGCCCTGCGCGAAATGGATGATGCCGGTGGCGCGGATGATCATGGCGAAGCCGAGCGCCACCAGGCTGTAGACGCAGCCGATCGCCAGGCCTGCAGCGAAGAGATCCGCCAGGTACATGCTGTAGGCGCGATGGTACGATACGAGAGAAGGTGGGCCAGGGGAGGTTTGCAATGGGTAAGCGTACGATCGCCGTTGCTGTCGTGTTCGCATTTGCTGCGAGTATCAGTCTCAGCAGCCACGCACAGGCGCCCGCATCCCGCACATTGAAGATGCAGTCGACCTGGCCGGCGAGCATCACGCTGCAGGAGCATTTCAAGATTTTCGCCGAGCGCCTGGAGAAGCTCACCTCGGGGTCGTTGAAGATCGAGGCCATGGCCGCGGGGCAGATCGTGCCGGCCTTCGAGGTGCTCGATGCCACCAACAGGAAGGTCCTCGACGGCTGGCACGCCATCGCCTACTACTGGGTCGGCAAGAATCCGGCGGCGGCGCTCTTCGCCGGGCCCCCGGGCGGGCCCTTCGGCATGGACCACATGGATTACCTGGGCTGGCTGTACGTGGGAGGCGGTCTCGAGATGTGGCGCGACTTCTACCAGAACGACCTCAAGCTCAACGTGATCCCGTTTCCCGCGCATCCGTCCAGCCCGCAGGCGCTAGGCTGGTTCAAGAAGCCCCTGAAGAGCGTCGCCGATTTCAAGGGCATGAAGTGCCGCCAGACCGGGCTCAACGCCGAGGTGTACGCCAAGCTCGGCCAGAGCGTGGTCAACATGCCGGGCGGCGAGATCGTCCCCGCCGCGCAGCGCGGCGTGATCGACTGCGCCGAATGGGTCGGCGGCGTGGAGGATCTTCGGCTGGGCCTGCCGCAGGTATTCAAGTATCACTACACCCCCGGGATGCACGAAAACAATTCGATCGGCGAGCTCGGCTTCAACCTGGACGTGTGGAAAAGCTTCACGCCGCAGCAGCAGGAAGCGGCGAACTCGGCGGTGAAGGACACGTTCATCACGTGGATCACGCGCTGGCAGAAGCAGAATGCCGATGCGATGGAGGAAATGGTGCAGAAGCACGGCGCCCGCATCCTGCGCACGCCGCCTGACATCCTGCTCGCCTCGCTCAAGGCCTGGGACGAAGTGGCGAAGGAGAACTCCGACAAGTCCCCGACGTTCAAGAAGGTCTACGAGTCGCAGCGCGAGTACGCGGCCAAGGTGGTGCCCGCGAAGCGCTACATGTTCCCGCCATATTCTTTCGCCGCGAACTACTACTGGCCCCAGGAAACCAAGCCCGCGGCAGGAAAGAAGGCGGCGAGCCAGTAATTCTCCTGCCAGGCCTCCGGTCAAGCCGGGCTGAGACTCCGGCTTTACCCGCTGAAACTGCCTAAGCCGGCCACGTCCGTGATCGTAATGCCGCGATGATCGACGCGGAGCAGGCCGCGTCCTTCCAGCAGATGCAGCGCCTTGTTCACGTGTTGCCTGGAGAGCCCGGAAAGATGGCCGATCTCCTCCTGCGAAATGTCGATGTGCGGGCCGAATCCGGGGTACAGATACGGGTTGAATAGCACCCACAGGCAGTGCGCAACGCGCGCATCGCGGTCCAGCAACCGGTCTGCCTCCAGCATCGCGATAAACTGCCCGCAGCGCTCGTTGATCTGATTCACCAGAAATCGGTTGAACGGGATGCTGACCTCGCACAGCCAGTTGAAGCTTGCGCGCGACATGCATGCGACGCGTGTGGCACGCAGCGCGATCGCGTCGTATCTCCGCACCTCGGTCTTGAGCATCGACCCTTCACCGAACCAGCCACCCGCTGCGACACCGGTCAATGTCATCGACCTGCCGGCCGGCGACACGATGCTGACTTTCAGCAGCCCGCTAATGACACCGATCCAATGCTCGACGGGTTCTCCCTTGCGGCACGCGAAAGCGCCGGCGGGCACATCGCGTTGAGTGATTTCGGCGGTGACGCGCTGCAAATGCTGTGCCGCGAGGTTGCGTGCCCACATCGAAGCGCCAAGCATTTCGGTCAGAGTAAGCATCTGCAGGGCCCACGCCAATTTAGATGATCTACTGTCTCCTAGGTGACAGCAAGAGGACAGCGGCATCGCTAGAGTCTCAACCAAGAAAACGGCAAGCCCGTCGAGCGAATCAAGCACCACCAAAGGAGGGGGATTCATGACTGTCATTTCTCAATGCCGGCAGCGATCGGCATTCTTCGCCGCGGCGATAGCGGCCCTGCTGGGGTTGGCAACAACGCCGGCCACATTTGCAAACGACGATTTTCGTATCAGCACGCTTTCCACCAAGCCGGAGCTGGTCAGCGGCGGCGACGTTCTGGTGCGCATCGATGTGCCGCGCAAGGTATCGCTGCAAAGCGTCCGGGTGGAGCTGAATGGAAGAAATATCAGTGGTACCTTTCGAGCCGATGCAGGGGAAAGGACGCTGACCGGATTGGTCAGCGGCCTGAGGCTAGGCAAAAACGTCCTCGAGGCCTCGGTCAGGGGCAAAGGCCATGGCCGCTCGGAGCGGCTCACCCTGACTAACCACCCGATCAGCGGGCCGATCTTCTCCGGGTCGCATCAGACCCCTTTCATCTGCGAAACCGAGGTGTTCGGCCTGGGTGCAGCGCTCGATGAGGACTGCAGCGCACCGACGAAGGTCGAGTATCTGTACTTCACGACCGCCAATGCGTTTCGGACCTACGACCCCGCCGGGCCGCGACCAGCCGACCTCGCGCGAACCACCACTATCGACGGCAACATCGTTGACTTCATCGTCCGGGTTGAGACCGGCACCATCAACCGCGCCGTCTACCAGATCGCGTTCCTCCACCAGCCGGGTACCCCCCTCCCCAATGCCTGGACGAAAACACCCGGCTGGAACGGCCGGCTTATCTACACATTTGGTGGCGGCCTGCGCGCGAGCTATCACCAGGGCCGCTGGATCACGGGCGGCTCCAGCGGGGTGCCCGGTGCTAGCGTTCTGGCAGCCAACATCGGCGGAGTCGGCAGGGTTCTTGGGGAAGGCTACGCCTTGGCGTCGTCTACCTTCAACGTCAA
>WNFI01151621.1_pt1 | contig 14232 bp, 16 predicted proteins | sample 5400471 | NCBI WGS metagenome assembly WNFI01 (sample SAMN13153348, study PRJNA577476) | soil metagenome | isolation source: 100 cm saprolite on Douglas fir-dominated hillslope | place: USA:California | collected 2013-09-17 | reverse complement strand
CCGGTGGCTGAGGATTCTATGTAGCCTCTTCCTGATGGCGTTCTTGCCGCAATCAAAACCAGTGCCCGAGTGAAATGGCGATTCTTCACCGCCGACTAAGTAGGTCGTCCTTCGAGGCGCAAGCGCTCGCCACCTCAGGATGACGTCGATTGATCGGCTGTCAATTCGGTCTCGAAATCTAAACCGTCGCGCTTTTCATCGCAGTCTCGATCATCCGGCCCAAGGATTCGATCTGGAAGGGCTTTTGCAGCGCCGGGCGGTCACGGTATTCTTCCGGAAGACCGGACGAGCCATAGCCGGTGGCAAAGACAAAGGGGATGTTGCGCGCGTCTATCAATTCGGCGACCGGCGAAATCACTTTTCCATTAACGTTGACGTCGAGAATGGCGAGGTCGAATTCGGCAGATTGCGCCAGCCTGATCGCCTCGTTAATTTCGCCGGCTTCGGCCGCGACGCGGTAGCCCAGCTCCTCCAGCATGTCGGCGACCATCATCCTGATCATGACCTCGTCCTCAACGAGGAACACAGAACCGCCCGGCGGCCGCGCCACAATCATGATCGAGTCCTTGCCCATCCCAAGGCCGAGGTTCGCAAAAAACACCATCGGGCGCAATGTAAACGTGCGCGAACACACCCATTTCCGACCGCGGTCATGCGCTGGTTCCGGGCCCCTCGAGCAGGATTGGTCGCCCGGCCCTTCAACGCCAGGTATCCGGTTCGGTTCCCTGACGGGAACATGGAATTGTGAGGAATTTTTTCCTTAGGCGCCGCGCCGCATATTGCATCAACCTTGTTCGGCGGCGGCGCGCTAGTGTCCGAATCAGAAGTTCGCGCCAGCTTGCGAGATTGACATGCCCAAGACCCAGAATCCGCCGGAAAAGATGATGTTTCAGCTCACCCTGCGCCGCCGCGGGATCAGCGATCAGGCGGTGCTTCGCGCCATGGAAGACATTCCGCGCGAAATTTTCGTGGCGGCGGCCGATCGCACCGATGCCTATCGCGACAGCGCGCTCGGCATCGCCTGCGGGCAAACCATCAGCCAGCCGTTCGTGGTGGCTTACATGACCGAGCAGTTGCAGCCGCAGAAGCATCACCACGTGCTCGAGATCGGCACCGGCTCGGGATACCAGGCCGCAATCCTGTCGCGGCTGTGCAGGCAAGTCCTGACCATCGAACGTTACCGGACGCTCGCCGACGGCGCCCGGGCGCGGCTTGACAAGCTCGGCTGCGGCAATGTCGAGGTGGTGCTCGGGGATGGCTTCGACGTCCCGGCCAGCGCCGGCAATTTCGACCGCATCATCGTCACTGCGGCGATGGAGCAAATTCCGGAAGGTTTGATGCAGCGGCTGGAGCCGGCCGGTATCCTGATCGCGCCGGTCGGGCCGCATCATGGCACCCAGACCTTGGTCCGCGTGACCAGGACCGACGCTGGTTTCGAGCGCAAGGAACTGGTGGATGTGCGTTTCGTGCCGGCGCTGCCGGGCATCGCCCGCGAGCTGTAAAAGCCACGGATTGGCAGTCCTGCCAGCGTCTTATTCCCAGGGTTAAGCGGTTGTTTACTAGGGAGGTGTTTACTCAAAACAGTATTTTGTTGCGTACGAGTGAGTAACCATGTTCCGTGTCGTCGAGTTGCTTTGTGCGCGCCCCGTGCCGCACGTCGCGGTGCTGGCGCTGATGTCGATCGGCTTTGCCGGCTGCAGCGCCGACATGTCGACGCGCCTCTCGCAAAATCCCTTTTCCAATCCCTTTGCCTCGCAAGCGGAAGCTACAGCCTCGGTCCCAACCGCCGCGGTTGAGCGCCGCGAACTTCCGCAATATTCCCGTCCGCAATCGCAAAGCCAGTCCTCGGCCCCGCCGATCGCGGCGCCGCAATCTTATCCGACGGCCAGCGCCGGCGCGGCGGGAGGCGGGCGTGGCTTGGCTTCCTATTCTCAGCCCGGTCATCCGCTTGAGACCACCGGCAGTGCGCCACGCTCGGTCGCGGCAACCCACGGATCGGGACAAGGCGGCACCACGATTATCGTGGGCACCAGCGACACGCTCGATCTGCTGGCTCGCCGCTATAACGTTTCGCCCGCCGCGATCCTGCAGGCGAACGGTTACAAGGGACCGCGCGCCCTGTCGCCCGGTCAGCAGCTGATCATTCCGCGTCAGACCGCCGAGATATCCGCGCTGGCGCTGACTGCACCGGCGAGCAAGGCCGTTGCCGCCACGACCGCGGTGCCATCCGTTCATGTCGTCAACCACGGCGATACCCTGCTCGGCATTGCGCACCGCAATCATGTATCGGTTGCGGAACTTGCCAAGGCCAACAGCCTCGATCCATCGGCGAAGCTCAAGCTCGGCATGAAGCTCACGGTGCCCGGCGCGAAGACGGCAGCGGTGGCGCCGGCTGCGCAGCCGGCCGCGGCATCGGCGCTGCCTGCCACCAAAATGGCGGGAGTAACGGGCGATCCCCAGCAAAAGGCCCGGCTGGCGCAGGCGACGACGACGCCCGCGGACGTATCGGCTGAAACGCCAGTCAAGGCCAATGAGGCAACTGGCGCGCTGCCGACATTCCGCTGGCCGGTGCGCGGCAAGGTGATCACCAGCTACGGCGCCAAGACCAATGGCAAGGCCAATGACGGCATCAATCTGGCAGTGCCGGAAGGCACGCCGGTGAAGGCGGCCGAGGACGGGGTCGTTACCTATTCCGGAAATGAGCTCAAGGGCTACGGCAACCTCGTTCTGGTTCGGCACTCCAACGGTTATGTCACCGCCTATGCCCATGCCAGTGAACTGCTGGTGAAGCGCGGCGATACCATCAAGCGCGGCCAGATCATTGCCAAATCCGGTCAATCGGGCGAGGTCGGTTCGCCGCAGCTCCATTTCGAGATCCGCAAGGGGTCTGCGCCGGTAGACCCGCTTCAATTCTTGAACGGGGCGTGAACTTTCGCGACGCGCTTTCGCGGCTATGACGGTTAGCTCCGCCGGCGCGCTCTGATTTCTTTGGTCGGCGACTACTTCCCGCTCAGCCTTACCCCCAGCCGTCCCGCCAATTCCTGCGTGAACTGCCAGGCGACGCGCCCCGAACGCGAGCCGCGCGTGGTCGACCATTCCAGCGCCTCGCGCTCAAGCTCGTCTTCGGCGAGCTTGATGCCGAAATGGCCGCAATAACCCTTCACCATTGCAAGGTACTCGTCCTGGCTGCAGCGGTGAAAGCCGAGCCACAATCCGAACCGGTCCGAGAGCGAGACTTTTTCCTCGACCGCCTCGCCGGGATTGATCGCGGTGGAGCGTTCGTTCTCCATCATGTCGCGCGGCAACAGATGCCTGCGGTTCGAGGTGGCGTAGAGGATGACATTGTCGGGGCGGCCCTCGATGCCGCCTTCCAGCACCGCCTTCAGCGATTTGTAGGACGCGTCGTTGCCGTCGAATGACAGGTCGTCGCAGAACACGAGGAAATGAAAATCCGAGGTGCGTAGCAGCGCCATCAGCGCCGGCAGGCTTTCGATATCCTCGCGATGGATCTCGATCAGTTTCAAACGCTCGGCAGGTTTGCGGCTCGCATTGATGCTGGCATGTGCCGCCTTGACCAGCGACGACTTGCCCATGCCGCGCGCGCCCCATAGCAACGCGTTGTTGGCGGGAAGTCCGTTGGCGAAGCGCGCGGTATTCTCGATCAGTATATCGCGCATCCGGTCGATACCCTTGAGTAGACCAAGATCGACGCGGCTGACGCGGGGCACCGGCGCAAGCCATCCGTTCGGGTGCCAGACGAAGGCGTCGGCGCTGCCAAATGAGTCGCTAGCGCCTGACGCCGGCGAAGCGGCCGACAGGTGTGAGGCGATGACCTCGAGCGCACGGGCGATCCTTTCCGTTGTGTCATGTTCGGAAGATGCTGCCGGACGTTTTGCCGCGGCTATCGCCGATTTTCGCGTGAGACGGGGTCTTGTTTTTCGAGGCTTTTTCGACATCTCTGGGGTTCCTGACCCTGCAGCCATATCGGGCCTTTTGGCAGGCCGCAAGCCACTCAAATGAACGACAAATGAGAGGTCTGGCGGCGTTGCAATTGGGACCGCGGCCGGTATAGTCCGCGCGAATTTGCCCGAACCGGCTTGATGCGAATGCGCTGCCGGTTCGTTCCCGTTTCACGAGGATTGTCCGAATGCTGATTACCCCTGCGTTTGCCCAGGCTGCAGGTGGCGGCGATACCAATAGCATGTTGATGTCGCTGCTGCCGTTCGCGCTGATCTTTGTGATCATGTATTTCCTGATTCTGCGGCCACAGCAGAAGAAGGTGAAGGATCACGCCGAGCTCGTGAAGAACATCCGCCGCGGCGACACTGTTGTCACGTCGGGCGGGCTGGTTGGCAAAGTGACAAAAGTGGTCGACGACGACCAGATCGAATTCGAAATCTCCGACGGGGTCCGCGTACGGCAGATGCGGCAGATGATTTCGGGCGTGCGCGCCAAGGGTGAACCGGCAAAGGAAAAGAGTGAGCCCGCCAAGGACGAGACGTCCGCGAGCTAGTTCTTTACGCGCCGCTTTCTCCTGGATTTGACGAGTCAATTCGATGTTGTATTTCACCCGGTGGAAGGCGCTGGCGATCGTTCTCACGGCGCTGGTGGTGTGCCTTTGCGCCGTTCCGAATTTCTTCCCCGAGGCTACCGTCAAGAGCTGGCCGGCATGGGCGCAGCGGCGGCTGGTGCTCGGCCTCGATCTGCAGGGCGGCTCCTATTTGCTGCTTGAGGTCGACTCCAACTACGTCAAGAAGGAGAAGCTCGACCAGATACGCGATGACGTCCGCCGCGCCCTGCGGGATGCCAAGATCGGTTATACCGGCCTTGCCGTGCGCAATGACGCCGCGGAAGTGCGCATCAGCCGGGACACCGATGTGCCGAATGCGCTGGCAAAGTTGCGCGAGCTGTCGCAGCCGCTCGGCACCGTTGAACCGGTGATCCAGCGGCAGGGGCAGGACCGCATCCTGGTGCAGGTGCCGGGCTTGCAGGACCCGAGCCGCTTGAAGGAGCTCTTGGGCAAGACCGCCAAGATGGAATTCCGCATGGTCGATACGACCGTGCCGCCGGACCAGGCCCAGCAGGGCAGGGTGCCGCCGGATTCCGATGTTCTGATGAGCTCGACGTCGCCGAAGGTACCTTATGTCATCAAGAAACAGGTTCTGGTTTCCGGCGGCGATCTGACCGACGCGCAGCCCGGTTTCGACCAGCGCTCGGGTGAGCCGATCGTCAGCTTCCGCTTCAATACCTCCGGCTCGCGCAAATTCGCGCAAGCTACTTCCGAGAATGTCGGGCAACCCTTTGCGATCGTGCTCGACAACGAGGTGATTTCCGCGCCCGTGATCCGCGAGCCGATCACCGGCGGCGCCGGCCAGATCTCCGGCAGCTTCACGGTACAGCAAGCCAACGATCTGGCGATCCTGCTGCGCGCCGGCGCGCTGCCAGCGCCGCTCACCGTGATCGAGGAGCGCACTGTCGGTCCGGGGCTCGGCCAGGACTCGATCGAAAAGGGCGAACTCGCCGCCTATGTCGGCTCGATCATGGTCATCGTGTTCATGCTGGTGACCTATCGGCTGTTCGGCGTGTTCGCCAACGTCGCGGTCGCCATCAACGTCGCGATGATCTTCGGCGTGTTGTCGCTGCTGAACGCCACGTTGACGCTGCCCGGCATCGCCGGCATCGTGCTGACGGTCGGGATCGCGGTCGACTCCAACGTTCTGATCTATGAGCGCATCCGCGAGGAATTGCGCGGCGGGCGCAACGCGATTTCGGCGATCGACGCCGGTTTCAAGCGCGCGCTGTCGACGATTCTGGATTCCAACATCACCACCTTCATCGCCGCCGCGGTGCTGTTCTATATCGGCACCGGGCCGGTGCGCGGCTTTGCCGTGACGCTCGGCATCGGCATCATCACCACGGTTTTCACCGCGTTTACGCTGACCCGCCTGATCGTGGCGTGGTGGGTGCGGTGGAAACGGCCGCAGACGGTGCCGATCTAGGGAATGCAGCTTTGACCCATTTCGTTCTCATCGCGCTCGGCGTTCTGATTGCCGTGCTGGCTGTGGTCAGCGTGCTCGGTCTATTGCCGTCGCTGCGGATCGTGCCTGACGATACGCACTTCGATTTTACCCGTTTCCGGCGCATCAGTTTTCCAATCTCGGCTGCGCTTTCGATTGTGGCGATCACGCTGTTCTTTACCCACGGGCTGAATTTCGGCATCGATTTCAAGGGCGGCACGCTCATGGAAGTTCGCGCCAAGTCCGGCACGGCCGACATCGCGTCGATGCGCGCCACTCTCAGCGGCCTGGGACTTGGCGACATCCAGTTGCAACAGTTCGGCGGGCCGGACGAAGTGCTGATCAGGGTTGCCGAACAGCCCGGCGGCGACGCTGCGCAGCAAGAGGCCGTGCAGAAAGTCCGCGGCGCGCTCGGCGACTCCGTCGAGTACCGTCGCGTCGAGGTGGTGGGGCCGCGCGTTTCCGGGGAATTGCTGGCCTACGGCATGCTCGGCCTGATGCTTGCGATCTTCGCGATCCTGATCTATCTCTGGTTCCGCTTCGAATGGCAGTTCGCGCTGGGCGCCATGATCGCCAACGTCCACGACATCGTGCTGACCATCGGCTTCATGTCGATCTCGCAGGTCGATTTCGACCTCACGAGTATCGCGGCGCTGTTGACGATTCTCGGTTATTCGCTGAACGACACCGTCGTGATCTATGACCGGATCCGCGAAATGCTGCGGCGCTACAAGAAAATGCCGATGCCGCAATTGCTCAATGAATCAATCAACTCGACGCTGTCGCGATCGATCATCACCCACGTCACGGTGACGCTGGCGCTGTTGGCACTGTTGCTGTTTGGCGGCCACGCCATCCACAGCTTCACCGCCGTGATGATGTTCGGCGTGGTGCTGGTCGGCACCTACACCTCGATCTTCATCGCGGCGCCGATCCTGATCTATCTCGGCGTCGGCACCCACCGGGCAGAGGTGCCAGACAAGCCTTTGAAGAAATAGCCATGCCGAGCCGCTCGGACGCTCCGCATCTTCCAAGGTCGGCGCCGATCGATGCTTACGGCAATGGCGGGTTTGCCTTCGCCGAGATGTCGCATCGCGGTTCCCTGCTTTGCCTGCCGGATGCAATCTGGGCCTGGCCGGTCACCAGGCCGGAGCAAATCGACAGGGCTTCGCTGCAGCGGGTATTCGCCGCAGCCGATGGCATCGATACGCTGATCATCGGCACCGGCACCGATGTCTGGTTGCCGCCGTCCGGGCTTCGCGAGGCGTTGCGCGCGGTCAAGGTGGTGCTGGACGCGATGCAGACCGGTCCCGCTGTTCGTACCTACAACATCATGATCGGCGAGCGGCGTCGCGTCGCGGCGGCGTTGATCGCGGTGCCATGAGCAGCGCGAACGGAGACAAAGCGGCCGCCGATTTCTGCGCCGAGCTGGTGCGCGCCCACGATTTTGCCCGTTACGCATCCACGCTGTTCGTGCCGGCCGAGCAGCGCCGCGGGCTGCTCGCGATCTACGCTTTTAACGTCGAGATTTCCCGCGTGCGCGAACAGGTGAGCCAACCGCTACCCGGCGAGGTGCGCCTGCAATGGTGGACCGACATGCTCGCCGGCGCCGGCTACGGCGGGATCGAGGGCAATCCGGTGGCCGCCGAACTCAAGCTCGCGATCCGGGACTGGCGTTTGCCGGTCGAGCGGCTGTCGCGGCTGATCGACGAGCATCAGTTCGATCTCTACAACGATCCGATGCCGACTATGGCTGCGCTCGAAGGCTACATCAACGATACCTCGTCGGCGCTGTTTTCGCTCGGCGCAGGGATCGCCGGGCCGCAGTCCGGCGAGATCGAGCACCTCGCGCGTCACGCCGGACTAGCGCAAGGCATGACGCGGGTGCTGGCGGCATTGCCGCTGGACGCCTCGCGGCGCCAGCTGTTCGTGCCGCTGCAATTGCTGCAGAGCCACGGCAGCTCGATGGAAGAAGTGTTCGCGGGCAAGTGGACGGAGAAACTGCGAGCGGCGCTGGATGAGTTGATCGGCGAAGCGCGCGGACATCTAAAAACAGCTTTCGCGCTTCTGGAAAATGCGCCGCCAGAGGTAAGGCCAACGTTCCTGCCGCTAGCGCTGGTTGCCCGCGACCTCGAACGGATGTCGCGCGCGGACAGCGATCCGTTCATGCCGCGTGTCAGATCGCGGTTTCGGACGCTGTGGACGCTGTGGCGGGCGTCGCGGTCGCGGGAGTTCGGCGGGTGAAGCATCACCGCTCGTCATCCTGAGGTGCGAGCCATCTTCGGCAAGCCTCGAAGGATGACACGAAAAGTGCAAGTGGCCATCCTTCGAGACGCGGCCAAGTGGCCGCTCCTCAGGATGACGTCGGAATTTGCGGCGGCGCTTCAAAATTAAACCGATCCTGCAAGTTCTTGCGCGAGTCCAGAATGCTCTTCACGAATGCGCGGTCGGTCTCGCTCGTCATCATCGGTTCGATCAGGTCGATCTGGTTCATCGCGACGAGCTGCAGGATCTCGGTGCGAAGTTTTCCCGAGCCGTCGCGCGGCAAGGTCTGCACCACCTGGATATGTTCCGGGGGTTCTGGTCCGTTTGCTGCCGCAAGTTCGCTGCGCAGTTGCGTTTCGAGCGCGGTCTGATCGGCCTCGACGAAGGCATAAAGTCCAACGCCGCTGCGCCGGTCGGCGAATGCGACGATGGCGGTATCGCGCACCGCGGGATTGGTCTTGATCAGGTCGATCAGCACCGGCGCGTCATTAACCAGCCGCCGGCCACCGCCTTCGCGGTCGGCGAAATTGAACAGGCCTCGGGTGATGGCGCGGTAGATTTTCTTGCCGGTTGCGAGCCAGAGGCTGGCGACAAAAGACTTGCGTGCGAGAATCTTGCGTTCCCTGGGCGTCAGCGCCTCCGGAGCGTAGCTGCGTTTGTGCTTCAGGAGATGCCGCAAATCTTCGTAAGCGGCGATGCGGAACAGCCGGCCGCGCTTCCTGAAGCAGGCCGCGAGCTGAAAGTCGGTGAGATAGGCGCGGCCGTCACTGCCGCGTAGCCAGTTTTGTTCCTTGGCGAGATCGTTGTGGCAGATACCGGCGCGATGCAGCCGGTGCAGCGCGAGCTTCGCGGAACGGAAATAGGCGGCATCGCCAACTGGTTTTGCCAGATGCAGCGCCACGCCATCGATGAATCCGCGCACCAGCGCCCGCCGGCCGGCCCACAGCAACTCCGGCCCGACGTGAAGGCCGCGCGCCCGCGCCAGCGCGCGGCGTTCGCGCGCGAACAGATGGCGCGCCGGGATGTAGGACCACCATGGCGCTTGATCGAGCCGGCGCAACACCGCATCGGCTTCGCCGTCAAGGCTGCGAAAGCGGCCGCGCTCGACCGTGGAAAACACGTCGCGCTTCAGCAACACGCCTTCGGTCCATCGCGCCGACAGCACGGCGGCATCGTCTTGCGGGAGTCTCAGGTTTTTTCGTTGCCGCGCAGCCGGGTGCCATCCGCATTTCGGGTGGGCAGAGAGGCGAGCGGCGGAAATAGTCCGAAATTGATGTTCATCGGCTGGAACGAGCGCGCACCCGGCTCAATGGTCTCGATGTGGCCGCCGGTGATGTGCCCGAGCAGCGAGCCGAGCGCAGTCGTTGTGGGGGGCGGCGCCAGCGACGTCGAGCGGGCATCGGCCGCGGCATAGAGGCCGGCAATCAGCCCGATGCTTGCGGATTCGACGTAGCCTTCGCAGCCGGTCATCTGTCCGGCGAAGCGCAGCCGCGGTTGGGCACGCAGCCGCAATTGGCCGTCCAATAGTTTTGGCGAATTCAGGAAGGTGTTGCGATGTAGGCCCCCGAGCCGGGCGAATTCGGCGTTCTCGAGGCCGGGAATGGTGCGGAAGACGCGTTGCTGCGCGCCGTACTTCAGCTTGGTCTGGAAGCCGACCATGTTGTAGAGCGTGCCGAGCTTGTTGTCCTGACGCAGTTGCACGATGGCGTAGGGTTTTACGGTCGGATCGTGCGGATTGGTGAGTCCGACCGGCTTCATCGGCCCGTGACGCAGCGTCTCGCGGCCGCGCTCGGCCATCACCTCGATCGGCAGGCAGCCATCGAAATAGGGCGTGTTGGTTTCCCACTCCTTGAAGTCGGTCTTTTCGTCGGCGATCAGGGCATCGACGAAGTCGTCGTATTGCTCCTTGGTCATTGGGCAATTGATATAGTCGGCGCCGGTGCCGCCGGGGCCTGCCTTGTCATAGCGCGATTGAAACCACGCCACCGACATATCGATGGAATCCCGGTAGACGATCGGCGCGATGGCATCGAAAAACGCCAGCGCGTTCTCGTCGGTGAGTTGGCGGATCGCCGCCGCTAGCGGCGCGGACGTCAAAGGCCCGGTCGCGATGATGACGTTGCGCCAATCCTCAGGCGGCAAACCGTCGATTTCGGCGCGACGAATTTCGATCAGGGGATGGTCGTGCAGGGCTTTGGTGACGGCGGCGGAAAATCCGTCGCGGTCTACTGCCAATGCGCCGCCGGCGGGCACCTGATTGGTGTCGGCAGCGCGCATGATCAGCGAATCCAGCCGCCGCATCTCGGCGTGCAACAAGCCGACCGCGTTGTTGGCAGCGTCGTCGGAGCGAAACGAGTTGGAGCACACCAGTTCGGCGAGGCCGTCGGTGCGATGGGCTTGGGTCATCCGGCCGGGGCGCATCTCGTGGAGGACAACGCGGACCCCTGCCTTGGCGACCTGCCAGGCGGCTTCCGAGCCGGCAAGCCCCGCGCCGACGATATGTACGGATTCAGAGGAGGGTCTGGTGCCTGTCATGGACACAGAGGTAGCGCGTTTCCGGGCGCAGTGGAATGCGGCGCGGGGCTTGCCGGCAGATACGATAACGCCCGCGGCGAGGCGGGCGTTATCCGTTCGTCAGTCAGCTAAAAAAAGATCAGCCGTTATAGGTGCCGGCGGCAACGCGCGGAATGTCCGAGCGATCAAGGCCGATATCGGCCAGTTCGCGATCGCTGAGCTGGGACAATTCGTTGACATTGCGCTGGTAGTCCCGGAACGCCCGGATCATGCGAATGAGCGAGAGCAACATGGGTAGTCTCCTTGTATCGGCGATTCAGCCCTTGGAGGAAGCCTCATCGTTGAAGTGAATATAGGACAGGGTTCCGCGCTGCAGAAGTTCAATTGCTGCGGTGCAGCTAGACCCAAAATGCATGGCAAAAGTAAGAAACTGCTAACCGTTCGGCATAGCTGCCTAAGGCCGCAGCCCTGCGCACCGATTTTAAGCGCGATCCTTAACAAATGCCCGTGTGATCACCGGATCGTCGCAGGGATGACACAACAGAGATGGCCCTTGGATAACCTTAGGCGAATTCCCCATGCGTGATTCGCATGAGCCAATATAGAATGAACCTTAACTCATTATTTTAGTCATATAAGGCTCAAGGTGCGCGGGTGAGCTCGCTTGCGAAATACGCGATCGTCTTCGCGTAGACCTCGCTCTTGTTCCACTGCTGGATCACGGCGAAATTTGCGCTGCCGGGCTCCCACTCCTTGCCGCGCTGCCAGCCGTAACTGGCAAGGTAGTTCGCGGTCGATGCCAGCACATCGGGCGCGCTGCGCAACAGGTCGCGGCGGCCGTTGCCGTCGAAATCAACCGCGAACTTAATGTAGGACGACGGCATGAACTGGGTCTGGCCGAGTTCGCCAGCCCAGGCGCCGCGCATTTCCTGGGGCGAGAGATCGCCGCGCTCGACGATGCGCAGCGCATCCATCAACTCGGCACGGAAGGTGTCCGAGCGCCGGCAATCGTAAGCCAGCGTCGCCAGCGAACGGATGGTCGGAAATTTTCCGATGTTGACGCCAAAGTCCGTCTCCAGTCCCCAGATTGCCACCAGCACCTCGCCGGGCACGCCGTAGCGCTGTTCGATGCGCCCGAGCACCGAACCATATTGCTTCATCAGGCTGGCGCCGCGGGCGAGGCGGGGAGGGACCATGCGGCCGGAGAACGCCTCGAAACCTTGATTGAAGACCCGCTGCGAGCGATCGCGCGAGAGCACCGCCTGATCCAGCGTCACGCCGCTCAGGCCGGACGCGATTGCGGATTGCGAAATCCCCTTGGCGGCGGCTTCATTCTTGAAATCGTTGAGCCAGGCATCAAAGCTGCCGGTGCCGCAGGATGCCGCGAGCGCCGGCGCTACCGACATCACCAGCACCGCGATCAGCGCGAATGCTTTTAGAAGAAAACGAGGAATCATCGGGACCATCAGCTCCGAAATGGTTCTCGAATGAAGAACGTTGCCCCGACGACGGGAATGTTCGCGGCAACCGCGGCCAAAACAAGGCTCGAGCGCTGCCGAAGTTCCGCCCGATGCTGATACCCGCGTGAGCGCACTTGTGCTCATCGCGGGTCCATTCACCCGACGATATCCGCAAACTCCGGATGCTTGTGCAGGTAATCCACCACGAAGCCGCAGCCGGCGACGACCTTCGAGCCATCGGCGCGGACCAGTTCTAGCGCGCCCTGCACCAGCTCGGAGGCGATGCCGCGGCCGCGCAGCGCGCGCGGCGTCTCGGTGTGGGTGATGATAACCGCCGATGGCGCGAGGCGATAATTCGCAAAGGCTACCGCGCCCTCGACGTCGAGTTCGAAGCGGTTTCGGGCTTTGTTGTCGCGGACGCTGCCTTTGGTCATGATTTCGATTTCCGAACAAGAATTCGACTCAATCATTAGGCGCGCGAACCCGGCGATGCCAACCGCGGCACGCGGCCTCGATCGATCTCAGGTTTTCAGCAGGTCGGCATATTCGGGGTGCTTTTCAATATAGGCCTTTACGAACGGGCACTCCGCGATCACCTTCAAGCCATCGGCCCGCACCTGGTCGAGCGCACCCTTGATCAGCCTGGAGCCGATGCCTTTGCCGCCGAGCTCTGGCGGCACTTCGGTATGGATGAAGGTGATGACGCCATCGGCGATCTTGTAATAGGTCGCGGCGATATGGCCGTCGGCTTTGAGTTCGTAGCGGAGATGCGCAGGGTTATTGGAAACCGTGTCGTTCATATTAACCAATCCGCCGGTGGGTTTCCGGCCTGTTGCTTGACTACAAAATGGCTCTGAGCGGGTCTTGCAAGAGCCCACGCCTTCCCCACGTTTTAGGCAGACATACGCCCCCGATGCGGCCGGATTGGTCGCTTGACAGTCGGAGTGTCATGCTCGCCAGCCGCTGACGTATGCCTCTTTTCACGGGAGGTTTACAATGTCGGACTTTGGTTTTTTCAAAACTCACCGAACATGGGAAGACTGGTGCGGCATGGCGCTTGGCGTGCTGATCGTGCTGTCGCCATGGTTTCCCACGCAGTCAAGCCATGAAGTTGTCGATGCCGAACGCAGCTTCGTGATCCTGAATACGTTCACGGTCGGCATACTGGTGTTTGGCCTTGCTCAGCTGGAATATGTTGCGTTGCAGCGCTGGGAGGAGGTAGCCGAAATCCTGGTCGGGCTGTGGCTGATCGCCTCGCCCTACATCTTCGGCTATTCCGAGGATGGCCTATTGCGATTCTGGCATTCGACGCTCGGCGGGCTCGTGGTGCTGCTGGCGGCCCTGCAGTTGTGGCAGGACTGGGGCCTGAAGGACGAGGACATGCTTAAGCACGGGCAATAACGCAAGCTGCCAAGCTCGCCATGCGTGATTGCGAGCCAACGGATCGCGGGAATGCGCGCCCGATGACAGACTCCGCGAAGCAATCCATCTCGCAGCGCAAAGAATGAATGGATTGCTTCGTCGCTTCCGCCTTCCGCCTTCGCTCTGCGAGCTTCGGCGGACGCGGTCGCTCGTTGAGCTCCGGCGGACGGGTCGCTCCTCGCAATGACACAAGAGTCGTCATACCCCGCGCGTGCGGGGGATCCAGTACGCCGCGGCTCCTCGTTTCTATCACCAATGTCTCTGGAATACTGGATCGTCCGCCTTCGCGGACGATGACGGTTGGGAGGGTAGCGACACAGCTTCGCATTCCCGCGGCGCGATGCGCCCGAGGTTTTGCAAGAACGTTCCGCCCTCATAACAGAGGGCGCAGGGAATGCCGGATGCCCAATGCACCCGCAGCCTCGCGTGCGAAATAAAAAAGCACACGAGCGTAATCACCACGGTCACACCGGTTTCACCCGGCATTCCCCGCGCAATGGTTTTACGGCTTACTTCGTGCTCTCCCCGGTGACCACGCTTGATTGACACCGTCG
>WNFI01373919.1_pt1 | contig 14237 bp, 9 predicted proteins | sample 5400471 | NCBI WGS metagenome assembly WNFI01 (sample SAMN13153348, study PRJNA577476) | soil metagenome | isolation source: 100 cm saprolite on Douglas fir-dominated hillslope | place: USA:California | collected 2013-09-17 | reverse complement strand
CGGAATGTGGTGCTTGCGGTATTTGCCCAGATAGCGGCCGTCGGCATCGATCACCGCAGCGGTATTGAAATACACCCCGGGCATCTGCTCCTCGTAAACTGGAACCACGATCACCATGCGATGTTTGGCGGCGACCTTTTGCATCATGCGCACCGTCGGACCGTCCGGTACACGCTCGGTCAATTCGTACCAGCGCGCATTTTGCTCCGCGCAAAAATATGGGCCATAAAAGAGTTCCTGTAGGCAGAGGATCTGCGCTTTCTTTCGCGCCGCCTGCTCGATCAACTTGAGATGCTTGTCGATCATCGCCTTTCTGATCTGGGCAAGCGGACGCTCGGTGCTGAGCGCATTGCTGGCCTGGATCAGGGCACAGCGCACAATTCGGGGCATGGGATGGGACCTCCGAGGAACGCAACTATAGCAGAAAACTTCCCCTGAATAATTCCGGTGAGTCCGTCATCAGTCTCGAAGAACAGTTTTCGGTTGCAGTCACCTTCTGCGGCGATCCTCCGCCGTTGTCGTCGATTCGGATACCCGCAGATCGGTGCCCCGTCGCCTTGGTGACGGTGCACGCCCCGCCCGATGCGACGCTGGACCCGCAATTGTTTCTCTCGGTCGCCGAAGGCATCGATGCTGTCAACTGTGATCCGCCCACGAATGTGGTCGTGCGCGGGCTTCCATTCCACTTCACTACTGCTCCCGAGACGAATCCGGTTCCTTGGGCGCAGAGCTCGTCGCAGATGCCGACGATTGTACAGCTCACGGCTGATACGGAATAGTGTGCAAATACTTGCAGAGTGCTGCATCTCCCCGCACATCTTCGATTTGCTCTCTCCCCCTCCCTACCGGCATCCTTTTGCGCTTGACCTCGCGACCGCCTTCGCGCAGACTCTGTTGGGACCACTATGCAGCGCCACAGCCAAGGTCGGACAAGCGGCACAGCCAGGCTTGCCGGAACGTTAGTCGTTTTCTGCTGTCTGCTCGCGACCACGGGGCTGGGCCAGATATTGCCAACGTCTCTGGATCCCACTCCCAATGGCCTGAATCGACACTTCGTGCCGGTGTACACGACCGCTCCCGGGACCGGCATCCTGGTCTTCACTGTATTCGCCGAAACTTCCAGCACTCATCTTGATCGCCAGGCGCTGCTCAAGATGGTGAACCTCGAAAATCAGGCTGCTACGTGGGAAACCACGGAAGACGGTTCCCGGGGAGCATTCACCAACATCCGCTACGGAAATTACGATGTCGAAATAAGTGCGGTGGGCTATCTCAGCGTTCACAAGCAAATGTACGTGACCACCTCCGATGTGAATCAGTTTGAAATCGTGCTGCACCGTGACCCGGCGGCGATCACTCTCGACGTCGACGACCACGCTCTATCCCCGAAGGCTCGAAAAGAAGCGAAACGCGCGGTCGCAGCCCTGAAGTCGAGGAGGTTCATTGATGCGCGGAATCATCTCGACCAGGCTTATAAGCTGGCGCCGTCCAGCGCCGAAATCAACTTCTTGCTGGGATATTTTTATTTTCAGCAAAAGGAATACGGGAAGGCGTCCGACTATCTGAACACTGCGACGACGCTGAATCCGCGGGATGCGCAAGCGCTGACACTCCTGGGAAGAGCCGGTCTGGAGCGGAGCGATTACCCAGCGGCGCAATCGGCACTGGAGCGGGCGGTGGCGGCCGACGGCGAAAACTGGCTCCCGCACAACTTGCTCGCCAACGCATATTTCCATCAGAAGAATTACGAGAAGGCGCGGGACGAAGCTCAGGTTGCCATGGCGAAAGGGAAAACCGAGGCGAATCTGGCATTGCTAGTTCTCGGGCAGGCCATGATCAACCTGGGATCGGACGAGCAAGGCATTCATGCGCTGGAGACTTTCCTGCAACAGTCGCCGGGCCATCCCATGGCCGGACAGGTGCGCATCCTCATCAGCGAAGTCCGTGAACACGCAGGGGTGGTTTCGGAGAATGTTTCGGAGAATGCTTCGGAGAATGCAACGAAGAATGCTCCGCAGAATACGGCGCAGACTCTGCCGCAGCTTTCCGGTGTCGATCCTCTACAGGGGCTTCCTCCGCCGGGACTGTTGGTGAAATCCTGGCAGCCGCCCGGCGTCGATCAGAGCAAACTCGCTCTGGCCTCGGGCGTTGACTGCCCCGCCGAAACCGTATTGGACGAAACCGGAAAGCGCGTCGCCGAATTGGTGGACGACATTGCCCGCTTTGCGGCAGTCGAAGATCTATTTCACCAAAGTCTCGACGTATTCGGAAATCCCCAGCGCACCGAGACTCGGAAATACAATTACGTAGCCTCGATCTCCGAGCCGGAAGCTGGATATCTGGCGGTCGACGAGGACCGCGCCGCTAAAGCGGATTTAACTACCTTCCCCGACAAGATTGCGAGCACTGGCTTCGCGGCGTTGGCGCTTGTCTTTCATCCCCACATGCGCGACAGCTTCGGCATGAAGTGTGCGGGGCTTAGTGATTGGCACGGTCAGGCGAGCTGGGTGGTCGACTTCAAGCAGCGGGACGATAAACCCAACCGGCTTCAGAGTTACAAAATTGGTCAGATGGTGTATCCCGTCAAGCTGAAGGGCAGGGCCTGGATTACAGCGGACAACTACCAGATCGTTCACATCGAATCCGAAATGGTGCGGCCCATGCCCGAGATAAAGCTCCTCAGCGAGCATCAGATCGTGGATTACGGGCCCGTCCGCTTCGAGAAGAAGAATACGTCGCTCTGGCTGCCGAAGAGCGCCGAGATCTATTTCGACTTCCGCCAGCACCGCTACTATCGGCGCCACAGTTTCGGCCACTACATGTTATTTTCGGTGGGCACGGAAGAAAAAACCAAAGAGCCAGTCAGCACTCCAGCAAGCCAACCAACCCCGGAAATACCTGTTGCATACATCCCAGCATTTGATCGAAGGAACGGTTTTCAAGCATCAGCACAACAACATGTTTGATCGGATCTGGCATATCGGCTCCGTTGCAGGGCTATTTTGCACGAGACAGGTGTGTACCACAAAAGTGAGCCAGGGAAGTCTTGGTGCCGGGAGGGGGAGTCGAACCCCCAAGACCCGAAGGCCGGCGGATTTTGAGTCCGCTGCGTCTGCCAGTTCCGCCATCCCGGCGCTAGTTGCAAGTGCCTGATTTTACGACCTGTTTACGGCTCTGTTCCCTTTTCATCCAAAATGACGAATGTGCAACTGTGTAATAAAGTGTGTCAGTTTTCGTGGATTTCCACACTTCGTTGTCATTTTGCCCGTAAGGCGCTTTGCCGGCTATTCTCGGGCTAAGAGTCCATTGCCAAGTCATAAGAAAGCACCCGCACGAGATTCTACCACTTCATTAAGAGCTGCTACCTTTTGATTTCACGCGAAGCGGACGACTTGGCGTCTGTGAGCTTATGGCCGAGCGGCGCCAAGAGCTGCGTTTTCCCGTCCCCTTAACGCATTCTTGTCAATTTGCGATTTCACGCAGTGCACCCGGTCAGCAGATCTTTCCTCGTCGCTGCCTGCAGATGAGAATTGTTTTAGCGTTCGTCTACGGGCGAAGATTTCGGCACCGCCGGCAAGGGCTCGCCCGCCAGCCGCTTCTTGACCAGCCCGGCTACGAAGTTCGCGAAGGGCGCAATATCCTCGCCTACACTCGCTTTTTCGAGAGCGTTCACATAAGCGTTGCGGTCGGTTACCGGAATGACGGTCCACGGGTATCCGCCCGACGCCATCATCGTGTTCCCCGCAGCAGGTCGAAGAACGCCGGCATGGCGTCCCTCACCGCGTCCCGGTTCAGCGGCACATGCATCGACTTGCGGATATAGACCTGGCCGTTGCGGTAGCCTGCGAGATCGGCGGGCTTCAGCAGGCCGACGGTGACGCTCGGCGCGAACAGCTCTCGATACCAAGTGCCGTGGTCCGCGTCCGCGACCTCTCCCGGATTTTCGCCCTTCAGAATTCTGCCGAGGCTTTTCTGCACGGCCTGAAAGGCCTGCCAGTAGCCCCGCGCCGCCATGGCGCTCCGTTGTTCGCGATCGCCCTCGTCAGCTTCCGGATTCCAGGTGCCGCTGCGGACGCGCTCGATGAGGGCGGGCGTGACGCGGTAGCCTTCGATCGACAGCGAATGATAGGCGTCAGTGACATAGGCGTCGTTGACGCGCTTGAGGTATGCGTCGATATTGCGCGGCGGGCCCGGCGCTTTCGGGAAGCGTTCGATAACCGGCTCGCGCATTTTCTGCCAGAGCAGCCGCAGCCTGTTTACGTAAGGAGAGGTTTCGCGGGCCCCGATGACCAGGGACGGCTTGTCCGTGAAGGGATCGTTTTCCCGCACGGCATAACCGGCCGCCGTCATCGTTTTCACGATATCGTCCGCGATGCGGTCGCGTCCGGTGTTGCGGAAGGCCCCGGCCAAACGTCCGGCGATCACCGTGTGACCGCCCTCAAGGAGTCGGACGAGAAGGCCGGAGGCGTCCCGTATCATCGGCAACACCGCGCGAACATCCGTCGCGTTGTTCGAAAAATAGTTGGGGGAGCACGCAATCAGGGCAGATTCCACCGAGAACAGCCGCAGGCCGGCCTCTTCGTTCCGGTCCGCCACACCCGGCAGCGCGATGCGAAGCTCCAGCAGGGACGTGCCATGCGGGAGTTTGGTGACCTTGTTGCCCGCGCGCGGCGACCGCGCCACGAGCTGGCCGGGCACGGTCCAGTTGCCGGCATGAAGCGAAAGCGATTGTTCCGATGAAAGGCACCACCGAACGCCGAAACGCGCTTCCAGATACGCGGCGCAGAAACGCCAGAACGATGCGTACCACGCCGTGCTCTCGCCTTTCACTTCGTCCGGGCGGCTCGGGATATACCAGCCCTTGATGACTTCCTGCAGGAAGCCGTTGCGCAGGAGGCGCTCCCTGTGCGTGCGTGACAGGTCGCGCGCCCGGATCGCCCCAGCCCCTTCCGCGCTCTGGAGGTTCCGAAGGATCTCAAGGGACTGCGCGAGTTTTTCAGGGGGTCTGGCCATGGCCAGTTTCCTTCTTCGTGCTTCCATTATCCGATTGTGTTGTGTTGTATTTATACTATTGCGCTGTACGTTTATTAGCCTATTACGTTGTACCATTTTTATCTTATTGTGTCGAGACAGGACTTGGTCCCGCCCGCTTGGAAGTGCGGCCACGCACCCCGCTGCAAAATAGCGAGGAACGCTATTTTCGACCCTAGATAAGGCAGATGTCGCCCACGCTACCAACATTCCCGGTCAGAAAGTTTCGCAGGGCAACTATTCAGCCTTTGTGCGAGAACGCGGCGGACGGAGGGCCCGACGTGCGTGTCGCCTGGCGGAAGGAAAGACCATCGAAGGCTTCGTGCCGCGACCGCAAACTGCCCTGCCTCCCGGTCTGAATTCGGATTCTACTTGGAGGCGATTTTCTCACCGTGGAACAGCGTCCATTCAAGGCCTTGTCGCTCGGCAGCCTATTTAGCGAATCCAGTAAGCGCAGCCAAGATGACTGGCACCAGAATCCAGCCAGCGAGTTTGTGTAAGCGAGCATAGGTTACGACGACTTTGTGTTCTGGCTTGGGATGCCATTCGCTTGCGATACCCACGTCGATTATGGGCACGAACAACTCGAAGCTGTACCAGAACCTCGAATATTGGCTGTCAGCCTCGGGCTTCCTTTCCATCTTGCTTTCGCTCCAGAAAAAGACGAACCCTACTGCGATGACGATAAAAGACCAGATGATTGGCCACCTCGCGAAACGGCCATAGCCTAAGACATACTCCTGAAACAAATCCAGAGCCCACGCAAATCTGCCACGTTTACCCTTGGTGTGAATCTCGCTTTGGCGCCTTGCCACACGTCCGGCAAGGAAAACTTCATCAGCCTGAGAATCGCCACGGCCTGCTAGAAGCTTTTCGAGCGCATCATAAGCCGATGCAGAATATTGGGAGCCGTCCAGCATCTGCAAAGAAGTCGCGACCTCGGCACTTTCAGGACCACTGGATACTTGTGCCGCCGTCGCGTTGGTTGCGGAGCTTTCGATAGCGTCAGCGTGGGTTATCTTCAAACTCTTGAAGACGACCCCGGTTAATTCATTTTTATCCTTGGGAGGGAAGGCTCCTTTTTGGCCCATCGCCCACTCGAATGAATTGATCGTCGAGAATGATAGGTTGAATCCTTTGGCGATAGCGGTGTTTGACAAAAGGAGTTCACCGACGGTCGTCCAGACCGCGCGAAAGTTGTCAATGTCAATTCCCGCCACACGGAAAGCGTTGTTAATCTTGCTGTTGGTTGTGTAAAGTTGTCTAACGCCAGTCCGGGTGACCGCTCCGTCTATCCGAAGTGAATTGACATCCAAGTGCGCGAAACTCAATACGTCGATCGTATTCCCCGCGACGACATGAAGGTCGCCCGTCTTGAGATTATCCACTGATCCGCTTGTTACCGTTGCGATTTCCGTCCGACCGTCGACGTGAGTGTCCCGTATCTGAAAAGCCGGCATTTGATTTGAAGCTGAAGACTTGGCATTTACGATGAGGTCTTCCTTGATTCCCGCGTTCTGGAACTGAAAACCTCCTTCAAAACTGCTGTTTTCAATGACCAGAGAGCCATCGAATCTTGCGTCCTCAACAGAAAAACGCTTCATGAAACGGCAATTGATCAGATGAAGTGAAAAAGGTACGGTTGTTTTCGTTATTGCGACATCATCAGAAAACTCGGCACCTTCTATCTCCAAGCCTTTGGTCTTGGCCGTTTGGCTATCCTTCAATTGTGTAACGACCGCCTGGAGGAAATTCCCGGAAATGTTCCGCGTTGAACCCGAAATGCTTAGACGTTCTCCTGCCTTCAACTTCCCCAGCATCTCCAATTCTGTGGGGGGAAGCGCAACACCCTCTGGTGCCTTCTTAAGTTCGTAAAGAACGTCGAAAGACACGATCCGAGTCACATTGTGTGAATGCTGAATATACGTTGCGCAGAAACCGGTCGGCATTTGGCGCTGGTTCGTGAACTCACCCCACCCGCTAAAGCTGTCGTAGTAATGCGCGATGGAAACCGGTGTCGTTCCGACTGGTGTATCAACACAAATCTCCGCGGAGGCATAACATCCAGAAACTCCGCAGCCCGGCACCACGTGCGGCTCACCTTTTTGGATTAATTGATTCGCGGTTTGCTGGGCGTTTGCACCGGCAGAACACGCCACAAAGAATAGAAACAGTCCGGTTCGCGCGATTCTCATACAAAAATGCCGCGTGCACTTTCTCTGCGAAATGGTGTTTAGCGTGGCCCGTACTAACAAACGGTGGTATTGCAAGGAAAGACAAAGAGACGACGGATCTTACCGCATTTTCTAATCTGGCGAAAGGCGAAAGCGGCCACGGTAGAGTTGGGAGTTATGCGGTCACCGCTAGTGCTGGAGCGTGTACTTCGTGAGCCGTGGCTCACAGCAAGGCGTGCCGTACCGATTCGAACCCTAATATCTGACGTGCGCGTGTGGACACGAGCTACGAAACTGATCTGAGCGATCCTCGGCCATTGAATAACTTCGCTGCTTGCGTTTCAAAGCTTTTTTGACTGCCCAAGCTAGAAGGTCTTCAGGTCCTTTCAATGAGGTCCCCAAATCAGTATCCAGTTCATCCGGATTCGAAAATACCAGTGCAGCGGCGATATTATCCTGCACGATCTGGCCGAGATTCTCGAGCGCGACGTCGACTGTATCATCCACCATCGTGGCGGTACCGAGAACGATCAAGTGATCCTCGACGCGAGACGGATCCATCTCAGACTTGAGAATCAGGTAGTGTTGATTGTTCACTTCGGTCGTCCAGATGACTAGAACAACAGCGTAGAGATCCTTCCAATCAGCTTTAAGTCTTTCTTTCCATCGCTCGAGCAGGGTGCGAATAGACTTGACCTGGAGTTTGCCGGCGACTGTCAGATTTTCAGCAATGGCACTCTCAAGAGGACCGGTGTAATCCTTAAAGTCCTCGACGGTGACTTTCTCTTTAGCGACAATCGAAGCTATGAACTTGAGAGAACTGGTGATGATCGTCTCGCACGCCTTTTGGGCACTCGCCGGAAGGCCAGCGTACGTGACGAGTCTTTCGGCGTTGGACAGCAACACCGCGAAGTCCTCGGCGGGTTTCCTCCATACGTCGGTGCGATCTGCGCCCAAGTAGGGAGCGATGATCGAATAGAGACCTAAGGGAGCGTGGCTTACAGATTTCACCATTTGGAAGACCGGGGGAACGGGCTGAACCGTAGTTCGCCGATCACTTTCAAGGAGGGTGTACGTTCCACCTTGCAAATCGTTCTGAACCACGACTACCGGACGCACGGAGTTGGCTACCAGAGCCTTCAAGGCGTCGTAGTTAGTTCTCATGGAATCATCGATAGCAAATAAGCTCTGCATCGCGCGTGCTCTCACAGAGGCTTTCATCGCCACGACATGTAGGTCATGAGGGTCAATACTCAAGCCGTCTTTTTTCTTGTCGTATTTCTTCAAAGTCCACCACCTTTCGGGGCGCCTAGTTCTCCTATCGCGCCGAGCTTATCACAGGCTCTGGGTATCTGCTTAGGCTATGTAGTATTATTGCCGACCTACCCTCGGGAACCAGACGAGTGAGGTGTTATGCAAAGCCAGGCTCAAAACCAACTGATCTTCTGTCTCAACGGCAAGCCGATACGAATTAACAATCCTGATCCGCAGCTGCTATTGATCGACTTTTTGAGATCGAAACAAATTGCTCTCACGGGCACAAAGCTGAGCTGTGGGGAAGGTGGCTGTGGCTCTTGCGCGGTTCTGTTGTCCAGATTGGATCGAGAATCACGGAGAGTATCTCACGTGGCTGTGAACGCGTGTTTACAACCGATTTGTTCTCTGGACGGTGCGTACGTCACTACAATCGAAGGACTCGGGGACACACGCAAGGGCTTACATCCGATTCAGGCTCGTATTGCTGAAATGAACGGCTCGCAGTGTGGTTTCTGCACTCCCGGAATGGTCATGAATGCGTTCTCACTGTCGCAGTCGGTGCCGACGCCCACGCAACAAAACATCGAGGATCATCTTGACGGACACATCTGCCGCTGTACCGGATATAGGCCGATTCTACAAGCATTGCGGAGCTTTGCAATCGACTCCCACGAGACTGGTTTCGCCGACTCAGGTTTGCGGGCAAAAGTGATCGACACTGCCGCGAACGCTCAAACACACCCCCAACATCACCACAATCTTTATGCTCGAGGGACTTCCAGGTCCCAAAAGGAACCCTTGAGCTTTCGTGGAAAGTTCAATCCGCCGATTGAAATAGCACCGCAATCGCCGATCCGGTTTCCGGCTTGGCTAAATAAGAGAAATCTCGACTCACCTCGCCTAGAGTTTGGGAGAGAAAACTCATTGTGGCTACGGCCGAAGACTCTTGATGAAGTTCTTGAAATCAAGAACAAGTACTCAAGCAAAGAAGTGAAACTTGTTGTTGGTAATACTTCAATCGGCATCTACAAAGAGGAAACGCCTGAAGTACTGGTCGATATATCGGACATTCCTAGTCTGGGTGATCTCGAGGCGAATCAAGACGGGATACGCATCGGAGCAAGCGTAACTCTTGAGCAGATTATCAACTTCGGTGCGCGTGTAAATGCGTTGTTCGTGGATCCGATCAGCAGTTCCGGTTTATGCGCTCTTTGTACGCATTTGAAAAACGTTGCCAACCTCGAGGTACGAAGCGTTGCAAGCATCGGAGGCAACATTGCAATGACCCGGGCGGTCGAAGACACTGATGACCCTTTTCCGTCCGATGTGGATACAGTATTAACCGCTTTGGGTGCGCATGTAAGGGTGGCATCGCGCCAGTTTCCCAATCAATTCGAGACCTTCAAAATTGAAGGCCTGCCAACTCCCCATGCATTGCCTCCAGATGCCGTGATTGTCGATTTCAGGATACCGCTGGCAAGAACCGGTGAACACATTAGGACCTATAAGGTCGCGATGCGTCCACAGAATGCGCACGCAATCGTAAATGCCGGATTTAGAGTGCGGATCGGGGACGAACGCGTGACCGAGGCGGTACTTGCCCTTGGCGGGATTGATCGGCGAACCATTCGTGCCAAAGAGACCGAAAAGGAGTTGTTGGGCAAATCCTGGGGCGAGAGAACCCTGCGCAAGGCATTGCAGGTCCTCAGGTCCGAGCTGAGTGATCGTTTGTTCCCCTACGCCGACTTGTTACAATTTCCGGCCGAATACCGCATTTCGTTGGCAGAAAACCTGTTTTACAAGTTCTTTGTCTCTATCGCCAACTCGATCGCCCCAGCGTCGGTTTCGGATGAATTTCGCTCGGCCGGAATCAGCCATGTAAGGCCCCTCTCACACGGAACTCAAGAAGTGCATGTCGAGACCGACCAGAGCCCAGTGGGTGACCCGATTGTCAATCGAAATGCGTACCTTCAAGCTTCGGGCGAAGCGATATATACACAAGATTTGCCCTTGCCAAACCACGGATTTCACGGAGCTGTGGTCTTGAGTCGTAAGGCGAAAGCGAAGTTTTCGTATCCCGGAGGGCTGGACGCTTTTGTGTCAAAAGTGCAACGGGAGTTTCCGCTTGTTAAGGCCTTTGTTTCTGCCGCGGATGTGCCCGGCCAAAACTTGCAGGGGTTGGGCGGCGACGAGTTCGTTTTTGCGGATCAAGAGGTGTTGTATTACGGCCAGCTCATCGGAATTGTTGTTTCCCGTAAATCGGAAGAGGCTGAGCGTGCGGCATGCTGGATAGAAGAGAACGTCGCTTATCTAGAGTCACCGAACGAGCCCCCGATTTTCGATATCGACGAAGCGCTTCACCAGCCGGACCGAAAAGGCATATTCCAAAACAACAAGCTGGTAACCGTCATACCGGAGCTGGTGCGTGTGGGCAGCGATAAGAAATGGCTCGAGAATCCAGCCAAGCCAATCGGCAAGGGCAAAATAATCGGGGGAACACAAACGTGTGGCGGCCAGGCGCACTTTTATATGGAGACCCAAACATGCCTCGCGATTCCTGACGAGCGCCGCACCATACAGCTCTATTCTTCGACACAAAGCCCGGCAACGGATCAGAGCATGACCGCGATCGCGCTTGGCATCCCAGTCGCGCAGGTTCAGTTGGAGGTTCGCCGGGTGGGTGGCGGATTTGGCGGCAAGCAATTTCGTTCGGCGTTTAATAGCGCAGCTACGGCCGTCGCCGCCTGGACCGTGAATCGGCCCGTGCGGGTCTCGCTTCGGCGAAACAAAGACATGGCCTTGGTCGGGAAACGGCATCCATTCCGGGGGCACTATGCGGTCAGTATCGCCAGCGATGGAAAGATTGACGGCATGAGGATCGACTTGGTTTCGAATGGAGGCAGCACGCTCGATTGCTCGTTCCCGGTCATGAACCTGGCCCAGCAGCACGCGGACTGTTGTTATTTCATTCCCACCTTCAAAACTACGGGTGCGGTCGTCCGTACCAATCATGCCAGTAATACGGCAATGCGGACCTTTGGCGTGGTCCAGACGACTCTGATTGTAGAAGAGGCGATGGAACGGACCGCGCACGAACTGGGGATAGCTCCCGAGGAGCTGCGGAGAAAGAACTTTTACGAGACAGCAACCAAAGATCATTTTCAACGCACGCATTATGGGCAGGCGTTGAAGTATTGCAATCTCCTCGAGGTGTGGAATGCGTTGATTGAGAAAGCGGAATTCAACAGACGAAAGGAAGCTGTTCTCAGGTTTAATCGCGAACACAGGTGGCGCAAGCGTGGAATATCCACGGTTCCGTTGAAGTTCGGCATGGGGTTCCAGCCGCGGATGATGGACCAGGCGACAGCTTTAGTGAATATCTACGCGACCGACGGGTCCGTCTACCTGCAGCACGGCGGTGTTGAGATGGGGCAAGGCTTGAACACGAAAATGCAGCAGATCGCAGCAGAATCACTGGGTATCCCCATGGACTGGATCGTCATGGGCGACACATGGACCGGTTCGATTCCGAACGCGATAGCTACAGCTGCCTCGACAGCATCGGATTTGAACGGCGGGGCAATACGCAAAGCTTGCACAGAAGTGCGGAAACGCCTTGAGGAGTTCTGCATCGAAAAGGAGGTCGAGGACTGGCAGGAACAATGGCAAAGCCTCTGGCCAAAGATCGTCTCGAAGGCGTACGAAGAACGTGTAATCTAAACAGCCAAGCGCATTTCAAGGTCCCCTTCATTGGAGATATCGAGTATCCGCACCAGTACGGCCGTGCGTTCCACTATTTCAGCTATTCGGCCAGCTGTTCGGAGGTAGAAATCGACGTACTTACGGGGGAGACTTCGATCGTGCGTGCGGACGTGCTCTACGATGCTGGCAGGAGCCTGAATCCTTGCATTGATATCGGCCAGCTTGAAGGTGGTTTCGTGCAGGGATGCGGCCTGATGCTTACCGAAGACCTGATCTATCGAAGCGACGGAAGCTTGTTGTCCAACGGCACCTGGGATTACAAGCCGCCTTGCAGCAAATCCATCCCGATCGATTTTAGGGTCGGGCTTCACTACGGATCACGGCACGATCCAGTGACTGGTGAAGCCCTGGACTTTGCGGCGGTGCTTGGATCGAAGAGGATAGGAGAACCCGCCTTGGTCCTTTCGACTTCGGTCTTCTTCGCCGTTAAACATGCCATTCAAGCTGCCAGAGTTGCCGCGGGCTCAAACGATTGGTTCGAGATGCCGGCACCGGCGACGGTTGCCCGGGTGCAGCAGTACCGCTCTACTCCTCACAGTTCTCTCCGTCTGAAGACGGTGAGATAACGGCGGACAGTAATCTTCGTTGGAGATCGACATGCAACCAGAAAGGGCAAAGGTCATTCTCATTCACGATGGTGCGATTGATGAGTACATGGCTACGATGCTATTGCTCACCATGGGGAACGTAGATTTACAGGGAATCGTCATCGTCCCCGGTAATTGCCTGCCGGAAATAGGAATGCAAACAGCGTGGAAGATTCAATCCTTTCTAGGCCGATCACGTATTCCGCTCTTCCTGAGCGAGGCGCGTGCGTTCAATCCCTTTCCGTGGGACTATCGCCAAGATTGTATACGGCAGGCCAACGTGCCCGCTCTGCAATCCTATGGGCCGAATCCGGACTGGCCGCCTTATCCATCGGCAGGGGCATGGTTGCATAGCTATTTTCGGACACTCGAGGGCAAGGTCACCGTTCTGTGCCTTTGCCCGTTGACGCCGCTTGTTGATTTGTTCGAAGAACTTCCAGAAGCTCGCGACAAAATCGACCGGTTAGTTTGGATGGGAGGTGCGCTCGACGTTGCCGGCAATCTTGATCCCAATACTCTTCCCGCACTTGTCGCAAATCCATATGCGGAATGGAATATTTTTTGGGACCCAGCGGCGGTTGCCTACATCTTTGCAAATACTGAGTTTCCGATTGTGCTGTTCCCACTCGATATAACGAAACATGCGAAGGTTAGTGACGAGTTCCTAGGCAAACTCCTTGTGAAGAGCAAAATTCATCGCTTTGCCGATCTGGCGTATCAGAGCTATCGAGCTGTATCTGGTTCTTTCTATTGCATGTGGGATACAACTGCAACGTAAGTGTCAGAGGAAGTACACAGTTGACAGGTTGAGTCCGCAGCCAGTATGACCTCGCCACTTCACCGGCAAATTCTCAGGCAGCGGAACCCTGATTTCGCCAATTATCGTCATCCAGCCGTTGTAAAACCAGCTTTCGTTCCGTTATAGACTTTTCCGGCACGTTCCACATTTGCGCGGGTTCCAGCCCCGACGCTGGCACGCCGACATACAAGCTCGTTCAAAAGAAAATGCCCGTGCGCAGCCCCACAGCAGAGGGGATATTTGCTGACAGCGTATAGTGGTCCGGGTCATTCTGTTGGATTACGCTGATAAATCCTTCGCCGCCGAGCGCATAAATGCGCTTGCATTTCCGCGTCGTGATAGACATCGTCGCACGATCCCCCACTGGGTGACAACGAAGAGCCGAAGCCGCTCGGGGACGTCTGCACTCACTCGACACATTGAGGCATCTTCCATTGCCATTGACGTAAGCGCCAGCCAGTTCCCTCAATTGCCAGTGCCCCGGCATAGCCCGGAGCAGGTCGGAGGGTATGGAGCGACCAACGTTTTGCTGGAACGATATCCTTTGAGGCAACATAAAGATCTACAGGAGTATGCGCAGGATCGGTTGTCAGGGGGACAGAAAAACTATTCAACGGTATCGCGAGA
>WNFI01035146.1_pt1 | contig 14237 bp, 14 predicted proteins | sample 5400471 | NCBI WGS metagenome assembly WNFI01 (sample SAMN13153348, study PRJNA577476) | soil metagenome | isolation source: 100 cm saprolite on Douglas fir-dominated hillslope | place: USA:California | collected 2013-09-17 | reverse complement strand
TGACAAACCTGCGGCGCGAGCTCCATCACTTGCGGCAGGTTCTGGGAGACGAGGGTTCACTCGTCGTGACCTCCCGAGATCTGTGCTGGCGTGACACTGACACCTGCCGCGTCGACGTGCGTGTCTTCGATATCGGGTGCAAGGCCGCCCTGGCCGCGACGGCCATCGGCGATGACGACGGGATCATGGAACATGCTGCCGTGGCCATCAGCCAGTACCGGGGCGACCTGCTGCCCGGCGTGTATGACGACTGGCTGCTTGACGCCCGGTCGGAGCTTGAGCGCCAGTGCGTGGAGATGTGCGATCTGCTCTGTGAAGCGCGAACGCGGCGCGGCGACCTGACCGGAGCCGTCGATGCCGCACGTCGCCGGATCCAGCTGGAGCCGCTAGCGGAGGTCGGCTACCGCACCCTGATTCAGCTGCAGGCAGACCTGGGTGACCGGGCGGGCGGCGTCAGCGCTTACCATCACTGCGCGTCGGTCCTGGAGCGCGAGCTCGGCATCAGCCCGGACCCGGCCACGCAGGAGGCGTTTCAGCGCCTGGTAGCGCGCGCGGACACAGGCGGGCCGAAACACGCTCCGGCCAGGCCTGTCTCGGCCCGCTCTGGTCTGGCCCCCGCGCTACTGGTCGGGAGGTGGCACGAGCTTGCCCTCCTCCAGGACTTGTGGCGTAGCGCATCGGCCGGCTCTCCAGCTATTGCGGTGGTCCGCGGCGGTGCCGGCGTAGGGAAGACCCGGCTCGTGGCCGAGATCGCAGAGTTGGCCAAGCAGCAGGGCGCGGTGGTGGCGAGCAGCCAGTGCTTCGGATCATCAGGGCGGCTGGCGCTCGCGCCGGTGGCGGACTGGCTGCGACATCCTCCAGTGCAGGCGGCCGTTTCGGTGCTCGACCCGGCATGGCGCGCCGAAGTTGACCGGCTTGTGCCGTCAGGGGGGCGCGGGGATCAACGAACCGGCTCCAGGGCAATGGCCGACGCCTGGCAGCGCCTCCGGTTTTTCGAGGGCCTCGCCCGTGCGGTGCCTGCCGTCGGCCGTCCGACGCTGCTGGTCCTGGACAACATGCAGTGGTGCGACCAGGAGACGCTAGCGTTCCTGACGTTCTGCCTGGGACTGGACCCTGGTGCTCACCTACTCGTGGCCGCGACCCTGCGCAACGACAGCCCCGACGAAGATCCCGTGCTGCTGGACTGGACAGACCGGATGCGGGCCACGGGACGCCTGACTGAGCTTGCCCTCAGCCCGTTCGAGACCGCGGATACGGCACGTCTTGCCGAGGCTACCTCCGGGCGACCCGTGCCCGACGCCGACGTGGACCTGCTCCAGGCGACGACCGGAGGGTTCCCGTTGTACGTCATCGAGGCGGTGCGCAGCACCGTCGATCCTGGCAGGATGCCCGAGCCTGGGGGCGATCTCGCGGCTGTGCTGCGCAGCCGGCTTGGCCAGGCGACCGCCGCTGCCAGGGAGGTGGCAGAACTTGCGGCCGCTGTGGGCACGGACTTCACCCTTGATCTGCTCACCGAGGCCAGCGACCTGGAGGCCGACGTAGTGGTGGGAGCAGTCGACGAACTCTGGCGGCGCAGGATCATGCGCGAGTTCCGTGAGGGTTACGATTTCTCTCACGATCTGCTTCGTGAAGCGGCATACGCGCAGGTCAGCCCGCCGAAGCGGTGGCTCCTTCACCGGCGCATCGCCCAAGGTCTCGAGCTGCTGCACGCCGACGACACCGACCTGGTGTCGTCCCGGCTGGCTGAGCAGTATGCCCGCGGCGGGCGACCTGACCGAGCCGTGACCTACTACGGCCGCGCAGCCGATGTTGCAGCCCGCATGTTTGCCCATGCCGAGGCGATCCGGCTGCACAAGGAGGCGCTGGCGATTGTCCGCAACCTGCCTGCAGGGACCGGCCGGGACAGGCAGGAGCTGGCTGTCCTGGAGGCTATGGCCGCACCGCTCTGTGCCTGGTACAGCTACTCCTCTCCCGAAGTCCAGCATGCGATCGAGCGTTCGGTCGACCTCGCCGAATCGCTTGGCCGTAAAGGCTCGCAACTCACCAGCCTGGTGGCGCTGTGGACATCGCGGTTCGTCCAAAAGCTCGCTGCCGAGAAAGCGAGCGGCGCCGTCTCCCTGACCATCGGCACGCGGCCGGACGTGCACGGAACAGCCTGGGCGGCGCACGCCCACTGGCTCCTGGGTCACGACCAGGAAGCCCTGACCAGCTGTCGGGGCGCCATCAAGCTGGCCCGTGCGATCGATCACCCGTTCAGCCTGGCCGTAGCGCTGGCATACGGCGGCATCACCCACCAGATGCGCGGTGACATCGCCGGGGTGCGGGACGCCGTCGGCGAGCTGCGCGGGCTGTGCGAACGGTACGATTTCGCCTACTACCGTGAGTGGGGGCTGATTCTGGACGGCTGGTCGCGGGCGGACGAATCGGGCAACGGCCTCGCCCAGCATGGCATCAGCAACCTCAAAGCGCTGGGAGCGTTCGCCCGGATGCCTTACTGGCTCTCGCTGCTTGCTGACCTCTCGGCCCGCAACGGGCGCCCCGACACTGCGCGAGCAACCCTCGATGCAGCGATCGTTGGAGCAAAGGCACGCGACGACTTGTGGTGGCTGCCCGAGGTATTGCGCATGCGGGCCATCTACGACGAGCCAGGCGGACAAGCCGCCAACGCCCGGCTGCGCTCGGCGGCCGAGATGGCGTTGGCGCACGGCAGCGTAGCGCTCTTGCGGCGTTGCGAGGCCGACCTATCCGCGCGGGGCGTTCGTCCCACCGCCGCCAGCGTTCTCCCGACTTCCTGACACAGGCGCGCGTTCGCGAACGCTGCGCGAACGGTGCGGCTCGTAGCTTCGGCGTGTCCTGAGATTCAGGCGCCACACCGAGAGGAAGCCAGATGACTACCATTTCGGCACAAATCGTCTCTACGCCTTACAAGGAGCTGGCCGCCTCCCTGCGCGGCGACCTGATCGTGCCAGACGATCCTGGCTATGACGAGGCGCGCGCGGTCTACAACGCGATGATCAGCAAGCACCCGGCGGCCGTCGCACGTTGCCGGGATGTCGCTGATGTCGTCGCTTGCGTGCGTTTCGCCCGCGAGCATGGCATCGAGATCGCCATCCGCGGCGGCGGCCACAACGCCGCGGGCCTCGGGGTATGGGACGACGCCCTGGTCATCGACCTGTCGCTGCTGCGCAGCACCACGGTCAGCCCGCAGAATCACACCGTCCGCGTTGACGCCGGCTGTACCTGGGGAGATGTCGACCACGCGACCGTGGCGTTCGGCATGGCCACACCGTCCGGATTCCTCGGCTCCACCGGCGTCGGCGGGCTGACGCTCGGCGGCGGCATCGGCTACCTGACCCGGCGCTTCGGCCTGACCGTCGACAACCTGCTGTCCGCCGACGTCGTGCTGGCTGACGGCACGTTCGTGACGGCCAGCGAGAGCTCGTACAGCGACCTGTTCTGGGCCTTGCGCGGCGGCGGCGGGAACTTCGGCGTCGTCACGTCGTTCACGTTCCGCTGTCACGACATCGGTGACCACGGCACGGTCATGGCCGGCCCGGTCCTGTATGACGTCGCCGACACCGCCGAGGTGATGCGCTGGTACCGGGAGCTGCTGCCCTCGTTGCCGGAGGAGCTGAGCGGCTTCATAGCGCTGCTTACAATCCCCCCGGCTCCGCCGTTCCCCGAGGCGCTGTGGGGCCGCAAGTCCTGCGGCATCGTCTGGTGCTACACCGGATCGCAGGACCGGGCCGAGGGGGTGCTCGAGCCAGTCAAGACGTATGGCTCGCCGTTGCTGGTAGGCGTGCAGCCCATGCCGTTCAACGTGCTGCAGAGCGCATTCGATGGTCTCTACCCGGCCGGGCTGCAATGGTACTGGCGGGCGGATTTCTTCAACGAGATCTCCGAGACCGCCATCGACGTGCACCGCAAGTACGGCGAGAAGCTGCCGAGCGCGCTGAGCTTATCTCCCAATGGGCCAGGGACTACTGGGACGAGCTGCACCCGACCTCGGCTGGCGGCGCGTACGTCAACTTCCTGATGAACGAAGGCCAGGACCGGGTCAAGGCGTCCTATCGCGGCAATTACGACCGGCTCGTCCAGGTAAAGAATCGTTACGACCCGGAGAACACCTTCCACATCAACCAGAACATCGATCCCGCCAGCGGATCCCATCAGTGAGGTAGTGGCGAGCCGGCAGCGATCCGCGCGTCAGCGTCAGTTCACCACAAACCAGGCCACCTTGGTTCTAGCTGATACGGCCTTGCTCAGGTAGACCGTGAATGACCTGCCCTGAACGTTGGGCACAGCCGCGCGAACCCAGGTTCCTGGCACGTCTTGCTGCAACGTGGCCAGGACCAGGCTCGCTGCGGTAAGCGCCACCGCTTTCTTGGTGGCCTTCGACGATCCGGCGGCCAGGGTAAGGACGCCGTTCGTGCTGAACACGGCGCGGCCTGAGGCTTTCAAGGCGGTCCCGCCCGCGGTGTTTTCGGCCAGCACGCCCACCCCACGGGCGGCCTTGGCCTTGCCGTGCCGTCCGCTCCCGCCCAAGGCCGTCCCGAGCACCCCATCGTCGCTGCTGCTGCCGCCAGCCGCGGGCACTTTCCTCCCGGAGACGTCCGCCCGGCAGCGGTTTGGTTACATCCTGAGAGATGGCAACAGCGTCTGTCTTCGCGGCCGCTCATTTTGTAGCGCTCAAATCCGTCCGGCGACCGGAGACGGTCGCTTCATGTTAGAGATCCGTCACTTCGACCCGGTGTAGGTTTCTGCTGAGCGGCGGATCCGGGCCGCGCGACGGCCAGACCGCGCGCGGTGGCTTCTGTCCTAAAGCGAATCGGAGGACCGAACCGGTGGAGCCTGACACCACGTTCGAGGCCGTGCTGCACCAGACCCAACAGAGCGCAGAGGCAGCGGTCAAGTCTGCGGTCATCCTGACCAGAGAGTTGCGAAAAGCCAAGGCGGCGGCGGCCAGTGGTCAGCTGCGCGAGTTGCGCCGCTCGCTGGACGCGGCCGTCGGGCAGGCAAGCGAGCTGCTGACGATAGCGCGGGAGACTAGGGGGGACTTCGACCTTGACGAGGCCGGGTACCTCGGGTCAGGCGAGTACGCCAAGGAACTGCTTGCGCTGGCGGCCGAGCGCGGCGTGTCGATGTATGAGGAAGACGAGCGGCTGCTCTGCTATCCGTCCATCGTCCGGGTGATTCCCAGTGATGCGGCCGTCGAGATCGACCGGAGGCGAGAACGGCGACTGCGGCCCTCCGTGCTGCTCAGCCTGCTCGCAGCCAAGCAACAGCGGCCTGCCCGGTTCCGGGCGGACCAGTTCCTCGACAGCCTGGTGCGGGGCTACGAACTTGTCGTTGCCCAGGGCGGCAAGAAGGCGGACGCGGTGGTCCGCCTCACCGACATCTGGTCTGTGCTCACCTTGCTGCCCGGCCAGGGCAAGGAGTACACCCGTCCGGAGTTCGCGCGCGATCTGTACCTGCTTGACCAGAGCAATGACCGCCAGACGAAGGACGGGCGGCGGCTACGCTGGCACGCGAGCAGCGGTACCCGCACAGCGGGCGTTCTGACGACCGTCGCGCGCACTGGTCAGCAGCAGCGGTACTGGGGCGTGTCCTTCACCAGCGGGACCGGGCAGTGACCGGGCATGGCGTTCCCGCCCCGCTCACCGGCGTGCTCGGCGGCGGGATCCTCAAGGCCGACGACTACGCCGAGTTCATCGCGCGTGAGTACCTCGCTAACTACCTGCCGGCCGGAGGCGCGGCCGTCAAGGTGGCAGTGGCCGGTGACGGCGGTGCGGCTGACCGGCTCGAGGCAGCTCTAGCCGCCGCGACCACCGAGCTAGGCGGCTTGCACGTGGCCATCTCGGCCGAGTCGACCAGGGTGCACATGATCGACCAGATTTTCTTCGCGATCGCCAGAACGATCAATTGGGAAGATCTCGCCGCGGCCCACGTGCGGGCCGCGTACCAGGCCGCGGCCTTCCCGGCACCGGCAGGCAGCGACCTGACCGTGGCCTCCGTCGCCCGGAATCACGACGTCGACGGCCGTGAGCTTTACCGCAGCGTCCGCCGGAACCTTGAGCGGAGCCTGCTGGCAAACGCCACAATCGCGACCGACATGGGCCGGGCGATGCTGCGCCTGGCGCAGACCCATCTCGGCCTAGGCGATGTCGACGCGGCCGAGCACGACGCGGTCCACGCCTGGTTGCGCGGTGAGCTGCGGTCCATCACCGCACTGCGGTCCGCTCTGATCTACACCAGGATCGGGCGGCACAACGCGCGGGCCATGTTCGTCTCCGCGGCTGCCTTGCTGCTGGCCGCCGGGCGCACCGGGCTAGTGGTGCAGCTGAACCTGGACCGGCTGGCCGAAGCCAGGCGTCCGCCGGCCGAGGCGAGGTCCGGCTTTTACTACTCCAAGGCCGCAGTGCTGGACGCCTACGAAGTGCTGCGCCAGTTCATCGACGCGACCGATGAGCTCCGCGGCGTCCTTGTCGTCGCCAGCGTCCCGCCTGACCTGATGACCGACGAGGCCAGGGGCCTGCCTTCCTATGCGGCCCTGCACCTGCGGATTGCCGATGAGGTCAGGGACAGGCGCCGGGCTAACCCGTTCGCCGCCCTGATCCGGCTCGAGGTCCGGCTGGAGGCCGTGGCGTGACCGCACACAGTGAGGCAGCTGGCGAGCCGATGAGCAGGGAGCTGGTGGCACGGCGCCGGGCGATCGAGGCGCTGCGGTCCGGCGTGCCGAGCTGGGACGCGGTAGCCGTGCTCGGCTCCGGGCAGCCAGAGGCCGAGGACCGCTTCACGGCGCTGCTGGAGACTTCGCTCACCTGGCCACATCGGCTGGGTTCGTGGTCAGCACAGTCGTGATCAGCAAGGAGACACCGCTGCACGACCCGGTGAAGACATTCCGAGCCGCCATCGAAGGCGCCGTCGACACCGGCCGGACGTACGGCGTGCTCGGCGAAGCCGCCGCGGCGCTGGACCCCGACACGCAGCGCTACGCGGAGCTAACCCGCTGGGTCAACTCGCCGGCCAGCGGACTGGACGAACGATTCGCCGCGACGCTGCTCTGTTACGAGCGCCTGCGCGGGGGCGAGGTGCCCGGGAGTGGCGAGACGGCCGACTCGCTGGTCCGGTTCTGGGGCGGCGAACCGCTGCGGATCTCCGACCTGCGCCGCACCTTGCGGTCGGTCGGCGCGGCCGGGCTGTTCAGCTTCTCGCCGGTGTCCGCCCGTGACCTTGCCAGTCAGCGGTTCCGGTTCGCCGCCCGCTTCTTCCGGGCCGCCGGGCACGACGGTTGGGTAATCCTGTTCGACGAGGTCGAGCTGATCGGACGCTACTCGCTGCTGCAGCGCGGCCGGTCCTACGCGGAGCTGGCCAGGTGGCTCGACAGCCAGCACGCCGACCCCGGCCTGCCGCTCGTCGCGGTCTTCGCGATGACCGACGATTTCGAGGCTGCCGTACTGACCGGCAAGAACGACCGGGCAGACGTTCCCGGCAAGCTTCGCGCCAAGCAGTCGCCGGACTGACGCCTTCGGCTGGGAGCCGCCCGACGTTCCCGGCCTGGAACGGCTCGGCGCGACGCGGATGCGGCAGTACGTCCGGGCCTGGATCAACGAGTGGGATCTTGTGCGCCTGGATCCTGAGTTCCAGCCGCAGAGCGAAGCAGTAAGCATCAACAGCAACTACAAGGAGGACTCCAGCCTAGAGATTTACCTCAGGGAGCCCGAGGAACCGAGCTGATGCGATAAGCGCTGCTTCACCTTCGACCCTGGGCTACTGATTCGCACGCTGGTCGCCTTCGCCACCGGCCAGAGCAGGCTCCGGACCGTCTCGAGCATCAGCGCCCCAAGAATGGCTGATTCGCGGGACAAGGCCAAGGAAGGCCTTCGCTTCGCGATCAACTTCCTGAGGTCGAGCGCGGGAATCGAAGATGAGTCGCTGCTCTCCTCACTCCTGCTCGTGATCCCGCTCGCCGTGCTGGGAGTGAACAGTAAGTTCCAGTTCTCGGAGGAAGGCGAACGGCAGCAAGATTGCGCCCGTAGGTACGCCGCAAACACCTGCAGCGACTCCGCCTCCGTCGCATGCACCGCGCGTTAAGGAGAAACCGTTGGCGCATCGGCTTGCCGGCGGACCGGTAAGACTCCCCTGTCGCCGACTGCCGTGGCTAGGTCCAGCGGTGGCTCGGCCCGGTTGTTGGGCCACGAAATCGGCCAGGCTCCGCTACTTTCGCTGCTGCCGGAGATCTGGCCTGGCTTGGGTGGACCATCCAATTCGGGCATCGGCGATCCAGCGCGGGTTGCTGAACGATACTTCAGCGAATCACGCTTCAGGCTTTGCGGTCAGCAGGCACAGCGCCCGCAGCAGCTCATCCAGGGCGGAGAGGGAGTGCGTGCTAAATATGGACTTAGTGGTGTGCTAAAGTATGGCTCATAGCCGTGCTAAATCATGGCTACAGATGCGCCGAAGCCCGGCTGCCGCGCAGGCCGTGCAGCAGTCTCTGGCCCGGACGTAAAGGAACGCGATGCCCGGTTATCTGACGAGGCTCGTAGACCCTCTCCTCAGCGACCTCCTGGAACATCATCCAGCCGTCCTGCTGGTCGGCCCGAGGGCATGCGGGAAGACAACGACAGCGCGTAAGCATTGTCTCGGCAGACTTCGCCTCGATCGCCCGGCGGAGGCCGCCGTTGCCCGGATCGATCCGGATGCAGCACTTAGCGAGGGGCCGTTCCCGCTGCTCATCGACGAGTGGCAAGTCGTTCCGGAGGTTCTCGGCGCGGTCAAGCGTGCTGTCGATGACGCTCCGGCACCCGGCCGGTTTGTCCTCACAGGTTCCACGCAAGCCGATCTCACTGCAGCCGGTTGGCCAGCCACAGGCAGGCTGATCAGGTTGCCCATGTATGGCTTCACCGAAGGCGAACTGGAGCGGGCCCAACCTAGAGCCCGTTTCCTGCGCGGCCTGCTAACCCGAGAGACCACCAGTTTTCCGACTCCCTCAGAGGCACAGGACGTGCGTGGTTACATGGCACGGGCGCTCCGCGGCGCATTCCCTGAAGCCGCGCTGGCGGATTCAGATAGAGTCAGGCAGCGCTGGCTCGCGAGCTACATCGACCAGGTGGTCTCGCGGGATGCGTCGCTTGTCGGGTCCGTTCGTGATCCCATGCGTCTACGCCGTTACCTGCAGGTCCTGGCATCTAGCACGGCCGGAACCCCGACCACTAAGACGCTTATTGATGCGGCCGGAATCGAGCGCGGCACTGTGAACGCCTATGACTCGCTGCTCGAACAGCTAATGATCACCGATCGGCTGCCTGCATGGTCCTCGAACAGGTTGAACCGACTGATCCGGCTTCCCAAGCGGCACCTCGTAGATCCAGCCTTTGCTGGTCCACTGCTAGGAGTGGACCTCAGGGCCGTCATGCGGGACGGCGATCTGCTGGGCCGGTTGCTCGAGAGTTTCGTAGTCGCGCAGCTCCGGGCCGAGTGCGCTACCTTCGACAGTCCGCCCAGGCTCTTCCACATCCGTGACGCAAATGGCCGACACGCGGTGGACGTGATCGTGGAGTTCAGTGACGGTCAGGTAATTGGCATCGAGGTCAAGGCAGATGCCGCGCCAGGGCCGGAGGATGCCCGGCACCTGCGCTGGCTAAGGGACTCGATCGGCGCCCGATTCGCCGCAGGCGCCGTATTGCACACTGGTCCCCGGTCGCTGCGCATAGACGACAGCATCTTGGCCCTGCCAGTGTGCTCGCTCTGGACCTGACGCCTGGAACGGTATGCCACGCGCAGGGCGTGCTGCCACGATGGGGACGGCACGCGCGAACTATGGCAGGCCTTTCGGCGGAAGGGTGAGATGAGTACTGCAAGCGAACGGAGCAGCGACTCTGTCGGGCTGGTAGTCGGTACCGTCGCTGCGACGCCGCTGCAATTCTCGGTGGCGATCAGCCCGGATCAGTACCTGCAGCTCGACGACGTCGTCGTGACCAGCCGCCAGCTACCGGGCCACTCGCCGGTCCAGGTTTCCGGTGTCGTCACCAATGTCGAGGCCGTGCACGAGGGCGCAAAGTTCGCCTCGGACGTGTTCCTGATCCAGCAGGGCGCGCTGCCCGCCGAGGTGGCCGAAGTCGCGCAAGTCTCGGTCACCAGGGTCGAGCCGGAGATCTATGTGCCGCCGATGCCGGGCGCCGCTGTCCAGCGGGCCACCGGCAAGCAGCGCGAGCAGGCGCTGTACTTCGACGAGATGGGCGACCAGAAGGTACCGGTCGGCTTCGGCCGCGACGGCCAGCCTGTCTACATCAACTTCGAATTCGTCGACGGCACCCGCGGCGCGCACGTCTCGATCTCCGGCGTGTCCGGCATCGCGACCAAGACGTCGTTTGCGCTGTTCCTGCTGCACTCGATACTTAACTCCGGCGTCTTGGCCGGCGAAGCGCATAACACCAAGATGCTGGTCTTCTCGGTCAAGGGCGAGGACCTTCTGTTCCTCGACTACGCCAACTCCCGGCTCGCCCCGAACGACCGCGAGCGTTACAGCGCGCTGGGCCTGCCGGCGACTCCGTTCCAGAACGTAAGGGTCTTCGCTCCCCCGCGACCGGGCGACCCGGCGGGCACTCCCGACGTCACCGCACGCGACAAGGCCGTCAGCCCGTTCTACTGGACCCTGGCCGAATTCTGCGAGGACGAGCTGCTGCCGTTCGTCTTCGCCGACGCTGAGGACGAGCGAGCCCAGTACACGATGCTCATCGGCCAGGTCGCGGCGCGGCTGCGCCGCGACGCCAAGCCCGCGGGGAACGACGGCGCCGTCAGGATCACCGGCGTCGACGCAGCCAACGACAGGATCGTCCGGTCCTTCGGCGACCTTGTCGAGCTGCTCGAGGCCGAGCTCGGCGACGACCACCTCCGCGGCAGCTGGGTCGCCGGCAGCGCCGTCACCGGCAGCATCAACGCTCTGCTCCGCCGGCTCCGCTCCGCGGTGAAGCCGCTGACGGCCATCATCCGCGGCGATCTCACGCACCGCGGCGAGCGGTCGATCTCCACCTCGCGAGCCCAGGTCACCGTCGTCGACCTGCACAACCTGCCCGACCGGGCGCAGCGGTTCGTGGTCGGCGTCACCCTGCGCGGCGAGTTCGCCCGCAAGGAACGCCAGGGCACCGCTCGGCCGCTGATGTTCGTCGTCCTCGACGAGCTGAACAAGTACGCGCCGCGCGAAGGCGACAGCCCCATCAAGCAGATCCTCCTCGATGTGGCGGAGCGCGGACGATCGCTCGGCGTCATCCTGATCGGCGCGCAGCAGACCGCCAGCGAGGTCGAGCGCCGCATCCTGGCCAACTGCGCCATCCGCGTCGCCGGGCGGCTCGACGCCGCCGAGGCCGAACGCCCCGAGTACGGCTACCTGCCGCCCGCCCAGCGGGCCAGGGCGATGATCGCCAAGCCGGGCACCATGTTCATCGCCCAACCAGACATCCCGGTGCCGCTGGCCGTCGACTTCCCGTTCCCGGCGTGGGCGACCAGGCCGAGCGAGAGGGGAACGTGGTCCGGTATCGATGACGGGCCGTCCGTTCCGTCGGACCCGTTCGCCACCATCCCCGGCACCCGCGACGACCCGCCGCCTTTCTAGGCATCGCGGTCAGTTAAGGCAACCGCCATTCCGGCGCTCTAGTAAGCACATTACCCAGCCGTTACTCTCAACGAGGGGGCCTTTGCCTGCCTGTGGTGCCTGGCGCGCGAAGGAGCCACAGATGATCAGCTCTCGACGAATTGGCTCTCGACGAATTGGCCGGAGGCTCGGGGCAGCGCTGGCGGCAACGGGCCTCGGCTGCGGGCTAGCGGTGGCTGCGGCCCGCTAGCAGGCGCAGAGCTTGTCACTGTGCGCTGTTACCGCAAGGGCGGCATTCCGACATTCGTACCATTCACCGTGATGTTCACCTCGAGCAGCGGGACACTGCCCGGTGGCCTGCAGTACGCCTACGTTCATGACGCCCCCACCGGCGTGGTAGCGACCTACAACTCGACCGGATTGTCGGATACCGTGAGCGTCCTTGGCACTGGTCTGTGGCGAGTCACCCTGCACAGGCCCGGGCCGGCTACCCAATCCGGCGGCGTTCAGGTTACCGCCGTGGACCCGAAGGTGCCGGCCATCTGCAACGTGGCGGGCCAGAAGTGGACTCCAGCCCAGCAGGTCATCATCGTGCGCTGCTACACCGCGGCAGGCAAGCCGCTGAAGACCGGGTGGAACCTCAGCTACCAGCGCGGCCGGGCGATTACCGGCGCGAGGCCGAGGCTGTTCGCCTACACGCTCAACAACAAGCCGACGGTGCCAGGGCCGTATGCGCCGCTGCCGCCCGCTGTGAACGTCAACTCCGCCGCGGGCGTCAATTCCATAATGCGGTCCGGCCTCGGTGAGTGGCTCGTGATCTTCCCGCGCGTGGGGATACTGCCAAACTCGCTCTTCGTCACCCCGGTCTCGAGCGTGCCGAGGGTTTGCAACCTCAACACGGTCTGGGCGACGGACGTCTTCAAACGAGCCGTGATCGTCCGCGACGTCGTCTGCTACCAGGTGACCGGCGCGATGGCACCAGTCAGCTGGTTCCTGAGCTATACGACCTGATCCCGCCCGCGCCAGCCGGTGCACCGCGCAGGATCTGCGGGGCTTCGAGCGTTCCACTGATATCGCGGTGCCGCAAATCGGGCAAATTTCCCCGGACGGGCCGACCGAACTAGGTGGAATGCAGGACCTGCGCGCCGGTGTGCGCTCACGAATCTCGGGTAGGCAGCCGGTGATCCGGCCATGACACACCTCGAGAGGAACCGCGATGGCAACCACCAAGCAGAAAGAAGCCGCAAAGCAGAACATCGCCAAGGCTCGCGAAGTGCAGAGCGCGAGGGCCCACGGCGCCAAGATCCCCAAGCAGAGTGAAGGCCTGAGCACGGCGGACAAGGACAAGCTTCCGCAAAAGGAGTTCGCATTCCCGGCCCAGCGCAAAGAGCCGCTGACCGACGCCAAGCATGTGCGGAACGCGGTCGCGCGCTTCGACCAGATCGAAGATGTCAGCGACGCCGACCGCGACAAGGCGTGGAAGCGGATCCTCAAGGCCGCGAAGCGCTACGACGTCGAGATCTCCGAGTCGAGCTGGCGGGAGCTAGGCAAGAGCGGCAAGAAGGCTTCTTCCAAGAAATAGCAAGCTCTCCGGTAGCGAGCAGCGCCGTCGCCAGCTGTGCCTGGCGGCGACGGCTGTTACCGCTGGGCAAAGGCCCAGCCGGTCCACGACTCGATCGTCACCACGATCACCGGGCCGTCCAGGATCTGGTCGTCGTACTGCGAATACTTGCCCCTGAGCTGGCTCCAGCACTCACCATGATCCGGGCCCGATCGTTCGACGGTGGCGGTTCCGTCCGCGCGGACCCACCACAACTGGGTCCAGTCGTCGGCGTAGTGATCCACGAGCAGGCTTACGCCCGGATTCTGGCTGAGGTTCGCCAGGCGCCGGAGGTAAGCGGACGACTTCGGCTTGTTGTCGATGCCGATGGCGACTCGGCCCGATCCGTCGACTACGAAGGTGCAGGGCACCAGGTGAGGCCGGCCGTCGCCGCCGACGGTGGCCAGCCGCAGCACGGCAGACTCAGTGAACCGAGCGCGGGCTTCCGCGGGATCGAGGCGCACAACTCGACCGTAGCCCCGGCCGACCCGCCTGCGCGGGTCCGGTCAGTCCGCCATGCTGATCGCAGGCTGGGGCGCGGGCTCCGCGGCCTGCCTGTGCCCGCGCCGCGCCGGGATCGTCCGGGCCGCGTCGGCGTCGCTGATCCGTAGCGCCGCAGTCAAGCCAAGCAGGCAGATCGCCGCCGCGACCAGGAAGGCAACGCGGTAGGCGGTCAGGTTCGCTACCTCGTGCCCGCCGACGAGATGGACCGGGCCGACCAGCACGATAGCCGTCGTCAGCACCGCCACGCCGATGGCGCCGCCGAGCTGGCGGATCGTGTTGAACATCGTCGACGCGCGCCCCGTCGCCGCCGGCGTGATCGTCGCAAAGGCGGCGGCCTGCACCGGCACGAACACCTGAGCCATGGACAGCCCCAGGGTGAACATCAGCAGCCGAGGCCACCACAGGCTGGTCGCCGGTCCGAGCAGCGCAAGCAGTCCGATCGACAAAGCCGTGCCGATCAGCCCGATGGAGATGAGGCGTCGCGGGCCGAGCCGCGGGTACAGCCAGCGGCTGGCTAGCTGCGCACCGGCCATGACGCCGAAC
>WNFI01453281.1_pt1 | contig 14240 bp, 16 predicted proteins | sample 5400471 | NCBI WGS metagenome assembly WNFI01 (sample SAMN13153348, study PRJNA577476) | soil metagenome | isolation source: 100 cm saprolite on Douglas fir-dominated hillslope | place: USA:California | collected 2013-09-17 | reverse complement strand
CGTCGCCGACACCGTCGCATTGTTCGCCGGCGCAGTGATCGTCACTACCGGCGCGGTTGTATCCGTCTGAACCGTAAAGTTCACACCATTGCTCGCCACTCCCCCGACAGTCACAACAACAGTTCCGCTCGTCGCGCCCGCTGGAACCTTCACCACAATGCTCGTCGCGCTCCAACTCGTCGGCGTCGCCGCCGTCCCATTGAACTTCACCGTGCTCGTCCCTTGCGACGCGCCAAAATTCGCGCCCGCGATCGTCACCGAGCTTCCCACCGCTCCGGAAGTCGGATTCAGGCTCGCAATGCTCGCCGGGGAAGGATTCCCTCCCCCACCTTGATTCGAGTTTGCCGCACCGCTGCACCCGGTCTTCGTCATGGCCAGCGCAAGCAAGAGCATCGACAGCGCATTTCGTCGAAAGGCCTCGCCAAATAGGATTGTTTTCATCGCGAGGTACATTATCTCAGCGCTCCTTCTGCCCGCTCAAGCGGTCTCGGTCTATCGGAGCCCGCCGCATTCTCGCTGGAATACGCAGTCCGGGGAGACTCCAGCCCGACGGATTTCCGGCCTCGCAAAAATCTTGGAAATCACCGCCTTCGGAGAAGCATCAAGATGTGCGCTCCGAGAAACAGTTCCGATAACATCATCAGGGGCCAGGAGAGACTAACGCTTTGGGCTGCGTCTGAACGTCGACAGTGGATTATAACCCCTACTCCATCCCTGTCGCGTGGTCGCGTGGAAGTTCTGCCTGAGGTCTTTTGCGGTTGGCTTTCGGGGAAAGGCCCGCTTCCCGAATCTTGTAAATCAACGCCCGGTAGCTGATGTTCAGCGCCAGCGCCGCCTTTCGGCGGTTCCATTTATTTTCGCGCAGCGCATTGAGTATCAGGTTCCCTTCCATCTCGCGGACCGCTTGCTTGGCAATTCGCTTCAGCGGGATCGTGCCGTCCAGGCCCACTCGGCGAGGAGCTATGGAAGAGCGTCTCGGCGGCCGCTCCGGCTCTACAGTGTCGAGCGAACCCAGAATCGCGTACCGCGCAACCACATTCTCGAGTTCGCGAATATTTCCTCGCCATTCCCGGCTCGCTAGGTTATCGATGTTCTCTTCGGAAAAGGGTGGCGTATCGCGCTCGAAGCGGGCGTTCAGTTGTCCCAGGAAGTAGTCCGCAAGCAGCGCGACATCTTCGCGCCGTTCGCGCAAGCTCGGCAAATGGATGCTGATGACGTTAATCCGGTAGAACAAATCTTGCCGGAAGCGTCCGGCCTCTATCTCCGTCCGCAAATCTCGATTGGTGGCGCAGATGACCCGGGTTTCGGCTCGTCTTTCTTGCTTGTCTCCGATTCGGCTGAAATGTCCATCTTGAAGCAACTGTAAGACCTTGGCTTGCAGGCTCAAATCCAGATCCGCGATCTCATCAAGAAAGAGTGTTCCGCGGTGCGCCATTTCCACGTAGCCCGGCTTTGATGCGTGCGCATCCGTAAATGATCCTTTTTCGTAACCGAACAATTCACTCTCGAGAAGGGCTCCCGGGATTGCCGCGCAGTTCACCTTTACAAACGCACCGGAGGACATTGCCGAACGGGAGTGAATGTACTGCGCCAGCAGTCCCTTTCCCGTTCCGTTCTCTCCTTGAATCAGGATCGGGACATCGGTTCCAATCACCTTCTGCACTTTTTGCCGAATCGAACTCATCGCCCCGGAGCGGCCGAAGATAATCTCTTCTGGAGGCAACCCTCCCGCACTTTGAGTCGATCCACCGTTTGTGTGTTCGGAAACTGCCATCCTGGTCCCTTCGCGCGTTCGGGTGGGAACTTCCCTCCTCTCTTGGTTGCACTCAAAGAACCAAATCTGGACTCTCCGTTCTTTGAGTGGGACGGACTATAGATCTCGCCTGTCTCCCTCGTAAACGATTGAATATATATGTGTTAACGAGAAAGGTAGACGAGGACCTCACCGGCAAGGGGGTCAATCATCCCCGCGGCAAAAGCCCCTTGGTCTGCGGAAAATGATTTCGCAAAGGAGACAAACTCTTCCCGCATAGACTTTTCAGGGGATTGGGCCCGAAGAGAGGCGCTTACGCGTCAATAAATTGTTGAACCGCCTCTACCTCGGCGGAAATATGAACGCTTCCAGCAGATCCGCGCGTGCCTTCTCGTCTGATGCAACCACGCGCAAAATGTCGCTAATCGAGAGCATCCCGCGGAACATTTGCCCTTCATCGACTACGAGAAGGTGGAAGATCGTGTTCTGGTCCATCAATCGCAGGCATTCTTCCAGCGTGATGTCGGGCGTCACCTTGACGAGTTCGCGCGTCATGATATCCGACGCCTTCATCCACGCTGGGCATTTGTTCTCCGCCGCGACTTTGTCGGAGACATCGCTGTGCGAGATCACCCCTACAAGCTTGCCGCTTGCATTCATCACGCCGACCGCGCGCACCTGCTTCTCGCGCAGATATTGCGCGGCCTGATGCACGCTCGTCTCTTCCGTGATGGAGAAAACTTCCGTGCGGGACCCGATGAGATCCGATACTTTCACTGGACCCTCCGCGGGACTTTCTGGCGGGATAGTAGGCCCAACCCGCCCTAGATTGCAACATGAATTCGAGAAATTTCACCCCAGGAAAAAACTCGGAACGAAAGGGGAGAGAAGAGACACTGGCGAACCGTCAAGCAGGATGGAATCTGCGCCGGCTCAGGAAACGTGGATCAAGCCCGCGCAGCTTCCCCGCGGATAATATCGTACCGCTCAATCACCGCGGCCACGCCCATCCGCGCACTGCCGTCTTCCATCCGGCGCTCCACTCGCACCACTTTGCCCAGGGCTCGGACAAAAACTTCCGAACCATGCGTTATCTCCGTGGGAAGCGTCAGCGTGATGTCCAGTTGTGAACCGGATTCCATGTTCTGATCCACAACAAAATAGAGTCCGCGTGTGGAGATATCGCGGGTCTTGCCCTGCTGCGAATCTGATTTCCGTTCGGTAGGGACGCGAATAATGATCGGTAAGGATAAGTCATAACGTCGAGTTGTACGGCGCTCCGTCATTCCCCCAACCTCTCTGCCACGCCGCGGATATTTTGGCTTACCCGCGTTTCTCTCTAAAAATTCCACTTACTTGAATTGCGCAAACCCAGTTACACGCTTAACCCAATATTTTGCATCGATCGGCGCGTGCCATTTCCAGGTTTGGAATGGCCTTGCGGCACAGGGTCCAATTCTCCTTTGACGACCATCTTGCCAGGCAATGAGATTAAAGCTGACTAAGAATTCCTTCGGCTGCCCCGACCTGACTCCCACTTGATCCTTAGTGTATACAACTACTCCGGTCCTTCGTCCAACATTTGTTGCTGGACCAAAAATCGCCGGCTCTCGCGAACGAAAGTTTCGATTTCTTTCGTGCCGTCGAGACTACCGCCTCCACAAGCTTCCGCAATTGCCTTTTTTCTGCCCGCGTGCCCGAAATCAATCACCGGAATGGTCGGTAGCGCTAGTCGCGCCGTGTTGCCACCGCCGAAGCCGGCTCCTCTACTCCTGCTGTGGAGGCTGCTTTCCGCGTCCGCGGCGTATCCAGGTTGAATTGCCGCATCTTGTAGAGCAGCGCCTTGTAACTGATCCCCAGCATTTTTGCGGCGTCCTTCCGGCACCAGCGCGTCTTTTCCAGCGCGTCGGCGATCGCTTCCATCTCGGCCTCGTCTTTCAAGCCGCGCACCAGGGCCTTCAACCCCTGCTCCTTGGGTGGCGTAGGTTCCTCTCGAGGTGAAGTACGCTGGCGCGTCGAGGACATCTCCACCAATTCGCGCAAGCTGCCTTCATCATCTTCGAGAATCACGTAGCGCTTTACGAAATTCTCCAGTTCGCGTAGGTTGCCCGGCCAGGGATAGTTCACTGCTGCATCCAGAAGATACTTGGAGGGTCCCGGTGGCGTCTTGCCGAATTTCTCGCTGTACTTCTGCAGGAAATGACGGAAGAGAAGCGGAATCTCAGCCGTCCGCTCGCGCAGTGGCGGCACGTTGATGGACAAAACGTTCAATCGGTAATAGAGATCTTCGCGGAATCGTCCCGTCTTCATCGCTTCGTGAACATCAACGTTTGTCGCCGCCAGCACGCGCACGTCGGTTTCCACCAGGTGCCGCCCGCCCAGCCGCGAATACTGGTGATCCTGTAGGACGTGAAGCAGTTTTGCCTGCAAGTGCGTGCTCATTTCCGCGATTTCATCGAGGAAGATCGTGCCCTTGTTGGCCATTTCAAACTTGCCTGGTTTGCTGCGCACCGCTCCCGTGAATGCGCCCTGCTCAAATCCGAAAAGTTCCGATTCCAGAAGTTCGCCTGGCAGCGCAGCGCAATTTACTTTCACGAACGCCTGGTTTCGCCGCTTCGAGCGCAGGTGAATCATTCGCGCAACAACTTCTTTCCCCACCCCGCTCTCGCCACAGATAAAAACAGGCACATCTACCGGCGCAATCTGCAGGATCTGCTGGCGGATTCGAACCATCTGGGGGCTGGCGGCCAGAAAGCTCAAGTCCTCTGTCACTTGGTCGCAGTAATCGCGCAGCGCCTGATTTTCCGTGGCCAGTTCCTTCTTTTGCCGCGATTTCAGCATCGCTGCGTCCAGTTCCGTTTTCTCGAAAGGCTTGGTCAGATAATCATGTGCTCCAATCCGGATGGCTTCGACGACGGTGCCTACTTCGTTCGAACACGAAAGCATGATGACGTTGAGGCTGCGGTCCACCTGCATCAATTCCTTCAATGTTTCGATGCCGTTCATCTCCGGCATCAATACGTCCAGGATGATGAAGTCGGGCCGCTCTCCCTTGTTCACCCTCTCAAGCGCATCTTTCCCGGAACTGACGGCTTCCACATCGAATCCGTCGACTTCCAGCAGTGTCTGCAAGTACTTTCGAATGCTGGGCTCGTCATCCACGACAAGGATTTTCTCTTTCACGGCCATTGACTTTTCCCTTTCAACCGCCAAAATTCGAGCGTTCTAGCCCTGATCCATCGGCAATAAAAATGTAAATCTGCTTCCCGTACGCGACTCGCTCTCCACCCATATCTTTCCGCGATGCGCCTGGATGAGCCGCTTGGCGATCGCCAACCCCAAGCCCATTCCGGAAGTGTTCCTGTCCACACGTACAAAATCCTCAAAAATCTCTTGATGATGTTCCGCTGCGATGCCGGGCCCCGAGTCCGTTACGCTTACTTCCACGCTGTTCGGGCGCGGCAACCGAAACCTGCGCCGCTCTTCCACCGGAGCCAGGGGCGCCACACGCCGTTCCCAGAAATGCGGCGCCGCGCGCAGCGTGACGCTTCCCCCGCTCGGTGTATGCTTCAACGCGTTATCCAGCAGATTCGCCGCCGCCTGCTGCACCTTCTGATAATCGAATCGGAATGTCGGGATGGATGGGTCAAAGCCAGCATCCAATTTGACGCCTTTGCGCTGAAACGCTTCCGACCAGCGCTTGGAAAGCTCATCGAGACAATCTCGCACATCATTCTCTCGAAGCTGCAGCACCAGTTTCCCGCTCTCCAGCGCAGAGTAGTTCAGGAACATGGACACCAGACGCACCAGGCGTTCGCAACTGTCCTTCGACTCTTCCAGAATGTCCCGCTGCTTGTCCGTCAGGCGGCCGAGAGAACCGGCCAGCAGAAGATCGTAGTAACCCTTGATCACCGCGAGTGGCGTTTTCAACTCGTGGGCCGCCGACGCCAGGAACACCGTCTTCTGCCGGTTCACTTCCTGCAATTTCAGGTAGGCTGCCAGGAGATTCCGGTATGTGATCTCGCGTTCCTGCAGAAGCTCTTGTACCGTAAGTTGTGTGGCAGGATCCGGGACCGGCTGCGTCTCCGATTTATTCTCAATCTCCACCACCAGCCAGTCGGGCTCGGGCATCCACTCGACACGCACGGTGGATCTCGCTTCTCCGCGCTGGACCTGCAGGTTCACCTCGTGTTCGCCCTTTTCCAGCTCGCCGAAGATTTTCCGAGCATCCACTTGCAGAAGATCGTTAAACAGATTAAAACCTGGAGTTGTCGCGTATCCGTAAGATTCCAGCCGCTGCCTTGCGCGGGTGTTTATGAGTAATAGATTGCCGTCTCGCTCGGCGACGATCAGCGGCTTTTCTATCGTGTCGAGCAGTCCACGGACGAAGCCAAGAGGAAGAACCGCCCGATTTCTCTCTTCCGACATCGGAGGCAAAACAATCCGTCCGGCCATCAATCGATTCCGCCCCTCGTGGTAAGTGGTAAAAGTTTTCCCTAAGCGGCATCGTTACAGAGGGGACTTGAAGAGTCAATGGTAAAAGCGTTCCATTTGCACATTTGGGGAAAGGAAGTGGATTTCCCGAGCAGTGCGCTTGTCTCAACAAGTTGTTTCCGTCGGTAGATACCTACAATCTGTTTATAATAAATGACTTATTGAACCTCCCGGTTGTGTCCTCTGGCATTCCAGATGCATATACCCGTACTAGTGCCTTGGTACTAAGCCAGAGAGATCACTTGAAGATCGACATTCTCAAGAAGGGGCAGCTGGTGGAAACTTCGTCGACCCGGCGCTCCCCGCGTCTCCGCTTGCAAGTGCCCGTCTTCCTGAGGGGTACAGATGTGTCTGGCGCCGAGTTCATCGAGCTCACCAAGACCCTGAATATCAGCGCCACGGGTGCCTGTATTACCTCAGCGCACATCCTTAGGCCGGATCAAACAGTTCATCTGACCATTCCCGCCCCATCGCCTGCCTCTTCCAGTCTTGTTCCCAGCGAGACTCCACCGATCGTTGCGAAGGTCTTGCGACAGGAGTCGGCGGGAGAAATGCGCCTCTTTGGCTTGGAGTTCCTCCGTCCGCTTGAGTAAATCCTGGCAGTTTCTTGCCATGCCTTCTTTTCACCTGGGTAATTTTGTTACATAGCTCTCCCCAATTCTAGCTCCCTGCTCTTTTTCATACCCTATTATCCCGCTTTTGTAATAGGATACGCTCAGAATTCGGGAGGTACGATTCCCAGGTGGAGTCGCCAGGGCCCAGTACGAATGGACTCTTGCTTGCTCCACATTGATAGAGAAAACTAGAGTCGCTTTCCCCAAACCCCGCGGGGATAGGCAGAGGTTAGGTCTATACCGGTTATGCCCAGCCCCGGCGCCCCTGCGCCCCCGCGCTTGCCGATTGAGGATTCCTATTTCGAGCTGTTAGCCGACACGCTCGAGAGCCTCGATTTGCCCGCGCGAGGCCAGTTCCTTCAGCGATATCTCCGTGCGATCGCTCACCTCGATTTGCGCGAAACCCAAAGTGTACAAATTTGGGATGAGATGCTCTCGCGTCGCCGCGAGCTTACCGATCTCATCGGTCGTCAAGTTTCCCTCAAAACCGCGCTTACGGATGTCCTCTCGTCCTCCGGTCTTCTTCGTGTTCCCATCCTTATCGAGTATGACGAACTGAAGAGGCTGGAACTCAATGCCGTGACCGATCCCTTGACGGGTCTCTACAACCGCCGGCTCTTCGCGGAAACTTTCGAAAAAGAGCTCAATCGCGCACGGCGCTATGGTCAGCCTCTGGGATTGGTTACCCTCGACCTGCACCGCTTCAAGGAAGTAAATGACAAGCACGGCCATCCGCGTGGTGATGACGTATTGCGCGCTGCTGCGGCTACCTTGAAAAAAGCCTTGCGCACTTCCGACTCGGCTTTCCGAATCGGCGGCGATGAGTTCGCCTTATTGCTTCCGCAAACGGATTCCCCGCAGGCGCTTGCGTTGAGCCGCCGCGTCCAAACTGTATTTGCCGAGATGCTCCAACCCCTGCAGCTTGCCGTCACCGTAGGCATGGATCCCGGCGTCGCGATTTTTCCCCAAGATGCGGAGCAGGCTGATCAGCTGATTCGCGTTGCTGACGAGCGTCTCTATCGCCTGAAGCACGAGAACCACAGCAGGTCCGGCAGCGGCTCCGCGCGGACCGAGCCTTCGTCTACTCCCGAGGCGCCGCCAGCTCCCGCCCCAGAGCGCTCTGCCCCCGCACCAGAGCCGATTTCGATCGAAACCGGGCGCGCGCCTGAAAAAACCGAAACAACCATCGCGGCCGCTGCCTCTGCAACCTCCGCTGCGATCTCCGGGGACCTCACCCCGGCTCCTTCGCGTGTTTTCGCCGTCCAGCGCAAGGCCGAACGCGTGTCCATGACCGGTACCAATGCCTATGCGGTTCTGGGCGACCTAGCTGCCCGGCGTGCCCGCGTCCTCGATCTTGGCTTTGGCGGCGTCGCGATAGAACTGGATTCGCCCGAGGATCTTCCGGAAAATCTTCTGGCCGTTCTACACGTGCCTATTCTTCCGCCCGTTCGCGTGAATCTGAAGCCCGTGTGGAAACAGCAGACCGGTCAGGGCGGCTTCCGTGTCGGATGCTCCTTCGTTTCCTGAGCGTCTCTGCAAATTCCACTAACAGCTTTGATTCCTTCTCAAAAGGGACTTAGAACTTATCAACCCAATCCCTCCGGCCCTGATACAATTCCGCCGCATCTCCGTGCCCCGAAAGGAGGCGCTATGATCGAACCCAAGGCAAGTCGCCCCCGCTGGCCCGATGCCCTTCAAAATCCCTCGCAAGACTTAAGTGGTCTAAAGCCCTGGCCCTGGGCTCTCGAGCTCCTCGAAAAATCACACAACTATTGGATCGCCACGTCGCGCCCCGCTGGGCGCCCTCATCTCATGCTCGTTTGGGGAATCTGGTGGCAAGACGCCTTCTGGTTCAGCACCGGCCCGCGCACCCGCAAAGCAAAGAACATCGCTGCACACCCCCATGTTGTCATCGGCACCGAAAAAGCTGACGAAGCCGTTATCCTGGAAGGCACCGCCGAAGAAATCAAAGATCGTTCCGTCTGGAAGCAACTCGCTCAAATCTACAACAACAAGTACGGTGGCGACGTCGAGCCCATTCTCATGGCCTGCGATGGCTGCGTCTTCCGCGTCACTCCGCAACTCGCTTTCGGCCAGGGCGAGCACGCCAATAATTTCACCGACGCAGTCACACGCTGGAACTTTCCGGAGAAGTAGCATTCCGGACCCCATTTGGCGGAATTTGACACTTCGCGTATGATTAAGAATTGCCTCGCGACCTAGCGACGCGGCTATAGCCCCTCGACCCTGTCGAGGAGCCGTGCAGACCGGACGCGACAGAATGGAGCTCCATGAAACCCGGTATTCACCCCGACTATCACGCCGTAACGGTGCATTGTGCCTGCGGCCACACGTTTCAGACTCGCTCGACCATCAAGGGCGACATGCTGCGCGTGGAAATCTGCTCGAACTGCCACCCTTTCTTCACCGGCAAGCAGAAGTTGATTGACACCGCCGGCCGCGTCGAACGCTTCACCAAGAAGTATGCCGACGCCGCTGCCAAGTCCGCAGCCGCAAAAGTCGAAGCCGCCAAGAAGTAGTTTTTGGAGTGCGGCAGCTTGCTGCCGCTTTTCCGTCCTCCAGATCCACTTCAATCTCTACTGGCTTGCCTCTCGTCATCTCAATGGATCGAATTCCTCGGTGGGACAGCCAATCCTGGCTGTCCCTCTTTTTTTTCCCTCCCCCAGGATTGTGAATTCCTCCCCGGCCTCTCTGCGCTCCTCAGCGCGCTCTGCGTCTCTGCGTTATCTTTTCTTCCTTCCTTCTTCCTTCCTTCTTCCTTCTTTCTTCTTTCTTTCTTCTTTCGTTCTCTTAACTTTCAACTTTTAACTTTCGACTTTCGCCTTCGCTCACCCTTTTGATTCCGCCATCGCCGCCGCCCGCACCTGCTACGCCCCCCGACTCATCGGCCCGGAAGAAATCACCGACAAGCAGCGCCTCAACATCGGCGCCGCCACCTTCTACAGCGGCCATCACACCGTTTACCAGCACGCCCATTTCGAATTCGGCCTCGAAAACGTCAGCCGCCAATTCGTCTGGTCGTTCCTACACGCGCATCCCTTCTACAACTCCGAGCAGCAAAGCCAGCGTTACGTCCGCCTCGATCGCGCGCAAGCCTACGTCCCAACCACGTCACTCTTCTTCGACGAAAAAAGCAAAGAACTCTACGAAGCCGCCATCGCCCGTGCCTGGAATTACTACCGCGAGCTTTCTTCTCTTCTGATCGCCGACGCCCGCACCATTCTCAACGACATCTGGCACATCGGCCCGATGTCCCACCCCAAGCGTCTCCAGAAAATCGAGCGCTCCGCAGAAAAGCGCGCCATCGAAATCGCCCGCTACGTCTTGCCCGTCGCCGCCTTCACCACCATGGTGCACACCATCTCCGGCATCGTCCTCCACCGCCTGTGGCGCATGAGCGCCGCCTCGGACACGCCCAGCGAAGCTCGCGCCGTGATCGGCGCGATGGTCGCGCACGTCAAGGAAATCGACGCCCAGTTCCAACGGCAAGACTTCCCGCCTCGTCGACTATTCCCCCAACGCCGTCCGCGTCATGGCCGAATCCTACCGCTCCGTCGTCGGTCTCACCGAATCCCAATGCAGCGACCCCGAGGCCGTCGACCGCCTTCTGAATCCCGCGCGCAACCTCTACCGTCTCGAAACACTAAACGTCGGCGTCCACGCCCCCATCATGCGCGCCCTCCAGCACGCCAACTACACCTTCGCCAAAAAAATCAGCCACACCGCCGATAGCCAGGACCAGCGCCATCGCATGGTCCCCGGCTCCCGCCCTCTTCTCACTCTCGCCGACACCCGCGAACCCGATTACATCACTCCCACGCTTCTCGCCAACAATCCCCGCGCCAAAGAAGTCTACGACCGCGCCATGCACGACGCCTGGCAAGCAAAAAACGAACTCCTCGATCGCGGCGTGCCTCCGGAAATCGCGCTCTATCTCCTCCCTAACGCCAAATCCATCCGCCTCTACGAAACCGGCTCGCTCCTCCATCTTCTCCACAAATGGACCATGCGCACCTGTTTCAACGCCCAGGAAGAGATCTACAACGCCTCGATGGACGAACTCGCCCAGCTCCGCGAAGTCCACCCCGAACTCACTCGCTACATCGGCCCTCCCTGCCACATCCGCGCCGGCATCACCACCCCCATCTGCACCGAAGGCTCCCACTTCTGCGGCATCAAAGTCTGGCTCGACTTCCCCAACATCTCCCGCCGCATCTAGTTCCAAACATCCAAGGAAATCGGACATGCGCACAAACGTTGAAAAATTCCTTGCTAGTCAGCAACGATACTTCACCGGTTCCTACGATCAGTTCTTGGCCTTCGGTGGGCCATGTGTCTATTTCCACAACGAATGCCTGGCCGCAGGCAAAGAGGAGTTTCTTTCTCAGCGGCACATAGAGATGTTGTACGCAACGCTCACGGCATGGGGCATGCATCGCATGGGCGATTCAGAGAAAGCCAAAGCAAAGCTGACGGATTGGGCTACCTTTCGAAGTTCGGTTGCCACTCAAGGCGAGCGACTTCAGCAATTCAGGCCCTATCAACTATTAGAAATGTCTGAAGCCGAATACTCGACCGCAGTTCTCGAGCTCCAGCCCCATTACCACAAGCTGGATTTGTCCGTATCCAGCGCAACGATTGTTGTCAACTCCAAGGCGCTTCACCATCTGTTTCCAGAGTTCATTCCGCCCATCGATCGGCAATACACCGTTCGTTTCTTCACTCAGGCCGCTGAAAAATGGTTGGATTCCGCGGGTAAATTCAAAGCGATTCAACTACCCAAAGACCTTGATGACCAATTTCGGTTGTTTCACGACATATGCACAGAAATAAAACATCTAGCAAATCAAGTTGACCCGAGTTTGCTCCGCCAAGAGCGAGAGCAATTTCGTGTGTCCACCCCAAAAGCTCTCGACAACGCGATCGTGAACTACGTGAGGATTACCGCGTCCGAACTGCGGCAAGCTAGACTTTCCCAAATTTAGTCTTCCTCGCCTCCACCATTTTCCAAAATCATTTCCGAAGTCGCCCCGGGTTAGTCAATATTGTGTGCGCTCCTTCTTGTGTTTTGATCGCGTATCCGATTCGGAGAAGTGCGCGGAAGACTTTTGCGGCTTTCGTGCTGGGCCACTGACCCACGGTCAAGCAGCTTCGATAGAAACTGTGACAGTTTCGGTGGGTTCTTTCTGTTGTTCGATGCGATCAGCGAGGATGCGCAGCGCAAGAGCTTGCGCAGACGCTACGGCTTCTTTTTCTGTGGCCCCGTACGCCAACACACCCGGTACGTCTACAATCTCGGCAATCCAGCGCCCGTCGGCCTCAAGTTCCGTTTCGACTTTGTACACAATGTGAGACACGCCGGTATTCTAACACGCAGCCACTTCTGCGGCATCAAAGTCTGGCTCGACTTCCCAAACATCCTCCGCCGCATCTGAAACGTCGCCACCCGTTCAGGCATCCTATTCTCTAGCTGGAGGCCCATCATGCTTCGCACTTCTGTCCGCCCCATCGCCTCAGTCCTCATGGCAGCGATGCTCTTAACGCCTTCCTCCTTCGCTTTTGATACTCCCTTGTCCGACCAGGCCGTCCGCGAAGCCTACTTCCTCGGCCAGCGCCGCGACGATACCATGGCCACTTTCCTCAACAAATACACAAAATTCTTTCCGCCGCCCAAAACCGGTCCGGACATCGCTTCCGTCACTTTCTTCACACCTTTCGCTGTACTCGTCCAGCAATCCAGCCAGCACGCCTCCGGTTACAGCGCTCAACAAGCCGCCCTCGATCATCGTGATCAGCCCGAATTCGTTAGAATCGTGGTTCAAATCCAGCTCACCGATTCTTATGGTGCTTATATCGTTCGTCCCACCGGTTCCCGCTCCGGTTCTCCCACCGGCTTCGTCCCGCGCCCCTACGACTTCTGGAAAGATTTCGACGTTCAGGTCTCCAGCGATGACAAAAAGCTCCGCCCCTTTTCTTCTTCCGGCCAACCCAATTTCCTATCCTGTGAGGAAGGCGGCTGCATCCTCACCGGCGCCACTCTCCAGTTCGATTTCTCCGCCGAAGACTTTGCCTCCGGCTCCGCCACCATTGACGTGAATCCCCCGGAGGGCGATCCCCTCTCCGTCGATTTCGATCTCGATCACCTCCGCTGACCTCCTCGCCCCTCCCGGCACCGTTCAACACAGAAAAAAAATCTTGACTACTGTGGTAATGCGAAATTCAGCGCTATACTTCTTTCTAGGATTGTCCTAATGCGCCGTGTCATTCGCGCCTTCGCCAGCTTCCTCGTCGCTATTTGTGTGGCTCTGCCCGCTTCTGCATTTGATGTTCCCCTCTCCGACGAGGCCGTCCGCGAAGCCTATTTCCTCGGCCAGCGCCACGATGCATCCTTCCTGAACAATTACATCAAGTTTCTCCCGCCGCCCAAGACCGGCCCTCACATCTCCTCCGTTACTTTTCTCACTCCATTCGCCAAGCTCGCTCAGCTCTCTGATCGCCATTTGGGTTCGTACAGTGCCCAGCAGGCCCGGCTCGATCATCTTGGTCAGAAGGAGATTGTCAAGATCACCGTCGAAATCTATCTGACCAATTCCTATGGCGCTCTTATCGCCAATCCGGCCGCTTCACAACCCCGTTCCTCTGCTCTCATTCCGCGCCCGTATGATTTCTGGAAAGACTTCCGCGTCCTGGTCTACAACGGTCACCAGATTCTCTCGCCCTCCGATTCTGGCGGCCACCCGCTCTATCGCTGTGGTCGCTACGGCCCTTGCCGTCCGAGGGGCGCCGCCGTCGACCTGGAATTCCCCGCCGACGCCTTCACCTCCGATTTCGTCACCGTCCAAGTCGTTCCCCCCGAAGGCGATCCCGTCTCCGTCGACTTCGACCTCACCCGTCTGCGCTAGCGATCTCTTTACAGCGCCCACCCTTTCGCAAGACTCACTGTAGCGCCTGTTTGGCGTCTACCCTGACTCTTGTCGGAGAAGCGGGCCGCTCCTGCCGCGCCTCGATTCCCCCTGCATCTCGCACAAAACAGGACAAATATTTCTGTTCTTTTCTCTTGCCAATCTGCTGCTCCTCTGGTACTCTAAGAATTAGGTATATCTGTCGTTAATCGTGTAGCTTCGGTCCAGCCTCCATCCCCCATTACAAGCGGATAAAACAGTTGCACAATTTTGGTGCAATCTAAGTCCCTTAGAATCAACACTTCCATAGACTGTAGAAGTGTTCATTCTAAACAACTTAAAACCCTTTAGAATCAACACTTATGAAAAAAAGGGGGGAAGAAGCCCATTTTGCACAATTTTGGTGCAACGTAAGTCCCTTTAGAATGAACACTTGCAAAAGTGTATCAAAACAAA
>WNFI01128162.1_pt1 | contig 14241 bp, 15 predicted proteins | sample 5400471 | NCBI WGS metagenome assembly WNFI01 (sample SAMN13153348, study PRJNA577476) | soil metagenome | isolation source: 100 cm saprolite on Douglas fir-dominated hillslope | place: USA:California | collected 2013-09-17 | reverse complement strand
GCCACCTTCTGATCCCACACACGCGACAGCAGCCTCGAACCTTCGGACAGGGCCGTCCCAATCGGGTTCGCAAAGAGAGTGTTTCCGCTCGTGAAGTCCGAAGACAGTTTGAAGTCGCCGTTCTTCACGAACTTCGATGGGCCGCCATCAGCCATTCGAACGTGAACACCGGTCACGCCCACCGCTGTGATTTCAGCGTCCTTGCCCTTGAGCGGACCATCCGAGATGTTGATCGAGTCGCCGATCTTTGGCTTCCCCGCCTCGCCCAGCAGCTCTCTCTGGGGACTCGCCCCGGTCCCGCGGAAGAGGGGCGAACTGCGTTCCATTTCACCGGCTGCGCGGGTGATGTCGCCTAGCGGTTGGTTGGCTTCGCCAGTCAGTTTCTCGCCACGCACACGTTCAGTGCTGGCTCTTTGCTCATCTACGGCGGATTCGAAACCGGGCAGGGCGTTTTGTTTTTCGGGGGAGAGTTTGGATCTTACACTTTGGGCTTTAAGAAATTCGGAACCCGCGGCAGGCCTTTCGGCTGCGTTGGCTTCAGTTCTTTCGGAAGACTCGCCGCCTTCTTCTGAGCGAAGCTCACCACGTGGTTCAGTAGCTTCCGCAACGCTGGCATGTCTTGATTCGGTTGCGGCGTCGTCGAATTCATCTCGGAATCGGAGGGCGTCTTTTGCATCATTGACCTTCTCCAGAATGTAGTTTCTCAAATTCTTGAATCCACGGCCATCGCTATTCGCAATCTGCCCCAGGGTCTCGGAGAGTTCGGGGTCGCTGGCCTGCAACTTTTCGGACAGTGCCTTAAGCGCCGGCCCAAATTCCTCAATAACCGGTCGGGCGGCTTCCTTCTGCCGTTTTATGCTCTCGGCAACCGTGTTCACCAAACGGTCGTACTCCGCGCCCTTTTCCTTGGCCACCAGATCGCTCAGTTTTCCAGCGGCACCCTTCATGTCAGCAAACCAAGGGTATTGGTCGGCAACCATGTGGCGGCTGGAACCAACGCCGTACCACGTCCCACCAGCATGAATCCCCTTCGCCGCGTTCGTCGAGCGCGACGGCATGTGCTCGTTTTGATCGCCATACTCGGAGAAGTAGCGTCCTGGGCGCTCGAATGAAGACGCCATTTGAGATGCCGCGCGGATTTCTTGCCGCGCTTCTTCCAAGACCTCCGGCGAAAATCTCGCGGCAGGAGCGGCGCCCGACTTTCCGATTTTTGCGTCGTCGATTCGCTTCTGAGCATCAGCGAAATTGTCGGTCGTACCGAGTTTCTGGCCGGACGCCGCAGTCACTTCAAACTGAGCCTTACCAACCTGCGTAATCCTTCCACCCGCGTATCGATTGACCTTGGGCGGTGGCGTGGTGCGCGGTTCGACTCCAGTACCACCACCGGCTGAGAGTTCAACGCTCGACTTTGCGCCGTAGTCGGTGACGAGCTTCGTCAGCTCCGATTTCGCTTTCGGGTCGTGAACATTCACGTCGACGAACTTCTGCAGATCGGGAGGACTGTGCAGCTTCCCATCCGCCAGATCGCTCAGTCCGTCCGCGAGGTCAGGATCGAAGCGCCGGACCTGGCGACTGAGCACGAAGAAGTCCATCGCATGATGTTCGATGATTGGCTGTAGGTCCGCAGGAGCGGTGCTCGCAGTTGTGGTCGGCTTCACATCTTGCGGTGTCTGCTGCGACACCGTTGTTTGTGCAGACTTCGCGGACTCCTCTGCCCCAAGCCCTAGCCGTTCCCTTACGATGTTTTCTGGCGGCTCTACGCCGATTTTGGCATCCGGGAATTGACGGGCCAACTCGGCAGCCTGTGCGGCAACGATATGCGGGTTGGAGACATCCGCCAGCGCACCCTTCATCTCAGTACCGTTTGCATCGCGCGCGGTGATCGCGGCTGGCGCTTTCCCGCCGAGCGCTTCTTCCTTGGATTGCTGGTAGCCGAGCAGCTTCCCAAACGTGCCATCAGCCACAGAAGACTTGATCTGCTCCGGAGTCACATCTGCGGAGTGGTAGTAAGTGCCTGCGCCAGCCTGATCACCAGGAACCACGGTCACTTGGGAGTTCTCGGGAGGCGCTGGGATATTTTCCGTCCCCTTCGGGAAATAAACGACCGGATTCGTGCCTTTTGAAAGAGCGTCTGTCTGTGCCTTGAGCGTAGCCGCTGACTCAGGCGCGAGCCGTTCTCCCTTTGGACCGATCTGCCCGGGGAGTTCTTGAGGACTTGCGGGCCGCACGCGCCTGGAATCCTTCACCGTGTAAGCGGGAGGATTCTTCGCCAGCTCGTCGGCCTGCTGATTGCCCTGCCGCTCGCGCACCTGTGCAGCTTCGGTCTCCAGTGGGTTCGGTTCCGGACCTTGAGGCCGCCCCTGCAGGATTACAGGCTGCTCTTCGGGGTTGAAGGTACGCGGAACTTCAACGGGTGCATTCACCCGAGCGTGTGTCTGAAGATCGCGCACAATCTGGCCGGCATGAGCCGTGCCTTCATCCATCGCCAAGGGCCCGCTGATTGTTCCCTTCTCAGCAAACGGAGAGGCCGCTACTTCTGGACCCAAGCCAGCTTCCTTAATCCCGTGCGCACCAGCCGCAGCGCCCATCAAAACATTGACGCCAGCAAGTGTCGCAAGGCGCTTCACTTCCGACATATCTCCCCTAGCCCAAGCCTCTTGGATTCCGGGGATTTGATCGTAGGCTCCCTTCCCCATCTGCGCGGCGAAGTAGGCGCTGATTCCCGCGCGTGCCAGTGCGGGAAGTGAACTCATTCCTCCGGACGCGACCATCAGCGAAGCGTTCTCCGGAGAGCCAAGGCCGCTGATCACCTGCGTCACACCCGTAGCAATTGGGTGTGCGCGCCTGCTTTCAGGTGGCACGAATCCGGTCACGTCGGTCAGGGATTCGCTGGGATCGGCCTGTGGACCGAGCCCCGACACATCTCCTGCGATATCGCGAACGCTCCGCGCAAGGTGCGTAACTCCCTGGCCGATTACAACATCGCTGTGGTACGGAGTTCCTTCGGCGGCCTGGCGCTGCTCAAACTCTTCTAGTTTTTGCCGGTCTTCGTCGCTCAGGCTAGCGCGCCATTTGGCCTTCTCTTCCTCCGTCGCCATGCCCGGACCTTGCGCGCCGCCAGTGAAAACGTTTCGGGGAATCTGCGTGGTGTCCACCGTTGGCGGGGCCAACTGGGCCATAGGCTGTCCGAGTTTGGCTGCCGCTACGGAGGGAGGAGTGCGCGGAATGGCAGGAGCAAACAGCGGAGGCATTTTCAGATTGCTATCGTTCGAGGCGTGGCCTGCAGCTCTGCGGCTTTGCATGAAGGCGTCAAGGTCATCGCCCGAGTCTTCATCCGTAGGTTGAGACGCACCCTGGGCGCGGCGCTGGGCCATGAAGCTATCAAGGTCGTCGGAAACTGCTGTCGCTGTGTTCGGCATGAACTAGTGAATTTTCGCGGACGTAGGGTGCGCAACTTCCGGTTGCGGTTGTTTCTTTTCGGTGCCGTTCTGCACATCCTGCCGATAGGTTTCGCGGACACCCGCAAGGCTGTCCGCAACGTTCCAGAGATTGCCCAAGAAGGCAATCCCAACGTGAGCCAGAACCGCCAATGAAATCGCGCAGGATGCGGCTGCCCACTTCGCGCCGAACACCGCCGAGAGGAGTGCTAGAACCACCGCCAACCAAGAAAGAGACTTAAACACGCTCGGCGTCAGTAGCGCCGCGTCAATCCCCGTCAGCCATGCCACCGCCCTCGCTTTCAGTACGACGGCCAAGGAATTCTTTTCAGATGCGGGGCGCGCACCGTCCCGCGCATTTCCCCTCAACGTTGCGGTTGCTTGCCGCAACTGGTCTAGCGGATTTTTGTCATTGGGCATTTGGATTTAAGCTCCTCTCTACTGCGGAGAACCTTGGATCGTGTATCCCTTCGCTTTGAACTGACTGCGCGCGGCGTTGATCGAGATGCCTTTTTTGTGGGCCCACGCCGCAACATCGGCGGCCCCGGCTACCTTGCCACCATTGGAACGTGCGCTGTTCGGGGGCGCATTTGGAACGCCACCGCCTTGCCGACCACCAGTCAACTGCGCGCGGTAGTCCGGAACATCCCCGATGTTGATGCCTTGACTCGCGGCGCTATCCGCGATGCGTTGGTGGAGCGTCTGTTTTCGGTCTGCATTGTCTTCTTCGATCTGCTGCTGCTTCGAGGTCAATTCATCAGGGGAAAGAGTTGGGTCCTTGCCCAACGCGCGGATGTCTTTCTGCCGTTGCCGTTCGGAGTCTGCAAAGCCCCGGTTGAGCTGATCGATATACTGTCCCTGGCGTTTCGTGTACGCCGCTCCTGTCAGGCTGCCGTCGCTCTCCGGCTTACGTCCGGCAGACTCATAGGCCGCGCGAGCCTTCAACTGATTCGCCGCCGTGTCATCGAGTTGGTTGTCGTCGAGATACTTGTCGTAGAACTGTTCGAAGTCGTTTTTGTGCTGAGGCTTGTCGTATCCCGGCGCGTGAAGCGGTGCCCCACCAGGAGATCCCGGAATCTCGTCCATTGGCCCAGTCCGAGAAACGACTCCGGTTATCGGATTCTTAGCTAATCCCGGCTTCCGACCAACGTACAGTGGGGATGTCTGGCCGGCAAACTGCACAACGCCCGTCGATTGAAGAGGGCCAGCAGGAACGCCCGTCCCCTCGTCGAGCGTAACGCGCGTCGCCTTGCCGTTTCGACCGACATTCACAAGGCCCTGATCGGTCATGTGGGTGTTCGCCGGATCAGACCTATCAGGCGGCGCAAATCCGTTGACCTGCCTTGTTTCTCCTGTTCGTCTGTTTCGAACTACGAATACGGGATTTCCATCAGCATCCTGCGCCTGAAATGGCTGGCCCCAATCTTCTCGGTCGGCTCGCTCCTGGGCTATGTCGTTCGCCCTGCTCCGCTCATCGATCTGCGATTGCGTTAACGCGCTTTGCCGCTGGAACTGCGCCATTTGCAACTGATATGCGCGGCGCGCAGTGTAGAAATCTTGGGCCGCACCAAAACCGCCTCCGGGATGGCCTTTTCCGGAAAACGCTCCAATCGCGCCACCCTCCAAAATTGGCGTTAGCACCTTCAACAAAGAACCGAACTTCGTCGGTGCCATCACCGAAACGGTTTTCGGTGAACTGGCATTTATTTCCGACTGTATTGCGGTTTCAAGCGGGTCATTACCCGAAGCTATCCCTGAAAGCGGATTACCTAACGCTGGCGTACCAGGAAAAGGGTCAGCCCCGCCGGACGACGGCCCTGTCATCGGGTCGTGCGGAGGTACAGTTAGTGAGCCAGCCGTATTCAACGGCATATCTTGCGGTGATTGCGTGCGGCAAATGAAGCACCTCTCAGGCCGTTAAATCGGCCACGTAAACTTTTTCGCTAGTTGAGTTGAATTCGGTTCGCTCTACGCCAGAACGGCCGCAAGCAGCGAGGGTGTAATCAGTACGACCGAGGTCGTCCCGATGGGGTTGTTACCGAAATTGATGCCAACGAGGATGAGGTCGCCATTCGCGACGTTGCCGCCGAACGCCTTACTGGTAGTGCTGACAGCCGCCGTGGAGATGCTGTTTGATCGGGTGAGTGTCGTTCCGGCGTACACGACAACCGCGCAGGCCAATAGGACCACCGCAACCGCGGCGAATCTGCGAATTCGTTTCATGGATTGTTTTCTCCGTAAGAGGGTAATTTCAGACAAGGACGGCCGGCTCCGTACCTTCGGAAATTTCCTTCGAGAAGAGGATCTCGATCACCTCGCCACCGGCCAATGGGATATTCGCGTTCAGTACAGCCAAAACGCCTTGATCGTTCGCGGCACTCACGAGCGCATGCCGCACGTCACGCCTATACTTATAGGCTGCCAGGCCCCCACTTACTGGAGCCTGGTTCAGCTTCGCAATCACAAAAGAAGTTTTGAAGATCCTTGTCGTGGCCACTTTTTCACCTCGATCTATCAGAATTATAGAAACCCGTCGCCCTCAGAACGGCCGCGAGCGACGAACAAATTGCGTGCTTTCGCCTGCCGGCGTATTGTCGTCCATGCTACCTGGGTGCCGTGAGGCGTAGGCGCGGTCCACGAGCTCGCGCAGCTTCGTGATATCAGCGTTTCGGTAGCGGCTAAAAAAATGCCCCTTCCCGGCGGCCGTATCAACAAGCTCAGGTGTCGCCAGGAGTTCTTGCTGTGCCGCCGAAAATTCGGATTCTGCGGTTTGTCGCTGCGCTACCGCGCACTCTTGAGAGAATCTGCCGCGGCCGTGCGGCTCGCCGCTTCCAACGATCGCATCGACTTCGGATTGCTCTCGTTCTTTGGCGCCGCGGCGAATCAGATCACTTAAGTTTCCCATCGTCATTCCTTCCCTGCGCACGCGAGTGCCGGACTTAGTACCTGAACAATTTCTCTCGCGGTCGAAACGGCCGGCGAGTGGTTCAATGCCGCTGCAATCACGTCGGCGATCTTGTCGACTTCTTCCGGGGTCAGTTCAATCTCGCCGTTCTCCCAAAGAGAGATGCGAGAGGCGTGAATCCCACTTCTCTTTCCAAGCTGATGCTGAGTCAGCCCGGCCCGTTTACGGACAATTGCACGTTCGCTCAGCTTCATATCTGTTCTCCTTCGAGTGCTTCCCGCGGCGAGGTGCGGCAATCTGCGCATCAGGGCCGCACCATTCATGACCATCTTCCCTTCGCTCCTGCTGGTCCATTGTTGAATTTCCCCTCGCATCTTGAGTTCGAATGGCCGCTCGGAAACGATGTACGCTTCACCGTTCTTCCTCAACTGCCGAGCTCGAGATGGAGTGATGTAGGTCACTGCCCCACTCTGAAAACTGAGTTTTACGCTGTGAGACACGTGTGCCTGCCTATTCACATCCCCGAGGGATGATGCGCGAACGACTCGCCGCGCCGTGAATCATGATTATTTTATTAGCTGGGCCAGAAAGGAAAGGACTACTAGCTCAACGGCAACTTGCTTCCGTAAGTGCGGATTCGAGGGGAGATAGACGATACGAACGGCAACTGCGGTAACTACCTTACGCCTTCGAAATGTAGGATTTCACGAGCTTGTGCAGTTTCGGATAAGTCTTGGGGTTCAGCAGAGCCACAAGCTGACCACTCGGGCGGTATTTGTGCCAACTCTTCGGACATTCCGTGTGCAACTGGATTTTCCTCTCCTTCAAATGGGCGTCGACGCGCAAGGCAATAAACAATGCGTCGGAGGCTTGGTCGGGGCGCGTCCGCTTTAACTCGTGGATGATTCTTCGCAAGCCAGCTGCGCGAGAAGAGTGCTTAATTCTCTCCTCTTTTGCAATTGCGGTTTCCAATTTCGCGATCCGCTCGTTGGCATCTCTCAGTCTTTGTGGTAGGCGGTGGCGCTCGAAGGCACGCTTCAGCGTGTCCGGATCCAGCGCATCAGTTGTGTCGCCCGAGAGCAGGCCGCCGCCCTCGAAGCCTTGAGCGCCGTAAAACGAAAGCGGATTCTGAATGACCTTCGGCTTTTTCGGGGACGCCATGCGAGAAGCCTAAAATAAAGCTTGACAGATGTCAATGCTTTTCGTATAAAGCGTTCATGGGTTCGAAATCTTACACGACAGTCGAAGCGGCCAAGAAACTCGGTGTCAGTCGCGCTACGCTCCAGGCATGGATCATGAAAGGCCTGGTGCAGCCACCCGAAATTCAGGTTCGCTCCGGCAAGTCGCCAGTGAGGCTTTGGACCACATCGGATATCGCTAGACTCCGGGCAGTGAAGGCAAAGATGCAGCGGAGGGTTGGGCGACCGAAGAAGAAGTAAAAAGCGGGCCTGCCGTCCGTTTCCGCAGACGACAAGCCCTAATCCAAAGCGCACCTGATTGGAGGCACGCCATGTCTGTTCACAATTGTAGTACATCTGCTCTACACGTGTTGAGTATTCCCCACCACATCTGCCAGGCCGAACTAGCCCACATCATCGAGCTTCGCCGCCAGCGTGAAGCTTTCGACGATCTCATCAAGGAAGCCGAGTCCGCGGTCCGCACCGCCCTGGAAGTCGGCGCCGTGGTCGAGGTCGGCATTTTCCGCGCCTATCTTAGAGTGTCCGGTACGCCTCCGGAAAAGTCTTCGGCCCTGATCATTTCTGCCTGATGGGGTCGAAACGCCGGTGCGGACCCTCAGCCGCGCCGGTGTCCGCCCGCAATTCAAAGCCTGCCGCTGCGGGCGCCGATGAGGACCGCGGCAGGCAAAGGAAAACAGATGAATCCCAGGCCACGTCTTTTGGAGATGCCGAAGCGTACCGTGCAGTCACCCCAACCCTTGCAACCGCTCGAATCCTCATTTTCGGGCAACGCCAAGGTTTTGGCTTTTCCTATGCCTGTAATCACACAGGCCCTTATGTCTCAGGAGCGCGACCAGACCAAGGCTCTGCGCGAGGCACGCGGCAAGGTGGATCGCTCGGTTATTCGAAAGCTAGAGCGAGAACTTGAAAGCACCCGGGTTCTCATCCGGCGCTTACTCGAAGCGGGCGCAACACGGGAGTGGGCCAGCGGCGCGCATCGCTACTGGACGTTGAAAGAGATCGGCCAGGCGCTGAGCCGGTGAAGTACAAATTGCTTCAGGTGGGCTGAGTCACTTCAAGAACAGCTTGAGAGGAGTCACCGATGCGAGTCGCGCTTTATAGTCGAGTCTCTACTGCCGAGCAGAACGCCACCATGCAGATCGAGGAGCTTCGCGCCTACTGCCAGCGGCGCCAGTGGGATATCGCCGAGGAGTTCACGGACGCCGGCGTCTCGGGCTCGAAGGAATCACGCCCAGCGCTCAACCGGCTTCTTGCCGAAGCGAAGCGCCGGAAGTTTGACGTGGTTCTGGTCTATCGCTACGACAGATTCGCCCGGAGTCTGCGGCAACTGGTGAACGCCCTGTGTGAGTTCGACGCTCTAGGGATCCATTTCGTCAGCCTGCATGAGGGCGTGGATACTTCGACGCCCAACGGCCGGCTCGTGTTTGGCATCTTCGCCTCGATCGCTGAGTTTGAACGAGAGCTCATCCGCGGGCGCGTTCGCTCTGGACTTGCGGCGGCGCGCGCGCGCGGAAAGAAGCTCGGGCGGCCCAAGCGCATCGTGGATGCTCGGAGGATTGCTGCGCTGCGCGTTCAGGGCTGGGGCTGGAAGAAGATCGCCCGTGAGGTGGGCTGCGGCGTCAGTACCGTGCTTCGCGTTGGCCGGGAAGGCGAGAAGAGGGGTTCGGTAATCCATGCTGAAAGCCCTCGCGGAAGTGTCGTGCTTTCAGCTAGCGTTTGACTGGCACCGAGGGGTTCGGAATAGAGTTGATTTTGGAAGCGCCCCTAAGACACGTAAGAGCAGATCAGATCGTAATCGTCGGGATTCTTACTTGAGGGATCTCGACCGGGCAGGAGACGCAACTCGGCGTATAAGTCTCCGGGTTCGATGGTCGCTCCGGCAAGGAGTTGCTCCTTCATCCTTCTGTGCAAGTCGTCGAGTTCTCGCTGATCAGCGCGGAGCCGTTCCTCCATTCGCCTAAGGTCTTTGAGCTGCTTTTTAAGATCGTCGTCCATGGGAATCTCCAGAACCTTTTTCGACTTGTCCGCACCAACTCCGGCAGGGGAGAATTCGCCCGGAAAGGCAGATCATTCCTTGCCGTACCTCTTCGAATTTTTCTGCACGTCACCGAGTACGCTCTTTATGAGATGTGCCGGGTTGTTCCACAACTGGGCGATAAGTTGTGCTCCATTGTACCCAGCCGCCCATGCCGCGTCCCCGCCGGTCTGGCTCGACGTGGTGACGGAATGCTGCGAAACAACGCTGCCGTTTTCATCGTATGCCCGCACATAGAGGCTGTGTGACTGGATCACGTAGGGTGCCTGGACCGTATCAATTTCCGTCATCGTTCCATGGTAGGTGAAATTCCACCTGTCACCGTACGCATTTGTCGCTGTTCCAGAGCCGTAAACGGGCGAGGTGCGGGCTTGAGTAACCGGCTGAAATCCGGCGAAGGCACCATCGGAATAGGCGTACACGAGCAAGTAGCGCGGAACGCCGGGCACGAAATTGTCGGTATCCTCCAGCAAACACATGCGCGGATAATTTTTAGAATTCTTCGCCATGAACTTCTGGCCTAGCGGAGGGACGTAGAGCGCAAGACCACTGGGCGTGAGGCCGGCGACGGTTATGATCTGGTCGCACACAGCGCGATTGTGTGTAGCTAGCCCAGGTACTTCCTCATCTGAGAGACGCTCGCCTGCCCTAATCGTTACAAGGGCAGAAGGATCCGCCATCGCTTCGCGCCTCCCCTGGGCGACAGCTTCGCGCTGTACTTTTTCAGCAGCGGCGCGGCGCGCCTTCTCCGACTCCGCATCGATGGAGTCTTGCGCTTTTTGAAGTGACCGCACCAGTGGATTTTCTGCTGGGGTGGAGGGTTGCGTTACAGACGAAGGCAGCGTGGCGCTCATCGTGACGCCCGACAGGAGGGCGGCTTCCCGGAGATACATCTTCCGAAAGCCCTCCGCGCGGAGGTGTTCCCACATTGCGGCAACCCGCAAAGCCTCGGTTCGCTGAGACGAGCTGTGGGTTTGATTGGCACAATCAATCAAGCTGTCCCACGTGGATCCATCCTCGTCCATGGGCATTTGCTCATGCGAACTCGTATCTAAAATTTCGAAGTACCTCTCCACTGTTGCACTCAGCGTCTCAAGGTTTTTGCAGGCCGGAGCAACGGTCACTCGATTCTCCCGCTTCGGAGAATGTTCACCCTGAGTCTGAGCGTTGGAGGCAGATGAGCTCCTAACCGCATTGAGAATAAGATCTTGCTTCTGAGAGGGCAGGTTAGCCTGCTGCGCCAGGGTACAAAGAGCCAACGAAAGGAGAGTAACCAAGAGACAAGTCCACTTTTTCATATCACCCCCTTTCCCAGATTATTCCACGACCGCTAGGCAGCAGCCAACCACTCAAATCGTACGTGCAGACGTTCGGTACACTTCCCTCCCCCGGCACCACCGCCTTCACGTGGCTCGCCAGAGTTTGCGATCCCCATTCTTCCATCCTATTTGCCGTCGCTCCTGTTAACCACCGTGCCTGCCGGATCGACCGAACTAATGGCAGCTTCGCCGGTAATCAGGCGGGCTCCGCGGTTGAACGTCAAGTATTCGAATCCCCACTGGATGAAAACGAGGACCCGGCTTTTAAATTCCACGATGTAAATCAAGTGGATGAAGAGCCACATCAGCCAGGCGAGCAGCCCGGAAACGTGGATGCCAAAAATATTTGCCACCGCGGCTGCGCGGCCGATCACGGCCATCTCGCCCTTGTTGAAATAATGAAATGGCGGAACGTCTTTCTTCCCGTCCAAACGTGCATGGATGATTTTGGCGGCGTACGCTCCGCCCTGCATCGCGACTTGCGCGACACCGGGCAGCGGCGTTCCCTCCGCATCGACAGCGTGAGCAAGATCGCCAATGATGAAAATATCCGGGAAATTGGGAACGGTCAGGTCGCGATTCACCTTGATCCGGCCGCTGCGATCCGACTCCGATTTCGTGCGCTCGGCAAGTCTCCTGCCAAAGGTTGTGGCCATGACGCCGCCGGCCCAGAGCACGGTCTTCGCCGCCAGCATCTCATCCGACTCCCCGTGCTTGAACGTGACGCCTCCCGCGTCGATGTTCGTCACCATCACGCCTTTGATCACTTCCACGCCGAGGCGCGTGACTAATTTCTCTGCTTTGGCCGACAGATCCTCGGGAAAAGGGCCCAGGACTCTCGGGGCTCCTTCCATCAAAATGATCCGCGCCTTCTGCGGGTCGATCTTTCGAAAATCGTGGCGCAGCGTCTCTCGAGCGATTTCTGCAAGCGCGCCGGAGAGCTCCAGCCCCGTGGCGCCAGCTCCAACAATGACGAACGTAAGCCATGCCCCCGCTTCTTCCGATGTGGCGGCACGCTCAGCACGTTCGAATGCGTACAGAATCTTGTGGCGGATCACCGTGGCTTCTTCGACGGACTTCAGGCTCGGCGCCCATTCCCGCCAGGAATCATTTCCGTAGTAAGAGGTCTGCGTTCCCGTGGCGACAATCAGAGAGTCGTATTCGAAGGTGGCGCCGTCGCGCAAAATAACGCGCTTTGCCCGTGGATCGACGTCCAGCGCCTCGCCCAGAAGTACTCGTGCATTCATCTGCCGGCTCAGCACGCTGCGCAATGGGGCTGCAATTTCTCCGGGAGACAGCGAACCGGTAGCCACCTGGTATAGCAGTGGTTGAAAGAGATGAAAATTCCGCCGGTCAATCAGGGTAACTTCGACCGGCGCGCGCTTCAGCTTTTGCGCGGCAGCCAGTCCGCCGAATCCGCCGCCGAGAATGACGACTCGGTGTTTGTCCCCCATTCGTTCTCTCCTGAACGCAACCTCGACCAACCCAATATCATCTCATCTACTGTGATTTTCTCACCTTTGATGCACAGGATTCGCCGGCGGATTCCGAGATTCTTTGTTCTACTGGCGGAGCTCACGGCGGACCACCTGGCCGCCTCCCCGCTTGGAAATTCTCCCCAGGTCGGACCGGAATCGGAAGACGCTCCGCGTTCTCCGGTCATCCTCATCGGCATTTTGCGTGGGATCGTCAAACACGACGGCACCATCCGGGGCGAGGTGAAGCTCGCCCGGAATATGCCCGGTACGATCACGCGTTCGCAAAGGCCCACAGGGAGATTGCCTGCAAATCGAAAGTCTGGTCTCATGTGGAAGACCTGATCCGCCAACAACTTGGGTCAACCAATGCGCCGTAAAGAGCGTCGCCATGCGTACTCATGATTCCAATAGCCGGCTTGCGTTGCAGAAAAACACGCTGCGGTTTCTCTGCTCGGTCTTGATCAAGAGCAGGACCCGCGTCGAGATTTGCAAACTGCTCGATCCGGGTGTCTTTGACGATCCGCTGCAGCGTGTTGTCTTCGAGGAAATCCGCGAAATGGGTTCCATTGATTCCCGCCGCTTGCGGGCACTCTTGCCCGCGCGCGTGACCAATCGCGGTTTTCCGGATTTCGACCTGAACGAGTTCCTCGCTCCGCACGAGGTCAGCGAGAAAGAGATCGATCAACTATTTGAAAGCGTGCTGCAGCTTCTCGATCTCAGCCATCCGGACGAAGGACTTTCCGTGGAATAGCATCGCCATGACCACCGCCGCCCTGCGTTCCTTGAATCTGATTGAGGCTCTCGCGTTCTCCGCCTACGTTGGATGGTACATCTGGCAGCTTCAGACATCCAATTGGTCCTCGTGGATTGTGTTTCCCCTTTGGCTGGCCGCCAGCTTTGTGCTGCACAGGGACACTCCAAGAACGCTTGGATGGAGGGCGGATAATTTTGGGAATGCCGCCAAACGCTCGGCTGCCGTCTTTGTGCCATTCATCATTGGACTTTGCTTTGCGGGCCTGGTTCTTGGCGGTTTGCACCGGCCGTTCAACCATCTCTTGATTCCGAAACATTTCTTTGGCTACATGGCCTTTTGCCTTCTCCAGCAAGTGGGGTTGAACTCCTACGTAACCAATCGTCTTTTTGCCGCAACACATAGCCCGCTGCGCGCTTCCCTGATTGCAGGTACGATCTTTGCCGCGCTTCATTGGCCGAATCCGGTTCTCGTCCCGCTCACCTGGATTGGCGGAATCGCGATGTCCTGGCTGTTCGCGCGTGAGCGTAATATTCTTCCCCTCGCTCTCGGGCAAGGCATTTTGGGCGCTCTGGTCTGGTGGGCCTTTCCGGTCGCGTGGCACCACGCCATGCGCGTGGGGCCAGGGTTCTATCACTTCCATCCGCGATGAGAGGCGGGACTTACAGATTCAAATGGCCGTAGGCCTTCGCGGGCGCGGCCACGCCTTGTTCTGGCCAGTGCTTCCCTTTTTCATCGTTCGCCCAAACGCCGGGAATCGGGAGTCCGCACTTCGGACAAGCGCCATTCTCGATGCGATTCTCCAGTACGTCGTGCCACGAGCGGCGGACGAGCAGTTCCTCGCACTTCGGACAATGGGTGTTCGCGCCATCGCTGTAGATATTTCCTTCATAGACGTAGCGCAGGCCCACATCGAGTGCGATTTGCCGGGCATGATCAAGTGTCTTCGGGGGCGTGCGCGGCTTGTCCTGCAGCTTGAAGTCCGGGTGAAACGCGGTGAAATGCAGCGGCACGTCCGGCCCCAGATGAGTCAGAATCCATTCGGCAAGCTTCCGCGTTTCTGCGGGATCGTCATTCAAAGTTGGAATCATCAGGTTGGTGATCTCGAACCAGACAG
>WNFI01128052.1_pt1 | contig 14241 bp, 14 predicted proteins | sample 5400471 | NCBI WGS metagenome assembly WNFI01 (sample SAMN13153348, study PRJNA577476) | soil metagenome | isolation source: 100 cm saprolite on Douglas fir-dominated hillslope | place: USA:California | collected 2013-09-17 | reverse complement strand
AGTATCTATCTTGTTATAAGTAGTAACAGTTGCATCAGGATCTAGAATCTCAAAACTCGAAGGAACTTGTTCTGTCACTGTGCCAGTCCAGTCTGTATCAGAAGTAACGTGAAATATCATCGAGTATGTCGCTATTGGATAAATACGAGTAGGGCCAACTCGTTCCACAACAAAAGGATTATTTTGTTTGACATCAAATAGATCGGTGATAGTTTTTGTGCCATTCACCGTATTTGCAGTAAGCGTCAAATTATAAGTACCAATATTATTAGTATTTTTAAAATGCGCATAATAGTCCGGTACGGCAATAACATTGTTTGGTCCACATGCTTTGGCGCGGATTATGGAATTATCATCAGTTGTAAGATGGGTCATTTTACCATCAGGACTCTTGATGTCCAGAGACAGATCCGCATTACAAATCGTATCGCCCAAATCGTTCAAAACAGCCATTTGTATATAGGCAGCATCGCCTATTTTATAGACAGACTTATCCATGTTTATTGCAAGCACCCCCCAAGTAAAATCTTGCGTAGATATAATTGTTGCTTGCGGTGTCTCCATACTAATCTTCAATTTGTAATGTCCTGGACGAAACGCTCTTGCGGGTTTTTGTATTCTAACTTGTTGTTGCTCTACTCCATTTACGACAACCGTTTCCACTACAGCAGAAATGTCGGTAGTATTACCGGCGAGGTCTAAGACGGAGGCAGATATATTAGAAAAACCAGCCGCATGGGCTGTTTTAAAAGAAAACAAAGAGGACAATTTCGCAATTAGCTTCGGTATATAATGCGTCGAAACAGGAATATTTTTTGTTGGTGAAGTATCTATAGGAGTTTTTGGCTGTGGCGTTGGCGTTTGAGTCGCAGGCGGTGTGGTTGGTGCCGGGACAGAGGTTATAGATGAATCACTCTTAACCGGAGGCGTTACCGGCGCGGTTGTAACGGGCGGAATTGTAGTATCACTTGATGCAGGAGTGGTATCTGTTGTCGCAGGAGATGTCTTAACATCAGGGACAGCCGGAGCATCTTTTGGTGCTGTATTTGTGGGAGTTACCGTTTTGGGTGGAGTTGGCACAGGAGCGGCAGGTGGAGCAATTTTTTCATTTATGGAATCAATTGTTGGTTTTAAAATAGTATTAGGTGTTACCGTTTCTGTTTTGGATTCTGTCGGCTTATTTAAATCTCCATTTGGATCGTTGACTACTTCTGCCTTGTTTTGACCAACTAATATTTTGATATCGCTGGTGTTAAGATTTGGATTAGTGATGATAAATTTCGGCTGTTCATTTGGGGAAAAATCATTTTTATCCGAAGAAATAATGTTGGATGAATCTTTTAATATGACAGTTGGTGTTTCCATTAATTTTGGAATGTCGTTGTATTCTACGGAAATTTTCATACTATCCATAAAAACAGTGGAGGGGTCATCAAAAATCGGAAGAGTTTTAACGGAAATTTGCAGATGATCCAAGCTTGTCCACTCAGTAGTTGGGATATCAAATGAATTACTTTGCCATGAGGAGCGACTGATAGATCCCAGTGTATTCCATGTAGTGCCGTCAAGAGTATAACTGACTTCAAGAAATTGGTCGGAAAGGGCTTGAGAAGCGGTTGGAGAATCTTTTGGTGCTGTATTTGTGGGAGTTACCGTTTTGGGTGGAGCTTCTGTCGGGGCAGGGGTTATAGAGGAATCACTCTTAGCTGCAGGCGTTACCGGCCCGGTTGTAACAGGCGGAATTGTAGTATCACTTGATGCAGGAGTGGTATCTGTTGTCGCAGGAGATGTTTTAACATCGGGGGCGGGGCTAGGTGGAGTTGGTGGAGCTGTGCTTGTGGGCGTAGTAGCTACAGGAGAAGGAACGATGACATCTTCCGCAAAAGCAGTGGGAGTAAATAAAAATGATTGAGTATTAGCTTTTGCAGGAATAACTACGGGTGTTGTGGTAGGGGCTGGAGTTGATGCCGGGGCAGAAGTTGGTATTTCCGTTTTATTTGGAACATTAGATGGTGTGGCACCCGAAGAGGTATCTGCGGATGAAGGTGTGGGAGCAGCATCGGTCGATTTAAGGGTTGTATCAGTACCATTAGTGGTTGATGGGGTAGATGGAGCGGGCGACGATGAAGGTTTAGTGATTGTATCTGGGGGAATTATAACTGGCGCTGTAGGAATATTACCGAATGGTTCTGGTTCCTTATGGATAACCGAGCCATCATCAACTGAAAGATGAAATGAAACCTTAAAATGTATCGGCTTAGTATTATTTGGAATTTCACCTTTAAATCCTCCACAATAAAGCGCGCCAGAAGAAGACTGCATATGCGCGGAATTACTTAAATTAAAATCAGATGCGGGAGCGTCCGTGGGTAAAGATGGCTCACCCTGCACATTTTCGGGATGTTCCCATGAGCCAAGACAAGTAGTCGGGTAAAAAGTAGCGATAGAGGCTCTGGCAAAACCGGAGAAAGATCCGATTATTCCAATAATCAAAAAAAATGCAACCAGCGACATTAACCAATGATGGGTTTTTAAAAAATACTTTAAAAAATCAATGTTAATGCGAATTACCAGATAACGTTTAGGTAAGTCGCGAGGTTTCTTTTTGTGAGTCGAAAGAATATCATCTAAAAATCGTTTTTTTGAAGATGATGTATTTTCTCTCATTCTCCGAAGAGGAAACGGCATGTTGAAAGTATACCATTTTTATAAGGCTAAAAAAACTGATTAGCTTTATTTTATAAGGAAATATTTTAGCTTATATCTTTTTATTTAGCCTCATTATTATCTTCACTTTCATAATCCCCAGTAACAGGGTCTTTTCTATTGCTCTGGCTGGTGTTATTTTGGTTATTGGTCCTATTCTCCTCGTCTTTATTGTCGCTATCATTAGAATCCATAATATTATTATATCAAGAAATTGTATTTTATCTATTAATGCATCATTGAGTCAGTACTTTTATTCATCATGTGGTTGCCTTTCATCATTGTATTCTTGGCACTCAAGTCTCGTACACGATCCGCAGTGATTGTTGGGTTATCTTCTGAAACTTTTCCAGAAGCCTCAATATTTTTATTCGTTAATAATTGTAATCGTAATCGGCCCCTATTATCCAAATGTAAAGGTGTAAGCCTGTAAACCCGGGTCATTGATTTGAATCTCAAGCGTATGATCTCCATATAGAGAACCCTCAATTAATTTGTACAAGCGATTTTCCTGTATAAAAGCTGTTCCGTCGGGCGACACATCTGTCCCTCGCCCAGCGCCTATTGGTTTACCATCCAACAAAATCGTGATCTTAGCAGGCTTAGTAGCGCTACCAACAAGATATACATTCTTAGCATTGTATTTATAGATAATTTTTGCACCCGCTGATGTATTCTCGGCATACTCATTTTGGAAGTTCCATGCGCCGTTTAGATATAGTGTATTTTCTTTAATTGTAGAAGATGCTGTAAGCTGTTGTACACCAACCGTACCTTTAGTTCCATTCCCTAGATATTCATTTCTTGCGGCACCGAAATATGTTTCTGGACTTTGGAGCTCCAAATTGCTCACAGTGGTTACACCTCCAGCATTAACGATTCCAGTGGGAACAGCACTTGATAATCCAAGTACTTGATTTCGCTCTTTGAGAGCGTCTTGAATGGCTTTCTCTATTTCGTCGTATTTTCCCTCGCCAAAATGAGTATGTATGATATACCCATCGATATCGATAAGGTACTCTGCCGGCCAGTACCGATTTTGATACGCATTCCATGTTGCATAATCATTGTCCTGCATCACCGGATAGTTCACTCCTAATCGCTTCACAGCATCAACAACATTTTTGTAATCTTTTTCAAAATCAAATTCCGGAGAATGAACCCCGAGAATGAGGAGTCCTCGATTTCCGTATTTTGATTCCCATCCCTCAACATACGGTAGCGTTCGCAAGCAGTTGATGCAACTGTATGTCCAGAAGTCGATAAGAATTACTTTTTTACCAATAACGTCTTTAAGCTTAAATGGCCCAGAGTTAATAAATTCTCCGCCAGGAATGAGTTCTACTGCAGGCGAATAATTCGCAACTTTCTTTTTTAGTATTGCAGATCGATCAACAAGTTGTTGAGCGACGATTGGTGTAGTAGCGGTTGATGTAGCCCCTTGCCCAGGAAGTACAGCAACCGATGTAGCTGGAGCGGCAACGGGTTTGCTTTTTTGAATAAAGTAGATAACCCCGATGATGATAATGACAGCTATGCCAAGAAAAATGTTTTTGTTTTTTGCGTTGTTCATAACATTATATTTATAATTTTGTGTTATTTTTTTTCTATACTCGACTCGGCTAAATATGACAAGAAACCAGGAATTATTGGCAATACGCAAGGACTCAGGAATGATGCAAGACCGGCGAAGACTGCTACTAAAAGATTCAAAATATTTAAGGATGAAATACTGCCCCCTGCACTAGTGCCAAGGTGCATATAGATCAGAACATTCGTCAGAGCTTGAAAATTAGCTATTTTGCTCAACTCACCGGTGAAGATAAAGATTCCAAGGATAATAAGGATAATACCGAAAACATATTCTATATAGATAAGCCACTTGCCAGCCCGATTAATAAAATCTTGCGCTTGGTTGGTAAATAGACCAACCAAGAGAAAAGGAATGCCGAGACCAAGTGTATAGGCGAAGAGAAGAATAAATGCGCTGCTTGGATTTACTGTTGCAAGTGCTAATATGGCGCCCAAAGCCGCACTCACGCACGGTGTCCAGCCGACGGCAAAAGCAGCGCCGAATATAAAAGAAGTTAAATATTTTGATTTGGAACCGCCTCGAACGGCGAACTTATGATCGCTGCGTAAGAATGAGGGGGTAAAAAGCCCGAGTAAAAATAATCCAAATAAAATAATAACGATACCTCCGGCGTATCCGAGCCACACTTTTACTAAAAGAGATGAGCGAATAAGAACTGTTTGGAGTAGTACACCGACTAGTGAAAAAATAATCGAGAAACCAAGAACGAAAAAGACACTGCTCAAAAATATATTCCAATCTCTTTTTGTTGACTCTGTATGCATAATATAATCATAGCCGTACTAAAGCATATGTCAAGCAGACTTTACATTAGATCTGTGGAAATCTAATTTTTCAATCGATTGTAAACAGAACCGATAACTTTTGCGAATATCATCGCTCCAAGAATAAAGACCAGCCAGTTATCAAGACTATGCTTGAAACTTTGCACTATAATACCAATAATTAAGCCACCCGCGCCGGTGAGGTAAGCAATTCGGCCAGTCATAAACCGATGCAGAGCTTCACGCTCGTCTCTAACGTTCTCCCTCCAAACAAAACTGGCGAACAGTGAAAACACAACAATCAATCCGGCGACCATCATCATTAAGAAAGCATTGGTCATCAAGAAACCGAATGGTTCGAGAAACAAAACTAGCAATACAATTAATATTAAAGAAACAGACACTTCTTGTAAAAAATTATTTTTCATATTTAAGGTTGAAAACTTCTTCCAGTGGCTTTTTAAAGAATTTAGCTATTTTTAACGCCAAAAGAACTGAAGGGGTGTAATTCTTCTTCTCAATAGCAATAATAGTTTGGCGAGTTACATTCACAGCCTCGGCCAGCTCCTCTTGGGTAATGTCGACCTTTGAGCGCAATTCGTAAACCTGATTTGATATAATCTCTTTCATACATAAAATAAAACTCTGTTCTACTTTAATGCGGACAATACTAAATGTCAAATCTATTTTACAATTAAAACGCGCTTGCTATATTAGCCCTCCGAGTCTTCCGATACTTAATACTTAATGGCGGAGAGTGTGGTACGAAGTTGGAACCAGTTTGTTGAAAAATAAAGGAAAAATCTAATATAGATTTTCTATCTTGTTAACTAACTCCTCGGTTTCTTTATCATAAGCAATATCTCCCCTCTGACCGTAAGTTTTAATACGAAGAAATTCACCCCAAACTCTTCCTATACCAAAATCGTAAGTATACCAAGTATTTTTATCAAGTGGCCTATCTGTATTTGGGTAAACTGGGCTGAAAGTTTTTTGAATTAAAATAATATTTGGAAGAAATTTTCGCAAAGTCAAATAAGCTCTTCTTGGATCATGTCTTTTAAAGATAAATAATATTTTTTTGTAGTTTTTAAAATCCAAAATTTTAAGCGCTTCAGTTAGGTTTTCTAATGTATTTTTTGATTTACTTTCCGTAAAAAACTCAACATCAGGAAATTTATTTCTATCAATGCGCTCTAAAATTAATGCGGATTCAGGCTTAGGAATTTTAATTGCGTCTTTAAAATTTGGAATACCGCCAGAAATAAATACCCTTTTTGATATTTTTTTACTCAATAAATCCTCAATTAAAAGAGCCAATTCATCAATTCCTGTTGTTGATGAAAATACAAAAATTAAATCTACTGGTTCTAATGGGTCATCAGGCCGAAAACATAACCTTGTTAAAAGTTCTATTAATTCATCATTTAATTTCGGAACTTTTGGATGTCTTTCAATTTCTCTAATAGCCATAAATAAAATAATATCATATCTGGGAATACTTGCGGTGTCTCGGGGTTAAGTAATAATAGGTTCAACCCATGTAAGGCTATTCTAGCACGATTGAGTGGCTCAACTTGAGGCATCCGAGTCTAGGTATCAATTAATAAAAAGGCCTCGATAGAATGGACTCAGGTATAAATTAATTTAATCTCTCTTCTCGTAGTTTCCTTGTGATCCTGGAATATAAAACCAGGACAATGAAATGTATTTCTAATGGTTGGTTCAGATGGTTCTTCTAAACAGAGCATAAACCCCAACTGACGAAATAAAATTTCAACAGCGATCAACTTTTCTCCATTTGTGATTGGTCTAATTGATATACTTTTTTCTACATGAACTTTATCACCTAATTTCGAAATAAAATATAAACCGCACAGCTTTGGGAAGGGTTGACCCTGAAATAAAACTTCAAGAAAAACCTCTTTAATATTTACAGACATTTTTTGATTATCTTTTTGAAAACTGCCTGATTCGGCTAGAGCATACGATGCTTTTAGTATCCACCTTTCTAATTTCCGCCCATCAATTTCTTGATATTTATAAGTACCATCTGGAACATCGATATCTTTATCAAATTTTTCAATAGTTGAAAAAAGTTTAATTGCTTCAGAGTCAAAATCGGAAAGATAGGAATTATGTTTTGTGCATAAAACATTTACCGTAAGAGAGTTTGGCGAAGCTTCTCTTCCATTTTGGCCCAAACCATAAACCAATATTTTACCATCATACTGTTTCAAAATACCCTCTGAAATATAATGTTCTCCTGATATTGTTTTAGAACAATCATTTAAACTTCTTGCATAGCATTTTGGGTGAGAAAAATTTGTCATCTTGTTCAGTCTATCTTGGATTTAATTTTATGACCATTCGAGTCCCTCGATACTAAACCATATGGGTGAGACAAGTGGGTCTGCCTATTTTTCAGTTTGTCGTAAAATATCAAATCGGATAATTCCGATTAATACCGAGACGAGAATAAATATCTCTGCCGTCATTCCTGCATAAGAACCAACGATAAAGTTATAAATGAACCATAGAGGACGAGGGAGGAGCATTAAAAATCTTATAGTTCGAGGATTTTTCTGCCAAACAGCGATTGCCCCAAAGGACTGGCCGATAATAGGAAGAAAATCGGTTAGTGTTTTTGTGGTTAGTAGCCCGGCAATAATATACAAACCGATAAAAATATATGGCCAAAATTTGTTTTTTGCCCATTGGTCATTTTCTCTTTTGTAAGCTACAAATACAACACCTGCTTCAATTAAATTCATGAGTGCTCCAGTCCATGCGCTAAGCAAAGAAAAATGTATGACAAACAAAAGAAGGCCTGCAAGCATGACCAATAGTAATGTCTCCCGTTTTTTCTTTTGAAAAGAGAAAATAACAAAACAGAGGGCGATGTAGCCTATTCCTTGAATGAGTATCTGGTTCACGATTTAAATTCTACCATTTTTTTCTAGCGAACGCTGAGGCTTATGAGTCTACCGATACTAAATACTGACTGCGGAGGGTAGGAGATTCGAACTCCTGGTGGTTTTACCCACACACGCTTTCCAAGCGTGCGCACTAGACCGCTATGCGAACCCTCCGTCCCTATAATTTACATTATTTTGACCAAAAAGGAAGCTTAGTAGTGTAATTAAAATATGAAAAATAAAAATTGGTCTCTTTGGGTAGGAATATCCTTACTTGCGATACCCCTTGTTATATATCAAGTAGGATCATCTATAAAAGATTGGGGCGCTTTTGGGGTTGGAGTGCTCTTTCTCTATGTTGGTTTGCCTTTGATTTTTATAGGTTTACCTCTAACAGTGGTGGGTATAATTAGGCTAATTAAAGAAAAATAGTGTGTGGTATAATAATAGTTATTAACAGAGTTTAATATTTTATAAAAACATATGCAAATAGCAGTAAATTATTGGGCGATATTGGTAGCAGCTATAGTAAATATGACAGTCGGTTCTCTGTGGTATGGTCCTCTTTTCGGCAAGATGTGGAAAGGTCTCATGGGCTTTTCAGATCAGGCTATGAAGAGCATGAAGCTGACTATGTGGCAGGCCATATTTATGGGTTTTCTCACGGCACTTATTATGGCTTATGTGCTTGCGCACTTTGTGTCCATAGCCGGTGCTGTGGGCATCGCAGGAGCATGGCAACTTGCTTTCTGGGTCTGGCTTGGGTTTATGCTCACTATTACTGCAGGGAGCTTTATCTGGGAAGGCAAGCCTCTTAGGCTTTTTGTCTTAAACGCTGCCCAGCAACTAGTCTCTCTATTCTTGATGGCTCTTGTGCTTGTAATGTGGAGATAATTGATGTCAGAGAAAGTAAAAAAAACGGAAGAAGACTGGAAGAAAGAGCTTAGTCCGGAGGAATATAAAATTCTTCGCGAGAAGGGAACAGAAGCTCCTTTTACAGGCGAATACGATTCTTTGTTCGACCAGGGCATGTATAAATGCGTCGGCTGTGGAGCGGAGCTTTTTGATTCTACGCACAAATACAATTCCGGCTGTGGTTGGCCGGCATTTGACCAGGCTATTCCCGGAGCGGTAAATTTTACGGAGGATAATACTCTTGGGATGCGAAGAGTGGAAATTACCTGCAGTAAATGTGGCGGGCATTTAGGACATGTATTCCCGGACGGACCTAAACACACTACCGGCCAGAGGTTCTGCGTAAACTCCAAATCCCTTAAGTTTCATGAATCTTGAAAAAGGCATTTATTGTAAATAAAAAAGAAGGGGAAACCCCACTTCAAGCTCTGGAGAATTTCCGCCGGAAGAACCTGGCCTACATTGGAGCATCCATGACATACGCGGGACGACTGGATCCTATGGCAAATGGGGTTCTACTCATTTTAGCAGGTGATGAGACAAAAAATAAGGAGAAGTATCTAGCATTGTCGAAAGAGTATGAATTTAAGATTCTTTTCGGTTTTGCCACGGATACTTATGATATCTTAGGTAAAATAACTTCTAAAATAGATTATTTCCCAAACAATAAAAGTGCGCTGGAGAAAGAAATAAAAAAGAATATTAAATATTTCAGAGGCAAATTTGTCCAAAATTATCCAGTCTTTTCCTCAAAGACAGTAAAGGGCAAACCCCTGTTTTGGTATGCAAGGGAAGGCAAGAGCGTAGAACCGCAATCAAGAGAGGTTTTCGTAAAAAGCCTGGCGCTTAAAAAAATATCTACCATAAACGGCGCTAAACTTTTGCAAGATATAAACAAAAGGATAAATAAAGTAGACGGGGATTTCAGACAGGAGGAGATATTAAAAATTTGGCAGAAGAACCTTGCTTCCAGGCGCAGCAAAAAATTTTTCATTGCAGAACTAAAAATAAAATGTAGTACCGGCACTTATGTACGGGGCATTGCTCATTCTCTGGGTGAGAAGATGGGCATCCCGGTTCTGGCATTTACCATAAAGCGCACTAAAATTGGCAAGTGGAGTTTTGGGGAGTAGAATAAACAATTATACTCCAATGAGCGCTAAAAATTTTGAAACCGAATATAAAAAATTAAATAAGGCACAGAAGAAAGCTGTGGATACACTAGAGGGTCCGGTGATGGTAGTAGCAGGTCCTGGCACAGGCAAGACGCAGATACTAGCTCTTCGTATAGCCAACATCTTAAACAAAACCGACATCAAGGGTGATGGCATATTGTGCCTGACGTTCACCAATGCCGCGGTGGATGCTATGAAAGAGCGCCTCGGAAAATATATCGGTAAAACAGCTGAAAAGGTAAACATTTTTACCTTTCATAGCTTTGGTATGAGGGTTATAGAAGAGCATTTTGCTGTACTTGGCTTGGATAGGGCACCTGGGCTTCTCGAAGACACTGAAGCTGTAATTTTTTTTGACCACATCTTAACCAATCACAAATGGGAATATCTTCGCCCGCGCGCGGATACTGCCAGGTATTTTCAAGATCTTAAATCTCTCATTTCTATTTTGAAGCGAGAGAGGATAAGCAGTGCGAAATTTAAAAAGGCCATAGAAGAAGAAATAGAATATTTATCCAAAAAGGAAGAAAGTTTTTCTACTCGCGGAGAAAGTAAAGGCGAGCTCAAGAAAGAAGTGCTGAAAAAAATTGAGGGGCTAGAGCGGAGCCTAGAGGTTGTAAAATTCTTAGAGATTTACGATCAAGAAAAAAAAGTAAAAAATATGCTGGACTATGACGATGTGCTGGAGAATCTCGTACGGCTGTCCGAGACAAGCGATGAAGTGCTGGCGGATATACGAGAGCGATACCTTTATATTTTGGTTGACGAGCATCAAGATTCTTCACGAGTTCAGAATGAATTTTTGAAGGCTGTCTGGGGGCCACTAGAGCGCCCTGATATTTTCGTGGTGGGCGACGACCGCCAGCTTATTTACGGCTTTAGCGGAGCATCAGTTGAATATTTCAAAGGCTTCAAAAAGACTTTCCCGAGAGCCAAATTAATTCCGCTAGTAGATAATTATCGCTCCACGCAGGTGATACTCGATGCATCGCACGCTTTGCTTCAAAGCGTCATGTCAAACGAGAAATTAGTAAGCCAGAGCAAGGAGCATCACCCGATTCGACTAATTGAAGCTGGTACAGAAGAGGAAGAGATAATGGCTGCAGGTTTTGATATAAAAGAAAAAAAATTAAACCCTGATCATTGTGCGATACTGGTACCCAAGAACGCCCAGGTGAGGGAGGCTCTTGCCATCCTCCATAAAATGGGTTTACAGGTGTCGAGCCTTGAGGCCCTGCATCTTTTCGACCAAAGGGAAGCGCAAGCTTTTATTAGAGTGCTTAAAATTATTGATACAGGTGAGGCTCGATCACTTGCTTTGTCTTTTTTTGATCCCTCTTCCGGCATATCTCCAATTGAAGCGCATCAGTTCATAGTCAAAGAAAATATGAAGCAGTTTTCCTTCGATGCCCTAAAAGAAAGGCCCCAGAGTCTATTTGGCGAAAATAGTGTAGAAAAATGGGTGCAAAAACTTGCAGTTTGGAAGCGCTATAGGGAAGAGCTAGCATTGACCGCTCTAATTGAGACAATCGGCAGGGAATTGTGGACGGAGAAAGAAAATAGTCTCATAAGTGGCAAAGAGATCGTGCGCACCATCCTAGACCTTCTAAGGAAAAGAATAGATATTAAACCCGATATTACTTTGGGCGAATTTATTTCGTACTTAGAAAGGCTCGAACTCTATGGAGAACATATTTCACTTGTCGTCGAGCCACGGCCGGGTATTCACGTGCTTACTATGCATTCCTCAAAGGGTTTAGAGTTTGAATATGTTTGGATAGCTCATATGAATGAGCGATCACTCTCTGGTGGTAAGAAAATTGCTTTCACTTTACCAGAGTCTATCGCAGAAAAAGTGGAAGAACGCGATATAGATGCCATAAAACGAAAGCTCTATGTGGCTATTACTCGGGCCAAAAGATTTTGCACCCTCTCATATTTTTCTCGATCTGAAAGCGGAAGAGAAAAAGAACTTGCGCGTGTCATAGAAGGGCTTCCGTCTAAAGTTTTCAGCCGAGAAGGGGCGCAATTAAAAAATAAAAAAGAAGCCAAAGCTCGAGACCTGTCAAAACTTGCCAAACTTGTCGGAGAAAAATATACGGATCGGTATGTCTCGGCGTCGCTCTTAAATAATTTTTTTGAGTGTCCGTGGAAATGGTATTTCAACAATCTTCTTGGTGTGCCCCAGGCGCCGTCGGCCAGTTTGAAGTTCGGTACTATTATTCATGAAGCCATTGACCAGATTTTAAGCCTTCACCGGACGCCCAGCGAGGAGGACATAGATGATCTTAGTCTCCAAGAAGAGGCTCGTAATATTATTTCTCGATGGATAAAAGATAGATTTCCTCAAATAAGGCCAAATTATAAAAACGAACAAAGTGTTTCTTTGAGTGGTAAAGATTTTTCTCACCTTTCTCTTTACGGCAAGATCGACCTTATAGAAAACTTGAGTACCCAAGAAGTGCGAGTGACAGATTTCAAAACCGGCAGTGTCCGTAAGAAATCTGATATAGAAAAAATTGATGATGAAGGAAGAATGAGTAGCAATCTCCGCCAGCTGGCGATGTATTCTTATCTTTTAATGGAAAGCTCAAAGTGGCGGGTGGATGTACGAGAAAGTAGGCTTGAATTCTTGGAAGCAAAAGACCCGGATGTTGCCCTATATGACCGGGTGATAGGGAGTAGTGAGATAAAGCTTCTTAAAAAAGATATTCTAGACTATGACAGGGAAATTGAAAAAGGGAGCTGGGTGGAAAGACCCTGCCGCTATAACTCCTATGGGTCAGGTGAAAAATGCGAATATTGTGAACGGGCGAAAATTTATCAATAAATTGAATCTTGTAATTTGGGATTTTAGAGTCTAATATAGCCATTATGGAATATCAAATTATTCTTTTCTATAAATATGTCCACATTGTGGATCCTGAGCACTTACGTGAAGGGCAGGAAGGACTTTGTAAAAGACTGGGCCTTACAGGTAGGTGTATTGTGGCAGCGGAGGGTATAAATGCCACTTTTGAGGGCACAAAAGAGGCTATAAGTGAATATATAAAAGAATTTGAAAAAGATAAAAGATTTTTAAATATACATTTCAAATTTAGCGTTGGCACAGGATCCGCTTTTCCAAAGTTATCCATAAAAGTCCGAAAGGAAATTGTGTCTCTTGGCTTAGGAACTTGTGATATAGACCCGAATCAAGTAACTGGAACCCATCTTTCTCCAGAGGAGCTTCACTCTTGGATAAAAAACAAAAAAGAATTTTATATCGTGGACATGAGAAATGTCTATGAGCACAAGGTGGGGTATTTTGAAGGTTCAATACTTCCACCGATAGAAAACTTTAGAGACCTGCCGAAGGTGGTAGATAAAATTGCTCAGCTTAAAAATAAAACAGTGCTTACAGTTTGCACCGGAGGCGTGCGATGCGAGAAGGCTTCTGGGTTTTTGATCTCGCGGGGATTTACAAATGTATACCAATTGGATGGGGGAATAGTAAGCTACATGGAGAAGTATCCCAATGAAAACTTCAAAGGAAAACTATATGTTTTTGACAAGAGAGTAACTATGGGATTCTATACAGATGATACTGGGCACGAAGTAGTAGGAAGGTGTGATTCTTGCGGAGATCTTTCTGAGAATTTTGTAAACTGTGCAAATCCGGTTTGTCACAGGCACTTCATAGCTTGCGAAAAATGCATTCAAAAAGGAGAGGGAAATGTGTTTTGTCCTGGCGGATGCGTGCTCTCGCGCCACGGTAGGAAAATTAGCCCAGTAGAGGCTGATCTGGTAAAATAACTTTATGATAGATGATAATAAAAGAGGGATAGAGCACCCGCTTTCAATATTGGCGAGTCAAGCTTATGAGGTTTTTTCAGAGCTTGGTTTTGAAATAGCCCTGGGCCCGGAGCTTGAAAGCGAATGGTACAACTTTGACGTATTAAATGTGTCAAAGGACCACCCCGCTCGCGACATGCAGGATACATTTTGGATAAAAGATAAGCCAGGGACTGTTCTCCGCACTCACGCTACAAGCGTGTCTGCTCGCGAGATAGAGCGTGCTGGTAAAGAGGGAAGAATGCCGTGCGCTTTTATTTCAATCGGCAAGGTTTTTAGAAACGAAGCAACTGACTTTTCTCATGAAATGCAATTTTTCCATGTTGATGGAGTAA
>WNFI01559643.1_pt2 | contig 14242 bp, 16 predicted proteins | sample 5400471 | NCBI WGS metagenome assembly WNFI01 (sample SAMN13153348, study PRJNA577476) | soil metagenome | isolation source: 100 cm saprolite on Douglas fir-dominated hillslope | place: USA:California | collected 2013-09-17 | reverse complement strand
CCTATGCATTCGCGCGGCCGCTCGCAAAGCCGGCGGCGAGGCCATGCTCCGGTAGCGCTTCAACGGATGTTCAGAACGGGTTCCAGGTCGCCGTCGGCGTGAATTTGAGATAGCCGACATTGGCGCCGAGCCGCATTCCCACCCCCGTGCGAATCGGGACCACGACGATGTTGTTCATCGTCAGCGCCGTCATTCCCAAGCCGCCGACGAAGTAGGCCGAGCCGTCGATGCCGGCGAAGCGCTGGTAGATCGCGTCGGTGGCCGGCAGATTGTAGATCAGCATCATCGTGCGCGCGCCTTCGCCGCCGAAGTCGAAGCCGACTGATGGTCCTTGCCAAAACACCCTGAGGTCACCGGCATTCTTGGTGTAGAGGATGCCTTCGCCGTAGCGCAGCCCTGCAACCACCGCGCCGCCGGCTTCCTGTCCGAGCACGTAACCGTTGGGCAGCCCGAATTGGCTGCCCGCCTTCTCGACGATCTGCGCGAGGCCTCGCGAAATGGTGCCGAAAAAGCGGTGACCGGCATCGACGATTTCGTTCGAGGAGTACTGCGGGCCTTGCGGTTGCGGTGTCTGCGGTGATTGAGCCTGCGGAGCTTGAGGCGGCGGACTTTGGTATTGCGGCCCTGGGGGTTGGTATTGCGGCCCTGGGGGTTGTGCGGCGGGGGGATTGGTCGGCGGCGGAGGATTGGCCTGGGCCAAAAGGGTCGCGCTCGCCAAACCGAGGAGGATGAGGGTGAGAGCGACGGTCCGCGTCAGGGCGCGCATCGAATGCTCCGTGAATCGAGGCCAAGTGACACCGCTACCCACGAAGATACCTGGGCTTTGCGGCCAAACCGCAACCGAATCGCCCCATGACAGGCAAGACTATGGCCGCACGGCGGCGCCGCCAACTTTCTTCGCTGGCCGGCGCAGGGGAGGCAGTCGCTCGGCGTGCACTGGGCCGGACGACAGCGATTCATACCCTGAGGCGCGCCGCTGCTGACGGGTCGCCCCAGGCAATGAAGGCCGGAACGCGGAAGCTCTCGGCCACCCCTCCGTAGCTCAGTGGCGCGCCCGCCGCCGTGGTGACCAACCCGCCGGCGGCGGCTAGCACCGCATGGCCGGCCGCGACGTCCCACTCGCAGGTCGGCGAGAGGCGGGGATAGACGTCGGCGCTGCCCTCGGCCAGATGACAGAACTTGACCGCCGACCCGCATGCGTGCCGGTCGGCGACGGGTAACCGTGCCAGGAGCGCCTCGGTGCGGGGGTCGAGATGTGAGCGGCTGACCGCGGCGACCAAGCCTGTATCCGGCGCCCGGCGGGTCCGGATTGCATTACGCGCCTGTGCCGCGCTCGCGGGGGCGCCGGGGGAGAGGCGCAGCCGCTCGGCACCCCGGCCTTCGATCCCGCGCCACAGCAGTCCCTGCGCGGGGGCCGCGACAATGCCGAGGCGTGGACACCCGCCCCGCACGATCGCGATATTGATGGTGAATTCGTCCCGCCCGGCAACGAGCTCGCGCGTGCCGTCGAGCGGATCGACCAGAACGAAGCTGTCGGGAAGGCGGTCGGGGCATGCGCGGCCTGCCGCCTCCTCCGACACGATGCACATACCGGGAAGAAGCCTGCCAAGCGCCTCCAGTATCACGGCCTCGGCCGCCTCATCGGCTGCGGTGACCGGGGTCCGATCTGACTTGGTGCGCGGCGCAAGCGAGCCCACGCGTACCGCGAGAATGGCAGCTGCCGCGGCCGAGACGATGGTCGTGAGCTCGTCAAGCAGCCGTTCATTACCACCCGTGATGTTGTCCTGCGGTCGCACGCTGGGCGGCTCCTGCGGTCAGTTCAAGCCTTGGCAGGTCGAGCGGCTGCGGTGTATCACACCGGCCGAGCGACGCCATGGTCCTGAGTCGCGTCCAGCACCCAGTTCGACGATCCCTCCATCGGAGACGCCCGCGATGTCCGTAGCCGTTGCCCTCGATGCGCTCGATCTCGCCGCGCTCCTGTGTTCGCGCGTTTGTCACGATCTGATCAGCCCCACCGGCGCGATCGTCAACGGGCTCGAGGTGCTGGAAGAAGAAGACAGTGACGAGGAGACAAAGACCTTCGCGCTCGATCTCATCAAGAGGAGCGCGAAAACGGCGTCGGCGCGCCTGCAATTCTGTCGCCTCGCCTTCGGCTCGGCGGGGGCGCCCGGCGGTTCAATCAATCTCGGCGACGCGCAAGCCATGGCGCAGGCCTTTATCCAGGATGACAGGACTAAGCTCGCCTGGAACTTGCCGCGCGAGCTGTTGCCGAAAAACCGGGTCAAGCTGTTGCTCAACCTGTTGATCATCGCGGGCCAGACGATCCCGCGCGGGGGCACGCTGACGGTCGATGCGGTCGGAGAAGGAGAGAGCATGGGCTTCCGTATCGCTGCCTCCGGACTCAACGCCCGCATTCCGCAAGGCGTGATTGCCCTGCTGCAAGGCACTTCGGAAAACGGATCTGTCGACGCCCACGCGATTCAGCCGTTCTACGCTGGCCTCCTCGCTCGCGCGTGCGGTCTCGAAGTCAGCCTCAAGGCGGAGGGCGAGGTTATCGTCGTCGCGGCCGTTTAGTCTGCGAGCCTCAGGCTAGCCGCGAACGAGTTTGTCCTCGAACCAACTCCACATGGTGGCGCAGCCGAGCGTGAGATAATCGCGCTGGCAGTGTTGCGCGCCGCCTTCCTCGCTCGTGAATACGCGCAGCGTCTTGTCCGTCGATCCGCAGGCATCGTAGAGCGCCCGCGCGTCGGCGAGTGGAATCTGCTCATCATCCGCGCCGTGTACAACCAGGAGCGGACAGCGCATTTTCTGCACGACGCCATCGAGCTTGAACGGCTCGAGCCGCCTCAATGCATCCTCCAGCATTGCGGCGCCTAGGATCCACATGACGTGGTGGCCGAGCACCGACAGCGAAGCCTTGAATTGCGCGTCGATCCGCCGCTTCCATACCGCGTGGTAGTCCCAGATCGCCCCCCAGGCGATGCAGGCGGCAAAGCGCGGCTCGAGCGCAGCACAGCGCGGCGCGTAATAGCCGCCGAGGCTGATCGCAACCACGCCGATCTTGTTGCTGTCGACGTCGTCGCGCTTTTCCAGGAAATCGATGCAGGCGCTACCGGCCTTCTCATAATCGTGGCGCAGGACGAGGCCGCGAAAGCGGATCGCTTCACCGGTGCCCGGCCCATCCATCACCAAGACCGAGATGCCGCGCTTGATCAGGTCCGGCACGCCGGCGAGGTACTGGATCTCTTTGGTAACATCCAGGCCATCGAAGAACACGACGCACGGTGCGCGCGCCGATCGCCTGTTCTGCGCGTGAACGAAATAGCCCGGCAGGCTTTTGTCTTCGAACGGCACCTCGACGATCTCGATCTTGACCTCCCCGAGGGCGACGAATCTGTGGAAGCAATCGACCGCGACGCGATAAGCCTCGAGCGCCGCCTTGTCCTTCGGAGTGCGAAAGCGTTCGCCCATCTGATAATAGTGACACGCGCGCAGGTAGAAGGCCGCGGCGGAGATTGCATGTCCCGACGCGGCGAAGCGCTCGGCGCGGGAGCGCACCTCGTCGGCGACCGCGACACACGCGTCGAACCAGGCTTGATCGTCCTCGGCGTCCTTGCCTGTGAGCGTGCGTCCGATCTTGTGCAACTCGCCGATGTCGGCGCCGCCGTAGCTTGCGCGTCCGAGCATGTTGACGAAGGCCGCCGACCACCGGTAGTTGCCGGGAAAGTACATGAAATATTTCGGCGGCTGCTCCATTGGGGGCATCGCTGCACCTCCGCGTGGACCTCAATCCCACGCCGGGGCGCGGCCTGCCGGATCAGCGATCCTGCCGTCCGTGCGCTTGAGCGTCGCGATCCGATCCATCTCTTCCTTGGTCAGCGCGAAGTCGAACACGTCGAGGTTCTCGGCCATGCGCGCAGCGTTCGATGAGCGCGGGATCGGAACGATGTTGCCCTGCTGGATGAGCCAGCGCAGCGCGATCTGCGTGAGCTTGGTCTGGTCGAGATGCGCGTGGTACTCCGCCTGCAGATTGACCAGCGGCTCCGGGCAGAGCCGGATTGCTTCGTCGAGCAGCGCGATATTGAAATTGGCAACGCCGATCTGGCGTGTGAGACCTTGGCGCTTCGCTTTGGCGAGCGCGCCGACAGGCTCGCTGAGCGGGATCTCCGGGTTCGGCCAATGGATCATGAGAAGGTCGACGTAATCGACTCTGAGATTCTTCAGGCTCTCCTCGACCGAGCGCGCGAAGTCGTCCGCGCGCAGATATTCGTGCGACACTTTGGTGGTCAGGAAGATCTCGCCGCGCGGCACGCCGGAGGTGCGCATGCCCTCGCCGACGCCGCGCTCGGTCCCGTATTTCCACGCCGTGTCGATGTGACGGTAGCCGAGCTTGAGCGCGGTCGCGACGATCTCGCCGCAATCGCCCAACGAGGAGGTGCCAAAGCCGATGGCCGGCATCTCGGCGCCGTGCGCGGATAAGGTGGGGATGGAGGGGGCAGCCATGGGCGTAAGGGACAGGGCAGGGAGGTGCGGCAGCGCACTCTACGGGCCGCCCGCGCAGCGTCAATCACCCCGGGCACGGCAATGCCCGGGGTGTCGAGAGTCAGTCCGTATCGAGCGCTTGTCGCGGCGGTGCCGATCAGGCGGGAATGCGCGCCGCGTCGTCGGCGGCGGGCTCGCGCAGCACATAGCCGCGGCCCCACACCGTCTCGATGTAATTCTTGCCGCTCGAGGCGTTGGCGAGTTTCTTGCGCAGCTTGCAGATGAAGACGTCGATGATCTTGAGCTCCGGCTCGTCCATGCCGCCATAGAGGTGGTTGAGGAACATCTCCTTGGTCAGCGTCGTGCCCTTGCGCAGGCTCAGGAGTTCCAGCATCTGGTACTCCTTACCAGTGAGATGCACGCGTGCGCCGTCCACTTCCACCGTCTTGGTATCGAGATTAACAACGAGATCGGCGGTCTGGATCACCGACTGGGCGTGGCCCTTGGACCGGCGCACGATGGCGTGGATCCGCGCGACGAGCTCGTCCTTGTGAAACGGCTTGGTCATGTAGTCGTCGGCGCCGAAGCCGAGACCCCGGACCTTGTCCTCGATGCCGGCAAGGCCGGTCAGGATCAGAATGGGTGTCTTCACCTTCGAGACGCGCAGCGTCCGCAGCACCTCGAACCCGGACATGTCCGGCAGGTTCAGGTCGAGCAAGATGATGTCGTAATCGTAGAGCTTGCCGAGGTCGACGCCTTCTTCGCCCAGATCGGTGGTGTAGACGTTTAAGCTCTCGGACTTCAGCATCAGCTCAATCGATTGAGCAGTGGCGCTGTCGTCCTCAATCAGCAACACGCGCATGCCAGCCCCCTTCCTCCCGCTCCGGGCTCAGGTCGGCACGCCGCAGCGGCGGCCCTCGAAAACGCCTTCGGACAAACGGACGCAAAACATTAACGGCGCGCAGTTAACAAAACCTACTTCCAACGTGCGCGTGCCCTCTGCGGGAAAGCTCGGGCGAATCGCCCTAAGATACTGCACGGGAGCGGTTTTCTTTCCAAGCGCCATCTCATGTCTGACTTTAACAGTCGGCTCTAATCGATCGGGAGAGTTCTGCCCATGCGCCTCGGGCCGACGGCGGGTCCCCTGACGTCCCACAACGATGACCTAATGATTAACGACGCGGGTAAACACGAAGTTAAGAAACGCGGTGCGATCGCGCAGTTCATTCGTCGGCTCCGCACCGCGCTGTTGCTTTTGTGGAACACCTCGCCTGCCGCAGCGGGGAGGTAAGGAAGCAGCAACGAGTCTTGGGCAAGGATATCAACGCCTTGCGCGAACTTTCGGGGCGGCGGGAAGTCATTGTCCCCGCCGCGCTTCGCGAGGCTGCAAGGGGGGCGGCGCGCATTTCGATGCGGTGGCGCCGGGGCTTCGGGGAGCATGAGTCGATGAAGTCACGCGAGACACTCATTCGCCTGAAAAAGTTTCAGGTCGACGAGCGGCGGCGTCGGGTCGCCCAGATCGAGAGCATGATCAGCGAGTTCGAGCGCATCACCAGCGATCTCGAGCGCGAGATCAAGGTCGAGCAGGATCGCTCCGGTATTCACGATCCAGGTCATTTCGCCTATCCGACCTATGCCAAGGCGGCGATCCAGCGGCGCGACAACCTAAAGCGCTCGGCCAACGACCTGAAGGTCCAGCTCGAGGACGCCAAAGCGGCCCTGAACGAGGCGTTCGAGGAGATGAAGAAGGTCGAGTTGCTCGACGAGCGCGATCAAATGCGCGAGCGGTCCGAAGAAGAAACCCGGGTCGGGCCCGAGGCGCTCGGCATGATGGGCAGCAGCGCGCGCGCGTGAGACGAACTCCTGCCGCGCGAGCGTATCGGTCCTGCCGAACTGCACGAACTCGGTGCCCTCGGGCGCTCGAAAATTCGTGTCTCGACGGACGGCAATCTCGACGGCCATAATCGGCCCTTGCGGGGGCGCTCGGCTTGATGGCCAGGAAGGATGCGGCCGTCGGGCTGACTCCTTTTCCGCCGCGGCCGGCCGGCGGCGCGCCTACAAGTCCTGGCTAGACGCTTGTATGTTCAGTTCCAGCGAGGAGGAACGCCTGTTCTCATGTCGACGGCTGTCGAAATCACATGGCTGCTTGCGGCGGTTGCCAAAGGTGACGCGGTGGCCTTCGAGCGCCTCTATGGAGCGACCTGCGCCAAACTCTACGGCGTCGTGCTGCGGATCCTGCGCCGCCACGACCTCGCCGGCGACGTCATGGGGCAAGCCTATCTGCAGATCTGGCGCGACGCTGGCGATTACGATCCGGCCCGTTCGAGTCCGCTCGCCTGGATGGTGGCGATCGCCCGCCGTTTGGCCATCGATGTCGCGCGCGGGCCGCAGCCGCCCGCGGCCGAAGGCGAGCCGGACATCGTCGAAGAGGATGAGGGCCCCGGCACCGTTCCGCGGCACGAGCTGACGGACGATCTCAAGCAGCTGCTCACCTGCATCGGACGGCTGGAACCGGACCGGCAGCGCATGCTGCTGCTCGCCTATTACGGCGCCTTCAGCCGCGAACAGCTTTCGGCCAAGCTCGATATGCCGATCGATCTGCTCAGGGCATCCCTGCGGCGAAGCCTGCTCGAGATCGAGGGGTGCTTTAAGTCATGAGCGAACTCGACCACATGGATGCGCTGGCCGCCGAATATGTGCTCGGCAGCCTCGATGTCGAGGAGCGCGCGCAGGCGCGCAATTTGCTCGAGGCGGATCCAACCTTCGCCGCCAAAGTCGAGCTGTGGGAGCGCCGGTTCGGCGAACTGCACCTGATGGTCGAGCCGGTCGAGCCGGACTCCGGCATTTGGGCGCGCATCAAGGCCAAGCTGCCCGAAGTCCAGCAAGGGATCCGGCCTCCGGAGCCGTCGATGCCGCCGTCGGTGCCGCCAGCCAGCCCCTCGCCAGCCGCGTCTGCGCCGCCAAGCCTCGACGCGATCGAAGCGGCAATATCGCAGGCGGCAACAACCCTGAGTGCAGAGGCGAGTTCGGCGGCCACGCAGGAGGCGCCGCTGGCGCTGCCATCGGAGGTGACGACTGTCTCGGAAGCGGTGCCCGCGGTGGCTTCGGAGACGGCTTCGGCGACTGGCTCGGAAGCGGTGCCCGCGCCGCCTTCAGAGACGGCTTCGGCGACTGGCTCGGAAGCGGTGTCCGTGCCGGTTTCAGAGACGGCTTCGGCGCCAATTGCCGAAGCACCGGCGGTCCCGAGTCCGGAAGCGACCAGAACGTCCGCTGTCGAGGCCGTGCCCAGTCCGCCAGTTGCACCAGCCATTGCCGCTGCTGCACCCCAGCCCACGCGAGATCAGGCGCTCGAGCGAACGACGGCGCTGGTTCGCCGGCGCCTGAGGCGCTGGCGAGCTTTTGCAATCTTGATGACGCTCGTGGTCGCGGCGATCGGCGCGCTCCTGGCAGCGTGGCGATTTGCTCCCGATCGCGTGCCGCCGAGCCTGCAGCCGCTCGAGCTGATGCGATATGTAGGGGTTGCGCTCCCTACCGGCCCCGCCCAGCGCAGGCCGGCCCCCCCGGAGTCGCGATTCGACGAATGACCGCGGCCGCGGATCGGACGCTTTCCGAGCGCGTGCCCCCCCGATGCGGGCCGCGGGCGTCGGCCGTCCTACGACCGGCGCTAAGTCGCGTGAACGTCGTCTCAGGCTTGGTATTTGAAGGACAGCGATACCCGGGTCCGAAACGCCGAAACCTTGCCGTTGTCCACCTTCATATCCATCTGCGTCACTTCCGCCACGCGCAAGTCGCGCAGCGTGCCGGCTGCCGTTTCCACTGCAGCGCGCCCCGCCTCCTCCCACGACTTCTCACTGACACCGACGACCTCTACGATCTTGTAGACCGCGTCTTTTTTCCTCGCCATGGCACCCTCCGATGTTTATGCGCGCACGCTTTCGAGCGGCCGCGCAGTGATGTTAGCAGCATCGGCGTTCCACACCCACCGCCATGAGGCCGCGCTCAAAGCTCGGCTATCTCACGGCCGAGCAGTTCGACCAGTGGGTGCGGCCGGCGGACATGACCCATCCTTGACAAAATAAATCGCGCGGCCGAGCGGCCGCGCGATGTGAACGCCCTCAAGAGCAGGGCGCGAGCTGTCGTCGCGCTAGCGTCTCGCCCCGCGCCTCCCGCCATCGAAGACGGCGCGGCAGGCGGGGCTGAGGTAGCGCCGATAATGGACCATGCATGCCCTGGTGCGGCCGATGTCCGGAAGATATGGCTGACACAGCCGCATCGCGTCCGGCTCGCAGGCCGCACGTTGCTCCGGGCTCCACTGCTGCGCAGCAGCGGGCGAAGACGCGAAGGCAAGCCCGAGGCCGATCAGCGCGGCGGCAGCCATGATCGGCCGGAGCTTCGGTAGTGCCGTGTCCATTATCGACCCTCCATGTGGTTTCTGCGCCGGTATCTACTGTTAATTCCGTGACCGTGGCAAGGAGCGCTGCTTTCAACCGGCGGCTCGGATCGGCACGCAAGTTCCCTCTCCGCGGTCTCCAACGCGATGCGCCAGCTTAGTCGCAAAGCCGAGCCAGTGACGGCAATAGAGGACAAATTACTCCCGTTATCCCGACTACATTAGATGGCGCGTGGGTCCCCTCACAGGCGCCCCGCGCTGCGGGCAACAATGATCCCCGCGGGGAATCGTACCATTCGACGCGTCGGGCATGTCACCAGCTCGGGATCTGCCGCGCACCAGCCGGGTTTGTTTTGCGGCGGCCCCAACGCCGGTTGCAATAGGCCAGTCCAGCATGATCGTCGATCTCAGCAACAAGCGAGCCATTGTCACGGGATCGACGGCCGGAATCGGCTTCGCGATTGCGTCCGGGCTTGCGGCCTCGGGTGCGACGGTGGTCATCAATGGCCGCAGCGCTGGCAGCCTCGAGGCCGCGCAAAAGCGACTCGCGGAGCTTGTGCCGGGTTCCAGGATAGATGCGATCGCCGCCGATCTTGCCGATGTCGAGGCCGTGGCGCATTTTCTGCAGCGCGCCGGGGATGCCGATATTCTCGTGAACAATCTCGGCATCTTCGAGCCCAAGACGTTCGAGGCGATCACCGACGACGATTGGTATCGGTTCTTCGACACGAATGTCATGAGCGGCATCCGCCTGTCGCGCTACCACTTGCCGAAAATGGTGCAGCGCGGATGGGGTCGTATCGTCTTCATCTCCAGCGAGTCGGCGCTCAACATCCCAGTCGAGATGATCCACTACGGAATGACCAAGACCGCGCAGCTTGCCATCGCGCGCGGGCTCGCCGAATCCGTTGCCGGCACCGGCGTGACCGTGAATTCGGTCTTGCCGGGCCCGACCCGGTCCGAAGGCGTTTCCGATTTCTTCGGAAAAATGGCAGAGGAGCAGGGCGTCTCCCAGGCGGAGATGGAGGCGCGGTTCATCGCCCAGCACCGCCCCACCTCGCTGCTGCGCCGGCTCGCGACTCCGGAGGAGGTGGCGAACATGGTCGTCTATGTCTGCTCGCCGCAAGCCTCGGCCACCACCGGCGCGGCGTTGCGCGTCGACGGCGGCGTGGTGCGGTCGATCGGATGACCACCCATTATTTTCCGTGAACCTGCGGCAGGCGCTAGCTCTCCCCGCAAGCGGCAGAGGTTCTTGAGCCCGCCGCCAGCTCAAATCAATACCGGTGGCTGATGGGCAGCTCCTCAGCCGGGAACAGCGTGATCACGCGGCAGCCCTTGTCCGTCACCACGACTTCCTCCTCGATGCGGGCGGCGGAGTAGCCGTCGGTGGCCGGGCAATAAGTCTCGAGCGCGAACACCATGCCTTCCTTGATCTCGGTCGGATGGTCGAGCGAGACCACGCGGGAGATGATCGGCCGCTCGTGCAGCGCGAGACCCAAGCCGTGGCCGAACTGCAAGCCGAAGGCCGACATCTCGTCGGGAAAACCGAACTCCGGCGCCGTCGGCCACACCTTGCAAATTTGATCGGTGGTGACCCCCGGCTTGATCAGCGCGATTGCCTTGTCGAGCCAATCGCGCGCTTTCTTATAGGCGTCGTGCTGCACCGGCGTCGCTCGCCCGACATTGAAGGTGCGGTAGTAGCAGGTCCGATAGCCCATGAACGCTTGCAGAATGTCGAAGAACGCCTGGTCGCCAGGGCGCAACATGCGATCGGTGAAATTGTGCGGGTGCGGGTTGCAGCGCTCGCCGGAGATCGCGTTGATCGCCTCCACGTCGTCCGAGCCGTGCCGGTAGAGGAACTCGTTCACTTTGGCGACGATGTCGTTCTCTCGCACACCCGGCTTGAGCTCTTCGCTGATGAGATGATAGGCGCCGTCGACCATGGCGGCCGCGCGGTTGAGGAGCGCGATCTCGTCGATGTTCTTGAGCTCGCGCGCCTCGAGCATCACCTGCTGCCCGTCCTTGATCTTGAGTCCCGCCTTCTCCAGCTCGAACATCATCGGCGGCTCGATAATGTCGACGCCGACCGGCATTTTGTGGACGCCCGCCTCCTTGAGCAGTGAGGCGATCTCCTTGGCGTGGCGCTCCATCAAACCGAACGCTGGATTGACGGTGCCGCGCAGACCGATGAGGCCGGCCTTGCAGTTCTCCGGCTTCAGCCAAGGTGTATAGAGCTTGTGGTGCACGGCGGCCGAACCAAAGTCCCACAAGATCGGTTCCTGGTCGCGCGCGAGCAGCGCCCAACGGCAGAGCTTGTCGCGCTCCCACTCGCCGATCTTCGTCGAGGTCACGTAGCGGATATTGTTGACGTCGAAGACGAGCAGCGCGCCGAGCTCGGATTTGTCCAGCGCCTGCTTGACCCGGCTCAGGCGGTAGCGGTGCAGCCGGCGGTAATCGACCCGCTCTTCGAAATCGACTCCCATCGTGCCGAGCGCCGGCAACGCCCGGCCCCAGTTGTAACGCGGATTGATATCGTCGGCGCTGATCTTGCGGACCGTCTCGTCCATGGGAGCCTCTCCTGCACGTTTTGTCTTTCGCGGCGGCGCCCCTGACGCCGCGGTGCCGCGATTATAGCAAGCTTTTCGTTGCGGCCGTCACCGGCGGCTTGCATAATTCGCTCAAAGAAGAAGCCGTTCACCGCCGCGGGAGGAAACGCCCCATGCTCGATGCCGCCGCGAAACCTACGCCGCGCCTCGATGCACGCGCGGCCGCCGAGGCGATCCCGCGCAGCTACAACTTCGCCGCCGATATCATCGAGCGCAATCTCGAAGCCGGGCGTGCCGACAAGCCCGCCTTCATCGATCCGCGCGGAACTTGGACCTATGGTCAGCTCGCCCAGCGCGTCGACCGCTTCGGCCACGCGTTGCGTTCGCTTGGAATCCGGCGCGAGGAGCGCATCTTGCTCGCACTCTTCGACACGATCGACTGGCCCACCGCGTTCCTCGGCGCGATCAAGGCGGGCGTTGTGCCCATTCCGGTCAATACGTTGATGAACGAGGACGATTACCGCTTCATGCTCGCCGACAGCCGCGCGAAGGCCCTCGTCGTATCGGAAGCGCTGTTACCGAAATTTGCCAACCTGATCGGATCCAGCGCGGATCTGATGCACGTCGTCGTCTCGGGCGAAAAGGGGGGCGAACATCGCCGTCTCGAAGATTTGCTCGCGAGCGCCGAGCGCGAAGCCTATACCGCGCCGACCATACGCGACGACATGTGCTTTTGGCTCTATACCTCGGGCTCGACCGGCAGGCCCAAAGGCGCGGTGCACGTACACGCCAATCTGCGCCTCACCGCCGATCTCTACGGCGCTGGCGTGCTCGGCCTCGATGAACGCGACGTCTGCTATTCGGTGGCGAAGCTGTTTTTCGCCTATGGCCTCGGCAACGCGCTGACATTTCCAATGGCGGTCGGCGCGACAACCATCCTCTCGCCCGACCGTCCGACACCCGAGGGAGTTGCCGCGATCCTACGCCGGCACCCGGTGAGCGCGTTCTATGCGGTGCCGACCTTCTACGCCGCCTTCCTCGCCAGTCCGGCCGCGCCCAAGCGCGCGGATTTGAAGTTGCGATGCTGCGTGTCCGCGGGTGAGGCCTTGCCGCCCGACGTCGGCCGGCGCTGGAAGGAGCGTTATGGGCTCGACGTGCTCGATGGCATCGGCTCGACCGAGATGCTCCACATCTTTCTTTCGAACTATCCCGGCGACGTGAAATACGGCAGCACCGGCAAGCCGGTGCCAGGCTACGACATCCGCCTTGTCGACGACGAGGGCAACGTGATCGCGCGCAAAGGTGAAATGGGCGAGCTGCAGGTGCGCGGACCGACCAGCGCGATCATGTATTGGAACGACCGCGAGAGGTCGCGCGAGACTTTTCTCGGTGAATGGACGCGGTCGGGTGACAAGTATCTGCAAGACGAGGACGGCTACTACGTTTATTGCGGCCGCCGCGACGACATGCTCAAGGTCGGCGGCATTTATGTCTCGCCGTTCGAGGTCGAAGGCGCGCTCTGCACGCATCCCGAGGTGCTCGAGGCCGCGGTGGTCGCCTGGGCGGACGACGATGAACTGATCAAGCCAAAAGCTTTCGTGGTTCTCAAGTCGCCCGAGAAGAGCTGCCAAGAGCTGGCGCGGGCCCTGCAGGACCACGTCAAGACGGCGCTCGCGCCTTACAAATATCCGCGCTGGATCGAATTTCGCACCGAGCTTCCGAAGACGGCGACCGGCAAGATTCAGCGCTTCAAGCTGCGCGCCGAGCGGACCATCATCCGATAACCCGCCGGGTGCCACCGCGCGCGATGAAAGCGCGCGGCGCGACGAGCCTGCGCGGTGCGGATTGACGGCGCGGCCGAGCTGCACTATAGTGCATGAATTATAATGCCTGTGATTGGTAAGGTTGTGGCGGTAAGCAAGGCGAGAGTGAAGGTGAAAAAGCCTGCGGCCGCGCCGCTGCGCGATGATTATCGCGCATTCGCCGCTGCGATCGGTCGCCTGTTGCGCCTCTCGCGCGCCAAGCGCGGCATGACGCGCCGCCAGCTCGCCCAGGCCTCCGGCGCCTCCGAGCGCTATCTCGCGCAGATCGAAGGCGGGCAGGGCAATCCGTCGGTCGTCATCCTCGAGTCGATCGCGCGCGCGCTCGACATTCCGATCATCGAATTACTCCCGCGCAGCAACGGGCGCACCGCGGCGATGGCCGAGATTCTCGATGGTCTCGCCCGCGTGCCGGTTGCAGAACTTCCCGCGCTTGCCGAACTGATCGAGCGGCGCGCCGCGCAGCACATGCAGGTCGAGCGCGGGCGCCGGATCGCACTCATTGGGTTGCGCGGCGCCGGCAAATCGACGCTGGGCCGCCGTCTTGCGGATGCGCTCGGCTGCCCGTTTATCGAGCTCGACCGGCTCATCGAGCAGGACTATGGCGCGCGCATTCCCGATCTGATCGAAATGGGAGGACTTGCAACCTTCCGCCGCTACGAGCGCACATGCCTCGAGCGCGTGATTGACGAGCACGAGGCGGCCGTGATCGCCACCGCAGGCGGGATCGTGTCGAATGCCGAAAGCTATGCGCTGCTCCTGCGGCGCACGCACACGGTGTGGATGAGAGCGCGGCCGGAGGAACATATGCGCCGCGTGATGGCGCAGGGCGATTTTCGCCCCATGGCGCACAATCGCGAGGCCATGGCCGATCTCGTGGCCATCCTCGACGCGCGGCGGAGCGATTATGCGCGCGCGCAGGCCGAGCTCGACACCTCCGACGACACGGTGGAGCAGAGCTTGGCGAAACTCGCGGAAATCGTCACGAATTTTACGGCCGGAGG
>WNFI01127941.1_pt1 | contig 14242 bp, 20 predicted proteins | sample 5400471 | NCBI WGS metagenome assembly WNFI01 (sample SAMN13153348, study PRJNA577476) | soil metagenome | isolation source: 100 cm saprolite on Douglas fir-dominated hillslope | place: USA:California | collected 2013-09-17 | reverse complement strand
ATATGGAAGCCCGTGACGTTGCTGCCGCCGGCCGCGTTGAGTGCGTAAAGCAGGTCACCGTGTTGAGCTACAGCGACCGGCTCGCTGCCGCCTGACGGCTGCCGGTCCGTGAGCACGAGTCCTGATGGGACAATGCGAAACACTGACACGTCACCGGATCCGGCGTTCACGGCGAAGAGATGCTGCCCATCTTGGCTCAGGAGCAATGATCCTTGAGATCCAAGCGGGTCGATGCTGCCCCCGCTGCCTCTTCCTCCGGTGGCGAAATGAGCACCCTCGAGCAATTGCCCGCTGGGAGCGCGGTGGAACGACAGGACCTCATTGCGTTCCGCGTCGTTGGTCATGACAAAGACGGCTGGCTGGGTGGTGTCTTCACGGTCTTGAGCACGGCTACGCTGCGGAACGCACAGTCCAACGGCAAGCATGCCCAGAAATAAACTGCTCCTTAACTTTTTCATGGTTTAGCCCTTAGATGGATTTGAGGTAAACATCACCGCATCATCAGGAAGGGGCAGAAAGGGTTCCCCCTCGTTTGAGAGTGCGGCGCGCAACAATGGGAGTCGGCGATTCTTGAAAGGTTACGGCACAACTCGAACGGGGTCAGGATAGCGTGTAGGGCTGCCGCAAGAATTTCCGTTACGCGGCGTTATTGCAGACGCGCTTGCTGGTTGTGTTCGATTCTGCGGGATTTCGAGAGCGAGTTGAAGCTGCGAAGCCTCTTCATCAGAAGCGCGAGATGGCGGCGATCCTCGTGGCGCACGGCCGTGAATTGCAGCCCCAATCCGCGGCCGGGTTTAAGATGCCGGACGATAGCCTCGACCCTGATCTGCCCTTCCTCGACAAGAAAATAAAGGCTGGTCCTTACGCCCACAGCTTTTGACTTTTGCGTCAAAACAAACGCACCGCGTGAGCCGAGATCGCGAATAAGGGAAGTATCGTCATAGCTGCCAGAGCCCCAGCAAACATATACGTCCCAGGGCGCTTCGATGCGCGAGCTGAACCTTCTAGAAAGGGGAGCTGGTTGTTGCACGATGGCTGGCCTCATGCGGATGTTCGTTCTCCGGTTTCGCTTATGGACGACGAAGCAAATCCAGGGCTACCGAAAGGGTAAGAGCCTAAAAGTAGGGCACGCCAGGAATCTGTTCAATTTTGAACACTCAGTGTGAATTCGGCCGCGTCTGCGCCACGTACTTGACGAGCGTCATGATGGTGGGCACGTCCGCGCGAATGGTCATTTTTCCCCCGATATTGGTCTTTTGCGTGAAATGAATGGTTTCGTTCAGGTACCGCGGGTCGGATTTATCGCCATGGCCGATACTGGTCAACTGTATGTCAAGGATTTGCTGAGGAGGAATCTTGAAATTGTGCTTCTCGTTTTCACGGAACTCAAACGAATCATTGGTTAGAATTAGCGTGCCGGGGAAGCCCGCGCCAGAGCCATGACGGTGATCGACAGGGACTTCCATTGGCGCGGAGAAATCGAGAGGCTGACAGCGACCTTCAGCCACCCAGGCGGAAAGCTGCTTCACTAAATCCTCATCGGAGAACTGGCGGAATTGCTGAACAATATTCTGGTCATCGAAAGAAATCAGCACGTTGTGTCTTGCCCACCCGCGATTCCATCCGCCTGCTCCCGAGTTATTTCCAGCGATCATCCAAAGGACTCCCCACTTCGAGGTGGCCCAACGCCCCACAAAAAGCTGCTTGTCTCTAATTCCCGTATCGGTGCCCGCCAGTTTGGCGGTGACTTCGTCCCGGGTGGTCTTTCCGGACTGAAGGAAGTCCACACTGATTTTTTCCATGGCCCCTGAGTTTCCATTTGTGCGAGTGGGAGCGCGCACCGGCACTACGAGACAACCTTGACATAGAGAGGTCGCCGCCGCGACAAGCGCAACGCACATCGCGACAGTTGCCGGCGTGCGAAACCCGGCTCTCGTGGAACTCTCAAGTGGCTGTGGTGCAGAGCTCAATTCAAGCTTCATGGCGATTCTCCTTATTGCTTCGTGGAAGACGCAGGCCTTTGGGAATCTGACGGTGGGTACATACGGCCAACGTCGCCGCCCGATCGGCGTCTGTCCTGCGGCGTCAGCAGCACCAAGAACAAGAGTGTCACAAGCAGGAAGGCCGTCAAATTCACCACCAATAAAAGTTGCATATACACCTCCCATTTCGGTTGGGTTCCGTGCTGCTTGGTGAACTTATTCCAGTTCCTCATCCGAGGTGCAAGCGACAACAGGCGCAAAGGGCCGTTACGACTCAAATGTCGTCCTTTGTCGCGCCTTCTGGGTTTGCTTTGGGAGGTAGGACAGCTCTATTTACAGTCGGAAGAAGGTGCGATCGGCCGAGAGACTCTAGGGGTTACGAATTCCAGGTCACGCGGGTTAACTGTTTTTTGCGCGATTCCCACTCGGAACCGGACAGCAGCCGCGGAGCGACGTCAATAAGGCGAGGAATCAGCTTGAAAACGGCGGCGGCGTTCCAGGAGCGCCCGTCGCGCGTGCGATATTCGCGGACGTTCAGGGCGTCGGCCATACTGGTGAACGAAATATCCTGCACAATCATTTCGCCGAGGAATTTGAGAGTTTGCATTTCCAGCGGGTCATCCTCGAGATGGCGGCAGTCGGAGGCAATGCGCAGACCGAAGGGGATTTCTTCAGAGGCTTCCACGACCGGCGGCTCTTCGGGGACGCCGGAGACCTCCACTTCGCGCTCCCACTCCAGGGCGACCAGGCTCCAACCAGCATCGTGCATCTTAGAAAGGTAAACGGAGGTCGGCAAAATGGTGACCTTCTCGCGCATGCGATCGATCTTTCTCACGGAAGCCTCCCTGGGAGGCGTCTCTTGGTGCAGAAGACGCAATTCCCCTCCAGAAACCAGCGCAATCTTCTTGCCGTCGGCACAAGGGGCAGAAGGTACAGAATCAAAAAGACTTGTGACAACTGGCAGAGAGTTGGTGGCGTCGCAAACGTCCGCTGTCGGGATGAGGGTGTTGCGATGTCGGACACTAGAAGAGCGCGGATACACCAGGGCCCTGGCAAAAAAACTGGGAACGAAAGAGTGCCAGCAGAAGGTAGAATCACAAGCGGGTATTTCTAAGAGGGGACGATGCCTAAAAAACCGACGATAGATGATGCCAAGCTGATACTCAAACTCTACGACCTCAGGCGCGAGGCGGAAATGCGCAAGGCCCGGCACTGGTGGGTGGCGACGTTTTGGCCGAAGAGCGCGGAGGATTTCATAAAAGTCGCGTCGGCCTTGGGGTCGGAAGAGAACAACTGGCTCCGGCAGGTTGGCGGCTATTGGGGAATCGCGGTTTCGTTTGTTTTGAATGGCGTCGTAAGCGAAAAACTCTTTTTTCAAGTGTCCTTTTGCGGCGAAATGTATTTCATCTTTGCAAAAGTGCGGCTCTTCCTGACGGAAATTCGCCAGAAAATGAACAATCCCGAGTTATTTCTAAACATTGAAAACGCTATCCTGGGATCCAAAATAGCCCGGGCACAATTTGAAAAAGTTGAGGCGCGTGTGGCAGCAATGCGGCAGCAGAAATGAGTTCACAACTTGGCGCGTCAGTGCGGAAAGGTCTGATGCGGTTCGCTGTTGCGTGTCTCGCACCCACCGCCGCATTCCCAATCGCAGCGATTGCCAAAAACGCGGCTGCCTGCACTGCGGGGACAACCTTGCGGTTGAGCGCGCCCCGCGTCAGCCAGGGCAGTTTGCTTCTGATCGAAGTGAATAGCACTAAGCCGCTGGCGAAGGTACAGGGAGAATGGGGCGGGCGGAGTGTCCCCCTTTGGCAGGAGGCTGCGCGCGAAAGGCAGCGAAAAGGCTTGCTACCGGTTGACTTAGAAAAAGCGCCCGGCGCATACCAATTGAAGATTACGGGGGAGACGGCCGGCGGCGACAAAATTAGCTGCGGCGTGATGGTGACGGTGACGCAAGGCCGGTTTGCGACTGAAAAATTGCAGGTTGAGAAAAAATTTGTCGAGCCCGACCCAGAACAAGTCAAGCGTGCCAATGAAGAGCGCCAGAAATTGCGCGATATTTTTGACCACGCGACGCTGGAGCGCTTGTGGGACGGCAATTTCAGGATTCCATTGGACGGCGTGACGACGGGCTCAAATTTTGGGAAGCGGCGGATTCTGAATGGCAATCCCGGGTCGCCACACGGCGGGATGGACTTGCCGGGCACGACTGGAACCCCGGTTCATGCTGCGCAAAAGGGCCGCGTCGCATTGGCCGAGGAATTGTTCTTCTCCGGGAATACTGTCGTGATCGATCACGGCTTGGGAATCTACACTTTCTATGGGCACCTCTCCGAAATCGACGTAAAGGCGGGAGATGCCGTGGAAACTGGCGCCGTGGTGGGGAAAGTCGGAGCCACGGGGCGAGTCACCGGGCCACACCTGCACTGGGGACTGACGGTGGAGCGTGCTCGCGTGAATCCCCTGCTACTGGTAAAACTCTTGAGTAGCCCCTCGAGCGGGAAGCCGCGGAAAGTCTCCTCGGCGCACGGAACAAATTGAAACGAATGCGTTGGTCGGGACACTAGACTAGGACGGGTCGACACGTGGAACTGCACAAGCGGCCGCCGTTGCGGTTGGCTTCTGGCAGACGTATCAGATGAAACATGAGATAGCGGAGCGCGACCGGGCAGCGGTGGGCACTGGGTGGATCGAAACTTCCGGCGGCACCGTCTGGGCCCTCCCAGCTGGTAGGCAAATGGGGAAGTACGGGCGTACTGTTACAGAATGGACATTTGTGGTACTGTTCCGCCATTGTCTTGAAGTAGGGAAGCAGGCAGTATGGGGCTGTGTGGGCAAGGTTCGTGCTAGTCACTTCCGCTCTGTTGTTCTGTCGCTTTGGCATCCTGCTGACACGACTTGTTAGGCGCACATCCGTCGATCGAATTAGCCTGTAATCGCTGTGGATTTAACAAATCAGAGCTTGAGGTCGTAGCCGAAATGTCCCTGCTTCACTTTCGTTGCAAAGAACGCCGGCGAACTCTACGCGTCGCGCTAACGGTGCCGCTGACGATTCACGGTAAAACGGATTCAGGCGAAAAGTTCTCTGCTCAGACGCATTCGCAGTCGGTAAACCGGCACGGCGCTCTATTTCAGCTTGAAGAGATCGTTCTAGTGGGGCAGACACTGATACTGATGAACGATAACACGGCGCAGTCGATGGAATGCCGCGTCGTTTCCATTCACCGGGCTCGCGACGGCAAGCAATATATCGGAGTGGAATTTATTTCCCCCGAGACGAATTTCTGGCACATGGCGTTCCCGATTCCAGGCTCCAAGCCGTTGCGCCGGATCGTTCCGAACAAGGTTTCCGCGTAATCAAAATCCAATAGGATCGGAATCTCCTCGACAAGGTCGGCGCGATCTTGGGATTTTTTTTGGCAGAACGGCCACCTCCCCCACCCGCCTGTTTTTCATCAAGTGTTGATTCTAAAGGGAGTTCAAGTCGTTTGTTTTGATACACTTTTGCATGTGTTGATTCTGAAGGGACTTGTGTTGCACTAAAATTGTGCAAAATGGCCTGCTTTTCCATTTTTTTCATTAAGTGTTGATTCTAAGGGATTTCAAGTTGTTTAGAATCAACACTTCGATGGCCTCTGGCAAGTGTTGATTCTAGAGGGATTTATGTCGCACCAAAGTTGTACGGCTGTCTCGTCTGTTGCCAACGGTGCACTGCGCTCACAGCATTAACGGCAAATATACCTAATACTGAGACTATCAGAGACGCGGCAGTCTGTCAAGAGGAAAGAGCAGCGGGGAACAAGTCAAACGCGCAGCCTCCGGAAACTATCCGGAGCGCAAAAACCGCGCTTTAAACCGAAGGCTGCGGCACACGGCAGAATGATCATCGGCTAGCCGCCATGACGTCTTTCCGGGATAGTTTGCCAACGGGGAGTTCTCAGGCATTTCCCTGATCCTGAATTGGGTGATTTACCTGATTGAAATCAGTTTGCAACGGGCTACGTTGCAATGAGAGCAGCGGTCGCCTCTGTAGATGGAGACCCCTTAATTACCACAACCACCGAACTGCACTTACATTGAGGCTGACGCGGCGGCATGGGGGAAGGTGATGAACAACCAAGTGCCAAAATATTTCACGCAGGCAAGAGCTTCGTTGCTGCTCGGCATGCCAGAAGCGGAACTCGACCGCATCTCGAAAGAATCGGGACTGGGCCAAGTAGAACGCGCCGGCGACGAGAAAGTGACGTACTTCACCGCCGAGGAATTGCAGCGGATTTGCGTGATCGCGGGCCGTCCGATAGAGACAGTGCACTGAATCACAGTTCGGTGCTCCGACGACGCCGAAAAATCAAATAACTTCCCGCCTGTTCCCCCGTCTCCGCCTTTGTGGATGGCAACAAGCGGACGGCTTTCGCGGCCATGCATACGTTTCTGGCCATCAACGGGCTGTACCTTACGGCGGAGGCGGAAGAGACCTACCTTTTTGTGGACAACCTTTATAAGGCCAACCAGTTCCGATTCGAGAAACTCATTCCCTGGCTACGGGCGCACGTGGAAAAGCGGAAGTAAGAAGCGCTTTGCGGCGGGGTCTGTGAATACAGACTGCTTGAAGGGATGAACCGCAGCCGAGAAAGGGCGCAGCAAGCTGCGCCACTACAAGGAAAAAGGCAAGGGGCGGCAAGGATTCGGTGGGGACGCCGCCGGCGTTGGTGCCGAATGGCGGGGACTTCGCGGGCGGTGGCAAACGCGGTGAAAAGGATTGGGTTGATTTCGGATACTCACGGCTTGCTGCGCCCTGAAGCAGTGGAAGCACTGCGCGGGTCGCAGCTGATCATCCACGCCGGGGACGTGGGCAAGCCTGAGATTCTGGACGAGCTTAGAAAGATCGCCCCGCTGGTTGCAGTACGCGGCAACGTTGATACCGAGCCCTGGGCGCGAAGTTTGCCGGAAACGGCCGTGGCGAACGCAGGCTCGGTCCTGATCTATGTACTCCACGATGTCAATGCTCTGGACTTGAATCCTGCCGCAGCAGGCTTTCCCATCGTCGTCAGCGGCCATTCCCACAAGCCGGGAAAGGCGGAGCGCAACGGCGTGCTCTACGTCAATCCAGGAAGCGCTGGACCGCGAAGATTCAAATTGCCAGTGACCGTGGCACGGTTGAATTTTGGGCAGGTGCCCTGCGAGGTGGAATTCGTGGACCTCGAGGTCCCGGGTACTAATTAGGGTTTGGTTAGCCACGCGCCAAACGGGAGATTCATCCCGCTAAATCCACGGGATGGGGCAGAGGTGGAGTTCGTGGACCTCGAGGTCCCGGGTACTAATTAGGGTTGGTTAGCCACGCGCCAGACGGGAGATTCATCCCGCTGAACACGCGGGATGGAGCAGAGATAGCGTTCCCATGCGAGATGCTTAATGCGCAGCGCTGACCCAAGCCAAGCCGTCAACGCCGGGAGTGAGGTCGATGGGCGGCTGCATTTTCCACGAGCGTAGATCAAGCACGGCGATTTTTCCGGCTCCGGTTCCGCTTATGTAGGCGATTTCTCCGCCCGGGCGAATCAGTATTTCCGAAGATCGCTCGGGAATGTCCAGTGAAAGCGCCACTTTCAGGGTTTGCAAATCAACGACATGAAGATGATTGGCGGTCGCGCTGAGCGCAAGCAACCAGCGCCCATCGGGAGTCGGCGCAGACGCATACGCCACGTCAGGCAGCTCAATCCAGCCTGTGATCTTGTTGGTGGCTGCATCAATCACGGCGATGCGCGGAGCATCCTGGTCATGAGTAAAGATCCGGCGGCCGTCCGCTGAGATGGAAATGCGCTGAACGCTTTTGGCCACGGGAATCGTGGTAATGAGTTTGCGCTTCGCCAAATCCAGCACGCTCACGCTGCCGGCGCTGACGTTGGCGGTGTAGCCGCGCTGACCATCTTGTGAAAGAACCAGCATGTGCGATTGTGGCTCGCCCGTGGGAATCTCCGCGACCACCTTGCGCGTCCCGGGATCGACGACGTCGACGGCATTTGCAAGCTCCGCGGTCACGTACAAAAGACCGTCGGGCCCGAACTCGGCGCAGTGCGGCCGAAGAGGCTTCCCGAGGTCGATGGTGGCGGCGAGTTTGCGCTGCTGCAGATCAATGACATCAATCGTGCTGCCGTCCGTCCCCGGCCTGCCGACACCGGAATTGCCGTAGATCGGAACGTACGCGAAGCGGCTGTCGTTCGATACGATGACTTCATGGCCGTTCACTCCCACAGAGATCTTTGCCAGTTCGCGGCGGTTGTCGGGATCGACGACCAGAAGGGTGTGCTCCTTCTGGTTCGCCACTACCAAAAGCCCGCCTGCCGGTGGCGTTGGCTGGGCTTCTGGGAACTCCGTGGAACCGGCAAGCAGCAGGGAAGCAAGAAGTAACGACAAGCGTGCGAACATCGATCACCTCGACGAACACCTTTTCGTTCAAGTGCGCGGAAGCTTAACGGAGTATATCTTTTCTCGAAGTCAGCGGCCACGCTTGCGCTTCTTTTTCACAGTTTTTCTATGCCGTGCAGGGCGTGCCGAAGGCTTCGCGCTCATGACCGCGTCGCGCAATTTTTTGGGAAGCTTTGCATGAACCAGGTCATAAGACTCGCGCAGCAAACGAGCGAGTTCATCGGCAGGCAAAGCGTCCCTTGCTTGCAGCGCAACCCACTGCGCGCGCGCCAGGTACGGGGCAGGAATGATGTTGGGCCGTTCCGTCAGTTCCGCGAAATTTTCCGGCGACGCCTTGAAGGAGAGAATTACCGGCGCCGGCTCAAGCGGTGTTACGGCGAACATCTTCCCGCCCACTTTGAATACTAGATCGTAGCCCCACTGGATTTGTTCGGTAACGCCGGGAAAGGAAAGGCAAATCTCGCGCACCCAATCGACGTTCATGAGCAGATTCTAGAATGAAGGGGGCGCCGGCCTCAATGGATTGATTTTGCCTTCCGATTGATATCCCTGTTCACAATCACTTTCGGAATTATCCCAGAAGTTGTGAAACGGAGAGGCTCGGAAGAAGAACCGGGAATGAACGTGAGCAGAGGGCTCCTCCCGTGGAACGGAGCCCTTCCACCTAAGTTAGCGTTACCTGCCGCCCCAGCGGTAGACGATTCCCGCTTCGATTCGGGCGTCATTCTGCCTGGTACCGGCAAAGTGCGTGTAGAGATAATCGACTTCGATTAATCGCAAGGCAACGTGCTCGGTCATCCTGTAGTCCGCACCGCCGCCGAGTGCCATCGCAAAGGAGTTTGCGGTGCCTCCACCGGTGCCTCCGAAGTGCTGCCCTCCGAAGAGTACATGGGCGAATGGGGTGAGCGAGCCAGCGGAACGATACGTCACGCGGGGCCCGAACAGATAGTTAACCGCGTGGGCGCTGATGCCGGAGGGCAAGCCGGTTACTTTGCAATACCCAAAGTCCCCGACTACGCCAAACCAGTCATTCAAATTCGCTGCGGCCGATCCGCCAAATCCCTGACAGTTTGTCCCCCCCGGATTGAGACGGACGTATTGATAACCCCCAAACACTTCGGCCTTGGGGTACTCCTGGGCCCCGACTGAGGTCCCGAAAACGGCCATAAATACTCCAAGAATCAGCAGTTTACGCATCTCTCCTCCTGTAGTGAGGCTGTGCTGGGCTTGCTCTAATCATCCCGGGATGCTTCGCCTCCTTCAAGCACTTCTTGCCCGTTGTTCCCTACTCAACAACACGAGGATGGCCTGGGAATCCTTCAGGTGAGCTAACTTGCCGCGGTCGCTCGGGTTTGGCTTTGGAGTTCCGAACTCATGGGGAGTGGACGGAGCGTCAGCGGCGGTACCAAAGCAAGCCTTTTTTTGAGCTAGGCTTACCCAAGCGCCCTGTCCCCTGCCAGCGCAGCCGTCCAATGAAAAGGGGGCTTCTGGCAACAAAAGAATATAGGTCGTAGCTGTAGAGACTTGCTTGCAACAAGCGGGAGATGTTTTTACTTCCAGGAGACCAGGATCGCTCCCATGACGAGATAGCAAACCAGCTGGTAGCCAGTATTGATTGCAAAGAGCTTCATGCTCTGCTTGGCGAAGAGCGCGGCGGTGAATTGCACGGTGGCCACAAAACCGAGCCAGATGTGGAAGGAAGCCATCAAGCCGAAATGGAGGTCTTGTGCCTGAAGGCCATGGAGGATCAAAGCCAAAGTGAATGCGGAGACGAGGCTGGCAACAAAGGAACCGCCATAGGCCGGGCCAGCGGTTTTTTTCATTTCTTCCGTCTTGGCTTTGTCGCTGGGGTCGTAGCCCATTTCCTTCATCCAGGGTTTTGCGAAGAGCAGGGGCGAATACCACAAGAAACCCACAACCATGGTGGATATTGCGGCCACAAGGATCGCCCACCAATTCAAGTGGTGCATTTGCAGGTGCATGAAAGGTTTCCTCCGGTTTAGCGGTGAGGGAAAACAGTGGGCGCTATCCTATGACGTGCTTTGCCGGGATGCAAACGAAAATAGGCACAAGAAAGCTTTCAGGCGTTGCCATGGCCAGCGGTTCCGCTCCTCTCCTCCTCGATCATTTCGATCCAGAGCTTCAGAGTTAAGTCCTCGCGTTCGGGATTTGCCAACTGCCAGCGAAGCTCTTTTTCATAACGCTCCTTAAGGATTTTCAAGTCCAGCGGAACGAACTGCGCCAAGTGCTTCACGTCATCGCGATCTCGCTGGATGTTTCGTTCGAGCTTCGATAGCGCGAGATCATAGGGATCGAGTGCGCAGATCCGCAGACGTTTGTACTCCCCTGGGAACATTTCGGTGAGCCGCTCTTCGTAGTCCTCCGGCACTTTGGCCACACCGACGTAATCCAGGTACACCTTGTGCTTCCTGTGAAGCGCGCCGCCCCGGACGCCAAGTTCCAGCAGCGGTGTGCACTGTTCTCCTGGGGCGATGAGGAGCACGTCGAGGTCGGAGGTTGCCCGCGGTAATCCGTAAAGTAGTGTGGCCACAAATCCGCCCATACAATCCAAACGCGTCTCCGCGGTGGCCTCCCGGTCGAGTTCCCCGAGAAAGGATTTCCAGGGTTCCGGCACTTGGCTAGAGTGTGGCATGAGGAAGATTCTCCGCCCGCATGTCCGTCAGCAGGTTCCAATGCGCGGCTTCAGCGGGGCGGTTCGCTCGAAGCCATTTTCTCTCCGCTTCGGTCAGAGCATCGTGGCAAAGAGTATCTTCCTTGACAAGCCTCGAGCGTTCGAGCACCGCCGCATATTCCCGGAGCCTTCCCGAACGGTATGTGTCCGCTGCCTTGGCGGCCACTTGAGAAGCCAACGTCACGACGAATCCGAGCCGGTTCTGCCGGTCCAACAGCTTGGCGTTCTGCACCGCCCAATCCCAGTCCATGTCCGCGTAGGCGAGTGCCAGCCATGGCAAGCCTTCCGTCACCCTGTTATCGAGGTTTGCTGCATTCAGCCCCGTCAGCAGAACTTCGGCAGGATTGCGCCGTGCTTTCGCTCGCAGGTGTGCGAATCCCGGATAGCCCAAGGCGGCCAACTGCAAGCTCAGTTTTTCACTCTCCACCGGCGCCCCGAAGCCCTGCGCGCGCAACGGCAAGGCCGTCGGAGGAACATGGAGAGTCCCCACCGCCATGCGTGCCAGGTCATTGGGCAGCGGACGGCGGCCGCGCTCCAGCATTGAAAGATAAGCCTGGGTGACCCCCAGCTTCTCCGCCGTTTCGACCTGGGTCCATCCCTTTTTTCGCCGTGCTTCCCGCAAATCTTGGCCATTCATGGAGCGACCGCCTTCCTGCGCCGTGCCCTTATCCAGGGAACGCTCGCAAGAATATAACAAATATTGTTATATTTTTCAAACACAAAATTGCCCTCTGAATCGAACCCGAGGAGCTACTGAGATCAAGAAAATCACTGTTCCCTCATCGGTAGCACGGCACGAAAATCTTCTGTTCATCGCGGTGAAGATGGCCTAAAAGAAAGGAATTGTCAGGTCACGCTAACTCGAAAGTCTCATGGACGCCTCTGGCGGTGCTTGCCTAGCGCGCTTTATCCACGGTGATCAGCGCCGGGCAGGCAGATGGGGAAAGAGGCACAATTCGGCAGTCCGAGCCGCAATTCGGACGAGAGGAGTGGTTCATGAAAACAAGAATCGTAAGTCTGCTTGCTCTAGCATGTTTTACCGTCGCGTTTACGTTTATCGCCGCGGCACCGGCTGCGCCGAACAAAGCTACCCCTCCGGCAACACCGGCGGCCAGCGTGCTGCCTGCCACGCCTGCCGCAACTCCGGCGGAACGGCATCCGGAAATCCGCGAGGCGCTCGAATCCCTGCGCCGGGCGAAAGCACACATGGAACACGCCGCGCATGACTTTGGTGGCCACCGTGTGGAAGCCGTTGAGGCCACCAATCAGGCGATCAAACAGCTTGAACTTTGTTTGAAGTTCGATAAGGACTAAGCGGAAGGAAAGCGGCACATCGTTTAATTGTAAGTTGCTCTCTAAAAAAGACCAGGGCCGAACTTAAACTCGGCCCGGGGCTTTTTTGCTCAGAAGCGGTGGCCTGAACTAGCGGGCCCTGCGGACTTCCACATAATCTCGTCCGGCGTAAAGCCGGTACGCTCCTGCAGTTGCCGAGGCCACCACTTGCAGCGGCACGGGGCGCTTCATCTCCGCGTCGTGTTGCGAAGCGGCCTGCAACACATCATGGGCGCCGAGGTCCATAACCACGAATTTGCCACCGTTGAGGAAACCGATGCCGTAAGCGCCGGGCTTCAAGGTTTGACCGGCGATTTCCAGCGTAACTTCGTTCAGCAGATAGGCTTGGTACTTCTCCTTGATTCCCGTCGAATAGCCGGAGCTATCCACCATTCCCGCGAGAACATAAAGATCGTCGGCAAAATGCACCCCGCCACTGTTGCGGAATTGCACCGGCGCACTCTGGCCGCGGAAGAAAACGCGTTCTGGGAAGATTTTTGGAGTGATGTCCGCCGCCTTGAGGACAACTTCTCTTCCCTCGGCGGGAGGATTCCCGGCCATCGTCGTTTGCGGAAGCCGCACGACGAAAGTCAACACCAATAGAGACAGAAGAACCAAATATTTTCCAAAGCGCGCCATGAAGGCTCCTTTCAGGATGCGTGCATCGTATAACAATTTGCTTGCATCCTGAAAAGAGAAACGAGCCATTGGCAGCCGCGCTGCCACGTCGCATGCAGGAGAACGGAAAAGCTGCAACGGGGCTGCCAGGTGCTGTGATATCTTACGCGCGCGCCTGCGGGACTGCTCAAAGCGGAGGATGAAAAAAATGCTGGATCGCCGTAATTTCATGAAGACTTGCTCGGGAATGGGCCTGGCGGGAACATTGTTTCCAGGAGTGTTATGGGCACAAGCACAAGCCGCTCCCAAGAAGATCACCAAGGAAATGATTGAGAACGCGGCAGCCATCGCGGACGTGCCCATTTCCGAGGAATACAAGGAGATGATGCTCGACAGCCTAAACGATCACGCCAAGGGCTATGAAGAAATTTACAAGCTGCGCATCCCAAATTCAGTTGACCCGGCGCTGATTTTTGACCCGGTGCTCCCGGGGATGAAGCTTGAAACCGCGCGAAAGCCCATGAGAATCTCCACGCCCGCGAGTCTCACTTCGCGGAGCGTCCCGAAGAATCTCGAGGATTTAGCCTTTGCCAGCGCCCGCGAACTGTCTGAACTCGTGCGCACTAAAAAAGTTTCCTCTTTAGCACTCACCGAAATGTATCTCGGACGCCTCAAGAAGTACGACCCGGTCTTAAAGTTTGTCGTTACGCTGACGGAGGAACGCGCTCTCGCGCAAGCCAAAAAAGCGGACGCCGAAATTGCCGCCGGAAAATACCGTGGCCCTTTGCATGGCTTGCCCTGGGGCGCGAAAGATTTGCTGGCCACCAAAGGCTATCGAACCACCTGGGGCGCCGGTGGATTCGAGAGCCAGATGATCGATGAGGACGCAACCGTCGTCAAACGTCTGGATGATGCAGGCGCTGTCCTGGTTGCGAAATTGACGCTCGGCGCTTTGGCTCTGGGCGACGTCTGGTTCGGCGGCGTGACGCGAAATCCTTGGAACACGAATCAAGGGTCGAGTGGTTCTTCCGCGGGTCCAGCCGCTGCGACCGCGGCGGGATGCGTGGCCTTCAGCATGGGTTCAGAAACGCTGGGCTCGATTTCTTCGCCTTCCACGCGCTGCGGCTGCACGGGACTGCGGCCCTCGTTTGGCCTGGTACCGCGCACCGGAGCGATGGCGCTTTCCTGGAGCATG
>WNFI01006659.1_pt1 | contig 14243 bp, 10 predicted proteins | sample 5400471 | NCBI WGS metagenome assembly WNFI01 (sample SAMN13153348, study PRJNA577476) | soil metagenome | isolation source: 100 cm saprolite on Douglas fir-dominated hillslope | place: USA:California | collected 2013-09-17 | reverse complement strand
GGGAACAAGGGGGTGACGACCTTCGCCAACGTGCTGTTCAACTGCTACATCAGCGACCTGGAGACCTGCTTCAAGCTGATCCCGACCGCGCTGTACCGCGAGCTGGGCATCCGCGAGACCGGTTTCGGCATGGAGGCCGAGGTCACCGGGAAGCTGCTCCGGCGGGGGGTCAGGCCCTACGAGGTTCCGATCAGCTACAACGCCCGTACCCGCGAGGCCGGAAAGAAGCTCACCTGGCGCGACGGCGTGAAAGCGCTGTGGATCCTGCTGCGGGAGCGGTTCGCCGTCCGCCGCGCCTGACGCGATCCCCAGGTCATCGCCCAGTGGTTTCTCCGCAAGCTCGCCGAGCCAGCTCACCCGGTGCCGCGGCCACCGTACTCGACCGGTGGGGCGCAGCCATCCGCCTGCCTGCCGCGTCCAGATTTCGACGCAGGCCCGGGAAGCTCGATCTGATCGAGATCTGCCTCGTCGGCGCTATCGGCTTGTCGGTGCTGTTCGTTCACGACGTGTCGTACCTGCTCCGTCAATCCTTCTGGGTGGACGAAGCCTGGGTCGCCGACTCGGTCCGGTCCAGTATCGGCCTCACCCCGTCGCTGGCGTCGAGCACGCCGCTGGGGTGGACGTTCCTGTTGCGCCTGGTGCCGTTCGGCGGCCCCGAGCGGCTGCGGCTGGTGCCTCTCGCGTTCGCGATGCTGGCGGCGGCCGCGGGCTACCTGTTCGGGCGCGAGCTAGGCCTGGGCCGTTACAGCACCGGGATCCTGACCGGCGCTGCCGCGCTGCTGTCGCCCGCGCTGCTCGAGCGCAACGACCTGAAGCAGTACACGGCCGAGGCGTTCGCGTGCCTGGTGGTGTGGGTTCTCGTCGCTCGCGTCGAGAACGAGTGGCGCATCCGGCGCCTGGTCTCGATCGCCGCGACGGCCTCTGTCGGAATGCTGTTCGCCAATACGGTGATCTTCGTCGGAGTCGCGGCCATGGGTGCCCTGGCGCTCGAGTGCCTGGTTACGCGGCACTACCGGCGGCTGGCCGAGGTCGCCGCGATCGCGGCGGGGATGCTCGCCGTGGGCCTGGCGATCTACGAGATCCTCATCCGCCCGCAGGTCACCCGCAAGCTTGTCATCTACTGGGCGCCATTCTACGCGCCTACCCGAAGCCCGGCTGCCGCGCTCTCGTTCGTCGGACACCAGCTAAGGCACCTCGCCCCGTATATGGGTTTCCCGCTCGCCGTCGACGCCGTGGGCGTGCTGGCGGGCATCGCTGCGCTGGTCTGGCTCCGGCGCTTCGCCCTGGCCGCCCTGTTCCCGATCATGCTGGTGATCACGATCGCCGCGAGCGCGGCCCACAAGTACCCGTTCGGGGACCTGCGGACCTCCACGTTCTGGCTGGTGGCGGTACCGGTGCTGATCGCGGTCGCAGTCGCCGCCGTCGGGCGGCTGGCGACCGCGATCGACCGCCGGATGCCGGCGCTGGTGGCCGTGGTGGCACTGGCCCTATGGGTGCCGGCTACCAGGCCCTACCTCAGGGTTCACTCGATACCCGTCGAGGACGTCCACTCCGAGGTCACATACCTCCAGGCCTACTTCCGGCCCGGAGACGTGGTGATCGTCAGCTACGGGGCCAGCTTCGGTTTCGCGTATTACTACCCGGCCCAGCCCTCGTTCCCTGCCGGAGGCGGGCCGAACGGTCATGTGGTCGCCTATCCCAAGCTGCCGTGGATGGTGGTGCTGACCAGGCGCCGGGCGGTGGACATCAGCGACGCGCTCACGGCCGCACGGGACAAGATCGCCGCGGAGCCCGCCGGTGCCCGCGGGCGGATCTGGATCGTCCGCTCGCACCAGACGAAGATCGAGGTCCGGGCGTGGAACCGGGACCTGGCCGGGGACAAGGTGACGGCCAGGTCCGTCGGCCCGGACCCGATCCTGCTGTACTCGTACGCCCCGCCGAGGTCCTCCTAGCACTTCTTCAGGGTCGTCAGCTGCCCGGTGATTGGGTAGCCCGTGTTGCTGACCGGGCAGTAGCCGAACTGCCGCAAGGTCTGCAGGGACTGCAGGTGACGCGACGGCGGGAAGGTGTTGCCCGGGATCCTGAACTCCAGGAGGAAGATGGTCCTGCTGGCGGGGTGCGCGGCGAGGAAACCTTCGACGGCGCCGGGTGTGACGTACACGACCGACAGCGTGTCATCCGCCGGGATGCGGGGGCGCTGGGCCAGCGCCGCCGGCCACCTCGTGTACTGGTCCATGTAGTACAGCCACGCCGTGCCGTACCAGACGGGTGTGGACCGGGCGGCCCTGATAATGACGAGGTCGCCGGGTGCGGCAGCCATACGGGCGTCGGCGACCGCCGCCTTGACCCCGCTGAAATAGCCCGGCTTCGTCTGCAGCTGGCTCGACTGGGCGAATGCCTTGGCCGTGGCCACGCCTCCGGTGGCCACCGTGGCCACGAGCAGCGCGATGGCGACCACCATGGCCATCCCCCGCCACGGGGCGACCGGGATCGGAGTGCCGCCCTCGGCCCGCCGGGGCCCGCGCAGCGCCCGGGCCAGCCAGACGCCGCCCATGCCGCCGAGCACATAGAGCATCGGGAGCACGAAGATGTTCTGCCGGATGAGGCCGAAGGGCCACTCGTGCAGGGCAGACGCGACGAGCTCCAGCAGCAGCGCGCCCCCGACCGTTACGATGAGCGCCCGTCCGGCGGTGTCCCTGGCCGCAGCCACAACCCCGGCGGCCAGGAGGATGGCCAGGCCAGCCGCGAGTACGTGGTGGTCGAGCGGCGGCAGTCTGTAGGACGGCGCCCTGTTGGTCGCGGCGCCCGCGACGCCGGTGATGACCGACGGGATGTAGGACGTGAGCCCGTCGAACGTGAACCGGGCGAACGCCGCGATCCCGTGCGGCGCGTACTGGTCGTTGAAGTAATTGGTGCCCACTACGCCTCCCTGCGGAGACAGGAACAGCTTGAAGTTGGCTAGCATGATCACCCCGGCCAGGGCGTCGCCCGCGATCTGCAGCTTCAGCCGCTGCCGGGCGCGGACCGTCTCGACGAAGTCCAGCGCCACCAGCGGCACCACCACGAACAGGTTCGGCAGCGAGAACACGCAGGTCAGGCCCAGCGCGGCGTACAGGCTGAGCAGCTGCCACGGGCGCCAGGCCGGGCGCCGTAGCAGCAGGTACAGCCAGATGCTGATGACCGCGAAGAGCGCCTCGTAGGGGTAGGACTTGAGCTGGAGCCCGTAGTTGACGATCCAGAGGTTGAGCAGGAGCAGGGCGGCCACGCAGAAGCTCACCACGGTGCCGAGCCAGCGGCGGGCCAGCAGGTAGGTCGCCACCCCGAGCACCGGCAGCACCAGGAACATGGGGGTCCGCAGGCCCGCTTCGTTATCACCGAGCACTATGCGCGCCAGGTTCTCGATGGCGAGCCAGCCCAGCGACAGCGGGCCCACGGCTTTGCTCAGGTGACCGAGGAAGCTGAACCCCTGCGCGATCTCGTATCCCCGCCAGGCCTCGTCGTAATAGAACGGCTTGCTGACCAGGTGCCGCAGGAAGTACTCGATCACTCCGGCCTCCGCCACGAGGAGGCCGATGGCGAGCCCGTCAGCCCCGCGGGGGAGACCGCGCCGACGGTCGGCGGCGGACGTGGCGGCGGTGTCAGATAGACGCGCTGGACTGCTCACCCGAGAGATCATAGGGTCTGCGCCGGGTACATGGTCCCGCCTGGCCGGTCCGGCAGGTCGGGCCAACTCTTCCAGACTCCCTAGCTGACTGGGCTCGCGCCATAATACTTACGACGGCGCGGATACCGTAGGGGCGGTACCGGCGGACCGCGGCGGAGCCGCGCTGGAGAAGCGACGTCGGTCTACCTTCTGCGGCGGAACGTGGGGAGCTCGCTTGGCCGACTGCTCGAGCATCGGCAGTCTCTCGGCTCCCGCTGGCTTAGTGATGCGGCGCAAGCCGACAATCACCACGAGCAGAAGCAGCGCCCAGACCACGGCAAGCGCAGCGACTTCCTTGGGCAGCAGCGGTCTGGACCTGGCGACGTCCCAGGGCAGCCCGCCGTTCCACCGGTTGTAGACCTCGGCCAGGAGGGCTCCGGCTGACAAGTTGTAAAGAGTGGCTGCCCCGAGGTCGATGAGATAGGCGGCGGCAAGTGGCCACGCCAGGTACTGGGTGCCGAAGGCAGGGCTGAGCAAAAGGAACAGGGCCAAGGAGAGGCCGATCGCGGGCAGGGCTGCGTCCCGGCGCCAGTAGAGCAACAGCGCGGGCAGCAGGGCGCTGAACAACAGCGCGAGGAATCGCCCTGGGCCGGTGAGGAAGGTGATCGCGCTCGTCGGCTCATGCGCCAGGTGGGCGAACTCGGAGAGCCCCCATTGGCGCCGCGAGTTCCCCGCGTACTCGAGCACGTCCTGGTGGAACGGCTGCCATTGCCCCAGCACCACGGGTCCCCAGAGCGGGAGCATCACGACGGCCGAGCCGACCGCGAACGAGGCGAGTTGACGGCGCCCGAGACGCGCGGCGAGCAGCAACAGGGTCGGCAACACCACGATGGGGACGAGCTTGACACTCAGCGCCACGGCGAACGCGACCCCGGCCAGGGCAGGCGCCATCCAGGTGAGCTCGGGCCACGGGCGGTAGGTGAGCAGGTAGGCGCTCAGCAGGGTGAACATGACGAACACCGGGTCGGTGTTGCCGTGGAAACCCGAAATGATGAACAGGACCGGGCTACAGGCGACCAGCAGCGCCGCCGCGGTTGCCTGGCCGAGGCTGCGTCTGGCCCGGAGCATCTCGAAGATCAGGAGCGTCGTCACCACGTCTGCGACGCTGGCCGGTACCCGGATGAGGAAGGGAAAGGAGAATCCGAGCCGCACCAGGTGGTTCATTACCAGGAGCATCCAGCCGATGAGCGGCGGATGGTTGTACAGACGGTCGCGATGCAGGCCGTAGATGTTGATCGGCCCAACCTTGCGAACCCCGGTGGCGAACCTCTCAAAGAGAAGCACGTCGTTCGTGCCTAACGTGGTCGCCGCGACCCATAGTTTGAGGAACAGCACCACGACGGCGACGGACAGCACCAGGACCCGGCGCTTTCGAACCGGTTCGGGGGCACACGATCGTCGGGCTTGTCTGGGGACGTTTTCACACGCGCGATCGTAATCCTAGTACCGTACCGGGTGCCGCATATCTCCTATCACACTCAGAGGAGGTTCCGGTGGCAGACGAGCCTGCCGATCTCACCGGACCAGAGGCCCAGCGTGCCCGGCTGTACAGGGAGCGAACGCAGGTCGGATGTGGTACGCCCCGTTCCGCCAGCTCGGCATGTTCGTCGGCTCACGGGCGGTCGAGGTCGGCTGCAAAGCCTCACGGGCGGCCAGCGCCTGAAACTCTCCGGCATGCACTGGACCGTCAACGGCGCCGACGCTATCGTCGCCCTCCGCTGCCACGAGGCCAGCAGCCAGTGGGAAGCCATCTGCAACACCCCCCACACTCTGACGCGCACCGCCTGACCAGCAGCATCCCCAAGATGATCTTGATTACTACAAAACTGATGTGCACCCTCGGGCCATCCGCGTACCGGACGAGTCCGGCAGGCCGTACTATCTTTGGAGTTGTATCAGCAGAGGTGATCGTGCTCGACGACGCAAGCCACGACGACACCTTCGCCCACGGGCAGGCCTGGGCCGGGCGGCCCGACACGCCGCGGACCCTGGTGGTGCGGCATACCAAGAACCTGGGCTACGGCGGCAACCAGAAGGCCGCCTACAAGCTGGCGATCGAGCGCGGACTGGACATCGTGGTCCTGCTGCACGGGGACGGGCAGTACGCGCCGGAGATGCTGCCGGAGATAGTGGCCCCGCTGGAGCGCGGCGAGTGCGACGCGGTGATGGGCTCGCGCATGATGGAAAAGGGAGCCGCCCGGCGCGGCGGGATGCCCCTCTACAAGCTGGTGGGCAACCGGATCCTCACCCGGGCCGAGAACGCGATGCTCGGCGCCCGGTTCACGGAGTTCCACTCCGGCTACCGCGCCTACACCACCAGCGCGCTGCGGGACGTTCCGTTCCAGCACAACACCGACGACTTCGATTTCGACACGCAGATCATTGTCCAGCTACTCGACGCCGGGAAGAAGTTCAAGGAGATCCCGATCCCCACGTACTACGGCGACGAGATCTGCTACGTCAACGGCATGCGCTACGCCAAGGACGTGATCAAGGACGTCGCCGAGTATCGCCTGGTCCGCAAGGGGTTCGGCACCTCCGACTGGGTGCCCAAGCCGCATGTCTACTCGTTCAAGGAGGGTGACGGGTCTTCGCACGAGGTGATCCTTGGAATGATGCATGGCATGCCGGCGTCCCGGGTTCTCGACATCGGCTGCTCCGGCGGACATTTCGCGGCCCACGCCCGGGCGGCCGGGCACCATGTGACGGGCGTGGACGTGTTGGAGATCCCAGGCGTACGCGAGCGCACCGATCATTTCGTCAAGGCCAGCCTGGAAGATGGCATTCCCGGCGAGGCGGGCGACGGCTTCGACGTCGTTGTCGCAGCGGATATCATCGAGCACCTCTCGCAGCCGACCCGGGTGCTGCGGGACGTGTGCAGGGTGATACGGCCAGGCGGCCAGGTGCTGCTGTCGGTTCCGAATTTCGCGCACTGGTACCCCCGGATAAGGGTTGCCGCGGGCCTGTTCGGCTACGACCGCCGCGGGATCCTGGACGAGACGCACCTGAGGTTCTTCACCCGGGCGACGCTGCGCCGGCTGGTCCGCGCCAGCGGGTTCGACATCCTGGAGGAGCACGCCACTGGCCTGCCGCTCGGGACGATCTCGGAAACCGATGGCTCCCGGCTGCGGCTCGTGCGCAGGATCGACCGGGCACTGGTCCGCGCCCGGCCCACCCTGTTCGGCTATCAGTACGTCTTGCGGCTGACCCCGCACGCGCAGGAAGCCGTGCATGTCGAAGCCATCTGACCCGGGCGGCGGGCTGCGGCGGGGCACTCGCACCGTGTGCGGTCGGATGAGCCTGCCGCCGAGAAAGCCGGGAGGCACCAGTTGACCGTAGCAAACGTGGGCCTGGTGCTGTTCGCCGTGGCTACGGCGGCCGTCGGGCAGGTCATGCTCAAGCACGGGATGCAGGTCGCGACGTCCCGTGCGGCTCAGACTCGCGGGTCGCTGGTGGTGAGCGCGGCCACCTCGCCGTGGGTACTGATCGGGCTGGTGGTGTTCGCAATCTCAGCGGTAGTCTGGCTGGCTGCGCTGTCCCGGGTGCCGCTGAATGTGGCCTATCCCTTTAACGCTCTCGGCTATCTTGGGATCCTGACCGCGAGCGTGCTGGTTCTGCACGAGCGCGCGAACATACTAACCTGGGCGGGCTCGCTCCTGGTCGTGGCGGGGCTGATCATCGTCGTCCTGGCCCGGCCGTAGCTGGCTACCCGGCTCGCCGTGGCGTCCGTTCTGCTACGGTGAGTGCCCTGCACGAGTGTCTCACTTAGAAAGATTCCTGACATCATGGCTGAAGTCACCGCAAAGCCGAAGTCCCGCTCCGAGGCTGCTCACTCCGCCTACGAGGAACTCGGGACGCGGTTCGAGGAGAACGACCCCCGCGAGCAGTACACCTACATGTACTCGAAGCTCCGGAGCGACTACGCGCTGATGGAGAAGGTGGGGATGGACGGCAAATCCGTCCTCAACGTCGGCTGCTCGTTCCCGATCGACGAGATCTACTACGCCCGCAAGATCGGCCACTGGACCGCCATCGACCTCAGCCCCCAGTCCATCGAGGGCGCCGAGCAGATCCTCAAGCGGGAACTGCACCCGGACCTGGCGGCGAAGTTCACCTTCGAGGTGGCCGACGCCTGCGACCTGCCCTACCAGGACGGTACGTTTGACGTGGCGGTCTCCATGTCGACGATCGACCACATCCCGTCCCGTGAGGGTCGGCAGAAGGCCGTCGACGAGATGGCCCGGACCACCAAGCCCGGCGGCCACCTGGTCATCACGGTGCCCAACTGGTGGAACCCGCCCTACGCGCTGGGGATCTGGAAGATGATGCGGGAGAAGACGCTGCACTACGGCTACGCGCACCTGTTCTCGCCGATCGAGATCCGCAAGATGGCCGAGCGCAACGGCCTGCGGCCGATCGCGTTCGCGTCCAGCATCGCCCCCCTGGACGACGTCTGGCTCCCCGGCTACCCGGCCCCGATCCGGTGGGGCGCGAAGCTTGAGTTCGCCGTCCACCGGAAGCTCGGCTACCTCGGCCGGCGCGTCGGTTATGCGTTCGAGAAGCCGACCCGGTAGGAATGTCGCGCCCGGGACCTGTTCGCTCGACCCCCCGCGGCGACGGGGGCCCGCCGGTGGCGGCTGATCCGGCGCCGTCGCGCGACGACGCGCGCCAGCGTGGCCCGGTGGCCCCCTCGGACGCCGCGGGCCCGCCGGATGCCGCCGTAGGCCCGGCCCAGGTCCCGGCCGGGCACGCCGGCGGGGCGCCGTTCGCCAAGTGGCTCGGCCCGCTGCTTCGGCTCATGAGGTCGAAGACGGTCCGGTTCGGCTTCCTGGCGCTCGTGCTGGTGCTGTTGGGCCTGGCCCTGTACGACCAGGCGGGCACGCTCTGGCACCAGGTCCAGCGGCTGTCCTGGCCGATCGTGCTGCTCGCGTTCGTGCTCTGCCTGTGCGGGCTGATCTGCAGCCTCATGGTCTGGCGGGAGGTACTTGCTGACCTGGGCTCGCGGCTGTCGCTCCCCGAGGCCTGGCGGATCAACTTCATCGGCCAGCTGGCGAAATACATCCCCGGCAGCATCTGGCCGGTGCTGGCGCAGGCCGAGCTCGGGGCCGACCGCGGCATCCCGCGCAGCAGGTCCGCCCTGTCCCTCCTGGTGTGCTACGCCGTGATGACGATCTCCGGTGCGGTGGTCGCCGCGATCGCGCTGCCGTTCGCGGGCGCCGCGTCGGTAGCGCAGTACTTCTGGATCATCTTCCTCGTCCCGGTCGGCATCGCGCTGCTGTCCCCGCCGGTGCTGAACCGGATGCTCCGCTTGGTGCTGCGGCTGGCCCGCCAGCCCGCGCTGGAGCAGGGCGTGAGCTACCGCGGGCTGGCGCGGACGATGGCGTGGGCGCTCGCCGGCTGGTCCTGCAACGGCCTCATGATCTACGTGCTGATGCGGCAGCTGGCCGGGCACCACCAGGGCACCCTGCTGGTCTCGGTCGGGGCCTACTCGCTGTCCTGGTCGATCGGTTTCCTGGCGGTGTTCGCTCCGGCCGGGGCGGGCGTCAGGGAAGCGGTGATGATCGCGGTGCTGCACACCCAGACCACCACCGCGATCGCGTTCACCGTGGCCCTGGTGTGCCGGGCGCTCTCGGTCGTGGCCGACTCCGCCACCGGCGCCGCTGCCTCCGCGCTCGTCGGTCGGCGCCGACTCGGGCAGGTGCGGGCCGCGCGCAGGTATCCCGGCTCGGGCCCGGTCGGCTCCTGACCGGCCCCGGCCGCCCGGCTCTCCGGGGGCACGCCGACGCCCCCGTAAAGCCGACGGCCGAGCTGGCCAAGCTGTTCACCAACGCCTGGCGTTACATCAAGTTCGCCACCGCGAACCAGCTCTACATGATCGCCAACGACCGGGGCCTGGACTTCGAGCGGATCCGCCAGGGCCTCATGGTGGACTACCCGCGGGCGGCCGACCTGCCCGCGGCCGGCTTCGCGGCCGGCCCGTGCCTGCTGAAGGACACGATGCAGCTCGCGGCGGCGTGGCGGTGGCCGCCGCCTCCCGGTACATGGCGGGCGGCCAGCAGGTGGGCGGGCCGCTGGCCAAGGGCCTGATGTCGGCCGCGGCGGGGCGGAGCCTGCGGCTGCTGGCCCGGGTCGGCACCCGGGACGCCACCAACTCGTTCAAGGCCTACTCGACCGCGTTCGTCCGAGCGGTCGGCATCGACAGCCAGGACGGGCGCCCAAACCAACGCTTGACTTTCGCCTCATAGGCTGCTCGCAGGTGCAGCAGCAGCTCACCCAGCTCGTCTCCGACTACCAGAAGCTGTCCAGCGACCTCGGGGTGCACCGACGCGGCACCGGTGAATCTCGGCGATGGCGCGCTGAGGGCGCGGGGATGGGCACCACACACGGCGCTCAGGATCCGACGTCCCATAGGACGAATGATCCGGCCGTTGCAGTCGGCAAACCGAGGGCCATCTGGAACAGCTTCGCGACCGGTCGGCTGCCGCGAGCCGAGCGGTCCACGATGACCACCTTGACGTTGTATTTGGACAATGTAGCTCTTGTAACGTCAACGAGCCTGCTGTTCAACAGTGGCCGCGGACCATATAGCGTGACGCCCTCTTGGTTGGCCAGGAACCGCTGCAAACCCTCTGGGTTCATAGGCACGGGTTCGACAGGTCTATTGAAGCCTATGTAGCCGCTCGGATCGGCACTCTGGGGCCAGGGGTGAACTCCGTAGCCACCGAGCAGCCGGAAGTCGAAGTCGTCGTTGACCTGCCACACCATGGGCTGGACGTGAAAATAGGTGGCGTAGGGATAGGTCAAGGCGACGGGGTCGCCCGCCGGAACCGCTTGGCGGATCTGGGTCGGAAGCGTTGCCGCGGGTGTAGTCGCGTATGGCCACTGCGGCAGTAGTGTAACGGCAAGGACGACCAGGAAAGTTATGGCGAGGGGTCCGCTCCCTAGTGCGGGCGTCCTCCACCGCCGTCTTGGGCCATGTTGGAGGGAAGTCCGCTGGTCTCGGCGGACCTCGTCGAGGCTAAAGGCAATGAGAGCGGCCAGGCAAGTGTCCACCCCGAAAGCCATTCGCGGAGGAACGATGCTGTTGAGAAGGGGTATGTGGTCGAAGACCAGGAAGGGGAGAGGGAAGCGAGTGCTGTGTCCGTCCACTACGAGATGAGGTCCTAGCGTGAGAAGCGCACTCAGTAGCAGTAGTGCCGAGGTGAGTTGGACGCGAGGGACCCGCCGGAATCGGTATACAAGGTAGCCCACGACTAGAAGGACGGGAATGCCTATGTATGAGTTCTCGCCTGTGATGAGGCGATCTACTACTCGATCGCCGAGGGACCTCATACCGAATGAGATGCGTTGGGTTGGGCCCGGAACAAAGAAGTTAAGCAGGTCATTTTTGTCGTATGGATTGTCCGGGAGGTGAGGTGGCGTGGGGACGTGCTGGGGTCCGGCAACGAGCACCCATACCGGATAGGCGAGCAGCACCAGCGTAACGAAACTCGCGATGAGAGCCGATGAGGCGACTGGCATCGCTAGTTCCCGAACGAGCGCTGGGCGCCGAATCGCCACGAATGCGATAGCCGCGACGCCAATGATGACAACAAGTGCGGCCACCTCGGCCGAGATCAGGAATTGGGCGGAGAACAGGATGCCGAGTTGGAGGCCAAGGCGCCAAGAGATCGCCCTGTGCTGAAGAATGGATACCACTGTGGCGGCGATCAATGGCGGAAGCGGAAGGAACGTCAACTCTATATGGAGGTCCAGATTTTGGCCGACCATATTAGGCCCGAAGCCGTAGACGAGCCCACCGATGGCCGCAGCCGGTAGCCATACCTTCCACTTGCGCAGAACGAAGAAGGCGGCTGTGGCCGAGATGGGCATGGCAGCCACAGCGATCAGGTTGAGTATCGTAACTGGACCCACGAACGGGGCCAGAGGCGTCGTGACGAGTCCCAGCAGCGGAGAGGCCGTGTTTATCCCCAGGTTCAGGCCACCCGGCACGAAGATCGCGTGGCTGAAGAACGGGTTCAGCCCGTGCTCCAGGGCATAATGCACCCAAGCCAATTGCCACATGGTTAGTTGGGCATCGCCAAGGGTAGCCCGGCTGAAAATAGCCCTTGACATGTGCGGCAGATCTGGCCAGAAAGCTGCCAACCCGAGAACCAGGTATGCGCAGACGACCGCTAGCGACGCTGCAATACGCCTGCGCCCAAGTGATCCGCTGAGCGTTTCCTCAACAGCAGATGCACTGACCGTCTTCACGTCACGACCACCAAACTCCTGGTCAGCTACCACTCGCCGCGCACGAGTTGTGTCGGGATGGGACTGCCGTTCGGATCGGGAAAGAATTGACTTGACCATCGCAGAAGAGTTGAACACTCTAGCAGCTATCGGACACTGCGACCGCTCAGGTCGCGTCCGATCTGCCGGGCACCCCGGCTGATCCGGGCGGCCAGCCTGTCAGCCCCCGGCGGCGGCGGCCGTCTCGTCGGCCTCGCCGGGCGTCGCCTGCGCATCGGCGCCGTCGGCCGGGGCGAGCAGGGATCGCTGGAACTGGTCGAGGTCGATCTCGGCCCCCAGCCTGATGCTCTCCTGCGCGGCGAACATGCACAGCGTCGCCAGCGAGGAGCCCTCCCAGGACAGCAGGTGGTTGGGCTCGCCCTTGACCGCGCGGACGAACTGCTCTAGCTCCTCTGCGTGCCCCATGGACTTGTGCAGGCCGCTGCCCTTGCTGCGCGGCTTGCCCGACCCGAACTCGGTGAGCTTCCCGAAGTCATCCAGGATCGCCACCTGGCCCTTCGCGAACACCGAGATCCGCTCCCGCGGGAAGCCCGGCACGCCGGACTCGTTGAAGACCACCGTGGCCGCGGCGCCGTCGTAGTGCAGCGTCACCGAGAAGTTGCACAGCGTCCGCAGATCGTCGGGGAGCTTGCCCAGCGCGCGGGCGGTCACCGACACCGGGCGCCTGCCGATCAGCAGGTTGCACAGGTCGATGAAGTGCTCTCCCTCGCTGACCAGCCGCCCGCCCCCGTCGACCGGGTCGAGACTCCAGTGGTCGGCCGGCAGCGGCTGCTGCGCGATCACGTACTCGACGAAGTCGACCGGAGACTTCAGCGACTTCCGGAGCTCGTCGACCAGGGGCGAGTAACGGCGGTTGAGCCCCAGCGTGACCAGGGTCGGCTGCTCATCCATCAGCCGCAGCATCTCGCCGAAGTCCTCGAGCCGGGTCACCATCGGCTTCTCGATGAACACCGCCTTGCCGGCCGAGACCGCCGCCCGGACGTGCCCGTAGTGCTCGGGCTGGTTCGAGCAGATCATCACGGCGTCGGTGCCCTCGTCGGTGAGCAGCTCGTCCACGTCGGTGGTGATCATCGTGGCATCCAGGCCCTTGGCGGCGGCGGAGGCATTGCGCCCGGTCGCCGACGCGATCCCGCGGATCTCCACATCACGCATGGACTTGAGGTTGGGGAGGAGCATGCCCAGCACGTGGTTGCCGAACCCGATCAGTGAGATCCCCACCTTGCCGTCCCGCTTGGGCCGCGGGCTGACCTGGATAGTGCGGCTGGTGTCCGGGTCGGGCCGGTACGAGATCAGGGCGGCCACGCCGGGCAGCGTGTGCTGGCGAATGGCGTCGAACGGCTCCTGGGCCCGTTCCACCGGGTAGACCCCTGCGATCAGCGGCTCGGGGTTGACCGCGCCGATCGAGACCAGGCGGATGAACTCCTCGAGGTTGCGCTTCTCGGTCCAGCGGACGTAGCCGAACGGGTAGTCCACCCGGCCCTTCTCGTAGCCGGCGTGGTAGCTGCCCGGCCCGTACGCGCGCGAGTAGCGCAGGTCAATCTCGTGGTACAGGAAGTTCTTCGGGTGGATGTCGAGCTTGACGTAGCCGACGATCACCACCCGGCCCTGCCGCCGGGTGATCTCCATCGCCGAGTTGATGATCTCCGGCGAGTCCGAGCGGGCGCAGATCACCGTGGCGTCGACCCCCTTCTTGCCGGTGAAATCGCTGATGCGCCGCTTCCAGTCGGGGTCGGACGGGTTGACCACCAAGGCGGCGCCCGCGGCCGTGGCCAGCTCGTTCGCCTTCGGGTTGATGTCGATCCCGACGACGACGCATCCGGCCGCCTTCGCGATGCCGGCGCACAACTGGCCGACCAGGCCGAGGCCGTAGATGGCGACCGTCTCGCCGAATCTCAGGTCAGCCCGCCGCAGGGACTGCATGGCAATGCCACCGACCGTGACGAACGCCGCGTGACGGAGTTCCACGCAGTCGGGGACGGGCACCACATGGTTGATCGAGGGGGCGGCCACCTCGGCGTGGCCGCTGGCCGCGTACGCCACGGTCTGCCCGATTTCAAGCCCTTCCACGCGCTCGCCGAGCGCCAGCACCGTCCCGGCACCGCTATAGCCGATCTCCCGGGGCGTGATCATCTCGTGCCAGACCCGTCGTGCGGTCTGGCTGGGCCCGGTGGCGAGGATGGTCTGCTTGACCACGTTCCGCATCCAGGGATCCGAGATGGTCTGGCGCACGAGCTCGGCCGGCGTCTTC
>WNFI01666623.1_pt3 | contig 14246 bp, 11 predicted proteins | sample 5400471 | NCBI WGS metagenome assembly WNFI01 (sample SAMN13153348, study PRJNA577476) | soil metagenome | isolation source: 100 cm saprolite on Douglas fir-dominated hillslope | place: USA:California | collected 2013-09-17 | reverse complement strand
GTCGCGACTCTCGAGTTCCGGCGTCACCTTCGAGGATTGACGATACGTGGCGGAAGTGACAATCAACCGGTGCATCGCCTTCAAGCTCCAATGTTGCGCTTCGAATTCCATAGCCAGCCAGTCGAGCAGCTCCGGATGCGAAGGCCTTTCGCCTTGCGTGCCGAAATCTTCCGAAGTCTTCACCAGCCCGCGGCCGAAGTAATGCTGCCAGACGCGGTTCATGGTCACGCGCGCCGTGAGCGGATTCTGGGGGCTGACGAGCCATCGCGCCAGATCCAGCCGGTTTGGCCGGCTTCGGGTGTCAAGCGGCGGCAGCACAGCCGGCGTTCCCGGCGAAACTTCCACGCCCGCCTTCAGGAAATCGCCGCGAATCAGCACGTGCGTCGTCCGCGGCTTGTCGCGTTCTTCGAGCACCATTGCGGTGAACTGATCGGGATTACGCGGGCTGGGCGTGGCCACCAGGATTTCCTTGGCGTGGGCCAGCCGCTGATATTCAGCGTCGTTCTCGCGGTAGTACGTCTCCAGATCCTTGACGTCCGCCAGTTCGCGCTTGCCAACCGGGACCTTCAGGATGGCTTGAACGTTGCCGGGCAATTGGCTTCTCGCCTCGGCACTGAGCCCCTTTTCCCACGCGGCCATTTGATCGGGCAGCCGGGCGCTCCATTGCGCGATGTCGCTTTCGACCTTCAGCTTCTCCACCTGGAAATCGGCGGCGACGCGGCGGTAGCGTTCCACATCCTCCGCGCGTACCACTTCGATTCGGGGCTCCTCCTGGCTATTGAAGAACGCCATGAGCTGGTAATACTCGCGCTGCTTGATGGGATCGTATTTGTGATCGTGGCACTGGGCGCAGCCGATCGTCAGGCCCAGAAAGACCGTGCCCGTGGTGGCCACGCGGTCGAACAGCGCCTCGATGCGGTACTGCTCCTGATCCACGCCGCCTTCCTCGTTGATCATGGTGTTGCGATGGAAGCCGGTGGCGATTTTCTGATCGAGCGTGGCGTGCGGCAGCAGGTCGCCAGCCAGTTGCTCGATCGTGAACTCATCGAACGGCATGTCGCGGTTGAGCGCGTCGATCACCCAATCGCGGTAATGCCACATCACGCGCGGATTGTCATAGCCAAATCCGTTGGTGTCGGCATAGCGCGCGGCGTCCAGCCAGTGGCGGCCCCAGCGCTCGCCGTAATGCGGCGAAGCCAGCAGGCGATCCACAAGGCGGTCATATGCATCAGGACGGCGGTCGGCGAGAAAGGCGTCGATCTCCGCGGGCGTGGGCGGCAGTCCGATCAGGTCCAGGCTCAGGCGGCGGATCAGCGCGGCGCGATCGGCTTCGGGCGAGGGAGACAGGTTTTCCTTATCGAGGCGCGCGAGCACGAACCGGTCGATGGGATTGCGCGGCCACGATGTGTTGCGCACCGCGGGAGATGGGGGACGCACAGGAACCTTGAACGCCCAGTGGTCGCTCTTCGGCGCTAATCCGGCAGCCGGAGACGCGACTTCCGGCCACGGCATTCCGGCGCGCACCCAGCTCTTCAGATCTTCGATTTGCTCGGCGCGGAGTTTGCCTCCGGGCGGCATTTTAAGCGCGCCCGACTGCTCCACAGCCTGGATGATACGGCTCTCTTCCGGCTTTCCCGCGATGGCCGCCGGCCCGCGATTGCCGCCGCTTGCGAAACCTTGCCGGCTTTCGAGCGATAGGCCGCTGGTGCGCTTTTGGTCGCTGTGGCAGCCGGCGCACTTCTCTTCGAATAGCGGCCGGATGCGCATTTCAAAGAAACGGGCGGACTCGTCCGCCGGCTGCGCGGCCGCCGGCCATGCGCAAAGCAGAATCGTAAGACCCGAGAGAAAACGGCTCATGTCACCCGGCATCGGCTATCGAAAATATAGCGCGTGCCGCGCCACGCCGCCACTCTATGGAGGCGGCGCCGCTATTCGGTCTTGGCGATTCTATATAGTTTCGAAGCCGTGCGGATGATGAGGCTGCCGCGCGCGATGGCCGGGGTGGCCATGCACATTTCGTCGAGCGGGTTCTTGCCCAGCACCTTAAATTCCGCCCCGGACTGCATCACGAAGGTATCGCCATCCTCGCTTAGGGCGAAAATCTTGCCGTTATACGCCCACGGCGAGGCAGTAAACGCCGTCGTTTCCGGATCGATACGCTGCTTGCCGTAAATCTCGCGGCCCGTGCGCGCTTCATGACACGTCATCATGCCGCGGTCGAGCAGCGTGTAATAGAAATCGCCATAAACCAGAGGCGACGGATTATACGGCCCGGCCTGCCGCTGATACCACGCGATGTATTCGTTGGCGTTTTCACTTTCCTTCAGGCTGATATCGCCGCGCGCCGACGGCCGCACCGCGAACACCGGCCGCACGTTATCGCCGACATAGCCTGAGGCCAGATAAAGCAGCCCGTGCTGCGCGAATGGCGTCGGGATTACGATCGACGACATCCCGCCCAGTTCCCAAAGCACCTTGCCGTCCAGATCGTAAGCGCGCACTTTGCGCGTGCCTGAGGTAATGATTTCGGTGCGCTTTTCGTTCTCCCAGATGAAGGGCGTGGACCAGTTGCTGGCTTCGTCGCGCTCCACGCGCCAGATCTGCTTGCCTGTGCGCTTGTCGAGCGCGGCGAGAAACGACTGATCGTCGTTATCGTTGACCACGTAAATTCGTTCCTTGTGCAGCACCGGCGAGGCCGCGGTGCCCCAGCCGTAGCGCGTGCGGAACGGCCCCCAGTGCTCGGACCATACCGGCTTGCCGTCCATATCGAATACGAACAAGCCGAGATTGCCGAAGTACGCATAAACACGCTCGCCGTCGGTGACCGGCGTTTCCGAAGCGTACGTGTTTTTCAGGTGAAGCGAGCTCCGCGGCGACCCGCGATGCACTTCGCGCTCCCAGACGATCTTGCCTGTCTTCCAGTCGACCGCGTAAACCATCCAGCGATGCTCGTCGGCGGGGATGCCTTCGCGGTTTCCGCCGAAATACAGGCCCTTCTTGGGCGCTTCCGGCGCGACGGTGCTGATCACCGAGGTGAGAAAGATGCGGTCGCCCCAAACCACCGGTGACGACCAGCCATTACCCGGAATCTCTGTCTTCCAGACAACATTGCGCGTGGCGCTCCAGGTTTCAGGCAGTGCCGGATCGTCGGCCACGCCGGTGGATTGCGGCCCGCGGAATTGCGGCCAGGAATCGGCAGCGCCGAGCGGCAGCGCGAGCAGGAAAACGGACAAGGCGGGTGCGAGTGTGCGCATCACATCAACTCTACCCCCGCGCGGGACGTTAGAACGGCCCCGTTCCCGAGATTCTCACGAGACGTTTCTGGCGGCCCATCGTATATGAGGGGAGGGCATGCCACCCGTGTGGCTGCGCTACACTCAAAAAACCGTGACCCCGACGATTTCCGCCGAACTCGATACAAAAGTTAAATCCGCCCGCCAGGCCTTGGACGCATGGGTGCGCGAAATGGTCTCGTGGCATTTCGATCCCGCCACGGGCTGCCCTTTCTGGCTGGATTACGCCAAGCGCCTCGATTGGGACCCACGGAGCGAGATCCGCGGCTACGACGACCTGGACCGGTTCGGCTTTTTTCAGGACGAATGGCTGCGCGGCGGACCGGTGCGCCGCTGGGTGCCGCGCGCTTATGCCGACAAGCCGGTCTTCATCTTTGAAACGGGCGGATCGACCGGCGTTCCGAAATCGCGCATCAGCATCGACGATTTCCGCAGCGATTACGAAGCGTTCAGCGCAACTTTGCCGGATCAATTTTTCCCGCCCGGAGCGGACTGGCTCATGGTTGGCCCGACCGGCCCGCGACGATTGCGGCTGGCGGTTGAGCACCTGGCGCAGCACCGCGGCGGCATCTGCTTCATGGTGGATCTGGATCCGCGCTGGGTCATCAAGGTGCTCAAGAGGGGCGACGTTGAAGCGGCCGAACGCTACAAGCAGCACGTCATCGAGCAGGGTCTTACCCTGCTGCGCGCGCACGACAACATCCAGTGCCTTTTTACTACGCCGAAGCTGCTCGAAGCGCTGTGCGAAAAAGTATCTCTAAGAAAAATCGGCATCAAAGGTGTGTTCTGCGGCGGGACGGAGATGACGCCGCAGTTTCACCGCTTCGCCGTGGAAGAACTGCTGGACGGCGTGTACTTCGCGCCCACGTACGGCAACACGCTCATGGGACTCGCGGTGCACAAGCCGCGCGTCGCCGAGGACAATTTTGCCGTGATCTACTACCCGCCGGCGCCCAAAGCGGTTACGGAGGTCGTGGACCCGGACCATCCGGAACGCCTGGTGGGCTATGGCCAGACCGGACGCGTCCGGCTGACTACGCTGACGCGCGAGTTTTTCATGCCGCGGTTTCTGGAACGCGATGAAGCCGAGCGCGAGGCGCCATGCGACATGTATCCGTGGGATGGGGTGCGCAACGTGCGGCCGTTTTCGCGATTTCAATCGAAGGTGGTGGAGGGCGTGTACTGATGCTCGGCCCCAGGGCCTCATGAAGATCCTCGCGATCACCGCCGGCGCCGCGAATATGTATTGCGGCAGTTGTCTGCGCGACAATGCGCTGGCAGCGGAGTTGATGGCGCAGGGTCATGATGTGACGCTGGTCCCTCTCTACACGCCGACGCTCACCGATGAGCCAAACGTCAGCCGCAAACGCGTCTTCTTCGGCGGCGTCAGCGTGTATCTGGAGCAGCACATGGCTGCGTTTCGCTTCACGCCCGCGTGGCTCGACAGGTTGTGGGATTCGTGGCCGGTGCTGAAGGCCGCGTCGCGGCGCTCGATCGCCGTCAGCCCGCGCCATCTCGGCGAACTTACCATTTCCATGCTGCGGGGCGAGGATGGATCGCAGCGCAAAGAGTTTCACAAGCTGGTCGATTGGTTGCGCGGCGAGCCGGCGCCGGATGTGGTAATTCTGCCGAATTCGCTGCTGATCTCTCTGGCGCGCCCGCTAAAGGAAGCTCTGGGCCGCCCGGTAGTCTGTACGCTGCAAGGCGAAGACTTATTTCTCGAAGGACTGGGTGAGCCGTGGCGCGCGCAGGCGCTCGATCTGATCCGGGCGCAGGTGGATTGCGTGGACGCGTTTGTCGCCGTGAGCGATTACTACGCGGGATTCATGTCACGCTACCTGGGAATCCCGGACCGCAAAATGCACGTGGTCCCCATCGGCATCAACCTCAAGGGCTACGGCACGGGTTTCCGTTTTCGCACCAACTGTTTCACGGTGGGATACTTCGCGCGCATCGTTCCGGAGAAGGGCTTGCATATCTTGTGCGAGGCCTATCGCAAACTGCGCCAGGAAACCGATTTCTCCGGGACTACCCTGGAGGTCGCCGGCTACCTGGCGCCCGAGTATCGCGGCTACTTGCATGGCGTCGAGCAGCAAATGAAGCAGTGGGGCCTGGGCCACGAGTTTCGCTATCGCGGCGTGCTCGACCGCGTGCACAAAGTCGACTTCATGCGCAGCCTGAACGTGCTCTCCGTGCCAGGATCTTATGCCGAGCCCAAAGGAATCTTCGCGCTCGAAGCCATGGCTAATGAAGTGCCTGTGGTACAGCCGCGGCATGGCGTGTTTCCCGAAATGATCGAAAAGACTGGCGGCGGAATTCTGGTCGACCCGGATAGCGTGGACAGCCTGGCCGAGGGAATTTTCTCGTTGTGGCGCGACCAGGAGCATGCCGATGAACTCGGCCGCCGCGGCGCAGAAGGAGTGCGCGCGCATTACAGCGCCGCCCTTATGGCGCAGAGAGCGGTGGAAGTTTACGGTAGAGTGGGACAGGCCTTCCTGTCTGTCCATGGATGAGCGACAGCAGAGACCGATCCTATTCCCATGCTCGAACTCACGCGCCTCGGCAAAAGCTATCCCACGCCGCGCGGTCCGCTCGAAATTCTCTCCGATGTTTCACTGTCTCTTTCACGCGGCGACGCGGCGGCGATTATGGGACCGTCGGGCAGCGGCAAGAGCACGCTGCTTTACATTCTTGGCGCGCTCGAGCCGCCTACAGCGGGCACGGTAACGCTCGACGGGCGCAATCCTTTCGAGTTGCCCGAAAAAAAGCTCGCGGCGTTCCGCAATAAACAAGTCGGCTTCGTGTTTCAAGACCACTGCCTGCTGCCGCAATGCTCAGTGCTCGAAAACGTGCTGGTGCCGACGCTGGTGGCGGAGTCGCGCAATGGCGCCGCGGATCGCGCGCGGGCTCTGTTGGAGCAGGTTGGTCTCAAAGAGCGGATCGATCATCGTCCCGGTGAGCTATCGGGCGGCGAACAACAGCGCGTGGCTATCGCGCGCGCGCTGATCCGTGAGCCGCTGCTGCTGCTGTGCGATGAGCCCACGGGAAATCTGGATCGCGATTCCGCCGAAACCGTCGCCGCGATGCTGCTCGATCTGCACCGCAGCCAGAAGACAATCCTCATCGTCGTTACCCACAACTCGGACCTGGCGGCGAAATTCCCGATGCGGCTGGAGCTTACCGACCGCCATTTGAGGAAAGTATGAACGTCACTGGGCTGCTGGAGAGCGGCATTTACGTGGACGATGTGCCGCGCTCCGCCGAATTTTACCGGCGTGTCTTCGGTTTCGAGCAACTCGTGGGCGATGACCGCTTCTGCGCGCTCAGCGTCGCGGGGCCGTTGCGATCGAAAGCCGCGTCACCTGGCCGCGCGGGGGGCGGAGCGTTTATTTTCGCGATCCCGACGGCCATCTCGGCGAGCTGATCACCCCGGGCTGCTGGGCCATTTACTAGATGCGCACAGCCACGCTGGTTCGCCGCAACCTCGGGTACTTTTGGCGGACGAACATTGCGGTTGTCCTCGGCGTGGCGACAGCGGTGGCCGTGCTTGCCGGAGCGCTGGTGGTCGGCGATTCGGTGCGCGCCAGCCTGCGCGACCTGGTGCTGACCCGCCTGGGCCGGACGGACACCGTCATTTCGGCCGCCAACTTTTTTCGCGAGAGTCTGGCCGATGAGCTGGCCCGCGGCGAACGCTTCACCACATGCCCGCTGGTAGTTTTCGAGGGTCTGGCCACGCATGAGGCGAGCGGCCGGCGCGCATCGGCGGTGCAGGTTTACGGCGTCGACGAGCGTTTCTGGCGATTCCACGGCGTGCCGTTGCCCGAACTTCCGGCGATGAGCGCTGCGCTGGCGGAAGAACTCGGCAGCAAGCCGGGCGATGCCTTGCTGCTGCGCGTGGAAAAGCCCTCGGTGATCCCGCTCGAATCGCTACACAGCCGGAAGGAAGACGTCGGTCGCACACTTCGCTTCACGGCGCGCGACGCGCTGGCGGCGACCGCGCTCGGCGAGTTTTCGCTGCGCCCGCAACAAGGCGCGGTGCGCGCCATCTTCGTTCCGCTTCGGAGGCTCGCACGCGATCTCGGACAGCCTGGAAAAGTGAATACGATTCTCATTGCCGGTGAGCCCGCCGCCGGGCCGGTCGAGAAATTGTTGCGCGAACGATATTCGCTCGACGATTTAGGATTGACGCTCCGGCCGCTCGATGCGCGCCGCGGCACCTCGCTCGAATCGGCCAGCGATATCCTGAGCGACAGTCTTGCTTCGACCGCGCTCGCCACAGCGAAAAAGCTGGGACTCGAACCGGAGCCGGTCTACACGTACCTGGCCAACACGATTCGCGCCGGCTCGCGCGAGATTCCATACTCGCTGGTCACCGCGGACGATCGCTTTTTCGCGCAAAGCCGGCAATCCGGCATCCTGCTGAACGACTGGGCCGCGAAGGAACTTGGCGCGCAGCCCGGCGCCGACGTCACGCTCGATTACTACATCTGGAAGGGCGACGGCCGGCTGCATACTGAGTCCGCGCGGTTCGAATTGGCGCGTATTCTGCCCATCGCGGGCACGGCCGCGGATCGCGTATCCGGGCATTACGGAATCCGACAGCCTCCACGATTGGGACCCGCCGTTCCCCATCGATTTGAAACGCGTGCGCCCGCGCGATGAAGAGTACTGGAAAAAGTACCGAACCACCCCGAAAGCATTTCTACCGCTCGCCGCCGGGCAGAAGATCTGGGGCTCGCGCTTCGGTAGGCTGACTTCGATCCGTTTGCATGGCGCGACGGACGGTTTCGCGGCACAGCTTCGCGCTTCGCTCGATCCGACGGCCATGGGCTTCGCTGTGTACGCGGCACGGACGCAGGCACTCGCGGCATCGGAGGGAGCGACCGATTTTGGCGAGTACTTCGTTTATTTCAGCTTCTTCCTGATGGCGGCGGCGCTATTGCTGGCGGCGCTTTTCTTCCGGCTGGGCATTGAGCAGCGGCTGCGGGAGATCGGCATGCTGCGCGCGCTGGGTTTTTCGGATGCGGCTGTTCGCAATTTGTTTTTGATCGAAGGCGGTTTGCTGGCGCTGGCCGGCTGCGTCGTGGGGATCGCGGGCGCCGCCGGATACGGTGCGCTGATGGTGCTCGGGCTGCGGACGCGATGGTCGGGCGCGACGGGGACGAAGCTGCTCTCCCTGCATGTCACGCCTTCGGCGCTGGCGACCGGCAGCCTTGGCGGGTTGGTCACAGCGCTGCTTTGTATCTGGTGGACGCTGCGCGGGCTGCGCGCGATCACGCCGCGCGGGTTGATGACGGCGCGCCGTCCGGAAACGAAATCGCGCTGGTGGGTGGGACCGGCGTGCGCACTGGCTGGTGTCTTGCTGTTGCTGTCCGCGCGCTGGATTGGCGCATCCGGCAGCTTCTTTGGCGGCGGCACGCTGCTGCTGGCCGCGGCCTTATTCGAAGGCCGCATCTGGCTGGGCCGGCGCAGCACGAAGGAATTTCACGGGATACCGGCGCTCGGTTTCCGCAACGCGGCGTGGCGGCCCGGCCGCAGCATTTTGTGCGTTGCGCTCATCGCCAGCGCCACATTTCTCGTCATCGCAGTAGACGCGTTTCGCCGGGAGGAACGGCCCGCGCTCGATCCCCATTCGGGCACGGGTGGATTCGCGCTGATGGCCGAATCGCTGCTGCCGGTGATTCACGATCCGAATACCGGGCCGGGGAGGGAAGCGTTGAATCTTACCGATCCCGCGCTGCGCGGCGCCCGTTATACGCTTTTCCGGCTGCGCCCCGGCGACGACGCCAGCTGCCTGAATCTCTACCAACCGCGCAACCCGCGGATTCTGGCCCCGGCGGGCGGCTTCCTCGCGCGCGGCCGCTTCGCGTTTCAGGATTCGCTGGCGGCGACTGCCGAACAGAAGCGCAATCCCTGGCTGCTGCTGGAATCGGCGTTGAACGATGGCGCGATCCCGGCGATCGCCGACGCCAACTCCTTGACTTATGTGCTGCACCGCAAGCTGGGTGAAGACGTGATCCTCGACCTTGGCGGCAGTCATCCGGTGCGGCTGCGCCTGGTGGCCGCGCTCGCGGACAGCATCTTTCAAGGCGAGCTGCTGATCTCCGAACAAAATTTTCTGCGCGCGTTTCCGGATCAGCCCGGGTATCGTTTTTTTCTCATCGAGCCTCCGCCCGAAAAAGCCGCCGCCGTCACTGGCGTCCTGGAAACTGCGCTGGCGGACTACGGCTTCGACGTCACCTCGACGGGCGTGCGTCTCGCCACGTACCACCGCGTCGAGAATACTTACATTTCGACGTTTCAAATGCTGGGCGCGCTTGGCCTGTTGTTAGGAACGGTGGGTCTGGCGGCGGTTCTGGCCCGCAATATACTCGAGCGGCGGCGGGAACTGGCGCTGCTGGCGGCCGTCGGCTACCGGCGGTCGCATCTGGCATTGATGATCCTCGCGGAGAACGCGCTGATACTGGTCGGGGGGCTGATCATCGGCACGGCGTGCGCGCTTGTGGCCATTGTTCCAGCGCTTGCCTCGCGCGGCGGAAACGTGGCGCTGGGTTCCATGGCCGGCTGGCTGGCGATGATTCTGGCGACCGGCCTAGCCGCGGCGATTCTGGCGACGGCGCTCATGATTCGCCTGCCGCTGCTTCCGGCGCTGCGCGCGGAGTGATCACTTCTGGAAATTCATCAGCACGTTCGCGGGTGTCGATTGCCCTTGCATCGTCAGCACCACGGGCAGGTCGCCGCCGCGCGTGAGTTGGGGCACCTGAATGTTCACCTGGTAGACGCCCGCGAAGGTCATGCCGGCGAACTGCACGACGGCGGGTAATCCGTCTACAGTTACCTGAACCTGGGACGGATCGGCCAACGGATAAGCTTGCGTCAGCAACTGCCCGGTTGGGTATGGCATTGCGGTTGGGCCGAGGCCATCCGCGAACAGCTCCAAAATATCTCCCGATTTTGCCGGCCGGCACTGAACACCGCTCAGGGCGTTTGCGGGCGCAACGTAGACCGGTTCGTTCGAATCGCCATGCAAGGCGACCAGATACAAGTAGCCGGCGAGCGAAAACGTGAAGAAGCCCGGGGATGCAGGCAACATCGCGGCGGCCGCTGACACCGTTCCGTTGCCGGTGATCACGTCTATGGTGGCAGTGCCCGCGAAAACCTCGGGCGGCGCCAGCACGTTCAACTGCGCCGGGCTCGCATAGCTTATGTAAGCGTCCTGATTGTTGATGCGCACGCGCGCACCCGCCACCATCGTGGGGAGGGTTTTGCCGTCGGGAATCGCCCAGTCCCAGCCAAAGGTGAGGCTGGTGAAATTCTGCCCGTAAATCGAAACGAAGCTGCCTGGCGCGATGATGGCGGCCCCGCTAGCCGAATTCAACACCGCGCCGGGATTGATGATGGGCGCCGGCGGCTCACCCACCAGATCCTGCAGCGCTTGAAACTTGACCGTGTTCAGGCTCGTGATGTCCTCGGTCAGTCCCCAGCAGCCGTAACGGCTATAAGCGCCGCTGAGCGCGAAGTACATATAGAGGCCGCCGCCGTGCGCGAACCAGTTGTCGCGCATATCGTGGTCGATGAGGTTTCTCATGCCCGGATCGCGGTTGGCCAGAATTCGATTGGCGACATTTGCCGTGCTGCCCCCGCCGTTGTCGGGCCCGCCCTCGTATACGACGTGCGCCAGGCCGAAGTTTTGGGCCACGGCATGCAGCGCGTCGGTGGCGGCAACGCTGTTATCGCTATCGGCGCGCATGGCGGCCAGCACGCCCGCGGTACCGGCGCCGCTCGCCGCCTGGTTGTCGTTGAAATAGTGCGCCTGCGCCAGCGCGAAAAAAAACTGGCTGGGAGGGCCGTAGGTTTGTTTCACCCAGTTCAGGACGGACTGGTACTGATCGGGAAAGAGGGTCCAGCCGGCGTACACGACGCGCACCGTGTCGTTGACGGCCCCATTGCCGTAAACACGTTTGAAAATATTACTGATCTCGACCAAGCGTTTGGCGTGGCGCCGACCCGCCAGCGTTTGCAGGTCTCCCATGCCATCGTTGTTGAGCGGCGAACTGCCTTTTTTAACTTCGGCCTGGGTTGCCGCCAGATTGTAGGCGTTCTGCCCAAACAGCGGATTCCACACTTCGTTGCTGTGTTCGACATAAACCTTCAGCGCCGGATTCAATTTGGCATGCAGCAGTGTGGCTAACTGTTGCAAGTAGTCGTCGGTGGCAGAGGCCGGAATGTTGATCCAGATGTCCTTGCCCGTCTGGTTAGCCAGCAGGGCGACATACTCCCACGCGGCGCCGTGCTTTGTTCCGTAGCTCTGCTGGGTCGCGTCGGTCATCACGTGCCGGTCGGACCAGTTCGTCACCGCCGGATAGGTCGGATCGCTGTTGTTGGTGGCGGTGAAGTCCATGAAGCGGATGGTGCTGAATGGGGCGAGAGAATCCAGAAACTCGTGGGTGTAGACCTGGGTGCTCGCCGCAGCATAGCCGGGCCGGATCAGCCGCAGATTCGTGATGCCAGCGTGCGCGGCGCCAGTGGCGGTGCGCTTGGTATCGATGAAAGACATGCTGAGCACGCCCGCCCCGAGTTTGACGATAACGTCGGCCGTAGTGGTGTTCGCAGCCGGATCGTAGACCTGGTTTTCGATGGAGACGCCGGAAGGGTCGTAGCCGCCCAGAATTGCCTGGCCGTTGAATGACAAATGATAAGTGCCGCTCCAATCGGGCTGGAATTTGGCGGGATCGTCGATGGGCGGGGCCCATGCGGGGATGGGGCGAACATCGAAGAAAACGGTTTGTGCATCCGCTGTCGGCCAGCCGTTGGCATCGACGGGGGCGGCGGTCGAGCCGTCCAGCCGTGTCCACGGACGGAACACGCGGCCCAGATCGACAAATGCGCGGGAGCGCGAGCCCTCGCCGGGATCTTCAACCTCCACGCCAATTTGTCCACGGAAGCCTTGAGCCCCCGCGACGCCGGCGCACAACACGAAGACCACAACGGGCTGAACGAACTTGCGAGACAACGCGGCTGCCTACTGTTTCTTGCCGCCGAAGACGAAATCTTTCGCGGCCCCGGCCTTCAGATGGCATTTGGCGCACGTGGCGGAAGCCGCGGGCGGCGTGATGTAGCTGCCGTCGGGCCGGTACTCGGCATACTCCCACTCGCCCGTGCGGTTTTCGCGATAGGCCTCGCCAAAACCGTGTTCCTTGCGCATCACGTGAAGACCGGTGACGTGGTCTTTGCGGAAATGCCCGTCTGCATCCAATAGCGCGTTTTTCGCCCCGTCCTGCTGCGCGCTCGAGGTCTCCATCACGATGACGGCGCCGTATGGATAACTGGCGTCCTGCCTGGCGGCTGCCGGTCCGTTTCCGTAGACAATAACAACGGTCTTTTCCTTGGCGTTCTGCGATGAGCGGAGTTGCCGCCACTTTGCCTGGTAGTCCTTTGGAAACCCGACGCGGTCCACAGCCGGCGCCGGTGGATCTTCGGAGCGTGCGGGCAAAATGCTGAGAGCGAGAGTCGCGGCGATCAAGGCGGGCGCGCGCCAGGTCATATTGTTCTCCGGTAGCAGGCAGTATACACCGGCCACTGGCGAGAGCAGAATGAGATTCCTTCGTCAGAATATTGGCCGGCTGTAGGTCCCTGCGCACACCTTCGGCGATTCGGTTGTGATCGTTTGCGAGGCCAGTCTCAGGCGACCCGTTAGGCCCGCATCACCAGCGGATAGACCTTACGGATCGCGGCCACGATGTCGTCGGTGTCGCTGCGCGTAAACGTCGGATCGAGCGACACGCCGGCGAAGCGGCTCAGAATGTCGATGGTACGCGGGCAGCACTCGGCTCCATAGCGGATGGCGCGCCCGCGCTCGGAGGTAAACGAGGGCCAAGCCGGATGCACGGTGCGCTTACGCTCGACATGCGGCGCAATGGGCAGAATCGCCGAGCCGCCGGGCAAGGACGCTGGAACATTTTCGGCTTTCATGGCCGCGCGGAACCGTTCGCACCGGGCTTTGGTGTCGAAGCCGATGAACACTGCCACGCCCAGCTCGCCCGCGGGATCGGGCAGGCCGCGGAACTGGATGCCGGGGAGGTCGCGAATGCCTTCGTACACGCGGCGCGCGCTTGAGCGCACTGAATCCACGATGCCGTCGAGCTTGCGCAGCTGCGCCACCAGCACGCCGCCGGTGAATTCGCTCATGCGGAATTGGCTGCCGGCGAACGGCTCGACCTTTGGCCCACCTGCTTGGTGCTCATGGAGCGGGCGCAGGGCGCCCAGGTCGTGATAGCGGCTGGCGCGCTCGAACAGGAGCGGATCGTTGGTGACCACGGCGCCGCCCTCGCCCGACGTGATCGTTTTGTTGATCTGCATGCTGTAGATGCCGATGTCGCCGAGCGACCCCACGGGCCGCCCCTTGTAACTCGCGCCCAAAGACTGCGCGCAATCTTCCAGCACGCGGATGCGATGCCGCTTGGCGATTTCGAGCACGCGATCCATCGCCGCCGGGTTCCCTTGCAGATGCACCGCCATGATCAGCTTCGTCTGCGGCGTGATCTTGCGTTCGATATCGGCGGGGTCGATGTTGAACGACTCGTCAATCTCCGCGAACACCGGCAGCGCGCCAGCCAGCACGATGGCGTTGAAGCAGGAGTGCCAGGTCCAGGCCGGCAGGATGACCTCGTCGCCGGGACCGATCTCGCACGCCGCCACCGCGGTCTGCAGCGCCGCCGAGCCTGAGGTCACCGCCAGCGCGTAGCGCGATTGCATGCGCCGCGCGAACTCCTTTTCGAATGTCGCGACTTTCGCCGGCGGCTCGCTCCCCGGCCCGTACCAGCGAAACGGCCGGCGCACCTTCACGACATCGGCCAGTTCGCGCGTCTCTTCTTCGCCATAGACGGAGGTACCGAAGAAGCCGGCCTTCAGCGGCGTTTCGCGAACCGGTTTGCCACCTTCGACCGCCAGTTT
>WNFI01165115.1_pt1 | contig 14246 bp, 15 predicted proteins | sample 5400471 | NCBI WGS metagenome assembly WNFI01 (sample SAMN13153348, study PRJNA577476) | soil metagenome | isolation source: 100 cm saprolite on Douglas fir-dominated hillslope | place: USA:California | collected 2013-09-17 | reverse complement strand
CTCAACCAAATCCATTCTGCCCACTGCTCACCACTAGGATTCAGTGCATCCCCCCCTCAAGTAATCATGCCACTTGTCACGAACCGTGCCCGTATTTCAGTCGACTAATCGTGACAAGACGCAGGGAGCTATGGTTACATGCTGCTCGGTTCGCGTTGTTGCAGCGCTGAATGTTCCGATCCAGTCGATCATGTAACCAAAGCATGCAGTTATGAATAAAATTGTTGGAAAGGCTCATATGCCTTCTATATACATGCGCGTGGGGATGGACCGAGACATTTGGTCCACCTCCACATTTTTACCCTGCCCTCGCGTTCACGCTGCAATCGACTGTAAGTCATTAGTTAGCACGAAGGGGCATTTAACTTACGTGTGCCGCACAGTCCGGCCGTCCGCTTATACACAAAGTTATACCAACGAAGGTGCCTTCGTTTGCGCGATACCAACGTCCGTTATTTAATCCTGAATGACTTCTTGTTGCCTTACGCCCGATTGCTCGCAACTTAACTTTTGTAGCGCTTATCCTTCTTGCGCACCTAAACGGCCGTCCCCACTATAGCAAGTTGTTTGGTCTAAAGTCACCCCGATTTTATTGTATCTATTGTATCTGGGGTCACATGCGCCAACCGGTATGAAGCAGTCACCTTAATTTGGCTGTAACCACACTGGTCAGTAAACAAAATGGCATCACGTCGGTCCCAAGCTATTCTGCATGTAGTGGGGCGTCCTGCAGTAAGCCGGTCTCAACCTGTTGCTCGCCGCTACTCTTTCTTGGCACGCCACGTAACGGTTGCCCCGCGCACCGTTTTCAAGGTTAGTTTTTTTCTACATCCACGAAACAGTCATTTCAGAGTGGGAGGTAGACTTCTTCGAGAACCTTGAAGACCCTTGACTTTGCTGGAACCAAGGAAGTCGTATTTGAACGCTCGGATTGGCCTCTTCAGAAGCTTCAAGACTACCTGAAGAACGATACTTTAGCCTTGATTGGTTACGGGTCGCAAGGACATGGTCAAGGTCTTAACGCGCGTGATAACGGTCTCAACGTCATCGTTGGGGTGCGCAAAGAAGGGGAGAGCTGGCGTCAAGCCATTCAGGATGGTTGGGTGCTTATTGTTTTGTGATCGTATTTAACTCCAGGCCAACCCAAAAAATTTTTCTCAGGTCCCAGGCGAGACTTTGTTCTCAATAGAAGAGGCTATTAAGAAGGGCACGATTATCATGAACCTCCTCTCTGATGCTGCCCAGTCTCAAACATGGCCTGAAATCAAGCCCCTCATCACCAAGGGGAAGACGCTCTACTTTTCTCATGGTTTCTCCGTCGTGTTCAAAGAAGATACCAAAGTTATCCCTCCTCCTGACGTGGACGTCATTTTGGTTGCTCCTAAGGGATCTGGGCGCACCGTCCGAACCCTTTTCAAGGAGGGTCGGGGCATTAATGCCAGCATTGCTGTCTGGCAGGATGTTTCGGGGAAAGCACTCGAAAGGGCCCGCGCCCTTGCCGTTGCCGTAGGTACTGGCTACGCATACGAGACTACCTTCGAGAAAGAAGTGTATTCTGATCTTTATGGCGAGCGTGGCGTGGTAAGCACCTCAAGTATATATCATTCTTATAGCTGAATGTAGCGCATTACGTTCCCCATAGCTTATGGGTGGGATCCGTAGGTTTCCATGTACTCTGATGCGGTGCTTTTTGTCATTGATATGTTGTTTAGAGGGAATGTTCCGTGCTCAATATGAAGTCTTGCGGAGAAACGGTCACTCTCCCTCAGAAGCTTTCAATGAGACTGTCGAAGAAGCCACTCAGAGTCTCTTCCCTCTGATTGGCGCACATGGGTACGTCCCCCGCATTTCGGTCCGAAACGTATGCTGATGTCGGTCATCAGCATGGTAAATACGTTGCTTTCTACAATAGGCTTTACTTCTAACTTGTTGCGAATCCTGATTCATAGGATTACATGTATAGTGTAAGTCATTTTAACTACCTTGAAATCGTGCCCACTGACTCCTCTCGCGCTGCCCTAGGCTTGCTCGACGACAGCTCGTCGAGGTGCATTGGACTGGGCCCCTATCTTTGAGAAAGCCAACCTTCCTGTCTTCGAGGCTCTATACGAGTCTGTGAAGAATGGCACTGAGACTCGAAATACTATTGAATTCAATGGGCGTAAGAGTTATCGCAAGGATCTCGCCAGGGAACTCGAGGAGATTGACAACCAAGAGATATGGCGTGCAGGTTCGTAAGCTTCACTGCCAAGGCTGGCTGATAATTAAGCCGCGCTTATTAGGTCGCACTGTCCGCACTCTCCGACCGGAAAATATTGAGTAGATTTACCTTCGTGTTGGATTACAATGCTCGCGCTTTGCTTCGTGAGCTGACAAATAAGTGTAAAAAAATATAATCAGCCAGACGTTTGGATGTATGAGTCACATAAGGAACAGTGAGCACCAAATTGGGTTGAGAAGCGCTTTTTGCCTTCGTGAAGGCGATCAGAAGGAACCAGAAGGTACAAAGATAAATTGTGAACCAGCACAAACTTCCTGTCAGCGTGCGAAATAAAGAACATCGTAACACCAACCCTTTACACATGCCCATGTAAGAACCTGCGCTGCATGTAATGCTATGCGGGGTAACGAATCTAACTATATGGCTCCTCGTCTACCTCAAGATCGTTGATACAAGCGAAAAAAAACTCGCGTGGCCGCTATTGAATGGACTTGAGGACAAAACCTTCCAAACCACCACAAAGCCACAGTTCTTGTACACTGCTTCCAACAGCTTTCACCCCATATGTCCGTTCCGATCCATTTTCGGGCACACTGACCCGAACCTTACCTTCCTCCATCTCTACTTTGGCGTACCAACCTGGCTGAACTGTATGTTCGCCACTGACACCACCCGCGCCACGCTCTCCTCCTTTGGCGAATTGCGTCGTGAGATCCGAGAGAAGTTCGGGACACTCTATGCATATCAACCCATTGTTAATAGCGTTTCGCTTAAATATGTCGCCAAAAGATCCTGCAATGACGAGATTGACCCCTGCTGACTTTAAAGCCGTGGCAGCCTGCTCCCGTGACGAGCCCGTTCCAAAATTGTACCCAGACACAAGGACGACACCTACCTCGCCACCTGGCGAGGTGGCACTTAGTGAAGGTATGATGGAGGCAACCGTTCGAGCGAACGCTGTATCATAGTTCTCCATGACGACCTGAGCCTGCCGTTCGAGCGGTATATCATCTTGATATGTGTATTTACCCGGATAGATGGCATCGGTGTTGAGATTATCCTGGGGTACGAATAAGAGTGGACCTTCGAAGACGCGGGGGAAGGAGTCAACTAAGGGCTCGATGGGGCTGTCCTCGGAAGTGGAAGAAGCTAGAACCGGTGTCTGTGAAAATGAGGGAGGTTCGGCTGTGGATGACTGCGAATCAGCAGGTCCAGAAATGTACCCATGTATTGCACTCGCTGCCACGACGGTCGGGCTTGCGAGGTAAGCTTGTGCCTTTGGGCTCCCCATACGTCCTTTGTAGTTGCGATTTGTTGCGCTAATGCCAGTTTCCTCTTCTTCCAAGAGGCCGGTGCCCAAACCGATACAAGGCCCACATCCTGCCGGAAGGACCTTTGCGCCTGCTGCCACCAGGACTTGCCAGTCTCCCGCCTTCTCTGCTTCCTCTTGGACAATAGAGCTAGCTGCAGCGACGTAGAACTCAACGCCGGGCGCTACACGCTTGTCTCGAACCACTGCTGCTGCCGCTGCAAGATCAGATGCCCGTGCATTGGTGCAACTGACGATATACGCCTTTTGTATCCCAATCAGCTTCGCTTCCAAGAGAGGAAGTGGGGTGGACACTTTGACACTGTTCGGACCGGATACATGCGGGATCAGGCTGCTGAGATCAAATGTCAGGTGTGCTGAGTATACAGCATCGGCATCGGACACAATCATAGTCGACTTGATCGCTTCAAGACGCTTCCGGCTGAGGCGTGGATGCTCTGGGGGCCTAGGAATGGCCCAAGACGCCAAGGACGGGAAAGTACTATTTTCAGCTTTGGAAATCAGTTCGTCATACCAGGTAAGGAGAATGTCATCTACAGGGAAGACACCAGCTAAGGCGCCCCATTCTGTTGTCATATTCGAGATTGTCAACCGGTCGTCCACGCTGAGTGACGCCACTCCATCACCGACGAACTCGATGGCAGCATTTAGGACTTCGTCCTTATTGAAGGAGCCACAAAGGGCGACTATGACGTCTTTTCCGGAAACTCCAGGTGGCAAGCGACCTTTGAGCTCAACCTTAATCATACGAGGGATCTGCCACCAGGTCTTTCCTGTAGCCCACAAAGCCGCGGCATCTGTTCTAACAATGGGCGTACCCACACCACCAACAGCGCCATACATATTACTATGACTATCACTGGCGACGGTGAGACAGTGAGGGAAAGCGTAGCCTTCTTCCACTAGGATTTGGTGCCCGATTCCCCGACCTGCCGCGTAGAAGTCTATGCTATGCTTCCTAGCAAATGCCTCTATGGCAGCGTATTTGGCCAGGTTCTTGGATGATCTGTTCTGTACATCATGATCGAGAGTAAAAACAAGTTGACTGGGGTCATGGATACGGTTTGCACCTATGGCTTTGAATCTATCACAATCGTAAAGGGGTCGGCCGCCTCTGTAGCAATCTCACTCACTTAGATATGACGGGTCCAGTATTGTCATGAGTCATCACATATTGTGGTTTGATCATAACATAGTCTCCAGCCTTGACGAGCTTGCCCGACGGCAGACCAACCGCGTATTTCTGAACAATCTTTTCGATATATGTCTGTCTATTTGAAGACTGTCCGATGCTCGTAGCGAATTTTCTGGTGAGACATGACATTAAAGGTGCTGCTATCCGACCAGGCATTTTTGGATTGAAGGGGATGGAGTGGCAGTACATCAAGGCCTCGTGACTTGCCTCGGCTCCGCAAATGCAGACTGCGGGTGTGAAGAACAAAGGATCAGATATCGAGGACGAGTGGGAGATCCACCCCACCATAACGTATCGCCACATCTTGTCGAACGTACCTCATGTTTAGTGCGGCCGTCATTTCCGATCCGCTACGTACAACTGACCAAGTTGTCAAGTAACCCACTTCGTGTCGTAGGTCAGTCTGGGATAGGCTCTATCATGTGGAAAACTTTATAATCCGTGCACATAGCTTTGTGTGACAATGACGCATTTTACGCGGCTTGCGAACGAATTCGGCTCGGGCTTCCACCAGGTCAGATGCTGGCCCTAAGTTTGAGTCAGCCCAACGTCTTCTTAAGTTTTAACTGGACTGTCGAACAGAAACACCAGTTGCTGCGCTGCAATGGGACTCTCTTGTTTGTTCTCGACTATTTTGGTTGCTCTCCTATAACTGACCAACATTATCCAGATCGCGGTCTCGTATCCTGCCAGGGAATTTGGGGTTAAACGTATGGATAATGTACGTCAATTCCCGCATTTTACCCCGGAAACGTCAGTAACAGGCAATATTAGATCAAAGAAGCCAAGAAGAAATGTCCAGAACTAGTAGCGGTTCACGTCATGACATACAAAGAAGGTGACAGTGAACCGGCGTATCATGACAACCCCGACCCCCGATATCACAAAGTTTGTTCTTTCTTCTAACTGACAGGTAGGACTATACCCACTTCCACAGGTCTCCCTGGAACATTATCGTCGTGAATCAAAACGCATAGTGGATGTTTATCGGGAGATACTCCCTCCTGGAGCAGACCTCGGTATGATTATTCTTTGAGAGACTTCGGTACCTCACACTGACGGATCTACAGAGAAAGCATCTATAGATGAATGTTTCTTATGCCTTACCTTGCCAGTCAGAGACATCCTTGTGCAGAGATACCCACATCTCGGACAGGTACCACCTGACGCACCCCAAGGACTCGACACCCCCTTACCGCCACCACCTCCAGCATACTCCTTTGAAGGGTTGGGAAACCTGATCCCAATCATCCCATCTTTACCATACTCCAATGATCGCAAGCCACAATGTAGCATCGCAAAACCTTCCCGTTCTCCGCGCAAAGATCAGCCCGAACTCCCCAGTGTATCAAGCGACGGATACAATCTCCAAGCTGGTGAACCTGTGACATGGCATGACATCGTAGGTATATCTCTCCGCCCCTCATATCGTTTCTGAAACATTCAAGGCTTTATCTATTGGCGCAGAGATCATGCTCAAGATGAGATCAGCGGTCAAGGAGAGATTGGGATACACGTTAGTTCATATGCTTTTCCCCAACGCGATCCGGATGATAAGGCTTATCACGCCTTTAGGACAAGTTGCGGAATTGCTCGGAATAAGCCATTGGCAAAGGCATGGTCACAGGCCTCGATCTTGACTCTGATGAACTGATGGTTCATATAGCTTAGTGCCTCGTACAAAAAGCTGGACCAACAGGTGAGCTAACTCGATTTCTCATACCAAACGTTTGTTAAATCCATGCGAGACCATCTTGCGAACCGCGGCAGTACCCGGATATTGGAGACCCATGCCATTTCAAAGCGTAAGGACTTCTAGAGTAACGTCATATGGACCTGCTTTATGACACTCAGGAAGATCCGATTTCTTGGTGGCAAGCTTGGCAGAACACTTTCGGATGATTTAGATGGGAAGACAGTCGGTGATTTGGAACACATAACGCTTAGTATGCCTTTCTGCAACTTCATCTGAATTATCCAAGCTTGACGGCGTAACAGGTGAGATGCAACGAATGTACGGAGAAGAATCCTTATGGGTATGGCAAGTGCTGAGGGGAATCGACAGAAGCGAAGGTCGGCTTAATGAAACTTACTGAAGCGGATGAGATACCTGATCTTTGTATCCTCGAAGTGACCGAAAGAACGATTACGAAGAGTATGTTGGCCTCAAAGAATATAAGGCCGTCATTCACGGACCCCGATGAGGGAGAACGGTGGATACGCTTACTTGCCGTGCGTTTGAGCCTAGTCGCAGGATTTACGACTCAACGCTCATTGCAAGGAAAGTCTGAACTTGCCCTTCGTCTAGTAGATGCTAGAGAAGTAACACCCGCAATTTGGCCAAAGACCATCGCCGTTCATTTTGTTCAAGGTAAATCTCGAAACCTCGATTCACACTCAGATTCTAAAAAACGGCTGGACTCCAGACTCTGAACCCCGCGTGTCCAAGCAATCCGCCTTCCCTTACACTCGTAACCTAACAACGGTCTATGTCGGCGATGTTGCACTCAAGCTCTGGAAGATACTCACTAAAGACAAGAAGGAGAAATCAGCCACTGGGAGAATCCATAATATCGGGATTTCGTTTGGTGGACTCAGTGTAGGTGAGGCTGGGCAGAAGAGCATCGAGGGGTTCCTGGCTGCCCCTAGACAACATCGAGGCAAATCCCCGCCCGATCATTCATTACGACCCCTGCTCCATGAAGCTGAGAACCCGTCCAAAAAAAGGCCGAGAGATCAGCAGGCTACTTCAGAGTCTTGTGAGGGCATTGATGAAGGCGCTTCCTCATTCGTATGCTCTCGCTGCTCCAAGCGTATCGCATTGCCGCCTCGGTCGGGGCGATATGTTGATGACCATTCATTGGCGAATGCAGTCGAATCACTGAAGATAGAACACGAAGACTTCCACTTCGCCCAGGACCTTGCACTGGATGACAATGACCCCAACGCCAGCCATTCAGGGTCGAAATCAACGAACAACTTCGTTAAGCCTTCCTCGAAAAAAGCGCGGAAGACAATTCATTCCAACGAAGGGATTGCAAAATATTTCTCGCCTCAGCTGTCGACACCTTCCACTTCGACCAAGGGGCCGAAGAAATGACCACTAGACAGTCTTGTCATACATCCTATTACTCCAAATTTCCTATTCATGTTCGTTACGAGCTGTGCGGTGCCGACTCGTAGTTATAATGAATAACCCAAGACTCAGTCAAACCGTTCCACTTGAGTACATTCAAGAGTTCACTACATATGTATACATCCAGACCAAATTGTTTATCCTAGGCCTAGCGCTCTCAGAGTCTACTGGCGCTCAAACATGAATCATTGAGAACATCACTACTTCTTCTGACCCAATCTGAGCCATTTTGGCACTTTCTTCTCTAAGCTAGAAGTCAAAGGCTTCAGCTTTGATGTAGTTGAAGAAGTGCCTTTCTCTTTTTCGCCTCCTGGAGTAGGAAGTGGAACTGATTGTTCAAGTAGTTGCGGGAGAAGTGGAGGCGGGCGTGTGGGATCTTTCAGGGAATGATCAGCAGAGGGACCAAAGCACACAACCGGGACCATACCATTGTAAGTATCAGTCTGGAACCTGATTAGTAACATAGATGATGGTGCAAGATCCAACTGTGCTAATGTTTTTGGTTTCACATCGGGGTCAGACACCTTCAGCTCTCGTTTGGGTGGTTGATCTGGGTGGAAGCAAAAAATTGGAGATGCGGAAGAACGTGCGGGCGTGAGATCCTCACAGAGAATGAACTTGTCCGATAAAGCATCCTCGATAAGTGAACCACGGATGAATTGGTAAACTGCTTTAATATCATCGGTCGACTGAAATGACTTCTCCAAGATGACCTGGTTAGGAAACTTAATCCGCATCTTTGTCTATATCAGCATGGAAACAAGTATCAGATCCTGAAGACATTTCATGTTCGACGGTCACTGACTGTAGGCCACCGACTCAGACGCACATCCTTCTCACGTTTCTTGATCACCTGGGTCTTAAGGGGTGAGTTTACTAGCTCAGCTACGCGCCTCTGCTGTGACGCATATGCCGCCTGTCAGGTGGTATTAGTCACGAACGACACGTTAGTTTCTTTTGGACCCGTGCCTGCAGCTCCGAACTCGTGGGCTCAAACTCCTCGTCCGGTATATCGGCTTCGCATACAGAATTTCCATACGGCCGTCAAGCCTTCTGTAGAGTGATTCCGCAAACCATCGCGCACCTAACAGGGTAGAGCGTGTCGGTGGTGAAAACACCCTCACAAGATCGGTGTCATTGCTTGTTGAGTTTGTCGTCACTGTGCTTGAGTTCTGCAAGGAGGCTGGATGCGACTCCGAAGATGAATCAGACCTCTCTTTATCTCCAGGGTTTTGCATTGCAGAATGCTATGAATGAGAGAGCTCGATAGAGCGGGAGACGCGTGTGTTCGGAAGCAAAACCTGCTGACCAATTGTCCATTAGTATTCGAGCTCGACGGACCCACACCCAAGGCATAGCTTCCTTTCCTTCAGAGCGTTTGAATCCATTAGGATTCATCTGCATCGGAGCCGCGGCTCTAGACATCAACTCGCTCCTTTCTGGCGACTTTTTAGAGCGACCAAAATATGCCAAAAGCCTTGAATGGTGTCATCGAAAGTACGGAGGTAATAGAAGCGGCAGCACATCCAGCAGGATTATTGCGCGGCATGTAAGTAAGTCAATGGTTTGCAAAATTTGCGCGACTAAGTGATTCACAGCGCCGCTCGACGCGCATTCAAGTCAGTTGAGAAGGTTCAAGCAGCTGCCAGGCGCTGTCTAGTGTCACGCCGTTACCCGGAACTAGCTGCACTGTGCACAGAGCCGATACACGATTCTCCTGATGTGACCACTGTCGCCCTAGAGACCCAGGATCAGGATGGCATATCCGAATTGAACGGCGATGCGTCTGACTCGGTTCCCTCTCCCATCTCGAAATCCGTTCCCTCAATGCCTTTTCCACTCGAGCCCCATCCCTATACTTCTTCCCCCTCCATCCGACAAATGCCTAGTATGCAAGCACCCTCGCCGATGCCCGTATCACGCTTCGACAGACCGGAACTCGCCATCATCGACCTTACCTCTCAGATTCGTTCAACGCAGAACGTCAATGCGCGACTTGTCCTTCATATAAGTATGTTAGAAACTAGAATAACTGACTGGCAATCCAGGGCTTCAAACGTCGAGGCATTGGTGAAAGAGCGGGAATGCATCATCGGTGTTGACTCCGTCCCCCTTCCATTATACGAGAGTGAACAAAAGGCCGTACTTCAACTCCGAGAGAAGCTCGAATCTGGCATTGCACATGAGGCTGCCTCCAAGGGTAATTTAATGCAAATTCGGGGCAAATTACAATCGCGTGCGAGAGTTCTAGAGGCGAATCACGCCCGGGACTCGAAGTCTAGCACGTCTCCCCAGGATGCAGAACGAGCTCTTTGTGATGCCATAGCGAGAGCTAAGGTATATCTGCAAGCCACTTCACTAAAATCGACTTCCGTATCTAGCTCACTATCACAGCCACGCGCACGAGGCGGGCCGTTGCTTTCCCACGACCAGAGCAACGAGGTATCAGTGCGACCAACACTCATAAAGTTAAATCGTTCGCGTAGAAGTCCCTTCGCTCCTATCAAACCTCCACTCCCTAAGCTCCTCACTCGCAGTAACCTGGCTTCCCTACTTCATCAACCCCCACCGGACGAGAATCCCCGGTCTGCAGGTCCTGGGCTTAGCGTCCCGCCCTCCAGCGCAACAAGGTCGTCGGTATGGAAAAGTCCAGGCAATAGACGGCTTTCTGTACCTGTTGCGGACAACTCTTTCGTTCAGGACAGACCATCTGTTAATAGGCGCCTTGCTGCTTTTTACGCCCCTCGCCCATCCCCGCTCTCGGAAATGAAACGCTCAGAACCTCCACCCAGTCACTCTTCGAGAATTCACGGTCCCCAGACCCCAGTATTACCGTCGTCTCCGCAGTCTCGAGTACAATCCACAGCAGGAGATGATGGCAAACTACCATCGTGGGTTGACGAAATGCTGGATCACATCACCCATCCGTTGCATCACCATCGTTTGGCGTCGGCGGACCTGAGCAAGAGCATCCTTGCGAAGCGGTCGTCCAGCATGTCATCCATTGACGACCTTCACCTGTCCCTCCAGCTTCCATCTCCCAGTCCAACGCGAGACGAATGGGAACTCGTTGGCGACAATGAGACTCTTGGAGGCTCCAAAGTAAACCTTCTCTCAATGGTTGAAACACCGCCGCCAAAGAGCATTCGTCCGACAGTATCCTCGGGGAGACTCCGAAAGTCCACGTTGCCCGCACGCCCACATCAGGAAGAATCCAGACCAAGCAGCAATAATTCTTCCACCGGATGGCTGAAGAATGTCGCCAACAAGATGGGTATCCAGGGGGATCTAAATTCCGAACGCGTGCGGGGTAAGAAGGGATCTATCATGTCTCGTGCCTAATTTGTCTTATCATCTCCACGCTCCTCTTCAACGAACCTCATCTCTCTTGGATCTCTTCTCTCACTCACCCTTCGATTTCATAACCGTATCGCTATCTGTTGCTCTGCAATCTGCATATAATCATGTACCATTCTTCCGCCGCCATATCCATTTAATGATGCGCTTCATGCAATTCATCTGCATTTATCTTGGCTTATGTAACTACAAATGAAGACATTAACGGCTGAACATGACAGTCAAAACTAACATCTCTCGAACACCCGATACAGGTCTGGCAGACTAGCCACCTGAACAACTGCACTCCCACTCTGGGAATCATCTACACCTCCCTTATTCTTTCCTTTCTCACTCTGCACTCCCATAGAACCCAATAAATTCTTCGGCGGAATGAAGTAATCTCTCACAGCAGGCATCAAGACATGTTCAATCTGCCACCGTTCCGCCTTTTCTTCTTGTACCAGGTCGTCGCTCCCACCTTCATCTTGATCCACGTCCATGTTATCTCCGGACGGAGAGGATGGGGCCGGGGGAGGACCGGGCTGTGTTGAGTAGAAGAACGCCAGTTCGCGAAGGAATGTTCTGAAACATTCTTTTTCTGCCGTCCAGTTCACCTGCAAGAAAAAGAAATGCATTAATGGGGGGAAATAAGAGCCAGACCATAGACCATAAATATACGAGAATGAAATGCGCACCTGGGGCCCCAATCGCATCAAGAACGAAGGCAATCGATCTAGATTGGGCGTGTAATCCTTCAGTAACATGGGAATGCACTCTAATCGTCCTGTCTGGCTGATAACAAGTGAGAAATACTCCCCCAGCATTTCTCGTTGGTCGATCAGAAGCCCGACTATAGCCTAAATCAGGTCCTAAGTATTGTCCCATCGGGAATGCAAGGATGGTAGGTGTAATGGCTAACCTCCACGACTTGCTCCTTTGTATGGCCGCTCTTCTCCACTCCCGTTTCGCAATCAACGGCAAGCTGGATGAGGTTCCGTATATCTGGAGTTGGATCCAGAAGAAATTTGCCGAAATCGCCAAACTGGCGTGCGCCCAACTGGTAGAATAGCTCTTCCCTGTCCAACCGTCATACTAGCATCAGTTTCAATACACACCGAAGCTCATCGGATCAAAGAGGAAAAGAGATAAAGGCGACAACGTACGAGAGCGTTCCGTAATCGACCATATATAACTTCGTAGTATGCTGAACGAGAGCAAGGCATCGTTTAAGATCCACGATACCGACGAAAGTGTGGTTCTCCAATATATCCGCTAGATCTACACTCAAATGATTCCTCGGTCGACCGTAGGACCAAAGAGAAAGTGAAGAACGTACGTTCATGTCTTGCCTTATTGATCTCCGTCCTCAACTCCACCACACTTTGCAGGAAACACTTCGAATCCCTAATCCGGACTATGACACGTTCCTTACCCTTACCCGTACTCCGAGGTGTCGCCGATATTGATGCCCCAAGGCCATCACTTCTGTTTTCTTCATCTGACTCCGCATCAACATCTTGTAGAGTCTGTATCGGAGGGCCTGTGACAGCGGACAAAGAAGACGACGAGGAAATCTCTTGAGCTTGAGCTTGAACTCGAGCTTGATACGCAGGATGTGAAGCGGGCGGGAACATCGAGTCTAGCGTACGATCTTGAGCCGTGACACCTCGGACCTTGTGCTGCGGGTATGGCTTTGAAGGTGGAGTCCTGGAGGGTGATGATGCTTGAGATGTATGTTAACCGAATTATGTTGGGACAGAATATTGTGGAAGGACTGACATGCGGAGGTTTGTCCCTCTTCCTGAAGCCGTATTTTCGGACCCCGGTCCCGGAGTTGGAGTTGCTGAACTCCATCAGGATTCTTGTCCCCTCTCGTGAGGAGCGCCTGTCATTAAAAAATCCCTTCATTACACTGAGTGGGACGACGAGTTTGACAGGATGTACATATGCTGACGAACCTCTCGCTTCGTCGGATGGACATTCACATCGACGCTCGCTGGGTCAATGTCTAGACTACGTGAACACGATGTATCTTCAGTCAACGAGAAGATATGGGGTCGTGTGACGTCTGCGACTGACCTCATGTAGACAAATGGATACGTCCCTTTGGGAAGTATAAACGTGTACACAGCTTCAACAGCTCGTTTGATGCGTGTCGATTCCACTAATCGATCTAGTGATAGTAATACAAAGCATGAGCCCGGGATGAAGAATGAGTAATTTTCAAGGGAAAAACTTGCGGTTGATGAACAAGAGAAAGGTTATCTTCTTGGAATGATAGTTCACACTCGTAGCATGGAGTTCCGCGGACCACGTCGTTCGCTTCCTCACGGGTGGTAGATCGTCCTCATTCACATTCTTCATCACTTCGTCTTCTCCGTTCTCTGCATCTTCGTCTTCATCATTTAAAGAGGATGACTCCGACGAGGCTTTGACGTGCATCAGCTCCCTCCCTACAGTCCCTCCATAGAGCAATCTAATCACTTCGTCTACGCCCGCTCCTTTCCCATTGTGCCCTGGTGTACTCACGTCTGGTACATTGCTCCCGGCTTTCCTACAGCTAAAGCTCACATGCGGATTATGGATGGCATAGCGCGTGACGACGTCTAGGATACGAGCATATTCGTCTGACGAGGAACGCAAAGCAGATAAACGAGTGGGTGTGTTATAGAAGAGGTCCTCGACGGTGAGAGTTGCACCATCATTCCCGGCGTAGGGTTTTATGATGTCGGTATTATTGACTATTTCTTCTGGATTTCGTAGCTGAGATTGTACGGATCGGGATTGGGAAGAAGACGAGGAACCGGAAATGGGATGACCGTCCATGTAAGAGACGCGCCATGCACATGGGTCGAGTGCCGTTTTAGTGGTTACGGTTAGATGAGCCACATGTGAAATCGAAGCAAGGGCTTCACCGCGGAAGCCATAAGTTTGGATGGAAGCAAGGTCGGAGAACTTGGAAATCTTGGAGGTTGTGTAACGTTCGCAGAGGATGGGGAGATCTACTTTCTATTTGAACCCAGTT
>WNFI01138870.1_pt1 | contig 14246 bp, 16 predicted proteins | sample 5400471 | NCBI WGS metagenome assembly WNFI01 (sample SAMN13153348, study PRJNA577476) | soil metagenome | isolation source: 100 cm saprolite on Douglas fir-dominated hillslope | place: USA:California | collected 2013-09-17 | reverse complement strand
TCATGAAACTTGTCAATTCACACAACTTGTTGAGCGATCATGCCAAGTTGTCCTATTGTAAACCGCCTACTGTTCAGTGTTACTTGAGGTCCCGGTCTACCCTATCCCATTGAATGCCAGCTCATCCGAGACCCACCCTTGTGTCTCTATCGACCTGTTCAAATCGGTCGGCTTCGCTTCTCTACCCTTTTCGGGCATAACTGTACGTACAATCCAATCCTCCCCCTTCCTCCCCTCTCAATTGCTTGTGCATTGGTATCCGTCCCGGTTTGATTTCAGCCCCAGTAAAATCGGTTATCGGCCATTTAAAAACTATTATGATCAAAATATATAGAAGCAAAGCACTCCCAGAGAACGCACTAGGCAGGCCCCAGCTCTCTATTTGGATAATAGAACGATGTTATCATACAGGTGGAATTCATATGAGCTACACAGGTAAATGCGTACGCAGCCATTCTCATTGGACACCATGACACCATCCTCTGAAGCCTAGAGCAAGTCCAAGACTTGTCCTGGCTGAGCGGTGACAGTGTTGAGGACCTGTCCTCTGTATATGATTTCGACGGGCCTTGATAACCGAGCACGATCAAATGTAAGTGTCGCTCGGGTTATATTACCCTTACTCCAAGCCAAGTCAGCACGTATACCGCCCCTGACACGGGCCCCTGTGAGCGATCCCGTCGACCAAGTGGAAGGTAACGCCGGTAAGAGGGTAACAACCAAAGTAGATTGCAATGTCGCAACATCAGGAGCTTGAATGAGCGCATTCTGATCACATGAATAACGATTAGCAATGCCCTATTGTTTGTGTCTCGCTCTTCGAAGATACACTCACCATGACTGCGCCAGGGTACGCCCCGTTGGCATCGTACTGGAATATGGGATCGCTGCTGCCTGGGTCATACAAACTAAGCAAGTTGTCTCCGAAATTCCGTTTAACCGCGTACTGGAAAAGAAGGTATTGAGCATCAAGCCCGCCGATCAAAATGCGGAGATATCTCACAGTAAGTTCATAATAGAACTTGTCCGCATTCCCAAGTTGAGCCCAACAGGCTGAACGCCAGACTTTCTCCCAGCCTAGGTGACAAGCAGAATAAACAGAAAGTCGCAGCTTTCAATATTCGCGAACTATCACCTGAGTCTGCATCCCAACCTGTTCCATTACCGCGATGAATGAGACTGGTCGTTGCAGCATCCAGAAGCTGCTCTTTCGTCAAATTCACATTTGGAGGCACATCCTTAGAATCGTAGCTAGCAATGGAATAGCCTGGGTATAGCCCAGTCAGATGAGAAAGGTGACGATGCGTGTCTGTTGGGCTGTCCATATCAACTTTCCACTCTGTCATCCATGAAAACATTAGGGGAGGGTAAAAGGTCATTGTTCCGGGCAGGGGCTCACCTTGAAGCTGGCCGAAGCTTCCGATATGCAATCCCCTGTCCAACCTCGATAGCACAGTCCTGACAGCTAATGAATAGCAGTTAGTACTAAATCTATCCTCAACAAGTCAAATTAGAGGGTACATTCTATGAACTTCATATCCCCCTCGCCCGCATCAGAGTGACCTTTGAGGACATAATTGAACAGTTCCCAAATGAGCTGTTGCCAATGTGCGCATCCTGGATCACGAGGACAATAAGATAGAAATGATTCTTACATGATACAGCCGACGTACCGAATGTGATAGGAACTTGCTCAGGTGAATTGCAAGGTGCAACCACCAAAGTGCCGTCCTTGAAATACTTATCCTCTAGTAGATTCTGAAGCCAGAACTCAGCAACGCCCTGAAACGGAAAAAAGATGACGAGACCATCAGTCAGTGACATATCGTGCACATTTTAAACCCATTAGGATGACCTTAATAAGCGGATAGCCCTGATTTTTCCACCATGACAGCGAGGCCAGCCCATAATCGTAATGGTCCCAAACATGCATCATCTGCCAAGGCGAGGTCGAGCCATCCGCTTGTATCAGTTCAGCGCAATAATCCTCACCATCCAGGAGGCCGCAGCTGGGAAGCGGAAAGGTGAAAATGTAGGCACTTCTTCGCGGAGATCGGAGTTACTCACCTGGGTAATTGAACCATTGAGCGCTATTCGGGTCTCCCGACTTCATTCCAGTGTGACCGAAAATCTTATGTCGCAAGTAAGGCGCTGTCAGGGCCTGAGTGAAAGCTATGGCTGCTTACATTAATCTCATTGTGCACCACGAAGCCAGCTGTAGTGTCATAGAGCGTCAATGCCGTTTCGCTTCCCCTGGGCACCCAGGTTTTCTGGGATGAAGTGATTTTTGGAGGCACAGGAGCTGCGATCGGGATAGAGGCTCACGCTCATATAGTCCCATAGCGACCGTGTCACGTCGAGATCGGTGGATTCGGCTGACCAGTAGGCCTGTTGAACGTTGATGTTAACTGGAAACATAAGCGATGCTGTTGTTTTCTCAGAGCCCTTGCATAAAGCTCACCGTGATAGTCTGATACGGAGGACACGGCGCGATCGAGCAAGCAGTGGTCAAGAATCGTGTACCCACCATCCAAAAAAAACTCACCAGCACTCCAAGGGTTCAACGTGTCTTTTGCCCAGATGCCCTGCAGGTTGGCTGGTAATCTGCCTCGGGCGCTGGCAGCCAGCAGATAGCGGCCAAGATTGAATGCGAGCCACTCGATGTACGGACTGCCCGCGTTAGAGGAGGTTGAACGATATTTCGTCATCAATGAGGCAGTCGTCTTCGTAAGATCAGGTTTTTGGCCGAGGTTGAGACTAAAAGACCCAATAGCCATGACATCCTTGAAGTCCAAGAGGTGTTCTTCATATAGTGCGGAGTACTTAGAGTCACCGGCAGTCAGGTTCCCAGACGGGGTCACCGAACGTATTATCCTCTGGACATATATATCGGGATCCGGACCTTGGAAGCTGAACCCATGAGCAGCATCGCCGGCATTAATATCATAATTTGTTCCACCAGTCCAAGCTACCCAAGAGTCTGTAGAGTTGATCACAATGATGGTGGCACTTCGGCCGTGAGAGCCAATCGTGCATGCAACGTTCGAATCAGTCGAAGCAAAGAAAACGCGCAGACCGATTTCGTAAGTCATCCCTGGCGAGCCTGCAGTGCTCCTCATGACCTTGGTTATATAAGTCCAACCACGTTGTTCCTGGATCTCTGGGACTTACTAGAGTTGCATTATCCTGACAACTGAAATTGGGTGTCGAAAGTCCAACAGGAGCAGTCAATGTATAGACAGTGGGTTCAGCTGAGGTCTTGGGACCCATTCGTTGACGATGGATACAGGCCTGAGCTGGATGCGAACAAAATGATTCCCTGAATTGGCATAGGGCATTAAGTAGGCAACCATGAAGCAAAGGTTTTGGGGCTACCTGAGGACTGACAAATCACCCTCATTCCAACTAGAAGATACCACACCTCGGTCCATATCAAGCCACCGACGGTATTTCAAACTTTGGTATGTCGCGTTCCGCGAGATTATGATAGTCCCAGCGAGCGCATATGATCCTGGAGAAAGGATATGACCTCCTGCCCCTCGTTTTTGCCCCAGATCAATGCCTACCATATTCGCCAGCGTCTTCAGAAAGCACACTAATATCTATGATGCTGTGAGGAAATTCATAATACCAGAGACTTCAGCACTGACTCGAAATGGTCCCTGATGGAGCGGAGAAAATGCTCTTTCGTATATCGTTCAGTGATGTTGCAAGGTATGGGCGGTCAGATAAGGGATGATTCCCTCCGTTATAGGACTGTGCTAATGTTCAGTTTAGGTAACACGATAGCGGATGAGCCTGGCTGACTTTATTGGCGAAAGGGCCCCCACTCCACAGTGATTCGATATTCAATACAATGCTTTCCTGGCTTACACCACCGGATAGCATGGCTATAGCGCATGACCGAACGTAAGTTTCTGCAACAAGATCCGTAAAAACTTTCACAACTCACCCCCCAAAAGACCGTTTCCTGATATAGTGGACTCAAATCGTCAGAAGGGTAGCCTTGAAAGTTATTGACGCATTTTACCGATAGGAAGATACTCATCTGCCCATGTCGTAGCGGGAGAGTCAAACCAAATCAAGTTTCCTGAGGTAGGAAATGATGATCGAGGCCTCGTAGCTCTCCCATAGGGGAGTGGTGCCCTCATTGAAGTGCTATAAACAAAGCAAATAATCGTCAAACAGATTGACCCTATGACTATCCCCAGCAGACGCCATCGAGAGTCAACCTTAACTGGGTCATCTGAACCAGCTTTGAGGGCATTTTCGCCTTCCGCGTCCACGAACACATGCCCCATGCCAAATCTCGCCGCCTGCGTCGAGATGTCCATTTCAAGGGAACCTGTATCTCCCTGGACGTAGAGGAGCTTAGACTGCGTGCTGACTATAACGGCATCCTTTGCATCATGAAGCACTGATCGTGTCGACCCCGGCTCTATCATGTCTCACAGGGGATGGAGGAATGGGTTCTTCCCTTGGACACAACGCCCGCTGACGAATGCCGAACAAATTTCTGATTCGATATATGTCACCGATGTATAAGAAGGAAGCTGCAACAGTTTGTAAAGATGAAGGTGCTTGCTAGCGTTGGAGATTCCTTCGGAAGGACCACGTGGGACTACCCAAATGATGTGAAATAACTGGTGTCCATGTTTTCCAAAATCTCTGCCTGGCAGCTCGCTGACAATTGCAGATGACGTGACAAAGTTGGCGCCGTGGAGGCAGGCTAAACGAGTTGAGATGTCTCAGTGGTTGTCCGCCTATCCGCAGCCCATTTGCGAGAACAGGGACTGGCTTAGCCGGTGCTACATGTTGTTATAAGTCGCGGGTGAGATGTCTGACGATATCCGATTCGTTGGGTGTCATATGTTACATATGCTACATGCATGTACATGTAAAGATCAGAGTCGCGATATCCAATTCGTTAGATATGAGAGTCGTTCCCGAGGTATACAGACTCTTTTTTGGATTCTCACGCATCCTCCACGACTTACGCGTTCAGTGCCTGCTTCTTAACAGTATACCTGCCTACTAGGCATTGCTTTCGTATGCAAATGGAGTCATTTGCCATATATGGCAAACTGGGCCTTTCCGCTTCGCTGGCGAGACTGTGTACTAGCGAGACACGCGCTCAAAGGACGTATGATCGGAGCACTAGATTGGCTCTTATACAGCGTCCTCACCAAGGTCAAAAATAGTCCCAAAATATCGAGGAGCCTGCCAATTTGCGGCCTCACATTGATTGATCGGAACAACTCGAGAATGCGTGCGCCAGGCCAGGCCATGCCCCCATCGTGAGCCCTTCCATGGGAACTAAGTCCTGGTCAGCCCATGCCAAAGTGAGATTTGGATATTGCGCAATGCGGTTGCGCAATCATGGCGATTCGGGGCACTATGAGCCATTTTTTGGATACATTCATATAGGAGTATATAAGTCGTGGATTCCCCCCAAGGCCTCCTCTTGAACACACTTGGCGACCATCAATCATGGTGACACTCTTAGGTGAGTTCGTCCCTCACGATGCGCTCTCATGTACCGACCGCGGTCCGCTGTAGTCCCTTCTATACATTGTGCCTCGTGCGAGAGCTACATCAAGACACTACTGTCCCCCCTTTCGCTCGAGTCACTCGACGTGGACCATATAAAACGTACTTTAACGTATTCTGTACCCGACGGCATTGAGGCCCCCTCCCGCGAATCACTTCTCCGCACCATCCAGCGCACTCTGTACACGGCTGGGTATGGAGCTGAAGACACTGGCAATGAGACTGGCATCCGTAGTCCTGGTCAACGAGTGTATGATTTCTTCTTTGGTGGACGGTACAAAAGACACAAACGCCACCTCCGCCATTGTTCCGCATGCCGACAGGAGAGCAACGAGCTTCAGGAAACCGCATCTGCCACACCTAAACTACGGGGCGTGCTGGTGGATGATCCTTCTAAGGCTCAAGTTCAGGAGACCCGCCTCTGTATCGAGGGCATGACTTGCTCGTATGTTTTCACCTTGTCGCCAAACAACTGAATCTGAAGTCTTTTACTCAGGTCTTGCACGATAACCGTCACTCGAATCCTCTCGGAACAACCTGGAGTCTCGGAAGCAACAGTAGATCTGCTGACCAATTCAGCCACTATTATCCATAACCGTTGCGGAGTTTCAGTGGGCGCTCTCATAAGTGAGATTGAGGATGCCGGGTATGGCGCTATTCTTGTCGAGACTCGCGCGATTGATGCGTCTACCACGCGCCGAACGCTGTTCAGCATTCAAGGCATGACTTGCAGGTATTGTGTTTACTCACAAGGTTGAACGATTGCTGATAGTGATAAATGATTATGTCATCAGTGCGTGCACAGCAGCCATTTACAGAGCCGTGATGTCATTGTCCGGCATTAAGCATGCATCGGTTTCGCTTATCACAAATTCTCTGGATGTCACTTACGATCCTTTACTGATAACACCGTCGGCAATTGTGAACACCGTCTCTGATATGGGATATGATGTTGTAAAGTGGGACCACATTGAAACGAACCAGTTATCTCAGGTCACTGGCACGAAAGACGATCGGACCGTCGAGCTGAAAGTGGAAGGCATGATGTGTGGGTGGGTTAAATTCGTCTTTGTAGCGGCTCCTGTCATAACTTTATTTACAGTGAATGCCCGGGTCGTGTTAATGTCGCCCTTGAATCCCTCAACCTCATTTCATTCACCCCCGTAACTCTAGACTTCAATCGAATCACAGTCCACTACAAACCCTCTCCCACCCTAACAATCCGTCATATTCTCTCTGCACTGGAGCCTTTCAAAGCCACCCTCTACATGCCACCGTCACTCATGGACCGTTCTCGCAGGGTGCAAGAAAAGGAGACAGCCCACCTGGCGCGTTTGTTCCTGATGAGTTTCGCGTTCGCTATACCTACATTTGTGATTGGCGTGGTGGCCATGGACTTTCTACCGGAGCACAACCATTTTAGGATGTGGTGGGAGACGCCGCTTTGGGGTGGTGCTACGAGATCGGCGATTGCGCTTGGTGTCATGGCTACTTTTGTGCAATTCGGAGTTGGATGGTGAGTTGCAGGATGTCGTACCGTCGACGAATCTCAGCCAGGTCTTCACTTCCCCCCACTTAGGACCTTCTACAAACGCGCCTATAAAGGTACCTTCAGATCTAACAAAGGACCATGGAAATGGTCTCGGTTAGTCCACTTTGGGAACATGGACCTCTTGGTGGTGCTATCCACCAGTGTAGCGTACATCGCCAGTGTTGGGATCATGGCTCGGGATATCGTACAAGGTGCTGAAACAACGAGAGAAATTGGTTCCGAAAGCACATACTTCGACTCTGGGGTCTTCATTATCTTCTTCATATTGATGGGAAGAGTATTAGAAGGGCGGGCAAGAGTTAGAGTAAGTATTCGGTCACCATTTCAATTCTGATCTGAACGAGTGCTCCATCACAGACTGGAAACGCGGTTGCGCTCCTGGGGGACATGCGTCCACACCACGCTTCGCTAGTGTGCGGCATAGTGGAATATGGAGATGGGAAGGAAGTGGAAGAAGAAGGGCTTCTTCGTGAACCTACGACATCTATTCCGGTCGAGGACATTGAACTAGGAGATCACATCCTTATTCAGCCAGGTGACGTTCCTCCAGCGGACGGTATCATCGTCTCTGGGTCGACATCGATCGATGAGTCTTCCCTTACTGGCGAATCGCTCCCCATTTTCAAAGGCAAGGGCGATGCTGTCATGACTGGGACCACGAACCTCACTTCCCCTGTCGTCATTCGCGTGAACGAAGTCGGCGATCAGACGATGCTGCAGAAGATTGTGCAGACTGTTGTTGAAGGGCAGAGTCATCGAGCGCCTATCGAGCGCCTAGCGGACACCATTATAGCTGTGTTCGTCCCCGCGATTGTCTGGTTCTCGATGGCCGTACTCATCGTCTGGCTCACTCTCGCTCTCACCAATGTCATCCCTCGCTCATACCTCCCTCTTAACCACACGAAGGTTGGCGATCGCATCTTTTTTGCTTTGGGATTTGCCATTAGCTGCCTTGTCATTGCTTGCCCTTGCGGGATTGCCCTGGCCGCACCGACAGCTCAGGCTGTGGGGTCGGGGCTCGCGGCGAAAGCAGGCATTCTCGCCCAGGGTGGAGGCGAAGCGTTCCAGATAGCGGCCAATGTGGACACGGTGGTCTTTGACAAGACCGGAACGCTCACTACAGGAAATACAACAGTCACCCACCTAAACAAGGGCCAAGACGTGCCTGATTGGCTATTCCAAGCTGTTCGTATCATGGAAAGCGGTTCAAGCCATCCGTTGGCTCTGGCCATCACGAAATTCTGCACGCAGACCTTCGGTGAGGATGGCGATGTTCGCGTCGTGTCAACGGAGGAGGTGCCCGGAAAGGGGCTGAAGGCGAATATTCTCCTTGCCGATGAGACTGGGTACATGGTTCTGGTTGGCAACGAGAAGTTCGTTATGACTGAGAATCGTGCCCGCCTGGAACAGGGTGATCATCTTAACGTCGTGCGCTCCCAAAGGGCATCAGGATGCACTGTGGTCTTCGTTGCCACCCTAGAACTCTGGAAAGCGGATCTGGTGGAAATAGAGTTTGCTCCTGTGGTCATGGCTTCGTTTTCCGTTTCCGACACAATTCGACCTCGAGCGCGCGCCACTGTGGAGCAGCTTCGTGATTCAGGCCGTGAAGTCTTCATGCTCACAGGAGACAATGAAATAACAGCTCGGGCTGTTGCCGCTGAGCTAGGAATCGAATCTGATAACGTGGTGGCTGGAGTCTTGCCCCAGGAGAAGGCGAATTTCATCAATAGACTGAAAGAGCGAAGAAGGATCGAGAAACCTTGGTATGCTTTAAACGCGAGGGAGAAACGTTCAATTGTTGCATTCTGTGGCGATGGTTTAAATGATACCGCCGCGCTCACCGCCGCGGATGTAGGGTCAGTGCATTTGTTTTTGGCTGTAGTTTGCTGCTCTTGTCTCAATTTCTATTTTTCAGAGTGGCGCTTGCGCATGGATCTCAGGTCACAATCTCAGCGGCGTCTTTCGTTCTCCTGTCTCAAATCAACTGCCTTACTTCTGTCCTCACCTTGCTTAAGCTCTCTCGGAAAGTCTTCAACAGGCAGAAGATGAACTTCGGTTGGGCAATGGGGTATAACGTAATCTTGTTGCCGATTGCTGCTGGTACACTATTTGCATATCATCACACACGGCTTCCGCCTGTTTGGTCAGCATTGGCAATGGCTCTCAGCTCCGTAAGCGTGGTAACGAGTAGTCTGGCGTTACAGTGGGGATGGTAGATGTCTTATAAGTCGCGTCATGGTGTTTATATGAAGGTGACGAACTAGTAATGTGGAGTCAAAGGGAGCAAGGATTGAGATATGTGGGCGATTTATACGGTCGATGGTGTTCCGAAAAGGACTTCGCAGCCAGGAAACTCTTCCTAGACTCGGCTCCAACGTACGAGCCATCTATATATAATGACTCACTATCCGCGTACATGCGACTCCCAGTTATCTTCCATACAAAATTAATGGTCGATTGAAAGGGTACGATGGTGTGACTCATATTAATTGGCGAGTGCACGGCCTTTCGGTTAATTACCTCCCCCCCTCCATGATAAGCTTAACAGAGCCTTATAACGCAACGGGGATTGAAGTTAAAAGGTAAGGTATCCTTTCCTCACTCCCCGTGGTTTAAATACTATTTACATGTATCCGTATCAATGACGAATTAGAGTGAATCGATTAAGGTGCATGCATATATGTACCTCTATGCACCACACTCACTTGCCTGGCTGTTCCTTTTGTTCGCTGTTTTTAACTACTTCATCTGCCTGTTCTCATCTTTGCTTCGACGCGCGGTTCCCCTCTTCTTTTTGATCATCTGTTGGCCGGTGCATATACAGGGTGAATAAGAACTAAGGGGGAAAACCTCCAATGTCCCAAGTATATATATACGCGTAATACCCGATTCCCGCGTGCCACCTCTCACAATGTTCGATCCGCTAGCCATGATGTGCGCTGCATTCAAGTTGTCTGCACTCAATTAAGTGGCAGGCGTGATGGGCTGAGATGCAGGGGAAGACGATGGGGATGCGCGATGTTGGCACTACATTGATAACTTTGGGGATTGGGCGGCATCGGTATCCCCTGGAATATTAGGAGTCCTGTATACTTTGATCGTCTCTTTTACATGCAAAAGGCCCTCTCATCGAGCCGTGTCCTCGAATTTTCACTCTCGAAATTACATCGAATTCTCCGGCCTCTAAGATCCAAAACTATTTCTCTTGCCAAGCTCTTGGAGCAATATTCGGCTCAGGATCATCTTACGGGTTGGAAAAGGGCTCATACGCAGCTAGACTACACATCTTCTCCAACGTCGGGCGATGAAAGTTCACTTCTCTCGTCACCTGAGCCAGACCGAGGCTGCAGTGGCCATAGGTGCGCTAGAATGACTTCCAAATCCTTCTAGACAATGAATTAAACTTCACAGGCTTCATCCTCATCTTGCTTTTTGGAAATGCAATGTCTATGACAAGGAAACAGCAGTAATAGACGCATTCGGCACCCTCGTGCTCGCAGTCCATTCATCCCTTACACAAAGGTTCTGCCTTCAATCGGATATTGCGCCCTCTAGACGACTGAGATCGCTTACCGAACTTTGCGCTTTCATGCTCGGTTCCCGAATCGAGGCGTCTGTTGCCGAAACAGTCACTGATGACTACATCTATATTCCGAGCTTCGGTGTCTTCGATGCTGAAGATCAGGGAGTATATCGAATCCTTGAAGACGAGGCTGAGGGCGAAGAGGCAGCTATCCTCGTTGATATGTGTTATGAGAATATTCCTCAACATTTACGCGCGTAAGTACCATGAATGTTAGTTGCACCTCCTCTGATCCATCTAATGCCAACTAGGGCCGCTATTATACCTCATGCGATCCAGATGGTTGATCGACTTCTGCCAATGTCGTCTGTCAGGGTCTTTGAGGAAATGATCCAAGTGTGTGAACGATATTCTCTACTTGATGAGGTTCGTTTCCTTCGATCCGCGGCTCGTAATGGAGGGCGCTCAAATAGTTTAGGCCAGGCTCGCATTAGAGCACACGATTAAAAGGGTGCTGTATTCCACCGCTGGCACGGACCAACATATGTTAGACGTCGATTGCAAAAGGGATACCTTCACCAATCTTCTAGAACATGGACGGTTCAATAGAGGCGATTCGTTCTCTACAAATGCGTTATGGACAGAAGAGGAGTTCGTACGAACGTTGAGGAAAACTATTCACAGTCCTGAAATAAACCCATCCTCCAATCTATCCCCTTCGATGGCGTGGAAGTGTGTGCCCTGGCTGACACGTGGACTACATCGTCTCTTCCACTCCCTGACCTCCCCAGCTGCTAAGCAGCTCCTTTGCGGATCAGTGATCAGCGGGTGTATTCACATTATCCCTCCTGTAACTGATCCCTGGGAGCCGAACAGCAAGCGAGGAAAGGTGCTTGCAAATGGAGACCACGAGTCCAACATGATTAAACAAGCAAAGTTCATGAACATGCTCTCGAGCCAGTTTGAGCGGCTACCTAGATGGTGTACCGCTCTCATCAAGACCGACCTTTCGTTACCGTCTGATGACGAGATGGACCACGATGAAGAATTGCCCACGGCCCATCACTGGGTTGTTGGACTAGTTCAAACCGCAACAGCTATGCTCTCTCTATGCGAGCCACCTTCCCTTGCCAAGACCTTGCAACCTGCTGCTTTGAGCTTGGCCATACACGCTCTCATTCGATCAACTTTAAAGGACTCTCCCTCGAGGGAGCGGCTGCTGTATTCTTTGTTGCGATCTTCCAGTAAACTCTGCCTCTCGGACTTGAAGCAGCCAGCACGGGGCGACCATATCTTTTACCCACTCTTTTCTACGCTCCCTTTTGAGCCGCCATACTTCCACTCGGCGCTGATGGAGTATCATGATTGTCTTATGGGCCTTCAGTCCAAGAGTCATGGAAGCGCTTTCGTATCCTTCCGAGCTCTGTTCCTTCGTTCTGCGATATCTTTCATTCGAGTGCGTACAGAGGAGCGTGAAAATGGGGCCGATGAAGATTTTTTTGTCCATGACGAAGATCTTGCTGAACTAGAGGAAATGCTGAGTGATGCAGAGACCGCTGTGCAAGGGTTTGCCCATCAAGCCCTTGCAGTGGCTTGCTCGAACCCCTCGCCATCGGTTCCTTTCAGGAATCCGTCCGATCGTATTGCCCTGAAAAGAGGATTGAGGAGTAACACCACGAACCAACCACCCGCAGTACGTAGTTCCACATCAACACTCACAGCTCCCAACCGAAAACGGAAGTTGGAGGTTTATGTTGAGATTCCACGGCTCCATTACGCTTCCGGACAATGCGTCTCATTGCCATCATCGCCTGCTTGCTCTTCGCGGAAGCGCCCTCGTACGGATGCCCGCATCATACCTGGTTTACAAGCCCCCAAATTGTTGACCGGACGCGGTCAATATACTAGTAACACGAAGACTCCGCCCCAGGCCAAGAACAACGATGTTCAGGTCCATCACCCACAGAATACGCCGAATTCTCCTACCCGAGAACAGATGGAAGAGCTCACCTCGACGAATGGTCCCACCGGAACCATCCTAGGGCTTCCCTTTCCTCCACCCCTTCTTACTTCTATCCTACTTGCGCACATACCAAATGCGTCGAACTCGTTGTCTGCTGGTGATTCAGAATCGGGACAGAGGCGAGATCTTTCGATTTGTACAACCATGGAGATGACGCCCAGAAAGAGTGCATCGTGCATGGCACGCACAGTACGCCAACCAGGGCTTGTCTCCGAGCCAAACTATCCCTCAAGGAATCAGGGCCCGAAACCTGAGAATACCGCTGTAGGCTTCTGGAAACGGAGGCACCGCCCACTGTGTGATGAGACCGTTGTTCCTTCTCCCTCTTCTCGCTCAGACTCTGAGCCTCATGCGTCCCGTAGTGGCTTAAGGCAAGATGACACGGATCATCTGACATCCGCTTCACGAGTTCGGCCTCTGCCCACTCAGAAATGTAATCCCCCTCCGAATCGTTTGAGCCATCAAGGTGCAGCCATACATTTGCGTTCAAATGAATATGATCCCCCCAATCTTGTCCGCTGCACTAGAGCGGAATCGATGCGAAAGACAAATGTTGCCAATGCCCAACCCCCTCATTCGAGTGAACATGATCCTCTTGATCTGTTTCATACTCCTGGATCTGCATTGAGACCAAAGGCTCGGCGTCCTACTTTAGCATGTGTGGGTGGAAGCAAAGGGGAACATGTAACACTTGGAACTGGATTGAAGGTTGGTCGATTACATGCCAGAAGCTGAATTAATTGAACTTGTATTATTCATGGATGAACATGACATTAGAAGCAAATTACCTGCTCTGCAGTGTCACTACGCTTGGTCAATGTTACATAAATATAAATCGTGTTACTTTAGCTTACATTCTCCTCCGGTTTTGCCTCACCCTGCCAGTGCTTATGTTCCTTCCCTTCCCCACATGCTTCTTCCTTGATGCCTTCTTTCCTGGGGCATGTTCAGAGGTTTGATGTTTATTCACTTCGATGACATGTTATGGGTTTTTGATTTCCTCTCTTACTATTCATCATGCTGCCTTCCTTTTCCTTTATATTGTGTTTTCACTATTCTTGACGGTCCAACGAGATGGATGAATTAATTAGTTGACCTTAGCTGTAAACCACTGTGGAGTTGGCCAATTCTATTGTATCATTGTATCCTATTCTGTCTTCCTATTATATTACTCTTTTATATTGCCTCTCTATCCCTTCTTTGCCATATCATATTTCTCCTCTCATCCTTTCTTCCCATTCCTCTTTTATTTTCTTGTTCATCTCTGACATCCATTTGTCCTCCCTTTCTAACAACTCACATGGTGTGAGCAAGAGAATTCATGAGGTATGAAAAGCTAATGACATGGTGTATGATGACAACATGATCCATATATTGTGGTAACAACTGCAAGGGAAACTGAGTAATGATATATGTATCATGTTTTCTTGTTGGGGCCATCCAATACCAAATAGGCAGGATAGCCGCAATACAACTCCACTGTAGTATACAGCAATAGATGCAATAGATACAATAAAATCAACCAACTCCAATATGGGCAGATACAGAACAGGTCATACCTCTTTCCCAGAAGTCCAAGTGTGCATGACTGAAAGTTG
>WNFI01690639.1_pt1 | contig 14248 bp, 16 predicted proteins | sample 5400471 | NCBI WGS metagenome assembly WNFI01 (sample SAMN13153348, study PRJNA577476) | soil metagenome | isolation source: 100 cm saprolite on Douglas fir-dominated hillslope | place: USA:California | collected 2013-09-17 | reverse complement strand
CAACAAGAGCATCCCCCCTCGATACTTACGTCCTTTTCCAGACGGTTTCTTCTGCTTCTTTGATCTTCCTTCCAAAAAGTTTGATTGCGTTCCGTTCCTTTTGGTTGGTTGAAGATTGTCACGAGGACACACAAGGACAACAACTAACGGATTCGTCGTGCCATCCGTGGAATTTTGGCACGGGCATGGCACGCATACAACATACATCAGGACCACATGTACGGTATGCGACGCTTTTTTTGGGGCAAGGAGAGACAAGGCAATTCTACCCCAGTATGGATATATTCAAACATCGACTATTTCTATTGCAAAAGTTACGTCCTCTCTACTGTATCTTTATCCCGCTCACGTACTGTACTGTATGTATTGCAGTGCAGATCTAGAGATAGTCCGACTGACTCGATCAATCAATTCATTCATTCATTCATCCAGTCATAACTCAGACTCCGGAGCTCTGTCTCTTTCTCGTCAAGTTGGGATCTCTCCGCCTTTGGAAGAAAAGGAAAAAGAAAGGCGGCGGAGTTATATTAGTTCGTCACATCCAGTGTATGAACCACATGGATGAACATGGCGGCATCTACTTCGAGTGCGCCGTGCTAAATGATATATATTTCGTTGGCCGATGATCTCGCGCGGCCGCGGGACGGGACGCGAGTCGCCGAAATGGTTTGCCCCGTATTTGTATCCCCCGATCCTGGTTATCTATTCAGCCTCAACTCGATCTTAAGCACAAGAAAAGAAACCTGTGCATCTAATTGCATCCGCGTGTTCGCATTCGACCCACATGAGTGAAATGTGACCCTGTTATTGCGTTTCACTTGGACACGACACGCATACATCAAACATTATTTTGTCAGAGAACCCCGATTGTATCGCATAAGATATTATGCAAACTGCAAGAAAGAAAGTCCACACCAGTGTGAAATTTAATTTACAAAAGCTGAGAGTAAAAGTAGCAAAAGGGGGTGGAAACAAGAAAGGCTCGGGGAGATAATTCACAAGTCGTCTAGCCAAAGTAGTCAAAGCGGGTGACGATGCGGGGGCTAACAATACATGACAAACAGATACAACGAACCTGCATATAGGTATTTTCGGAAAATGGACTCGAAGAAAGCCATGACATACCACATGCGTGCATATACCACAGTGGGGAACCTAAGAGTTGGACGAAGGAAGGCACCGCCCTCCAAGTATATTTTTCGTCATGAACCCTAAGGCAGACAGAAAACCCGGCGGCGAAGCTCGCGCGAGTGGTCGCAAAGGCACGTAGGGAAGCCTATCATGAAGGGTCAAAAGCCCTTATACGGCGTCATACGACCTGCGTTCCCACCAGGGCCATTCGGTGATCTACTCGGATCGGGGCTTGGTAAGTGACATGCGGATAGTTGTTGAAGCATTCGTTCGTCAGTGGGATCTCTCCTGCTGGAGCACGATTGGAGAAGTTCTAATGGGACCAGGGACGGAGTCTGCCGATTACCGGTAAATCTTGCGTGAGGTGCCGGAGCAGGTACCGGCCTAGGGGAGGGCCGTGAAGACTGGTTATGGTGGGTGGGCGGGGACCGGGAAGGGAAAACTGATCGTGCCGGCGCGCAGGGATCTGTCACTATCGGTAATGGGGAGTGGCTGCGTGAAAAGCCGTCCTGCGTGTAAGTATGTGCAGTTTGTGGTCCATTGCCCGAAGAGGGAAATATGGTGCAAAGAACTCCGGAACCTGACGTCACGGTAAAGCTATCGGAACCCGAAGGCGTTCCCAAGTTGTTGCGCTTCGGGTCATCTCTCTTGCTCTTTGTCGCCCGAGCGCTCTTGAAGAGCCCCTCCGGGACAGGGATCCGACCGACATTAGGGATATCTTCAATTGGAGTTAGCTCGTCGACTGTCCTCTGTTTGAAATAGGCAGCTAATGGAAGCCCGACATCAGAAGGAGATTAAAAATTCTGGGTTGGTTACACACTCAGATGCCATTTTCGGGTGATATCCTGACCTCTGTCCTCAGGTAGAAATACGTAAACGCTATACGTCTGCTTGATCAACTTGTCACTGTCATGGAGAGGAAAACTCATTCTCCTAGAGACGTGTTAATACCGAGAACAAGGGAATACATAGGGGCAAATTGATCATGATCTTACCCTCCGCCACTAGGGAGACGTTCTTGGGCTGGGTCTCTCTGGTAATAGAATAGGAACTCCTGTGCCACGAAAAAGGACGACACCGTCAGTGGATCGAGGATGCCTAAGCTTGAAAAGACCAACGAACCTCTCGTATGCGCGATGGCCCCCATGACATTCCATCGGTCCTAGGAGAAGAAGGGGCGATATGAGGTAAAGGCAAAATGGTGAGCGAAGCGCCAAAGGCCGTACCATCGCTCCATGGTGATACCGCCATTGTCTACGGTGGACGCACTGCGGTCCTCCCAAATATAGACGTTGCCAGAACGGATCGCCTTGCGCTCGTCGGCGTCAAGGCGGCGGGTTAGGAGGGTGAGAACGTTGCGCGCGACGGCAAAGAAAACGAGGAGGGCATCCTGGGCGGTGCGTATGCGCGCGTTCTGGAGGGTGGGTTGTTGGTGGTAGGTCGGGGACATGAGGGCAGAGAGCGGGAAGGGGGTAGAATGGAGACATTGGTGGCAAACGGAGGAGCGAGACCATATAGCAGTCGGGCCAGGGACAAAAAAAGGTTCCGGGCCCCAAGAAGCTTATATTTGACTTTTCAAAAGGGTTTCTGTATCGAGCGATGATTAAATTTGAGGCCGATCCCGTTGGATACAAGCAAAGGGAAGCGCGCTCGGATGGGGAAAGGCGCACTCCCAGGGATCAATAAAGTGGCGCCGAAGAGCCCCCAAAGGTGCGTCTTGTCTTGTCTAGCCGTCGATCCGATGAGACGCAGAACAAGGTCCGCACAACCGGTCACAGTGCCACGTGTTCCCCCTCACCCATCATCGGCTTTACCCACAGTTTCTCTTCCGCGACTGTCCGCGTGTCTTCATTTCCCGCACACGCACGATCATTTTTATTAATTTCTTCCGTGCGCTGCACCCTTACCCGGCCCAGATATGGCAATTTGCATTCATGGCGTCAGTCGTAGATCGCAAGACAGGTGGGTAACAACAATGAGCGGAGCTGGATACAAAACAATAACCTGCACACCACGCCGTGCTACAGTCCAGGCCCGACAAGATGGTCTGTCCTCCCGTTGCCCCAACGACCAGATGGGAATGACTTATCAATAATCGGCCAAATATATACCGTATTCGCAACGACTTTGCGAACGAGGGCGCAGGGTCGTAAAACCCCTGTAAACCCGACTGTATGCGCCCGAGATGAGATGCAAAAAAAGAAAATGATCAGAAATAGAAGCCCGAAATCGAGTCCAGCATACCTTCGAGCGATGGCCAGGAATGTACAGTTGGCTCTTATGAACAAGGGCCCGGATCGCAACTGTCACGTCTACAGCAAGATCTCTGGCCTCGGGATCCGGATCTATTGGCCCATATGACGCTTCTAATACCACCAGACCTTCAAACAACGTTCGTTCAATTCCGCTAAGCGAACCATCAAACGCGTGGACATGCCTTCCTTGTTCTTTTCCGCATCTGTATGTTTCCGGGCCGTCTCCCTGAGGAGTAATGTCATTTCTTCAATCTCGCGGTGTATGTTTGACCTTTCTTCCAGAAGCTCCTTGCGCGCCCGACGGTAGAACCTGAGGAGGCTCAACATACAGCAGTAAGATGATCATAGATGCCCTTACTCCGCTCGCTCTTTGCGCCGACGGGGCTTTAGAATAAAATGATATGCAAACGCGAACACAGCAGAGGGCAGTGTGGCGGCCAGACAGGCCAACATGGTATCGCTGTTCTCACTAAGCATGATCGGCATCACTAGTCGCTGGTCGAGGTAGGAAAAACTACGCTCGCTGTCATACACCGAAGACACGGAAATTAAGCAAACTCACGTACTTTAACGTTAGTTCCACACCCGCGGCGTTGAGGCCAATCACAGTCGTGACACCAGCCTGTTCATCTCCCCAGGTCCCGGTGGCTACCCATCCTGGACCAGCGAGTGAGAGCTGCATTGCAAACGATGCTTCAACCGCCAATTCAGGAAACACCAACCCCCATTCTGCCCTCAGACTCGTTCCCAAGCCTGCCAGAGCGATTCCACATGACCATTGCCGCACACCGGTGCCAAAACCCGTCCAGGACCCTAATATTGTGTGCGGATCTTCCCCATCGGTATCTAGGGGGTCACTTCCAACAAAGAACCTGTGAGACGAGGCGATGTTGATCGAGAAGTGCGGTTCGTTTCCAGTGTGACAGGTGAGGACGCCTTGTGCCATAGAATCCTTGAACAGCCGACGAGAATGGGTTACGGTGATCGGTGGAAGGGCAGGTTCGAACGGCGATAACGAGGTTTGCACCACGTAGGTACCCTCTTCGCCTTGATAGCGAGCCCTCATCATAACAAAATGCGATCGAAGCAGACCGACTGTGGCCTTCATTCAGGGTCCCAGTCAGATGCACTCACACCTATTAATGACTGAGATACAAACCTCGAAATTGAGTCGCGGAGAATACTGATGCTTTACTGTCCCAAGCAAGTTGCTTGCCCCTGACCTGCCGGAAACCGCGCGGGTCGTTAATCTGACCTTCGTTTTATCATCAACCACCCTCTGAACCCCACGTGAGATCGCGCCGTGCATTACAGGAAGAAATTTGAGAATACCTGAAAGCTGTGTCTCAGAGTGAACGACGAGATGCGAATGCCTCGAAGTCGTGCATTCAAGTCGCGGAAGCTTTCGCGCAGCGGAGCAGGGATTGCATGTTCTTGACGATCGAAAAGCGAAGTTGCATTGACACCGATTGCTAAACGGCCCTGGGAACGGACGGAATCCTCCACCCTAGCGACTTCATGTTCCCATTTCGAGCGATTCAGAATTTTCACCAGCTGTCTTTCACTATAAGTAACTTCCAAATGTACAAGCTGGGGGATTCTGGAATACCTCGTCCTTGGGTTCATACCGAAGGTCTTGTGGCCATTTCATACGTGTCCCTTCGAAGCCTGCGGGGATGCTTAAAAATGAATCAGATAATACTGAACCCCAGATTTAGTGACCAGGTCAGAGTTAGACAGGACCTGTGGTCACATACCCTCATATGCCTTCTGGATCTCTAGGAACCGCTTGGATGCTGTGTCTTTTGTGCTGTCATCACGTTGCTTGTCGGGGTGAAAGAGGACCGACAGGGCCTTGTATCGTTCCCTGACTTCTTCTGTTGACGCGGTGTCAGGAAGGTTGAGGACTGAACTGGTATATTCCGTTAAGCGTAGCCAAAGAGACCAGGAGCAGACTGACTATAGGAAGCCCTTCTGGTCGAAAGGACTGGCTTGCTGTTCCGTAGCCTTACCGGCCCCCTCGGACTGGCTCATGCGGTGTTCACAAAAGGCAAAGGGGGGTTACGCTCAATCGACACACGTCTATTGGTCACGCGGCGCGCCGTACTTCGGGAATATCCGGGTCACCTTACAGGCCAGGGCTTGGGATACAGTAGAAGTTTATTCCATCAAAAAATTACACGACACGGAGTGAACTACGAAACGACAACGAGGCGCTATTATACTGTTGTATGTACGGAACGATCTCCGCGAGACGTCGTCTCTGAGTCTTGTGAGTGCGCGCCAAAACACTGTATTCGATTAATTTCCTCCGAACAGGAGGCGTAGCTGGTGAGATCGCAGCGTAGCTATCCCAAATGGGGTGTCCATGGCCTCTTTCATTGGCTGACGACTGCTTATTGTCACCACTTTTCGCGAGGTGCCCAAAGTCCCGAGAGTGGTCGAGGTTTGATCTCCGCACTCAAAAGCTGACAGATCTCGGACATACACGGGAGAGGAAATTAAAACCAAACCCGAGTTCACAGACGCGAGATGAAACAGATGTCTAGCAGATAATCAACATTCTGAAGATGACACAGACAATTGAGATCGGAGGGTCATCATTCAGTGCCGGCCTGATAGGAACGAGCGGAGGTTGGAACGAACAGACAAGATTACGATTGGGCAGAAAAACTTCCGAACTGAGTGGCGAGGAGACTGCTTCGGGAGATTGTAGCCCTGTGCCGAGGAGTCGGATACCACTATTGCTCCCGATAGTCTTTCCTCGTAATTTTGATGGTAGATACAGCGACAAGGAGGACGATTGTAATGATTTCATTGTCGTGTCAGCTAATGGCCCAGGAACGCGGTGTAGATGTGGATGTTGAGGTTACGTTGAAGCTTGTTGTGAAACATTACCCGACACTCTGGCGCGCCAGGCGATTAATGAATGCACATCGCTTATGCGCAATGTACCGGATGATGGTCCAGGACCTGTACTTGCAAAAATAGCACCACAGTACCCACAGGGGCACTTCTGGTCGAAAGACAGTGGCTTCAGTGCGCCATCACAGCGGTGCAGCAGCGCAAGTTACTACGGTGTCGGCACGTCCGGGTTTAAAGATGGCGGGCATGTTCGGAAAAGTACAAGAATTGATAGGTTCAGAGTGGTTGATGCTGTACGGCATGATCCAATACAAATGAATGGGGAATCCGTCCCGAACCTCGGCTTTTGACGACATGTTGGATCTGTCGCTGTAAATCTGCGTGAATTTCTTGGATGGGTGGCTAAATAAAGGAGGGGAAAAGAGTCCCCAGATCCTAGTCAGCTCACCAGTTCATTGCTATCGCGAATCTTGTATAAATATAATAGAGATTGTTCGCCACAGCGCCACGGAATGAAATTATCAGACCCATAATCGGCAGTTGATCATCATTGTAGGGGATATCAGTGGCGCCAGAAGTAGCACAATATAACTCGGAGTGACCTTAGGTACGTTAGGGGCTCAAGAACTCGGCCCAATGGCAATTACGCTCATCAATGGTCAGCTCGTTTTGGATCTCACCACAAAAAGCATAGCCTATATGGATTAAATTCTAATATGGTTGTCCGAAGGGCGCGCAAGAACCATCCTGGGGGACCATTTACAGTACAACTCGACCCAGGCACTGTAGGCACGGGGACATGCAACGTAGGGCAGTTGCGCCATATATGTTTTGATGCCGAGTCGGGACAGCGCATATTGGGGACCATACCATGCCGGATGCAGACCAGCGGGTCTAGCTCAGCACGACACGTCAAGGGCGTCAGTGTTACCCTAACACGCGCAGTTAACTATTAGCCAGATTCCTAAACGCGGTCATTCTTCTCGGAGAAGTAGAAATCACATGGAGAAATGGGACGCTCGGATATTGAGAGACTTGCATAATCATCACATCATTCTTCCGACAGGTAAGACACCTGGTCGTGGTCGGAAGGACAAGGGGCGGCTATGACTAAGGACCGTAACAAGAACTACATGGAGACAAGCATGATGGAGTGCGTGCCTCAATCTCCGCGGTTCACAGTAACAGGAGCAAGGGGATTGCAAGAGGTTAAAGAGAGATCGGGGCCACGGGCTGACAGACAGAACGGCAATAGAGGGCAGAGCCAAGACGCGAATGACGGAGCTCCCAATGGGGAGTTGAGATGTAGGCGTGGGGGCTAGTTTTTGGGGACTTGCTTGGTATATCGTTTAGTTCGACCGAGGTTCTAGAGAGTGACGGTGACTTGGAAATGGCCCTGGATCGGTTCCCGGGCCGGTTCGACGACTCACCTCAACTTGACCGTTGACCCTCAACCAAAAACGAAAGGAGCATATATCGAAGTTCCCGTAAGAGTGCAACCCCGAAAAAGAGCCCTTCAGCGCGCATATAGCCGGGTTCCTTTTGATCATGGGTCGCTTAAACTTCTCAATCGACGAAGCATCGTTACTCAAGGCATACAGAATATCGTCATTGGCTCCCAGGTAAGTGTCAGGATGGGGGTGCAATATTTAGACTGAATAACGGTTGATGACAGTAACTGGGAAGATGTCGACCACGAGGACTCGCTTGCTGGACAACTGACGGGCCCCGCTGGTAGTGTCGAAGGAGAGGGTGATCCCCTGGGCCTTGGGGGATTCGTCGAGTGCGTGTATGCGTCAATTAACACGGTGGAGGAACTTAGGGCTTCTCGTTCGCTGGCAGTGTGAAAGACTTTGATATGGAATCCCGTTCGTTCACACTTCGTCTATATCAGTGCTCCATGCCATGTGTAGCTTACTCGAGTGACGACAAACAGGCGCTGCTATCCTAATCACTTCCAAGTCTTTCGACCCAAAAGCTTTTCTCTCTGCAATACATCCAAATGCCACATACCAAGACTTGGCTGCAGGAATCGCACACCTGCAGACCTCCATTGATTCGCGCTCAGAGGCAATTCGAGTTCTTGTTGAAGACAATTTCGATAAGTTCGTTGCAGTCAAGGCATCCACTGATGGTGAGGACAACACATAGAACATCACTTCCAATGTGATTGAAATATATGCCCAGCTTTGCATGCCGAAATGCGAGAGGGGCTGCTCTCAGAATCCAGTGACTATGGGTCAAGACCCCTGCGGGACCAGCTAAAGCGTACGTGACACATTGTCATCATCCTACCATGTTCTACAGCTGCGCACAGAGGCGGCGGCGAAGGCCGACCAAGTGTTCTTACCTGTTCTCGAGAATGCAAGCAAAGCATTCAAATTAAGGACGACTCTTGGAGTATTCGAGCGATCCAAATTCTTTTTCAATCTTCCGGCGTCGCTGATAGAGTCCGTCGAAGCTGTGGGTTCTGCCTTTCTCTCCGTTCTTTCTTTTGTCCGACTATGATGTAGGGCCGGTATGAGGCAGTATTGCGGGATTACAAGAAAGGGAAATTCATGATGGAGTCCCGCGCGGGACAGTTGCTTCCAATCAGTGCCCCAAAAGACAGTCAAAGTGCTATTATTGCCGAACGGCAGCAGAAGCAGATTCTCGACAAAGTGTGGGGCACAGTCGAGAAGGCAATGGGCGAGATGCGCGCTCTACTGGTCAATCAGCTACAAGAGCCAGGGCGGCCCATTGAGGATAAAGAGAAGACTATCGAGCAAGTTTTCATTTTGTTCAATTGCCTTAAGTTGAGCATGTTTTAGGATTCTCTTGGAGCTCAATATGCCCGAAGATCCTGTGTGGACATACTTTGATTCACAGCACAAGTTTATCCTTGACCAGATGAAGAAGTCTTATCAGGCAGCTGTTGCTGTTGTCCAACGTATGTCTCCTGGAAACTAAGCTTTCCATCGCTGATTTGGTTGTCTAGGCAAGCGGGAGATGAATATGGGGCCTCCTCGTGTATCCGTGTCGCTCAAGTACCTTCTTGCTGCTCAATTGGGAACGTGTATCGGCGCACTGAGAGCAGGGGAGCAGGATCAAGTTCTACGTAGCTATTCTTTGTCTCGATCCCTTTCATACTTCATTTTCATATTCCTTTCTTTACAGCTCAGTCCGGTGGCCATGAGGTTTGGAATGCCGTGTTTGACATGGTGAAGAATGTCTCAGAAGTAATGATGTCGACCCTTCCTAACTTTTGGAAAATTGCCAAAGGATTTCTTGACGGCAAATACCGGAAGGTGCGACATCACTGTGTTCCCAAAGTACCGTATACTGATTACTCAGGCCGTGATGAGGTCGAACTCACCCTCGATCACTTCAAAACGAAGTCCATCACAAGTACGGACGATGGCTCACGACATTATCAAGCTTTACGTATCTCTCCTCTCCGAATTCTTCGTCTTTTCGGATATGGCGGTGATGACCCCGCCGGGAGACGGAAGCTCTGCGCAATCCCTACCTGATGACTCGAACTCTCTCACTACAGTACACTACCTTATGAAGATTCTAACTGAGATTCAAGATAATGTCAACGAAATCAACTCCATGGAAATATCAGGGGAAATGAGTTCAAGCCTAAGAGGCTTGTTGGACAGCGCAAAATGGGGATTTGAAGACGTGTTAACGCACGCATGGGTCAGGGGTATGTTCGGTCCCACTACGGTGTGGTCTCGATGACATTTACTTCTTCTAATCCCCATTGTTAGATGCGCGTGCATTCTGTTACTTGGAGACTTGGGCGCTCTCCTCATCGGAACCCTTCACAACCGAATATTTGTCTGATATCCAATTTTTCCAAAGGCAGCTGACCGCATGGGCCCTGAAGTTCACGAGCGGTGCAGAAGCTTCGTCATCCTCCTCTCGGCTCGGAAGGCGGCCGATTCCCAACGAGTTTGTGATCAAGATTACCAAAGCATTTTTAGATGCTACCTATGCATTCTTGGACGGTCTTGTTCAACTGGCTGAGGAAGGCTCGCCCGTTACCGACTCGGAGAAGATTCCGAATGTCGATGTAAACACCACGGGGAAATTACAATCAATGGGTCTGCTCGATACGTCGGACGTGGTAAGTCACATTTGCCCATACCATGGACGAGCAGTACGCTTATGATAGAGTCATGTAAGAACACACGCACACTCCTCGTCATCTCCAATTTTGTAAACCTCAAACGAGTGCGCATTCCCGATATGATCACTCAGCTAGAGACGGCATTCAACATCACCGTCGATAACGACAAGGCAGTGAGTAATACCACCGGGCGAACCTACCCATCCCCACCGCCATCTCCTTTCCACACTCGCTCGCCAATCGGCAGTAGCTTACTTACTATTACCATTCTAACACCGCAGGCCTTAATGTCGGTCGTGGGCCAACTTGACCAGAAGCTCTTTGAGAAATTTATCAAGCCAAAGGTCACGGTCGCGACTGGCAAGTTACGCGGCGGTATTCTAGACCCGAAAATGGACTGGTACGAGACACCGCAACCTACAGGTGAGCGAAATCCGAGTGCGCCGCGCCGTGCTGCGGGGGGTTTTTTTTTGACGGCGGGGTTTACATGCTTTACGGCAGAGATCCGGCCTTACATGTTCGAGACTTTACTGTACCTCGTCGGTGTGCACGCGCAAGTCAACGAAGTAGCTCCACCACTCCTCGACCGAATGCTCAACGCGCTCGTCGAAAGTTTGGTCGAAGAGGCGCTTCGGTGTTTCAGGCAGGTCAAACGTTTTGGGATGGGAGGCATGCTCCGCGTGGGTCATTTTATTTTTAATTATCATCATATAGTTCCTTTTGCCTGACGCTAAAACATCAAACATCACATAGGCTACGCTGGAGATTGAGTTTATGCACCAGACACTCTCACGATATGTCACATCCAACACCGCAAAGATGCTCTCCGACTTGTACACGAAGATTTCACAGGCATACGCACGTCGTCCAGGTGACGAAAACTTGCAGAGCAACCTCGATGGCGTGAAGCGTACTCTGAGCGATACTCGTCGGAGAACTGGCATTGAGTTCTTGTGCTTCCGCGTTACGAAGGAAAAGAGTGCAGGGAGTGAGAAGGGGGAGAAGGCTGAGAAGAAGGAAAAGAAGGAACGTAGTACTCGGTCGAATAGCAATGCGCGTGAACAGCGCCCCAGTTGATGGCACACTACCAATGTATTTTATATACCCCCAATCCAGGACATTTATGTTAGAACATGAGATGCACGTGCGAACAATGAGAAGAAAAATGAGGTATGCGCGAGAGTTCAACTGCTCAGGGCGATAAGTTATGCGTAGAGGTCGACAAGGATGGTAATAATGCCAAGGACTTAATGATTATATGGTCAGAATGAGAATAAATCGTTGGAGGAGTAAAGATAGAAACACATACTGATTTCTATCGCGATGAGCACGATAACGATCTGTTCAAGACGTTCAGAGTGTCGGCTGGACACGGACTCCTTTAAGAGCTGCAGCATATCTTGCAGCACCTCCACTCGAGTGTTGAGTAGGTTTATGCGCTGTGGGATCTCAAGATAACTTCGCGCTGCGTCGTAAAGTGGTCGCAGGTCGGGGTACGACTAGGGACACGCAAGTCGTCAATGGTTGCGCAGATCTCGGTCAGTCGCAGCACCGGTGAGTGACGGAGGCACTCACCCAGAACACTTCAGGTGAATCCAACACGGCGCCAACAGCCGCGATGTTGGCTCGTAGGAGGAACACCTCTCCCATCTTGCGCATGATCTCTGCGGGGAAAAAGAATGAATGTGACGGAAAGGGGAGGTCAATGAAGAGGACAGACAAACCTTTATGAGGGAGACCGATTTTACCAGTCTCACTGATAATCTCGGGGTACTCTTTTGTCTCCACTATCGTAGCCGAAATCAAATCTTCGAACTTCAAAGGACGATATCAGACAGATGGAAGGAGGAGAAATGCCTGCAGGGCAGGAGAAGAAAGCGCTCACGAGAGATATCTTTACGGACTGCGAGAGCGCATGGGATAATGATAATTTTGTCCTAGAGATAAATCTGAATGTGCTTGAGGTGGAAAAACAGCAAAATCCCTCACATGTGGCCTGAACCCTTGCGTAACGTGATCACGTCATTGTAAATTCTGCTGTAATTTGCGTAGTAAAAGTTGAGATCTTCCATCTCAACGTCCTGCGTCGCTGTAGAGCGCAGTTCAAGGACATGATGCTAGCGTAGATGACCGAGGGAACATACCGAGCTTCTCTACCTCAAATCGCTTCCTGTACATGGGGTCGGCTGGGCCGATACGGCAAAAGACGGACAGAGTGGGCACAGCTACTTACAACGAAGACAGAAAGCGCTTCTCCTGCTGCTCCGTCATACCCCAAATGACCACAGTCCCATACAAGAACAAGAAGATCTCGGCGTCACCTGCAGCGGCCGTGTCCCACTTGCTGCTCCCTTTGCGCTTCGCTGTTGTTGTCGGGGGCGTAGCCGTCATCAAGCCATCAACCGCAACAATGTCAGGAACGCCGAGCAGATCGCCCGTAGCCGTTTCAGGTGCTGACATTGCTGTAGGGGCAGGAGCGCCAGTGTGGATCCCCCCACCGCCTCCGAGCCGACCTCCGCTCGATGGCGCACTGTGTTCATCTAGGGCAGAGGACGGGTCATGAGGGCCGTACGAGTATGTCGTATAGATAACGTCATCTATCTGGCGTGGGTTCGTGCGATATGCGGTACGGCGCGCGTTGAAGAACTTCATGAGATCGCCAAAGCGATACGACCTGTAAGCAGAGCGGAATTACGTGCACGCATGCACGGACATATGCCCGTCCGTCAGCACAACATGCTAAGCAAAAATTATATGGTCCCATGCCGTGAAGCAACAGGGCTTAGGGGAGATGATGTACTTACCCGGCAGTTGCGTAAGCCGTCACGCGGGGAAGGGACTTTGCTTTCTTCTTCGTGAGACGTAGAGCATCGCGACGCGCGGTTCCCGCGGGCATTCGCGCGATCTGGTTGTATACCTGTTTGGGCAGCCAGCAGTGTGTGGCAAAAGGGTATGGGGAATATGGGGTTGAGGGATTTCAATTGGCGATGACAGGTCAAGTACGCCCGCGTAGCATTAGCCAAAGTAACAGAATGCGGAGAGAGAAAAGAAACCCACGTCGACGTCCTCTGTTTCGTCTTCATCTGGACCACCGTCTCCATCATCATCATCACTGTCTCCCGTGGCATTGGAGCCCTCGCCACCCTGGGCAGGCGCGAGGAGTGCACGCTTTGTCGGGACGGGAGCAGGCTCTGGCTGTTCCGGAAGGACTTTGAGCTTTCCTGAGACCTTTGTAGAGCGACGAGGCTTTGTGTTATCTTGGACGGCACGTTGAGTGTTGGTCGTGTTGGACATGTTCAGTTGCGGCCAACTGCAACTAGTCCAGGTCCAGATCCCAATCTAATATCCATACCCAACCCTCATCGGTCCGGTCCGATCCGCCCCAAGTCAGTATGTCATGATGTCATACCTACTCGATCTACTGCTACAGTCTATATTACACCGGTCAGGCTGGAGTCACACCCTGCGGACCCAGCAAAACTTCCAGCTCCTTTACTCGTCGTTCCCATCCCTCTACTTCTTTCAACCTACTCTCCAACATCCCAATCTCGCGGTCAATTCCGATCCGCGCTTCAGCCGTGCCAATCCGGGCCAGCGTCCAGCTGCCTGTCCCGTCACCCGACAGGGTAAGAAGTTGAGTGTGGTATTTTGCCAGTGATGGGCTAGCAAGTGACACAAATGAAAAGGTAATTCAAGCAGACACAAGGAAACAGACCGAAGAGATATCGTGATGAGTGTGATGTCGAGAGATTTGGCGTGTTCGTACATTTGCCCTTCGACATCACTTGACACAGCACTCGTGCATTCTGTGGTCGAGTCAAAAAATCGTCAGGAATCACACATAAAATGGACACCAAGGAACGTTCACTCACCGTCGAGA
>WNFI01659896.1_pt1 | contig 14249 bp, 14 predicted proteins | sample 5400471 | NCBI WGS metagenome assembly WNFI01 (sample SAMN13153348, study PRJNA577476) | soil metagenome | isolation source: 100 cm saprolite on Douglas fir-dominated hillslope | place: USA:California | collected 2013-09-17 | reverse complement strand
TATCCTTCATTACCATTATCCTACTGCGATCCGCCCACCCCACCACCCTCATCCCGCCCAGGCAATTCACACCTACTTTCTACAACTCGCCTTCCTATAGAGGCCAGGACAGAGCCTGAAGCCCCAAATTCTAGTCAGTCTACCGGTCCTGCTCCCCCCTCGTCACTTGCTCTTACTTCCCCGCACTCATCCAACTCCTCATCCTCTTCACTCAATGGCATTCCTCTATCCAACTTCCACGCTCCTCCTTTCTTTTTATACCAACCCTTCACACCACCGTCTTCACTCCCATCCGCTGTACTTGACTCGTGTTCTCTTCCCTCGGACGTCGTCACATCTAGGCACCGCTTTCACTTTGACGTGGGTGCCTATGGAATTCCCAAACGCCACCCGTCATCTACTGGTTCTGGTCGTGGTGTTGCGGGTGATGCGGAGCTTTGGTCTCATCACTGGAGGCTTGGGGATGGGCTCGATCTCGCCGTACAAGTAGGAGAAGATGCTTATTTCGTTCGTGACAATGCAATGGGTGTCGCGGATGGCGTGGGCGGATGGTCTCGCACCCGTACGTCAGCCCTTACTGTACATTTTCTCACTTCGGCCTATCCACGTCCATTTTCAGATTCGCCGAAAGGCGCCCCTTCTCCATCGGCGCTTTTCGCTCGACGCTTAATGCACTTCTGTTCCACCGAGGTGGCCGCACAGACTTCCCCTACGATGGCTTCCTTCCATGACTTGCCCCCGTCATCGAAGGACCCCCCATTTTTTAACACTCCCTTGTCCTCGCCATCACATTCATCGGCGCCACAAGATACCTCCGGAGATACTGTTGAAGACCTTGCCGATGGACTTGATGTCCTTCTCATATTAGAACGTGCTTACGAGCGAGCACTCAAATCCCACGTTATAACGCCCTCCGCACAGGCATCAACCCCTTCCTTGCCTTTGCCGTCCAAGCCGGAGCCACTCCTGGCTGGATCGTCAACCGCTCTCTTAGCGGTGCTCGACAGCGCAGGCTCTCACGCCCTTACGCCCGAAGTAAGTGTAGTTGCGGATGCGCAGGCCCATGATGCGGTTATCCGGATCGCGCACCTCGGGGATTGCATGGGAATGCTGGTCCGGGGATGTGACATTGTCTGGCGCAGTGAGGAGATGTGGTGGGCTGTACGTCATTCTACCTCCTCTTCCTGAGTTATTTGTCTACACTTTGCTCTAGTTCAACACGCCACTGCAGCTAGGGCCTGCGTGTAGTACACCACCCGGCGCTGCGCAGGTGGTCACGCTTCCCGTGCACGCCGATGACATCCTCGTTCTTGCTTCAGACGGGCTGAGCGATAATCTGTGGGATGAAGACGTACTGGACGAGGTTGTACGTTTCCGGCGCACGTTCCTTGCCTCGCCACTGGCAAGTAGTTCACGACTCCCACGACGCACACTGGCTGGCATGCTTTCGGAGGCGCTCTGCTCGCGCGCGCGCGATGTATCTCAGCGACGCTCCAACATGGCATCGATCGCAGGGACTATGTCCATGTCGATGATTTCGGATACGGATGATGAGATTCCGTTCTCGCGGAGGGCACACGAAGAAGGCAGACCATTCATCGGCGGAAAGCCAGATGGTGAGTCTTTCAGAGCCGGCCGGATGAGAACTTCTATCTCACACGTCACAGACATCTCGGTATTAGTTGCGGTGATCTCCCCTGCCGAAGAAAACTTTGGCATGAGACGATAGTATCAGCCACTAAAGATCCGGCGTCTGATTCCATATTGGTGGCCTCATATTCCATCACAAAACCCACCATATCCCTTTCCCCCTTCCATGCAATCACGCTGTCAACTTATTGCACCTCTCACCTATTCTTGCAAGCATTTATCCCCCCACAACACCACATCTATTATCCATTATGAAATATTTCCTTCTCATTTAAATTTGGGAGCATGTACTATATGTACTCACTAGAAAACGAAAATGGAGATGAATGCACATTTTTCAACTGGGATATTCCCTACACATCCTTCCAGCTACAATTCAACGCAGGTACTCAACTAGTGTCCATTGCCTCGCCGCTAGCCGCCGTGGCTATCGGCCGGCTCTCCTCGCTCACAACCAAATCACGAACATTCTCTCGCGTCCATGCCGTCGTGCCGCGGCGGAAGCCATACTTACGCTCCTTCTCAACACGAACGTTGGGCATCACATAGTTACGCAGCATCTCAGTTTGCGTTGCAGTGATAACACATGCATCTACGTTTGAGCCCGAACCGAGATCGTTGAAAATACCAGCAGAAATAGCTGCCACAACCAGTTGCAGGGCTTGGTCACGCTAGGAACATGTTGAGTATTAGGAATCCCATCCGGGTAGACCACGTACCTCTAGATTTGGCCTCCACCCTGATTCGAAGACTGCCATCGCAGCCAGCGAACCAGAACCCATTGTAACGTACGGCAACTTATCTGTCGAACCGTGCGGGTGGATGGTGAACAAGTGGGGACCAGTAGCATCGACGCCTCCGAGTACGAGTGCGGCACCTATGTGGCCTTGGTACCTGTGGCAGGCCCCCACCAATACATTGTCAACGCACGAATTTTTCGAATCTAATCCATTCAAAGGACGCACTGGAAGAGCCGTTGTTTGAGCATGGTCATAGCAGTGACAACACGGGGCTTGCGGCCAGTTGAGAGTGCATGCAATTCAATATTGCTCGAGATGAGCGCAGTGACAAACTCTGTATCCGCTGCCGTGCCAGCGCCACAGCATCTGATGGACTCGCTGATATAGTGAATCTATGTTTTGGGTCGCCCATTAGTTATGCTTCAGTAAATCGCCCTGCCTGGCTTGCTGTACCTTTTCGCAGTTCTTATCTGCAACAATAGGTCCTGCGGTCGCGCGTGTGTCCGCACCGAGTATGATGCCATCTTTGAAAAGGCAACCGACGATAGTCGTACCGGTACTTGTGGCTTTTGGCACCGTCACACCTTTTCCCTCAAGGAAAGCATTGCTGTCCGAGCTATTTGAGCAAATACCTAAGAAAAACATTTAAAATAACACACCGGTTCGCGTTTGAAAAGTCAAAACCGGATCGTGGAGGGTGGACAGCAGCAGACATGGGGGTTTCAAAGGAATATGCTGTGGACTTGTGCGTCGACGCACGCGTACGCGTCGCCCAGTATGCTTAGCTAATCGCTCCCTCACAGAACGGTGACTAGTGGCCCAGGTTCACCTAACTTGACGACGACTCAGACAGTTAGTGCGACATACAATGGAAGGCTGGAATAAACTCCAATCAAGCATTGCCAATCTCAACCTCGGTCAATCTGCGAATAGGTTCGCCAAGGGTTTCAATTCATCTGTCCAAGCGACGAGGGAGCGCTTGGGCCAAGTTGCCCCCGACGAGATAACAGAACTCCCACAAGGTACATCTACGTATCCACGCTTTCCTAGGATGCCTAGGTTTCTGATCCCTTAGCTTTCAGAGTATAAGGATCTTGAAGTACAAGTCGAAGCTCTCAAGACAGCTCACCAGACTTTACTCAGGTGCGTGCTGCGCAGCACTTCAACTAGTCACGCAGTTTTTTAAATCAACCGCTACAGGGTCACGAAAGCATTCGAAACTGAGACTTACGATTACCCATCACAAATACAAGAGTCAGTGGTCGAGCTCGGAGCCAATATCAGCCGTGGTGTGACGAACTTCGCTGCCAACAACCTCAAGGGTACCAATCTCCCGGCGCCATCCCCGACTGCAGCTCCCGAGCCTCAGCACAAGACACTTCCCCATGCGTTAAGCCGTGCAGCTGGTACGGCCTCTTTGACACTAACGCAGGCGCCTGGTGGAAAAGACGACCGCCTTGGGCAAGCGCTGGCCACATACGCCGGAGCATGGGAGAAGGTTGGCGATGTTCGCGTAGAACACGATGACGCGGTTGCGAACGGGTTCCTTGCACCATGGCAACAGAACCTCCAGACATCGATTAATGTTGCTGTCAAGGCTCGTCAGGCAGTCCGCCTCTCCCGCCTCGAGCTGGACGCTGCCAAGCAAACGTACGTTATCCGGACGCGCCTTACACACACCCCACCATGCTTTCCCATGCCCCCTTCCCCCTTTGTATTCACGTCCTAACACGGTATTTCTCGCTCTTTCAGATTGAAGAGTGCTGGTCCCGGGAAGCAAGAGCAAGCCCGCTTAGAGGTCGAGAACGCCGAGGATGATCTCGTGCAGAAGACTGAAGTTGCTATTACACTCATGAAAGCCGTACTTGACAATGTACGAAGTGACATGTATCGCAAGCTTCTTTTTTTCGCTGATTTGCCTCTGCAGCCGGAACCCATCAAGAATATCAATGAACTTATCAAGGCTCAGGTAAGCGCCCGTCGACCTTCCCTGCTAAATTCCTGAATAATCGTCTTCTCACCCATAGCTACGTTATTATGCTTTCGTCGCTGAGGCTCTAAGTTCGGTGCAGGGTGAAGTTGAAGAACTGAGTGTCGCTGCTGAGGGTGACTACAGGTACGTTTGCCTTTTGTATCCTATAATTTACTAAGCATACCTTTGTAGGAAGTCTCGCGACCACTGAAGTCTTGACTGAAGTACCCCTGAACTCTGGGGATTGATAGGATGTATGCATGCGGACTTGTTATGGTTACTAATTATAATATTCTGAGCGCTGCATCTGTACGTCTCCGCTCTGTGTCCTGTTTGTTGTGTGCCCATGCGACGATTGCATCATTCGATCGGTGAATTTATATTCCTTCCTTTTCTCTTCCAACTGCGTTTTGATTTGCCAACCGCGAACATGGTCACCCAACGCGTCGCCATCGTCGGTGCAGGTGCCTCCGGTCTCTCAGCCGCATATGCCTTGTCAAAGCACCCTGACAAGTTCATTGTCACCGTCTTCGAGAAGGAGCGCGTCACAGGCGGCATGGCAAGCTCCCTGGATATAGACTCCACAATTTGTGGCGCATCGTACATCAACGATGGCGTCCAGGGCTGCTCCCCTGCCTTTGCGAACACGTTACGCATCTTTCGTGAGCTCGGGTATCCCCCTCAGAAAGTCGATATGCAGTGCGTCTCCTGTACCACTTTCCCCTGCACGCTTTCACCTCACTACGCCCTCTCATTTTTCCCCTATTTATCTTGACAGAATCAGTTTTGGTAAAGGCGAATACTTTTGGACGAATGTCTTCCCTTCTCCGCTCACAGACCGCTTCGCCTCTGATATCCGTAAATTTGGGCGCGTCCTCAACACTGTTAAACTTTTCGAGGTTGTGCTCGCGTTGCTCCCCATATATGCGCTTTTGCGCCTCTTTAGACTCTCTAAGGATTTTGGAGAGAGGATGGTGTATCCTCTTGCTGCACTCTTCTTTGGCACTGGGAACCAGACGCCTTATGTGGCATCTGTCATTCTGGTGAGTACTCCACCCACGTCTCCGTCCTCCTTTTTAAAAACTCAGCGTCGATAGGAACGCGTTTTCAAGGACCCGAGTATGCGTCTATTTGAATATGACGAGAGTAGTCTCCTTGCAGGCGTTCCAGAGATGTATGCATTCCAGAAGGTTCGGTGATTGTCTTTCCAGGATCATTCAGTTCTATTCAGCAACATCACCACCCTCGCAGCTCTCGGACACATATACTGCCTGGCAACACAAAATTGAAGAAGCAGGCAACGTTACCTTCTTACTCGGCCACATAGTTACCCGTGTCGTCTCGCGCACTAAACGACGTACTGTGCTTGAATTTCACATCCGTTCCTCGGAGGAGCCACAAACTGCCGAATTTGATTCGCTCATTCTCGCGACGGATGCTAATAATGCGCTCACTATCCTAGGGAAGGAGGCAAGCTGGATGGAACGGCACGTACTTGGAGGAGTCAAGTACCTCCACGACCTAACTGTGACCCATACGGACGTGGACTATATGCGCAAGGTCCCGCCTTTCCTCCTTCGTCTGTCTCAGTCTCGTCATTTTCTGATACCGCATTAACCAAACAGCTTTACGAGATTGAATTCAAACCTGAGCTCATCGCCTCGAGCACAACCCCGGCCAAGCGGCAGCGTGCCGAGACGGACTTTCGCCCACTCTACTACACCTATCAGTACCAGACGGCCCCCAAGAAGCTGGAGATGTCTTTCGACCTGACGATTTATCAGCCGCAGCTTTCGGCATCTGCTGGGCAGGCTCACGTGTACCAAACGATCTTTCTTGACAAAGACGGGTCAGGCGAGCTTTGGACGAAGGGCGAAATCAAGCAGGAGTTGATCATCGGCGAGAGGTGGTGGAAGCAGCAGAGCCACAGATGGCAACACTATGCACGTGTCGTCCCTTGGATGTGGGTGATCAACGGCACGCGAGGCACTTAGTATGCCTTCTCTCCCTTCTAATCCTACATTGCTTTGCTCATGTTTTTATGGTAGCTACGCTGGCGCATGGACCGGTGTGTATTTCCAGACGATATTCAAGGCTCCTGGCTGACGTATTTATGGTCTTCAACATGCACGAGCTTGCAATCACAAGCGGATTCGCAGCTGCTTACCGCCTTGACGCAGGTTTTCCACACCTAGGTGACGAAACATGTGTGCGACTATTTCGGCTCTACCTGTGCCTTAGTCACGCGGCTCGCCTGGTGAGTCCATGTCTCATGTTTATAGATCAACTTTTTCCTCACATAACCGTATTATTCAGAGGAAAGGTGATAGGAAGGGTACAAGAGCTTAATCATAATAGTCACTCATTCTCTCGTTCTCCTGCGGGCCAGTACTGTACAGCAGACCATGTTCCCGATTGTAATGACACACTTTGAATTAAAGTTAGGAGGCGTGTCAGAAATGATCCGTGATGGAACCCTTGATGGTAAACAGGTACGGTGACAGGGACAAAATAACATAGTACCTAGGGAACACAGCATCGACAAATATCTATCTACTGTCCTCCATACAAAAATATTGGTGACAACATTAAAGTGAAGTGAATTCGGGTAAAACCAATTGAGGGTATGTAACGACAAACGGCGAAAGTGCGAACAAATGTCTTTGGCGATTGCATACTACATGACAACAACCCTGGTAGCGCAGTCCGGTGATCAAAGGAATAATGCGCCTAACGCAACGACACCGCACACGGAGAACAAACCACGGGCATCGAAAGCCAATCCAAGCGCCGTGTTACCGTTCTTCGAAGAAGACGTAGAAGAAGCAGAAGCAGACGACCCACTAGCAGTACCATTACCGGGAGATGAGCCGGTGCCAGTACCTTGTGGAGAACCGGAAGAAGGGTTGGTAGTAGGGGCAGGCGACGCTACATTGAAAGAATGTCAGATTGGGTGTCAGGAACAAGAGCCCAAGCTGAAGGATACGGACTGCCAGCAGCCTTGACCTCGAAGTCGGAGCTCTGCGCGAGTACCTGAGTCTGAGTTGGATCGAGGAACCAGACCCGATAGCCTGTCCCAACGAGAAGTGTCACATTGGTCACAGTAAAGGACTACGAAATTAGATCAGAAACATTAAGAGCGAATACAAGACTAAGCATACCTCCTGGGAGACTGGGACAGAACGAGCGATCGAGAAGTTTCCGTTCAAGGTCTGATTATTGCTGTTGGTGATGACAATATCCACCGAGGAGGGGTCTCCCGAATTGAAGTTCCACGCAATTCGGTTGCTCGTGAACTGAACCCTGACAGAGATAAAATGATGGATGAGACGCAATACATTACTGACTGTGTGCATGACACGCACCAGTAGCTCGACGCAGAGGGCCCAGAAATGGAGATGGTGGCTGTCAATAGAACAGTGGGAAACGCGTTTGGATCACGAATTGCAACATTTGCTCACCGAAGGCAGCGGAGGACAGGAGCGCAAGGGCGAGGAGTGTAACACGCATGGTAAGGGAATGAGAGGAGAGAGAAGGTAGTGGAAGTCAACAAGAAGTCGCACGGCATAAGTTGCCCATCTGCAGGCCTTATGTATTTTTTAAACTCAGCTGATAAAATTCCTCGGGCGAGACGGGGTTGCCACCCACAAGCGTCTCACGGCAATATGGCCAAGGCCAGGGCCAAGAGCAGACATGCGCCCTCAGGACGCCGCGGCGGAAAGAGGGCAAGGGGGGCAAACCCTCAATCCCGTCGCAACCTCCCAGTATCCGACTCCGATGACGCGTTCACCCGGTCCGAGAGCATTGACACCTTGCCTGGCGGCGAGGGGGAGATGGATGAGGGTGAAGGGCATCACCCCCCTGAATCAAGTAGTGCACCTTCCTTTTCTTCTGCTCTCTCCTCTTATGTTCCTTGTCACAGATGTCATAACCACGGTGCCAGTAGCAATGTGGGTCAGTCTCCCCAAACCCTGCTCACTACTCGTAGCATTTGATACGCGTTCCATATGCTCCGATGACATCTACCTGAGTTTAGACCCAAGGCAACCCAAGTCCTATCACCCGCAGATAAAGATCTCATCGACAAAGGTGGCCTTGCTGTAGTCGAGTGTTCTTGGGCGCGCTTATCCGAGATTCCTTTCTCCAAAATTGCTTCTCCTCATGAACGCTTATGTGCGTCTTCTTGCCTAGTTATCGATCTGCCATTGACTAAACGAGTCTTGCTAATAAAGTGCCATATCTCATTGCAACCAACCCGACGAACTACGGAAAGCCTTGGCGATTGAACTGTGCAGAAGCTCTTGCAGCCGCATTCTATTTGACTGGGCATGACAACTGGGCAGAAAAACTATTAGCACCCTTTGGATGGAGCAGTTCATTCTACGCTGTCAATAGGTAGGTTTGGTTCATCGCATTAGGTGATAGTCATGTGGATTCCCTCATCTCGTGCGCTAGACACCTCTTCGAACAATACTGCACTTGCGAAGATGCAGCAGGGGTTGCAAGAGCTCAAGAACAAATTCTTGCTGAACTCGAAGAGAGCTACGCGGCTGCACGTCGCGTTCCAGGTGCGGATGACTTTTACCGGAATGCTTGAAAATGACTCGCTGATCGTTCATATCAGAGGATCACGAAAATGGTGACCTTCTGGTCGCAAACCCGAATCACCCACCGCCGCCAGACTCTGATTCTGAGCCGGGGTCAGAGTCAGAGAGTACATCAAAGGAAGAATAGGTGTATCTATGGGAGAATTGTATTGCCTACATCATGTACCACTGCCTTACCTGCTTTGCCAATGACTACTGTAGAACAGGGCCGGGAAGGTTTACAGCTTCTTTTACGTCGTTGAACATACTACAGTAGAATACTCAGATGACACCACCCCGGTTCACGCCGTGCCTCGCAGGAAACCCACTCTACAAATTGGGGAAATCCTATTGCCCACACTGCATGCTCAGCTCATGGAGACAGTTCTGCGGCACGGGGGCGCAGCTCATTTTTTCACCTTGACCCAGACGGGCACTGACCGGCCTTCTTTTTTTAATACATGCTTAACATTTTACGCAACTTCATGTCCTGAGGGTGCCACCAGTTGTCCATACTTACTGCCTTACGTTTCCTGGGCCTCAGTCTACCAGGCTTCAGGTCATGAATTTCCTACGTTCTCAAGATGGAGGGGCTACGCACATATTTGTCTGTGAATGCTCCGATACGCTAGCCAGTGCACAAACATGACAACTTTTGACGTGGAAAATTTTCCATACTCCGCGGACTTCGGCTACACGGCTAAGCAGCACCGTAGCGGATGTTTTGATCCTATTCTCAGAGGTTAGCATCAAATTTTCTTAGCGTTGTTGAACCGTGTGCCAACGCAGTCGGATGACAGTCCCCGGAAGGTTGAGATATATATATATGCGTCTACAAATATTCATCTGAGCTGTACCATGTGACCATCACACCATGTCAAGTTAGAACTCGGAAACGGAAAGCAGTGTCCATGCGGCTTGAGGCTTAGAGGATGGTGCCACGCCCATTTTATCTCCTTCATGTCATTTAATGATCCATTTTCTACGGAGATGAATAATGTACTCGAGTAACGCGTGTATGGCATCCTTCTGCGATAGTATTTGCTACATGAAGTCGGTTACTTAGTGTTGAACTAGGAACCCCCCGCGCGGATGGCATCCATATTAACACTGAGCGTGGGAAGCCTGGCTGCCGGAGCATTCGTGCTTTGGCCCCCCTGGCGAGAACGCGAGCCAGATGTAGAGGACGCCGCGCCAGGCGGCGGCGGCGGAGTAGGGAGATATGCGAGCACCGCTGTCCGAATTGAGAGTAATTTTTGTCGAATGGAGGGTAACTGTGGGAATATGGCTCGAATATGTCGCTCGTAGATGTCGAGACCGATTTTTAAAGGAATTGCCTGCGACCAACACGAAAAGTCAGTCTGGTGAACCATAAACGCGAGGAAGCAGTATTTGATTCACCCAAATGTACCAGACAGCGCTAATCACGAACATTTGAAGGGTTAGAATCCAACTGAGGCGGGTGAGAAAGGCAGGCTTGGGACCATAGAGGTAGCGGTCCACGCGGTTTCTGACTCGAGCAATGAACAACGCGATATGCTCATCGGACTGTTGGCAATTGTCTGTTTGTAAGCCAAAATCATGTACCGTGCGTGCGTGAATGAGACCACGTACATTCTGCGGACGTATCAAGTACTGGCAAGTCACCGTGTTTATGGCGCATGTGGACCGAGCCTCCCACCTTCTCACGGCAGATATGGTACACATCCACTCATGTCAGTGATAACCGTAAAAGATGTCGAGTTAGGCTCGTCACCGATGTGGGACGCAAATCTGAAGGCGGGGGGGAGGAGCGGCTTAACGGAGCGAAGGTTGTCTGAGAAAGGAGCCACGCACCTGGACATGATATGCTGAAAAAGGTCGAGAGTGAGCTGTGCAGCGTAGAATGGGAGGTGAAAGTCCCTGGCAAGGAAGAAGAAAGGGGCTCGTGGAGCATCATCGTGAAGTGGATGAAAAAGCCGGCGTAGAATGAAGGCGATGTCGGCTTATAAGAGAGGATGTTGAACCCTATATCGTAATGATTCACTATTGTGTATTGATGCATACTGTATATATTCCAATGTTACCTGTGATCCCTCGGCCTCTCCAGCTCCCCCCATCCCTTGACGACGGCAGTCACGACCAGAAAACTGTTACTAACTGCACTAAAAATTCAGTGCATGGGTCACATTGATGCCAAACGTACTGAGATTTGGACAACATTCCATGTGTGCGAGGACTCAGAGTTGTGCGGGGCTAGGATGTCCCTTCCCGCTGCGTCGCGTGCTCGCTGTCCTTCGTCCTGTCCCCTTGCCCGTCACGTCCCCTTACATCTATGCCAAGTTGAATTGGATTCGCACCGCACGGGTGTCTATTAGCCCGCACATAAAATAGTACGCGTATACACGGAGGGCATTTCTATACTGATAACGTGGAACGGATACATAGAATTAAACGAGTCGGAACGACGCAATAGAGATAAAACAACGAACGGGTATACAAGAAAGGATACAGCGCGGGGTATCAAAAGTATTACATGGGTGGTATGAACAAGAAAAAAAAACACGAGGGAAAACACAGGCCATAAGGAAGAGGAAACGAGAGATAAAGATACCCTTTGATGGAGAGTCGACTGGGAGCAGGAATGGGAAAAACAGACACAATTGGCGTATGGCCGAAAATAGAGGCAAATATAATCTGTCGCCATCAATCAAAGAAAGAAAGTGGTTGAGGACTGTTTCAGGATGCGCGGTGAGGACGAAATGCCTCACATCCGCCGCGAGCTAAATTTGCTCGTGGCCCGCTTCCATAATGACTTCAGCTTCGGTAGCACCGATGTCTTCTTCGTGCCTTCCGATTGCGATAAAGAGGGTGCGATGATGTCAGGAGAGGAAACAAACGCCTCCTTCCATTCTGACGGTAGCACAAAAACAGGCTCCTCTCCAATGTCCAGTGACCGGATAGACGTGTGCAAAAGGGCTTCATCGTCTTCACCGCCTGGAGGGGCTGCAGTTCCCTGACCGAGGCAGGTACCGGAGTCTCCAAAGGCGGCGATCCACGCCGCAGGAAGGCTGAAAATGGGGTCCTCTCCTTCATCGAGAGACCGCACTGAGTTTCGTAAAACGTGATTGTCCGAGTCCAAATGGCATGACGAATCGTGGAATAAAGGCGATAGAGAGAAAGAATTGAAAAACTGCAAGCTCCCACAGAATACGGGAGACTGCCCGCTCGATGGGGTATCGAAGTGAGAAGGGGTATGATATTTGGCGATGGCGGATTCATGAGACCAATCACCGCCACCGACGTCGGGAGTGGCTTGCTCGACAATCATCGAAGGGTTCAGCCACGTGAACTCTGAATACGGATCCGAGTCGATAGAGTACCGTGGAGGTCCTCCGTCCATGGACCGATCGGATAGGCGTGATGCTTGATAAATGCGTTCAGCATCGCGTGCTTCCGCTGGGCAAAGTTGTGAAATGAGACTTACCGAACGAATCCGTAGAAATCACTTTCTGCCAGTCACTGACGGATACCACGCTGCGGTTAGCGACCCTGAAACGAGGTGAAAAAGGGACACTCACAAGTCGGCAAAAAATGGGGCCCTTCGAACGACAGAGAAGTCAGCTCTGGCGGCCTGATCCACACAGAATAACTATACACGACGGTGATCATGAAGAACACATCAAAATTAAAGTTGAGTGCGTACCTTCTTCAGCAGGTCCCCGAACATCCCATTCCGGAAGATGACGCCAAGCGATATTGTAGACATCATCTCCTTAAGATAGCTCACTGGATGTTCGTACTCGCCCAACCAAGGAAACTGCATTTTAACATGGTGAACATCGGCCTCAGGCTACTGGAGAAAACAGAAGCGTACCTTATCCAGGTAGAACACGTGCAGGAACACTCCATACGAAAACCAATCGACGGCGTAGGAATACTCAAGGTTGCGCAAGACTTCTGGAGCCATGTAAGGAAGCGTGCCGCAAACGCCGCGAGTCTTGAGGGCGCTGCTCTTACCTCCGCGACTCGACCCACTAAATCGCGGGGCCGGTGTGTCAGCAGTGTCCAAACGGACCGGAAGGCTCACCAATTCTGCGGACGCGAGCTTCTTGTACGACTCGGGCATATGAGAGCGCTCATCGAATAGAGTCGAACGGCAGTACTCCTGAAACGGGAGAAAGTGAGAATCTATCATACGTCACTGAGTTCTAGGAACAACAAACTCACAGAGACTAAGTAGAAACCATGAACGTCACGGAACGAAGCCAACAACCCTAACAGGTATGGATAGCGGGACACCTCGCGCATGATGCGCTGTTCCGCCAGAACAGCACGGATCATTCTCTGGTCTTCAAGGACGGCGTTTGAAACGATCTTGACCGCACACTGGCGCCCGCCCCGCTTGTGGATACACAACGCGATAGACCCAAACGCGCCCCAACATAAAGAGGCGACAAATTCAAAATCTGCTGACGAGGGAGGCTGACGCAGAATCGCTTTAGGAAGCCCCATATCAAATCCGACTACGGAAGTGTGTTGGGAGGGCTGGCCAACGAGTGACAACGACGGCTCGCTGATATCCGTCGAAGGCACACCAGCAATCTGGTTCTGATCCAGCGGAATAGTTTCGAATCCATCCGTTTCGCCTTTCGATTTCACCACCATTGCGATATCTGACTCGATAGCGAGATTGACCATCGGTTCCCACCACTCCACGACCGCGGACATGGGCTCCACTGACGCGAGCATTGGTTCCGGAGTGGCCTTGGGAGACGCGATCTCGCCGTGTTTGACTACCTCATCCTCAGATACATATCCCAATCCAATGCCGAATATCTGCGCAACCTGAGATTCCAAGTCAGACGTCAACTCCACCGACTGCAACAGTTCGTCCTCCATCTCAGGGTCCTCCTCGGGCGAATGGAAGCATGATACAAAGAGGATAGGTTCGTCGACATCGACCTGTGTTGGCACGGAGGCGACGGAAACGCTGGCCAGATCAGCACTGGTTGAAGTATGCTCGATGGGAGGAGGAGGGGTCGACAGCTTGGCGCCAGCCGTCTGCCGTGAGGAGCGGATGGGAGATTGGACGGATTGGGACATCGTCGCAGAAGCACGGGGAGCGGAGGGTTTGTTTACTGGAAAAGTTGGCTTCTCCGAGCCCAGACCAGGCAGCCTGGTGGGGGACAGCAGGTTCGTGTCGACGTTGGAAAGAACGGATCGTTGCCTAAGGCTCGCAGCAGAGTTCAGGGCCTTCGAATTCCGAAACCTCTCCGGAACGGTCTGAGGATTCGCAGATCGCTTGGTGGCAGTGGGCTT
>WNFI01595069.1_pt2 | contig 14253 bp, 12 predicted proteins | sample 5400471 | NCBI WGS metagenome assembly WNFI01 (sample SAMN13153348, study PRJNA577476) | soil metagenome | isolation source: 100 cm saprolite on Douglas fir-dominated hillslope | place: USA:California | collected 2013-09-17 | reverse complement strand
CGGGAACCGAATCGCGTCTGGGGCGCGTACGTCCTCGACATCAAGAGCGGGCGCGTGAAGACCATCGGCGCGCGCCATACCGCGCTCGCCACCGGAGGGGCGGGGAAGGTCTACCTCTACACCACCAATCCCGACACTTCGACGGGAGATGGCGTGGCGATGGGGTGGCGCGCCGGCGCTCCCGTGGCGAATATGGAGTTCATCCAGTTCCACCCGACCTGCCTCTTCCACCCGCACGCCAAGTCGTTCCTCATCTCCGAAGCGGTGCGCGGAGAGGGCGGACTCCTGCGGCTGCCCGACGGCGAGCGCTTCATGCCGCGCCATGATCCGCGCGCCGAGCTTGCCCCGCGCGACATCGTCGCGCGCGCCATCGACTTCGAGATCAAGAAGCACGGCATCGACTGCGTCTACCTCGACATCACGCACAAGGGCGCGGACTTCATCAGGACACACTTCCCCAACATCTACGCGCGCTGCCTCGAGTTCGGCATCGACATGACGAAGGAAGCGATTCCCGTCGTGCCCGCGGCCCACTACACCTGCGGCGGCCTCGCCACCGACCTGCACGGCCGCACGCGCGTCGCCGGGCTCTACGCGCTGGGAGAGGTCGCGTGCACCGGCTTGCACGGCGCCAACCGCCTCGCGTCCAACTCGCTCCTCGAATGCCTGGTGTTCTCCGAGGCCGCCGCGCAGGACATCCTCGCCTCCCCTTCCCTGCCGATTCCCGCGCTTCCCACGTGGGATGAGAGCCGCGTCACCGACGCCGACGAGGAAGTGGTCATCGCCCACAACTGGGACGAGCTGCGGCGCACGATGTGGAACTACGTGGGTATCGTGCGCACCACCAAGCGCCTGGAGCGCGCGAGCCATCGCATCGCTCTCCTCCAGGAAGAGATCCACGAGTTCTACGCGCACTTCCGGGTCTCCAACGACCTGGTCGAGCTGCGCAACCTCGTGCTCACCGCCGAGCTCATCGTGCGCTCGGCGCTCGGGCGCAAGGAAAGCCGCGGCCTGCATTTCAGCCGCGACTATCCCGATACACTGGCGCAGGCGCGCGACACGGTCCTCACTCCTCCATGAAGCCCATCCCCGTCCTCACCCGCGATCAATTGCGCGCGGTCGAAGAAAGCGCGGCGCGGTCGAGCGGGCCCTCGCTCATGGAGCGCGCGGGTCAGGCGACCGCGAACGCGGCGCGCCGGCTCGCGACCGACACGGGCGCGCCGATCCTGGTGGTGGCCGGACCCGGCAACAACGGCGGCGATGCATGGTTGGCCGCCGCACAGTTGGGCGAAGGCTTCCATCGCGTCGTGGTGCTCGACGCCGCCGGAACCGCACCCAAGGCCCCCGAGGCGAAGGCGGCAAAGAAGGCGATCGAGGCGCGCGGCGGCGATATCGTGCGCGAATGGCCGCAGGGCCTGCGCCCCGCGCTCGTCGTCGACGGGCTCTTCGGCCTGGGACTCGCGCGCGACGTCGAGCCCCGGTTCACCGAGCTGATCGAGCGCATGAATGCGTGCGGCGCGCCGATCCTCGCGGTCGACGTTCCGAGCGGGCTCGACAGCGACAACGGTGTGATCCGCGGCGCGGCCGTGCGCGCAACGAATACGCTGACCTTCCTCGCGCACAAGATCGGCCTGCACACCGCCGACGGCCTCGACTGCCGCGGCGTCCTCGCGCTCGACGACCTCGGCGCCGGCGACGAGGTGCTGCGCGATGCGCGCGGATTCCTGCTCACGCCGAAGAGCGCCGCGCGCTGGCTCGCCCCCCGCCCGCGCAATTCGCACAAGGGCGATTTCGGATCCGTCGCCGTGATCGGCGGCAATCGCGGCATGGTGGGTGCCGCGCTTCTCGCGGCGCGCGCGGCGCTGCTGTGCGGCGCCGGCAAGGCACGCTTGGGGCTTCTCGCATCCGACGCTCCCGCCGTCGACGTCGCGCACCCCGAGCTCATGCTGGGCTCCATCGACGATGCGATGGGCTGCGACGTCATGATCGCGGGCCCGGGCGCCGGACAATCGCCTTCGGCCACCTCGGTCTCGATGTTCGAGCGCACCGTCCTGCCGGCGCTCATCGCGGCCAGCAAGCCGCTGGTGCTCGACGCCGATGCGCTGAACGCGATCGCCTTCAACGACACGCTGCGCCACGACCTCGTGGAGAAGCGCAAGGCGCCGACGATTCTCACACCGCACCCGGCCGAGGCCGCGCGATTGCTGGGATGCAAGACCGCGGAAGTGCAGGCGCATCGCCTCGACAGCGCTCTGGAGCTGGCGCAGCGCCTGCGCGCCTGCGTCGTGCTGAAGGGCGCGGGCAGCATCTGCGCCTTTCCCGATGGGCGCTGGTCGGTGAACACCACCGGCAATCCCGGCCTCGCCGCGGCAGGTAGCGGCGATGTGCTGGCGGGGATCATCGGCGCGCTCCTGGCGCAGAAGCTCGACGCCGAGAAGGCGCTCCAATACGCCGTGTGCCTCCATGGCGCCGCGGCCGATTCGCTCGCAGGGCGCGGCGTAGGGCCCGTCGGACTCGCGGCGTCCGAGATCGCGCTCGAGGCGCGCAGCGTATTGAATTCATGGTCGCGCCCCGCGTGCTAAAGCCATGGTCACGGAGAACACTGAGAACACCCGAGGCACGGAGCAAGCGGGGAAGGTGAAGCAACTCCGGCGAATCAGGGGCGGATTTGAGAGTGAAAACGGCATGCTCAGCACACGTAGCGGCGTATTCCGGTCATCAGGTTCGTCACATTGAAGTTCATCAGCAGGCCCACGCGAAGGTTCAGGAATTTCAGGTAGGTACGGATCTGCGCACTGTGAATCGAGAGCAGGGCGTCGATGGACTTGAGCTCCGGAACCTCGATCGCACAAGCGAGAATACGCTCCGTAAGTTGCCCGTGAATCAGCCTTTCTTTAATCCCCGCCGTTTCCATCGTCCCCGCTCCAACTCTAAGTCTCACGTCCCATTGAACGGGCGATAGTCGCACTGCGATGACGTCTCCGTGCCTCGGCTGTTCTCCGTGTTCTCCGTGACCACATCTTGAGTTTTCTTAATTAAGTAAAATCGCCGCATGGCCGAACGCGAATCGATGGTTTATGACGTGGTCGTCGTGGGGGCGGGCCCATCGGGCCTCGCCACGGCGATTCGCTTGAAGCAGTTGTGCGCGGAAAAGGGCAAGGAATTCACGGTCTGCGTCGTCGAGAAGGGCTCGGAGGTCGGCGCGCACATCCTCTCGGGCGCGGTGATCGATCCGGTCGCGTTGACCGAGCTCTTTCCCGATTGGCGGGAAAAGGGCGCGCCCTTGAACCAGCCGGTGACCGAGGATCGATTCCTTTTCCTTGCTGAAAAGGGATCGTGGAAGGTTCCCGACTGGATGCTTCCCGCATGTTTCAAGAATCACGGCTACTACATCGCGAGCCTGGGCAACGTCTGCCGCTGGCTTGGCGCTCAGGCCGAGGCGCTGGGGGTGGAGATCTATCCGGGCTTCGCCGCCGCCGAGACTCTCTTCGACGACGCTGGCCGTGTGCGCGGCGTGGCCACCGGCGACATGGGCATCGGCAAGAACGGCGAGAAGACCGCGCGCTACCAGCCCGGCATCGAGCTGCACGCGAAATACACGATCTTCGCCGAAGGCTGCCGCGGGCACCTCGGCAAGCAGCTCGAGGAGCGGTTCAAGCTGCGCGAGGGCGTCGCACCGCAGGTCTACGGCATCGGATTGAAGGAACTCTGGGAAGTGAAGCCCGAGAAGCACGTTCCGGGGCTCGTCGTGCACACGGCGGGCTGGCCGCTCGACAGCGAAACGTACGGCGGTTCCTTCCTCTATCACCTCGAGAACCGCCAGGTCGCCGTGGGATTCGTCGTCGGGCTCGGCTATCGCAATCCCTACCTGTATCCGTTCGAGGAGTTCCAGCGCTACAAGACGCATCCGGCGATCCGCGGCTTCTTCGATGGCGGCCGGCGCATCTCCTATGGCGCGCGCGCCATCGCGGCCGGCGGGCTGCAGTCCCTGCCCAGGCTAATCTTTCCCGGCGGCGCGCTGGTGGGAGACGACGCGGGATTCCTCAACGCCTCGCGCATCAAGGGCACGCATGCGGCGATCAAGTCCGGAATGCTCGCTGCGGAAACGGCGTTCGCGGCCCTCGGCACCGGCAACAAGACCGTGGAGCTCGAAGCCTACCCTGAAGCATTCCGCAAGAGCTGGCTTTACGACGAGCTGCACCGCGCGCGCAACTTCAAGCCGTGGATGTCGGCCGGGCTCTACACCGGCACGCTCATGGTCGGCATCGACCAGGTGGTGTTTCGCGGCAAGGCGCCGTGGACTCTCACCCACAAGCACGCCGACCACGAAACCCTCGTGCCCAAGGATGCGGCCAAGCCCGTCGCGTACCCGAAACCCGACGGCGTGCTCACCTTCGACCGCCTCTCCTCGGTGTTCGTCTCCAACACCAACCACGAAGAGGACCAGCCGTCGCACCTCAAGCTCAAGGATCCGTCGATTCCGGTCGCGGTGAACCTCGCGGTTTACGCCGGGCCCGAGACGCGCTACTGTCCTGCTGGAGTGTATGAATTCATAACCGAGGGGGGCGCGCCGCGGCTGCAGATCAACGCGCAGAACTGCGTGCACTGCAAGACCTGCGACATCAAGGACCCGAAGCAGAACATCGTCTGGGTCGTGCCCGAGGGCGGCGGCGGTCCGAATTACCCGAACATGTAACACTGGAGGGGTAGGTTCCAGCCGATGGCGAAAGGAGGCCTGAAAATGAAGACCGTGGCCGAACTTCTGAAGGCGAAGCCGGCGCGCCGCGTGGTGTCCGTGCGGCCGGAGCAAAGCGTGCTCGAGGCGATCAAGGTGCTCGCCGAGCAGGACATCGGCGCCGCCGTGGTGATGACGGACGAGCGCCTCGCGGGAATCTTTTCCGAGCGCGACTACACCCGCAAGGTGATCCTGAAGGGCCGCTCGTCCGACTCCACCCGCGGCGAGGAGATCATGACGCCCAACGTGGGGTGCGTCAGCCCGCGCACCAAGGCGCGCGAGTGCATGCAGCTCATGACGGAGAAGAACATCCGCCACCTTCCGGTGATGGAAGAGGGGCGCGTGGTCGGGATGGTCTCGATCCGCGACATCGTGAGCGACATCATCGCCGACCAGGACTTCACCATCGAACAGCTCGAGCATTACATCAGCGGGCAGTAGCTGAATGTCCGAGCATGGAGTCCACGTCCATGGCCCCCACGATCACGCCGTCGAGCATGCATCTCAGGCACCGGGGCTGGGCCAGCAGGTAGCGATCTTCACCGCGGTGCTCGCCACGGTGGGAGCGATCGTGAGCTTCTTCGGCGGCGACGCGCAGAACAAGGCGATCATCTTCAAGAACGAGGCGGTGCTCGAACGCGCGGAGGCCTCCGACCAGTGGAGCTTCTACCAGGCGAAGAGCGTGAAGCAGAACCTCGCCGAGATCGCCGCGGCGACCGCCACCGACCCGAAGACGGTCGAGTTCTACAAGGCCGAGGCGAAGCGCTATGCCGCCGAGAAGAAGGACATCGAGAAGGACGCGCGCAAGCACGAGGCGGCGTACAGGAGCTGGAACGAGAAGAGCGAGCAGGCCCTGCATCCGCACCACTTTCTCGCGATCTCGATGACGCTGCTGCAGATCGCCATCGCGCTCGCTTCGATCACCGTCCTCACCCGGAAGCGCTGGCTCCTCTATGGCGCGGGCCTGAGCGCCTTCGGCGGGGCCGTCCTCGGCGTCATCGCCTGGCTCTGAACGGCTGAAGTGCTCGAGGTCCGGGGGCTCGCGAAGTCCTTCTCGCCCGGTGCGCCGCTTCTCGACGCCGTCGATCTCCAGGTCGCGCGCGGCGAATGGGTCGCCATCGCCGGGGAATCGGGCTCCGGCAAGTCCACCCTGCTCAACATCGTCGCGGGTCTCGATCGCCCCGACGCGGGCGAAGTCCGCCTCGACGCGAAGCCGCTCGACTACGGCGATGACGACGCGCTGGCACTCTGGCGCCGCCGCCACGTAGGCTTCGTCTTCCAGGCCTTCCACCTCCTGCCGTATCTGGACGTGCGCGAGAACGTCGCGCTGCCGCTGGCGCTCCTGGGTGTCGGCCGCCTCGAGCGCACCGCTCGCGCGCAGGCCGCGCTCGACTCCGTCGGGCTCGGCGCGCTCGCGCAGCGGCAACCGGGCTCGCTCTCGGGGGGCGAGATGCAGCGCGCCGCCATCGCGCGCGCACTCGTGCATGCCCCGGGCCTGGTGCTTGCCGACGAGCCCACCGGCAACCTCGACGAGACGAGCGCCCGCGCGGTGCTCGGTTGCCTCGGCGACGCGGTGAGGCGCGCCGGCGCCGCCGCGCTCATGGTCACGCATTCGCGCATCGCCGCCGGCGCCGCCGACCGCGTGCTCGTCCTCGCGCGCGGGCGCCTGCACGCGCAAGCAACATGAGGCACGCGCTTCCGCTCCTCCTTCGCGGGGCGCTCGTCGCGAATCGGCTGCGCCTGGTACTCACCGTCTCATGCATCGCGCTCGGGGTGGCGCTCGCCGGGGCCGTGCACACCGTGCACAACTCCGCCCTCGCCGAGATCGACCGCGGCGCGCGCGCGCTCGCCGGCGTGGCCGACATCGAGATCCGCGGGCCGCGGAGCGGCTTCGACGATTCGCTTTTCATCGCCATCGCCGCGCGCCCCGAAGTCGCGGCGGCGAGCCCGATCGTCGAGATCGAGGCCGCGATCGCGAGCGGCGGCGCCGCGCTGCGCGTCCTCGGGATCGACCCGATGCGCGCGGTTCGCCTGCAGCCCGCGTTCATCGCCGATGCCGCGATGACCGGCGCGGGAGAGGCCACGGCGCTTCTCGACGCGAACCACGTGTGGCTCACGCCCGCCGCCGCGGCGCGGCTCAAGGCGCGCGCCGGCGACAGCGTCGGCCTCCTCGCCGGCAGCCGCGAGATCCCATTTCCGGTCGCCGGGATCCTCGCGGGGATGCAGGCCGGCGGCGAGATCGCGGTCATGGACATCGCCGCCGCGCAGCAGCACTTCGCGCGCCTGGGCCTCCTCTCGCGGATCGACTTGCGATTGCGCCCGGGCGTGGACGCGAAGCGCTTCCGCGCCGATCTCGCCGCGATCCTTCCGCCCGGCGTGGTCGCCTCCGATGCGGCGTCGGTTTCCGGGCGCGCCGCGGCGATCACGCTTGCCTACCGCGTGAATCTCGAGGCGCTCGCGTTGGTGGCGCTCGCCACCGGCGCCTTCCTGGTGTTCTCCACGCTCGCGTTGCAGGCGGCGCGGCGCAGGCAGGAATTCGCGCTGCTGCGCGCGCTCGGCATCACGCGGCGCGAGCTGGCGCTGCTGCTGGCGCTGGAGGGCGCGTTGATCGGCGCCATCGGCGCGGCGCTGGGTACCGCACTCGGCGTGGCCTCGAGCATGGCGTTGCTGCGCGGCGCGGGAGCCGATTTCGGCGCCGGCTTCTTCGGCGGGCTCGGCGTCGCCTACGTTGCAGACATCCCGGCGCTCGCGATGGTGGCCGCACTCGGCGTGGCGATGTCGGTCGGCGGCGCCTTGTGGGTCGCGCTCGCCGTGGGGCGCGTCGAGATCGCCGATGCGTTGCGCGACCGCTCGATCGACCTGCCCGCCGCATCGCGCGCCGCGGCATGGCTCGCCGCGGTTCTCGTGGTCGCGGGATTTCCCTTGCTGCTCCTCGCGCCGATCGCCGGGCTGCCGATCGGCGGCTACGCGACCATCGCGGCGTGGCTGTGCGCAGCGGTGCTCGCCGTCGGGCCGCTTTGCCGCGCCCTCCTCGCGCGAATCGCGCCTTCGCAGCCGCTCGCCTCACTGGCGCTCGCACAGGTGCGCCACCTTCCCGGCCACCTCGCCGCGAGCGTGGCGGGAATCGTCGTCAGCGCCTCGCTTTGCGTCGCGATGGCGATCATGGTCTTCTCCTTCCGCGTCTCGGTGGAGGATTGGCTGCGCGGTGTCATCGGGGCGGACCTCTACGTGCGCGCCTCCACCGCGGGCGACAGCGCCTTCTTCAGCGCCGGGGAGCAGGGGCGCGTCGCCGCGCTGGCCGAGGTGGCGCGCAGCGAACCGTTGCGCTACGACCGCCTCGCGGTGCAGGCATCCGGGCCGCCGCTCTCGCTTATCGCCCGTCCCCTCGACACGCGAATCCTCGAGGGATTCCAGGCCGAACCGCGCGGAATGGGGCCCGGCGGCGCGGAAGTTCGCGTCTGGATCTCGGAGGCGGCCCGCGATCTCCTCGGCTGGAAGACGGGCGATCGCCTCGTGGTTCCGGTGGGCGGCCACGCGACGCCTCTGCGCGTTGCAGGCGTGATCCGCGATTACGCGCGCACGTGGGGTGCGGTCATGATCGACATCGAAGACTACCGCAGGCTCACCGGCGACACGCGCGCCAACGACCTCGCCGTCCATCTCGCGCCGGGCGTGGATGCAACGCGCGCCAAGGCCGCGATTCGCGCGGAGATGCCGCACGCTCGCGGGCTCGTCTTCGAGGACGCCGGCGATCTCCTGCGCCGCTCGCTCCAGATCTTCGATCGCAGCTTCGCCGTCACCTACGCCCTCGAAGCCATTGCGATCGCGATCGGGCTTGCGGGCGTGACGAGCAGCTTCGCCGCCCTCGCGTGGTCGCGGCGCCGCGAGTTCGGCGTGCTGCGCTTCCTTGGGCTCACGCGGCGCGAGGTGCTGCGCATCCTCGCCCTCGAAGGGGCGGCGACCGGAGCCCTGGGCGCCTTCAGCGCGCGCGTGAGCGCCGCTTACGCCGTGCGCAACGAGGCCGTGCTCGCCGTGAAGGACGACGCTTGAGGAACAGAGTGGCTCTCGCCGCCGTGCTGCTCGTGGTGCGCGTCACGGCTGCGCAGGATTTTGCGCCCGTGGTTCCCGGCAAGGCCTTCGCATTTCCCGGCGATGCCGGCTCGCATCCGCAGCATCGCGTCGAGTGGTGGTACGTGACGGGGCAGCTCGAGACCCGGCGTGGGCCGATGGGATTCCAGGTGACGTTCTTCCGGCTGCGCAACAAGGATGCGGACTCGAACCCGAGCCGCTTCAGCCCGAAACAATTGCTGTTCGCGCACGCCGCGCTCGCCGATCCGGCGAAGGGCCGGTTGCTGCACGATCAGCGCTCCGCCCGCGCGCTCGAAGGCCTGGTGGAGGCGAAGATCGAGGATACGAGCGTGCGCATCGACGAGTGGGTGCTCGAGCGTAGCTCGCGCGCCTATCGGACGCGCATCGACGCGGACGGATTTGCGCTCGACCTCACTCTCACGCCGACACAACCGGTATTGCTGCAGGGGGATCGCGGCTTCAGCCGCAAGGGTGCGGCGAGCGCGCAGGCGAGCTACTACTACAGCGAGCCGCACCTGCGGGTTTCGGGCCGCGTCAGCGCCGCGGGCGAAACGCTCGACGTGGGCGGCAGCGCCTGGCTCGACCACGAGTGGTCGAGCGAGATCCTCGCCGCCGACGCGGTGGGCTGGGACTGGCTCGGTGTGAATCTCGACGACGGCGCCGCCCTCATGGCGTTTCGCATTCGCGCCGGGGACGGCAGGCCGCTTTGGGCGAACGCCACGTATCGGCCGGCCGGCGGCGCACCCGTCACCTTCGGTCCCGACGCGGTGCGCTTCGCGCCGCGCCGCTCGTGGAAATCGCCGCGCACCGGCACGGTCTATCCCGTGGCGATGGACATCGAGATCGGGGAGCGCTCGTTTCGGATCGAACCACTCATGGACGACCAGGAGCTCGACGCGCGCTCGAGCACCGGCACTCTCTACTGGGAAGGCGCGGTGCGCGTCGAGGAAGGGCAACGCCCGCGCGGGCGCGGCTACCTCGAGCTCACCGGCTACGCCGGCCGGCTGGCGTTCTGATGGCGCGATTGCGTGCCGACGGTGAGCGCGGCCGCGATGGCGAAGGTCTGCAGCAGCGCCACACCCCAGAGCACGTGCGTGTAGCGCCCCGCGTCCATGAACGCGCCGAAGACCAGAGGTGCCAGCGCGAGGCCGGTGTCGATGCCGGAGTAGACGAAGCCGTACACGCGGCCGAAGGCGCCGCTGCCGAAGGTGCTCGTCGCCGCGCGCCGCACGAGCATGTCCCGCGACGGGCCGGAGAAGCCTACGCCGAATCCCATGAGACCCATCAGCGCGACAACGCTCCAGGCCGCAACCGCGGCAGTCGCGAGGGCCACTGCGCATAGCGCCGCGCTGAAAAGCGAAAGCGCGACGAGGCGATCCTGGTGCACGCCCTGGGTGGCGAAGAATCCGCCTGCCGCCACACCGGCCGCGCTGCCGAGCAGGTACGTGGTGAGCGCCGTCGCGGCGAAGGGGAGCGTGACTCCGTAGGTTCGCTCGAGAATCGGCGGGAGGAAATTCTGCAACGCGCCGAACGCCATCACGGTCAACATGAAGAAGACGAAGCACATCCACACTACGCCCGCGCCGAGAAAGGCGAACGAGCTGCCGCGCCGGCGCGCCGCCTCCTGCGGAAGCCTCTCCGCGGCCTCGAGAACGCGGCGGTTGGCGAAGAGAAATCCGAGCGCGAGGAAACCCACGATCGATGCGCCGACGCAAGCCGCCCTCCATCCCAGGCTCTCGGCGATCGCGATCACGAATACCGGCGAAGCCGCCCAGCCGAGGCTGCCCGAAAGGCCGTGCACGGAGAACGCGTGACCGAGGCGCGAAACCGACACCCGCCGGTTGAGGAGGGTGAAATCCGCGGGGTGGAAGACGCAGTTGCCGAGCCCCGCGAGCGCCGCAGCCGCGAGCAGCATCCCGTAATTCTGCGCCGACGCGTAGCCCAGCCCCGCGAGCGAAAGCAACGCGATACCGCCGCAAAGCACGCGCAGCGCCCCGATGCGATCGACCACGAAGCCCGCGAGCGCCTGCCCGACGCCGGAGACCACGAAGAACACCGTCATCGCCGCTCCGACCTGCGTGAACGTGAGGTCGAATTCGCGCATCAGCCACGGAAAGAGCGTCGGCAGCACGAAGTGGAAGAAGTGCGACGTGCCGTGCGCGAAACCCACCAGCGAGATGACGGTGGCGTCGTGGCGAAGACTGCTCGGCGTGGCGGCGGTGGCGGCGGACAAGGTCGCGAATGAGAAAGACCGTTGAGCCATTGTATATGCAGGCCGGTTTAGACTACGGGCTCGAAACCTTCATCCCGATGAGCGAAGACTCCCTGATCCTCGTTACGCGCGACGGCGGCATCGCGACCGTGGTGTTGAACCGTCCCGTGAAGTTGAACGCGTTGACGCGCCCCATGTGGAAGAAGCTCGGCGAGGCGTTCGAGGCGCTCTCGGCCGACGACAGCGTACGCTGCATCGTGATCCGCGGCGCCGGGACCAAGGCCTTCGCGCCGGGCAACGACATCGCCGAGTTCGCGACCGAGCGCTCCAACGTGGAGCAGGCGCGCGCCTACGGCAACACCATGCGCGCGACGATCGAGGCGATCGCGGGCTGCCGGCACCCGGTGGTGGCGCAGATTCACGGCATCTGCGTGGGCGGCGGGCTCGAGATCGCGGGGCTCGCCGACATCCGCATCTGCGGCGAGTCGAGCCGCTTCGGCGTTCCGATCAACAAGCTTGGGCTCGTGATGGCGTACGCCGAGATCGCCTCGCTCATCTCGCTCGCGGGAGAGGCGACCGCTCTCGAGATCCTCCTCGAGGGACGTATCTTCGACGCGCGCGAGGCCAGGGAAAAGGGACTGGTGACGCGCGTGGTGCCCGACGACGAGGTCGAAGCGGAGGCGCGCGCCACCGCGCAGCGCATCGCCGACGGCGCGCCGCTCGCGGCACGCTGGCACAAGAAGTTCGCCCGGCGGCTTCGCAGCTCGCGTCCCCTCACCGAGGCGGAATATGACGAAGGCTTCGCCTGCTTCGGCACCGAAGACTTCCAGACCGGCTACCAGGCCTTCCTCGCCAAGCAGAAACCGGAATTCAAGGGAAAGTAGATCCTGGAACACAGATGAACACAGATGAACACAGATGAACACAGAGGAGTGAAAGGCCAATTGAGTTTCGTGCCCATGGATTCAGGGCTAGGAGTTCATCTGTGTTCCGCAGCCCTTTGTCCGCATAACTCGTAACGCCCCATGGGACCTCTGAAGGGAGTCAAGGTCATCGAACTGGCGCAGATTATGGCCGGGCCGACGTGCGGGATGCTGCTCGCCGACATGGGCGCGGACGTCATAAAGGTTGAAAAGCTTCCGGGCGGAGACGACACGCGCAGCTACACCGAGCCCGCGATCCAGGGCGAGTCGGCCGCCTTCATGATCTTGAACCGCAACAAACGCGGCGTGGCCGTGAACCTGAAGACGCCGGGCGGCCTGGAGGTGGTGAAGCGCCTCCTCGCCGATGCCGATGTCGTGACGGAGAACTACCGCAAGGGAACGCTCGAGAGACTCGGCCTCGGATATGACGTGCTGCGGCAGCTGAATCCGCGCTTGATCTATTGCGCCGTTTCCGGGTACGGAAGGACCGGCCCGTACGCCGACAAGGGCGGCTTCGACCTGATCGCGCAGGGCTTCGCGGGAATCATGAGCATCACCGGCGAGCCCGGCGGCCCGCCCGCCAAAAGCGGCACCTCGATCGCCGACATCAACGCCGGCATCCTTGCCGCGCTGGGAATCGTCGCGGCGCTCGTCGCGCGCGCCACCACAGGCCGCGGCCAGAGGGTCGAGACCTCGCTCATGGAAGCGGCGATCCAGCAGACCTACTGGCAATCGGCGATCTTCTTCGCCACCGGCGTGAATCCCGGCCCGACCGGATCGGCGCACATCCTCACCGCGCCCTACCAGGCGTTCCCGACGCGCGACGGCTGGATCAACATCGGCGGCGCGAACCAGTCGAACTGGGAGCGCATCGTGAAGGTGATCGATCGCCCCGGGCTTGCGCAGGATGCGCGCTTCCGGACCAACGGCGATCGCATGAAGAACCTGGCCGCGCTCATTCCTCTCGTCGCCGAGCGCCTGCGCGAGCGCTCGTCGGCGGAATGGATCCGCGCCTTCGAGGAGGCGGGCGTGCCCGTGGGGCCGGTCAACCGCATCGGCGACATGCTCGCCGATCCCCAGGTGAAGGCGCGCGAGATGGTGATCGAAGTCGAGCACCCGCGCGCCGGCCGCGTGAAGGCGGTGGGAATGCCGATCAAGTTCTCCGCCACCCCGGGCGAGACGCGCAGAGCCGCGCCGCTGCTGGGCGAGCACACGCGCGAAGTCCTCGAGGCCATCGGCTATTCGGCCGCCGACATCGAGAAGCTTGCGGCCGAAGGGGCCATAGCCTGCGGCGATGATGCTTCACGGGATCACGCAGCTCGCCTCCAACGCGTGGCGGGCCTTCCTGTGGCGCGCGGAAGTGGACTGGCGCATCTTCCGCGGCTACGCAGTCGGGGCGCTCGCCGCGGTCGCGGTCTTCGCCGCCGTGAAGCTCGTCGTGGCGAAGCCGATCGCGCTCATCGTGATGGGTCTGACGCCGTTCCTCGCGCTCGCCCTTCCCGAGAAGCTGCACCTGAATGCCGAGCGGCGCGGGCAATCGTTCGCCTGCGGCGTCATCTGCTCGGCGCTCTCGCTCACCGCGGGGGTCTCCGGCCCGATCCTCGATCTCTTCTTCGTGCGCTCGAAGATGGGACGCCACGCGGTGGTCGCCACCAAGGCGTTGACGCAGAGCCTCTCGCACGTCATCAAGATCGCCTACTTCGGGGGCGTGATCGCCGTCGAGGGCGGCGCGGTCGGCTCCTGGCTCGCGACGATGATGGTGCTCCTCGCCTTCACCGGCACCTCGCTGTCGCGGCGCGTGCTCGAGGGCATGGACGACAAGTCGTTCCGCTTCTGGACGCGCTGGACGGTGATGGCGCTCGGCGCCTTCTATCTCGCGAGCGGCATCCTCATTCTCGTGCGCTGAAATCGTCCCCGGAACGCTTCGCAGCGGAGACTGTCAGTAGGGCACGGCTCCAAGAAGGACAATATCCATGGCCAAACGCGAAACTCGGGAGCAGCTCGAATTCTTCGGCAAGAAGGTCGCGCTGAGCGGCGTCTTCGCGAAGCGGTGGACTCTGTTCGGCATCGAGGTTCCGGCAGCCGGCGTGGCGATCGTCACCGCGCTCGTGCTGATCGCGGTCACCGTGTGGGGGATCCTCTTCACGCGCGCGCCCGCGAGCATCACGGACCATGTCGACCATCGCTATGCCGTCGCCGACCCCCAATTCCTGCGCTCGATGAGCGTGCTCCTCGGGCCGGCGCTCCTGCCGGGCAACAGCGTCGAGGCGCTGATCAACGGAGACCAGATCTTC
>WNFI01029271.1_pt1 | contig 14259 bp, 13 predicted proteins | sample 5400471 | NCBI WGS metagenome assembly WNFI01 (sample SAMN13153348, study PRJNA577476) | soil metagenome | isolation source: 100 cm saprolite on Douglas fir-dominated hillslope | place: USA:California | collected 2013-09-17 | reverse complement strand
GCCGGAACAGCTTCACCATCATGTCTTCGACGGCGCGGTTCAGCCGCATGTAGTAGTACAGGTCCAGGTACTGCTGCCGCGTCAATTCCTTCTTCATCCGATGCTCCAGGTCCTACGCCGAAACCGCAGCCTGCCGCTCCGCATGTTCCAGTTTTTCGAGCAACTGTTCCCGTGCTGCTTCCTTCATCTCCCGCCCGAACACTTCCCCAAAATGCTTTGCGAGACTCCGCTCCACTTCTTTCAAGTCCACGGTGCGTCCCAGCAGCTTTTCCAGCGACGTCGCCTTACGGTCGGCAATCCCGCACGCCACGATCAAATCGAAGTAACGCAAATCCGTCGAAACGTTGTACGCGAGCCCATGCGAAGTCACCCACCGGCTGATGTGCACGCCGATAGCCCCCAGCTTCTCCTCGCTATCACTGCTCTTTACCCAAATTCCTGTCTTCCCCGCAACGCGCTCCGCGGTAAGGCTGCACTCCGCCGTTGCCCGGATCATCACCTCTTCCAGCATCCGCACGTACCAGACGACGTCCCGCCGGATGGCCCCGAGATTCACAATGGGATACGCGACGATCTGCCCCGGCCCATGATAGGTAATGTCCCCGCCGCGGCTGGTCTCGAAATATTCCACGCCCTTCTGCCGCAACACATGCTCGGAAGCCAGCAGGTGTTCCCGTTTGCCGCTCCGTCCCTGCGTGATCACGTGCGGGTGCTCGCAGAGCAGGAGCACATCCTCAATCTCCTCCGCCTTGCGCGCCGCAACTATACGTCTCTGCAGCGCGTAAGCGTCCATGTAGCCGAGCAATCCCAAATCAACGGTCAGGCAATTCTTCAGCATAGTTCGATTTTCTTTGTAGGGGCGCAACATGCCGCGCCCCTGCAGGCGAGATCTTAAACGTTGATCTGCAGCCCTCGCACCGACGCAAAAGCGTCCCCCATCGCTTCCCACACCGTGGGATGCGCGTGCATCATGTTCATCATGTCATCGATGGTGCCTTCGAGGTTCAGCACCGTCGCCGCCTCCGCCAGAAGTTCCGTCGCCAGCGGCCCGATAATGTGAATCCCCAGCACTTCGCCGTACCTTTCGTCGGAAACCACCTTGATGAACCCACCGTGACTCCCCAGAATCGTAGCCTTGCTGTTTCCCACAAATGGGAACTTCCCGATCTTCACTTTGTAACCCTCGTCGCGCGCCTGCTTTTCCGTCAATCCAATCGAACCGATTTGCGGCTCGCAATAGGTCGCGTTGGGGATCCTGGTCTTCACGATCTGCTGAGCCGGCTTTCCGGCGATATGTGTTACCGCGATAATCCCTTCCATCATCGCCGCATGCGCCAGCTGCGGCAGCCCTGCAACGATATCGCCGATCGCATAGAGTCCCTTCTCGGCCGTCTCCATGTAATCTCCGACGTGGACGAATCCGCGCTCCAGCTTGGCCTTCGATTTTTCCAGGCCGCAACCTTCCGTCATGGGCTTGCGGCCCACGGCCAGCAGCAGTTTCTCCGCCTGCAGCGTTTGCGGCTTCCCATCCTTGTCCTTGAAAGCTACTGTGACGCCCTTTGCGTCCTTCTTCACCGATTCCACGGTGCAACTAGTGAAAATCTGGATGCCTTTCCTCTGAAAGGCCTTGGTCAGCTCCGTGGAAATTTCTTCGTCTTCCACGGGCACAACGCGCGGCAGCGCTTCCAGGATCGTCACCTGCGTCCCGAACGAATTGTAGATGGATGCAAACTCCACGCCCACGGCGCCCGCACCAACCACAATCAAAGTCTTCGGAATCTCCGGAAGCTGCAGAATCGAGCGGTTCGTGAGAATTGTCTTGTGGTCGGGTTCAATGCCGGGGAGCGATTTCGCCTCGGAACCGCTCACCATCAGGATGTTTGCCGCTTCGACCTCGGTTCTCTTCCCGTCCTTCTCCACGGACACGCGCCCCGGGCCTTCATACTTTCCCCAGCCCTGCACCCACTCCACCTTGTTCTTCTTGAAGAGAAACTCGACGCCTTTCGAATGCTTTTTGACGATCTTGTCTTTTCGCAAAAGGACGTTGGCCCAGTTGATTTTCAGTCCGCTCACCTCGAACCCCAGCTCCGCGCCGTTCTTGAACTGATCGTAAACGTCGGCGTGATGCAGCAGCACTTTGGTGGGAATGCAACCGACGTGCAGGCAGGTTCCGCCCAGGTAGGGGTCCTTCTCCACCACAATCGTTTTCAAACCGAGTTCGCCCGCCCGAATCGCTGCGACGTACCCACCCGGACCACTCCCAATGATCGCTACATCGTAATTTGCCACTCGTAGTCTCCCTTCCGCAGGGGCCAGAACCGGTGAGTGCAATATCTCCTCACCGCTGTCACACTCGAAAACAGCTCGAGGGGGGTCAGGCCGGTAAGACCGGGCGCCATTTGTTAGATTCGCGGACGCCATCCAAGACACAGAAAAAGCCGCCCGCGCTTACGGCGCAGACGGCTGCGTCTCAGCAAACATCGAATTTTAACAGCGGCCCGCCCCCCTCGCAACCTCGCTCCGGGTGCTGCTGCGGCAAACTTGCTCTGCCGCTCCTCATCCGCACGCGCCCATCAAGGCGAAGATGGGGCGAACCTGAGCCGATTCAGGCGCGCGGGATCGCCGGAAAGTAGCGTTCTTCCAGGATGGCGCGGTGGTGCATCTGGTGGCCCGCGGTCATAAATGCCAGTGCGCGCACCGTCACTTCCTTCCCACTCGCTATCCCGCGCCGCAGCCAGACGTCTTCCTTGAACGAGCGAAACAGGCTGAGGCTCGCGGTGCGCACAACTGCAAACTCCTCTGCAAGACCGGCGAGTGTTCGATCACCAAACGCGCCACGCCGCACGTAGTCATCCCCTTCGAATCCGGGAAGGGGAGTTTGATCCCCGCGCGCGATGCGCAATGCACGGTAGCAATAGATGCGCTCACAATCCGTTACATGCCCGAGAACTTCTTTTACCGTCCATTTTTCCGGCGCATACCGGAAGCTTCCGTCCCGCTCGCTCCGTCCCGCAAACAACTGCAGCATCTGTAAACGCTGCGATTCCAGAACGCTCAGTACGTCGGACCCCGGCACTTTCGCTATGTAGTTTGCGTAGTAATCCGCATACTCGGTCGGTTCGGGTCTGTTCATGAGGGATCCTCTCTCCTGGAGACGGGATTATACCGCCGCGAGGAGCCCAACGCACTGTGAGGTCGGCGGACGCCGCGCTGGGTCTCGCTTGCCGAAAATGTTAGATTTTTGCCTCAGGAAACAGCAACACCCTTTTCGGCTGCCGATTCGCGTCTGCGAGAATGTCTTATCGCCGCAGTCGGCGCATTTCGACAGGTTTTTTCTTGTCGGCAGCGAATCTTTGCTTTTGGTTTTGCGCCCCTTATTGCAAGATAGCGCCTGCGTATGAGCACATCCAGTCGCAAAATCACGCGCGTGGCTTTCCAGGGTGAACGTGGCGCCTTCAGTGAAGCCGCCGCCGTTCACCTACTCGGCGACTGGATCACTACGATTCCATGTCCCACGTTTGATGCCGCGTTCAGGGCCGTCCCTGAAGGCGCCGCTGACGCGCTTCTAGCTCCCATGGAAAACTCGCTCGCCGGCTCTGTCGTGCGCGTTTACGATCTCTTGCTCGAAAGCGATCTCGGCATTGTCGCGGAAACAGTCCTGCCCATCGAACATCACCTCATTGGCTGTCCGGGAACTTCCCTCGACGACATTCGTTCGGTCGCTTCGCATCCCATGGCTCTCGCGCAGTGCGAGAAGTTCTTTCTTGCCCACCCAAATCTCAAGCGCGTCCCCGCCGAAGACACCGCCGGCAGCGTCCGTGAAGTACTTGCCCGAGGGGACAAATCTTCCGCCGCGATCGCCGGGCGCTGCGCCGCCGAGCACTATCACGGCGTGATTCTCGCCGAATCCATCCAGGACAATGCCGAAAACTTTACCCGTTTTGTCCTTCTCATCCCGGTGGTGCGCGATGGCTGCGGCGAATCAGCGAACTCCGTTCGCGCATCTTCCCCCGCCGTCACGGACTTGATGGTCGAACTCCGCGTAAAACAGATGGATCAATTTATCTCTGGGTCGTTGTTAAAAATGTCCGTCGCTTTGCGTCTTGCGCACAAACCCGGCGCGCTCCTCGCCGCCCTTGAGCCCTTTGCCCGTCACAACATCAATCTGATGAAAATCGAAAGTCGGCCGATTCACGGTACTCCCTGGGTCTATCAGTTCTTTCTCGATCTCATAGCCGAATCGCCCGCCCAGCTTGATGCCGCTCTCGCAGAAGTTCGCCGCGTCACGAACTCTCTCCGCATCCTCGGCCTTTACCCCGTCGCAAAACAAAATTCACTTCAAAAATAAGAAGGCCAGCGTTTCCGCCGGCCTTCTTTTCCTTTACGTCCTGAACTTCCTTTATGTCTTTTACCTCATGCCTTAGCAATAGCTGCACTCGGGGTCGCCCATCCCTCCGGTCATGCCGTCCTTCATCCGCCGCAGACGGCGTCCCAGCCGCTCGGCCAGTTGGTGCCGCGCGCGCCACAACCGCGCCTTCAGGGTGTTTTCCGTGACTCCCAGCTTCTTGGCAGCCTCACCTGTCGAATATCCCTGTACTTCGCGCAGCACGAACGCAGTCCGCAGGAGCGGCGAGAGCTCGTCCAGATTCTCGCTGATCATCTCGCGAATCTCCGTGCTTGCAAAAACCTGCTCCGGATCCGGTCCGTCATCCGCGAAGCGCTCCGCGGGGGCCAATTCGTCCTCGCGCGGCGCTTCGTCCAGCGACACCGCCGGACGCGCCTTCGCGCTCCGCCGCCGCATCAGCGCCGCGTTGATCACGATGCGCGTCAGCCACGTGGAAAACTGCGCCCGCCCCTCGAAGCGCTTTAGATTACGGTACGCCGAGAGCAGCCCATCCTGCAGCGCGTCCTCCGCGTCCTCGGTGTTCCCCAGCACCCGCAGCGCCGTCTGAAACAGCGGCCGATGGTAACGGCGAAATAAAGCTTCCACCGCCTGCTCGTCGCCTCGCTGTCCGGCGCGGATCAACTTCTCTTCGTTCAGTTGTATTGCCACTGCCGCTTGAGTTGCCATCGTTCCCCCCATTTGAATCAAAACTCTTGCGCGACCCCTGGGCGCACCAACTCTTTTCTCAGTGAACCGGCACACCGCCTGCCGGCGCTTTCGGCTTTCTCATCAGCGCCAGAATTGGGATCACCGCGAAAAACACCAGGCCGAGCATTTTGAAATTATCGATAAACGAAAGCATCACCGCCTGCCGCTGGATCGTGCCGTAAACCATTCCGTGTGCCTGCGCGCTGGCGTGCGCCGCCGTCGAGCCCGCCGCGATCAGTTTCACCTGCGTCCCGTTCAGCATGTTGTGATACGCCGCGCTGAAATCGTTGACGTGCTCCATCAGCCGCGATTGATGAAACTGCGCGCGCCGGTCCAGCATCGTTGTCACCGTCGCGATCCCCACGCTCGCGCCGACGTTCTGCGCCAGGTTGATGATTCCCGTGCCCATGTTGCTTTTTTCTTTCGGCACGTATGCGAACGCCGCCACGTTGATCGGAATGAACAGAAACGCCAGCCCGAAACTTTGCAGCATGCGCGCTCGTACCGCGTGCCCATAATCCAATCCCAAATCCCACCCCGCCATCACAAACAGCGCCGACGCCGACACGATGCACCCAAATGTGATTAGGATCCGCGTGTCTACCTTCGACACCAGGATTCCCACCACCGGCATCATGCACATGATCACCGCTCCGCCCGGCGACAGCGCCATTCCCGCCAGTTGCGCCGTGTATCCCAACAATTGCTGCAAGAGCTGCGGAATCAGCACTGTGCTCGAATACAACACGAATCCCAGGAAAAACATCGCTATCGTCGCGACTGCGAAATTTCGGTCCTTCAACATCCTCAAGTCGACCACCGGTTCCTTCTCTCGCAATTCCCACAGGATTCCCGCAATAATTCCCACCAACATCAGCGTAAAAAACACAACAATAAATCTCGACGAGAACCAGTCCTCGCGCTGTCCCTTGTCCAGAATGATCTGCATGCTTCCGAGGCCCAGGCTGATCAATCCGATCCCGATATAGTCGATTCGAAATCCCGCTTTTAGATTCGATTTCTTCATGTACGGCGGGTCGCTTACCAAAAAGTTCGTCAGCAACAGGGAAAGGATTCCCACCGGCACGTTGATGTAAAAAATCCATCTCCAGGAAAAGTTATCCGTGATCCAGCCGCCTAACCACGGGCCGATGGTGGGGGCTACAACGACAGCTAGTCCATACACTGCAAACGCCATGCCGCGCTTTGCCAGCGGAAACGTGTCGTTCAGAATCGCCTGCTCGCTCGGCTGTAATCCACCACCGCCAATGCCCTGCAACACTCGGAAAATCACCAACACGCCCAGACTCGGGGCCAGCCCGCACAAGAAGGAACTCACCGTAAAAATCGCCACGCACGTCATGTAAAACTTTTTCCGCCCGATTAGCCCCGAAAACCATCCCGATAGCGGCAGCACGATTGCGTTTGAAACCAGGTACGACGTGAGCACCCAAGTCGATTCATCTGAGCCCGCAGAGAGACTCCCCGCAATGTGCGGCAGCGCCACTCCTCAGCTTGGCTAGTATCCTGTGTCGCATCGCGTCTAATCTCGGGCCCTGCTGTTTCTACGTATGACAGCTCGTATCGATATCCCTATTCCGTTTTAATTCGTGATCACCGTCGCGTCCACATTCATCCCCGGCCGCAGCACCGCCTTCGCGGAAGAAATCGGGTCCAGTACGATCTTCACGGGGATCCGCTGCACCACCTTCACGTAATTTCCCGTCGCGTTTTCCGGCGGTAGCAGGCTCAGCACGGAGCCCGTCGCTCCGGCAATCGAATCCACTCGTCCGCTGAATGTTTTCCCGTACGTATCCACTTTCACTTCTGCCCTCTGTCCCGCCTTCATGTCCCTCAGTTGCGTCTCTTTGAAATTCGCGGTCACCCACACGTTCTGCAACGGCACCACCACCAACAGTCCTTGTCCTGCCTGCACAATCTGTCCCTGTTCCACTTGCTTGTGCGTCGCAACGCCATCCACAGGCGCCGTGATCTCCGTGTAGCTCAAGTTCAGCTCCGCCGCTTCCACCGCCGCCCGCGCTTGTTCCACTTTGGCGAGTTTCGCCTGCGCATCCGCGGTTTTCATGCTTACTTGTTTGACGTCCGCGCGCGCCGAGGCCACACCCGCTCGCGCCTGCTCCACTCGCGCCTTCGCCGCGTCCAGTTGCGCCTTGGTCACCTCCACGCTCCGACGCGCTTGCGCCACTCTTTCTTGATCCGCGTTCAGCGCGCTCGCCGTCGCATCCGCGTTGGCTTTCGCCGCGTCATACTGCTGCTTCGAAATCTCGCCCTTCTCCATCAGCGGCAAGTAGCGCGCCAGATCCGCCTTCGCTAGCTCGGCATTCGCCCGGCTCTTGTCCACGTTGGCCTGCGCGAAAGCCAAATCCGCCGTCTGTGCCTGCTCGTATGTGGCCTGCGCTCGAGCCAGGTCCGCCTGTGCGCCCAGGAACTGCGCATCTGCATTCGAATTCCCGCTCGTCACGTTTTCCCGCGTTCGCGGCACATCCACTCCCGCGGAGCGCGCTTCGCTCTCCGCGAGCGCCAGCGACGCTTTCGCTTGATCCAACGCCGCCTGGTAATCGCGCGCATCGATCTTCACCAGAACCTGCCCCGCCTTCACCGCCTCGCCCGCCGAACGCGCTTCGCCCTCCGCGAGCGCCAGCGACGCTTTCGCTTGATCCAACGCCGCCTGATAATCGCGCGCATCGATCTTCACCAGAACCTGCCCGGCCTTCACCGCCTCGTTGTCGTCCACCAGAACTTGCGCCACGCGCCCGTACACCTTCGACGCCATCGGGGTGATGTGCCCATCCACCTGCGCGTCGTCCGTCGTCTCGCGGTTGTGGTAATACGCAAATAATCCAGCGATCGCCGCCAGCACGACCGCCCCGCCCCCGATAAGTACCCTCTTCACCTTCGGGTTGGCTAACCCTCTCGGTGTCTCCTCCAGCGACAGCTCTTCCATACCTAGCGGCACTTTTGACGCATTTTCTAGTCCAATTTCTATCTCGACGCTCATAGTCCCCCCGGGCTCACTTTGCGTAAACCTTTTCCATTTGCCCCATCGACCGCGCCAGGTCCGCGCGCGCCTGGTTGAAGCGGAACAGCGCCGCAATCTGGTTGTCGTTCGCACGTGAGAGCGAATCCTGCGCTTGAATCACTTCGATGTTGTTCGCCACTCCCGCTTTGAAACGGTCCCGCGCCTGGTCCACTTCTTCCTTCGAAAGTTGCACGCCCAGGTTCGCCACTTGCACTTCATTTCGCGCCGATTGCAGATTCAGCAGCGCCGTCTTCACGTCCAGCGCGATCTGGTTCCGCAGATCCTCTTGCTGTTGATCCAGCCTCTTGATCTCCAGGTCCGCCCTCACGATTTCCGCGTGAATGCGTCCGCCCGTAAACAGCGGCATGTTCGCGGAAGCCGTGTAGGTGTACGTTGGAATGCCGGTCGAACTCGACGACCCCAGGTACGCCCAATCCCCATCAAACCGCAGCGAAGGCAGCCGCGAATATTGCGAAGCTTTTTTCTCCGCCTCTGCAGCCTTGATTTGCGCTGCGAGCGCCTTCCATTCCTGTCGTTCGGCTAGCCCCGCCTGGATGCTGGCCTCCACTTCCGGTTGCGGTGTATCAAAGAAACTCAACGAATCCGCCAGCTCGAGCTCCTGCCGCGGGTCAAGATTCAACAGCCGGCTCAGCCCATAGAGCGACGTCTCGCGGTCCGTCTGTGCCTGAATCAATCTCTGCTTTTCGTTCTGCAACTCCACGTTCGCTCGCAACGTGTCGATTCCTGTTCCTACCCCTTCCTTCTGCAAGTCCGCTGCCTGGTCATACAGCGCCTGCGCCAGGTCCACGCGCGACTGCGAAGCCTGCACGTCCGCCACCGCCCGCAGCGTTCCGATGTATTGCGATACCACCAGCAAAATCACCTGTTCCCGCGTCGAAAGGCTGCTTGCCTTGCTTCCATTCAGCGTGGCCTGTGCCGCTTGATACCGCTTCCATAGCGTCAGATCGAACACCGACCCGCCAAACGATGGCCCTGCCGAAAAAGTTTGATACGGCCCAAGGTGCTCCGCGATTCCCGGCAGTCTGTGTCCCCCGAATTGCGCCTGTAGGTTTACCCGCTCTGCCTGATCGCTGATGCTCAAGCTCGCGTTCGGAAGCAACGCCGCTCGGGCGATGTTCTTGTCCTGCTCGCTCTGCGCCGCTTGCAAAATCGCGATCTGCGCCGTGGTGTTCTGTTTCAGCGCGAGGCCTACTGCCTGATCCAGCGTCAGCCGCATCGCCTGCGTGGGCGCATTCCCGGGCAGCGCGATCTGCCTGTTTGTGTCTTGGGCATGGGCCGTCGGCCCCAGCATCAAGCTGAAAAATATCGTGTAAAAAATAATGTGCGACCGCTTGGGCCGTTCCTTCGTGCCGATGCTCGCGCCTTTCTTCTCTTGTGCCGCGATTTCCTGCACAATGGCTTGATTCAGGCAGCCTTCTGCTATCAACTGCCCGCCCTGCCGGTGAATTTCCTTCAGTAACACTTTACCGGCGGCATCGATGAAGCTCACGCCGCACAGATCTACGTGGAATTTCTCGCGCGGCGACGCCGCGTGCAACTCCCGCCAGCACTGCTCTAGTGCTGCCACCCACGGGCCCGCCAGCCGGCCCTCGACGCTGAGCAATATCTTCCCGCGCTTCTTCTCGGTTGTGATTCTTAGCATTGATTTCGCCCTGTTAGACGCATGTAGATGCATTGCGATCACCATCCGATGCAAATTTCTGTTAATTCATAAATATAAGTACAATAAAGACTTACATGCACTTGACGTGATTTGGAGTCACGACAAAATGATTATATATGGGCATTGTATTAAATATGGTCCGTAGATGTGCGACCATATATGGTCTTGTTTCGCGGTCGTGAAGCCGAGGAACAGCTCAAACTGAATGATGATCAGCAGCAGCGCGAACACGATACTCGTCAACGTCACCGCAAACCGCACGCGGTCGTGAAACAGGTTCCGTCTTGCCAAGAGGCCCATCGTACTTGCTCCTGCCCTTTGCTACGTAACATCCGCCCTAAAAGTAACATCGCTAGTTTAATGAACAGTGTTAATATTTAGGCAAAAATTTTACACTGGCTCCTGCAGCCCCGCCACCAGCGTATCTACCGTAGAATGAATCACTTTGTCCCTACCCACCCAGGGAAAAGTGTAGTCCGTTATCAGCAGCGACGTAATTCCATGGATCCCCGCCCAAAGCGTCTGCCCTGCTAGCTCAACGTTCAGTGCCGGCATCTTCCCCGCCTTGATGCAATCTGACAGCCCACGCGTCAAGAACGAAAACGCTTGCATTCCCGGGGACTCTTCCTTGTGATACTTTTCGCGATCGAATCCTTCCGGAAATGGCATCATAAATGTGGCACGGTATTGGTGCGGATTTTCGAGCCCAAATTCGATATAGGCGACCAATCCCCGTTTGAGGCGTTGAACCGGGTCTCCCGGCTGCTCCATGATCTTGCTCAACCGTTGCACTAGCCGCCCAAATGTCTCCTTGCAAACCTGCTCCAAAAGTTCAGCCTTATCTTTGAAATAAATGTAAATCGTCGTCGGCGAATACTCGATCTTGTCCGCAATCCGTCGCATGGACACATTTTCATACCCATTGCGCACGAACAATTCGCTCGCGGCATCCAGGATCTCCTGCCGGAGGAATTTCTTCTGCCGCGCCCTGCGTTCCTTAACACCCATCTTGTCGCGCCGTCTCACTAACTTAACACTGTTAACCATACGCCGAGCTTCACTGCTTGTCAACCCCTCTTTCTTTCCCCACTCTGCGGAGGCCTTTCGAGCCGTTCTCTTACTTCTTCACCGCGATCGCTTGTAATTCGAAATGCCCACCCCGCAGCAGCGATCCCGCTCCGATGAATTCCCGCGCTGGCAAGTCTTTAGTCGCGAAGTAGCTCTTGTAAATCGGATTGAACTTCTCGAAGAGCGACAAGTCCGTGCATGCAATCTGTACGTACACCAGGTCGTCCATGGTCATCCCGGCCTGCGCCAGGACCGCCTTCTCCCCGTCCAGCAGGTACTTTATCTCGTCTTCAATCTGCTCCGGCGCTTTCCCCGTCCTCGGATCCAGCCCGATCCGGCCAGCGAGATAGAGAGTATTCCCCGCCAAAATCGCGTCGCTGAAGGGCAGTTGCGCGGGCTTATCCGGAAGATTGATTGCGTTTCTCGTGGGTTGTATCGTGACCTGAGAAAAAGCTCCGTTTACGGTAAGTATTCCTCCCGCCACTAAGATTATTGTCAGAAAACTGACGCGACGATTCATGATCTGCCTCCATTCGAATCACCTGCCCGATCTGCCGCGCGAGTGTAATACCCAAAGTCTCCCCCGGCAAGGCCACCCGCACGGGTGGAACGCGGAGCCTGTTCGCCAGGAAACCAGTGTGATGGTGGTGTGCGTAAGAAAGATTTTGCAGGGCGGGTTGCTCGGCGGAAAAAATTACGGGAAGGGAAGCAGCTCTTGGAGAACCGGAAGAAGGAGCAAGATCGCGGAGCAGGCTGCATCCCCACGCCGCCCGCAATAAGAACGGCCACTCCTGATCGCAGAAGTGGCCGCGTAAATCGCCGGAATCCAAAGACTAGCTTCAGCTTGCACCGACGGCCGCCTGGATTTCGGATTCGTCGATGTCAAAGTTGGCGTAAACATGCTGCACGTCGTCGTGCTCTTCGAGGGCTTCGACGAGGCGCACCATTTGCGTGGCCTGCGGGCCTGTCAGCTTGATGTAGTTTTGCGGCACCATGCCGATTTCCGCGGACGCGAGCGCGATTCCAGCCTTGGTCAGCGCTTCCTTCACTTTTTCGAGCGCCTCCGGCGGAGTCACGATGTACCACGCGGAGCCATCGTCCTTCAGATCCTCGGCGCCAGCTTCGAGGACCAGGTCCAGCAACTTGTCTTCGGTCGCCGCTTCCTTTGGAACAGAAATCTCGCCCTTTCGGTGAAACATCCACCCGACGGCGCCGGCTTCAGCCAAATTGCCGCCGTTCTTGCTCATGAGATGGCGGAACTCGCCGACCACGCGGTTGCGGTTGGTGGTGACAACCTGAATCAGCATGCCCACTCCGCCCGGTCCGTAGCCTTCAAAAGTGGCTTCCTCAAATTGCTCGCCTTCCAGTTGGCCGGTGCCGCGAAGAATGGCGCGCTCGACATTATCACCCGGCATGTTGGCGGCCTTCGCTGCCAGAATCGCGGTTCGCAGGCGTGGATTCGAACCCGGCTCACCGCCGCCGATGCGCGCGGCAATGCTGATTTCGCGGATGATTCGCGTGAAAACGCGGCCGCGCTTGGCGTCGGTGGCCCCCTTCTTGTGTTTAATCGTGGCCCATTTTGAATGCCCGGACATGACACATCCTCGTTTGTTTCACGTGACCGCGGCCTGGCCGGGGTCATCGATGGAAAATTTTTGCGCCGCAGAGCAGTTTCGGTGAATTTCGGCTGATTTACGGCCGCGCACCAGGGTGGCTGTGCCGCTGCCGGACATCACGCCAACCCAGGTACGGTCGCCAAGAACACAGCACCAGTGCGGAGACTTACGGTGAACCGCAAACCCCTGCGGAACCACGGTAGTTTAGCACAGCCGCCAACAGCGCGAAACACTCTGCCATCAACCTCATGGCGTGCCCGGGATACCGGTTCTCAGCGCAGTGAAGGCTCCAGTTTAGGGATTCCGCTCGTTTTTTCGCAGCACTTGCGCGTACTGATCCGCAATAGCGGGCCAAGAAAAATAGCGCTCTTGCGCCTTCCTACTTCGCTCGGCGAGCAATGCCCGATAAGATTTATCGCTCAGGACGCGAAGTAGAGCGGGTCCAAAACCCTCCTCACTTGCCTCCGGAACCAGCACCACGCCCGCTTCCGTGATTGGCCATCCGGTCTCCCAACCTTCCTGGGCCACAATGGGCAAACCACAAGCGATTCCCGCGATGGCGCTACCACGCCGCGAGGAGATCGGTCCGCGCACAAACAGCATTACGTTGCACGAGGCCAGCACGCGAACGATTTCATCAGCCGGTAACAGACCACGGACGTCTATTTGTACCGGAGCGCCCGCAAGTTTTCCCTTCAACAAGATCGCTCCTGCTTCAGAATTCCGGCCGAGCATAACGAGGCACAGTCCGCCGGCTTTATGCGCCGTGTACGATGCCGCCTCCGCGATCGTTTGTATTTCCTCTTCCCCGGCGCGCCCAGTGGACAACGAGAAAATCGCGACGCGCGGCGGCAGTTCCTCCGGAATCGGCTCTTGAGACCAGGCCCTTTCCGGCGACGGCAAGTTGGCGCCCACCGGGATGAGCACCGTGTTGCGCGACCCGGCGGGAAGCCACGGCAAGTTCTCTGGTGGAACGTTCAGGATGGTTAGGTCAGCGAGCTGCAGAGACCTTCTCATGGTGCGGATCTGGACAACGCGCCGGACGCGATCCACGAGGCGGTTGCCAGGGTAGCCCTCGGAATCATGAAACATGATGGCGCAGCGTGCTCCGCTCTTTTTCAAAATGCGCAGCACGCTGAGAACACGCCAGGAAAAGCCCCGGCGAGACCAAGTCAGCGCGGTGTATTGCAGGATGAACCATGCGCCCGGATAACAAGTAACTTTCTCGCGGAGCTCATTAAGAGCACGCCGCCAGCCGAGTTCGGGCCAGCGCACGCGAAAGAGCTCTAGGGCGATTCCTTCTTGCTGCAAGGCATCACGAAGGTATTCGCAATATTCGAGGACCGCGTCGGTTGGTTCATCGCTCCGCCCGAGCAATGCTACGCACCGTTCCTTCATTGAGGAAAGATTAAAACAGATTTTTCAGCTTGATTCACTATGTGTAGTACAGACGCGCACATCGGGAAACGAGTTATACTTCAGTGCGGGGCATCTCGTTGAATCCGGTAGATTTCAGCATGTTTAGTGCGCATCGCGCCAAAATCCCAGGTGTCCGCAATGCCTGAGCGCCGGTACTGCGTCCTTTTCGTGGCTTCCCACCCCGTGCAATACCAGGCGCCGCTTTTCCGCCGTATGGCCAAGCACGCTTCGCTGGATCTTCAGGTGGCGTATTGCTCTCTTCGGGGCGCGGAAGCCGGCCACGACCCGGAATTTGGCGCCAACATTCAATGGGACGTGCCCCTTCTCGATGGCTATTCCT